>ERZ869936.1406-NODE-1406-length-17374-cov-5.630117_pt1 | contig 17374 bp, 8 predicted proteins | sample MGYA00520876_ERZ869936 | MGnify/ENA primary metagenome ERZ869936 (study PRJEB32218, sample SAMN09650985) | biofilter metagenome | isolation source: enrty point of leading RO module | place: Saudi Arabia: Thuwal, RO plant located on Red Sea | collected 2016-02-17 ...
CACGCAGGTCTCGGCCTTCGTGCCCACCATCGTGCCCGAGCTTCGTCCTGGATTCGGACTGGGTGCGCTCCGTGGCTCCGCCACGGTAGAGGTCACAGGAGAGCGTCCGGCCCTCGCTCGACTTCTCGTCGAGGGGCTGGAGGCTCATGGCGTGTCCGCCACGGTCGTCGACGCCCCGTCGGCGTCGGCGTCGGCGGTCATCTGTCTCGCGGGGCTGGCGGACCATGCGGCGGGTCCCGAGGGAGCGTTGGCCGTTCACACCGCAGCGATCCAGGCGGCTCGTCTCGTTGCGCAGCACCCCGAACCCTCGGAGCGCCTGTTCGTGACGGTTCAGTCGACGGGCGGTCATTTCGGGCTGGCCGGAGATCCGGGTGACGGGGCGTGGACCGCGGGTCTGGCGGGCATCGTGAAGACGGCCGCCCGTGAATGGCCCGGCGCCTCGCTCAAGGCCATCGACGTGGCCGCACCCGATTCGGCCGCCGACGCCATCCTCGACGAGCTCTTCCTGGGCGGACCCGCCCTGGAGGTCGGCATCTCCGAGGACGGTGTCCGGTCGGTCGTTCAGATCGAACCGCTGTCCCTGTCGAACGATGGTGCGGTACCTCTCGACGAGGGGTCGGTGGTGGTCGTGTCCGGCGGAGCGCGTGGTGTCACCGCGAGCTCGGTGGCCGAGCTCGCCGAGCGCTGGGGCGTGCGACTGGCGCTTCTGGGACGTTCGGCCCTGCAGGAATGGCCGGAAGGCGTCCCCCTCAGCACCGATTCGGTGCAGATCACCGGAGCGCTGGCGAAGGCGGCCCAGGAGCGCGGCGAGACCGTGGACTTCGCCGGACTCCAGGCCCAAGCGAAGTCGCTGTCGGCCAGCGCCGAAGTCCGGATGACCCTCGCCGATCTCGACGCCCGGGGCATCGAGGCCATGTACCTGAGCGCCGACGTGACCAAGTCCGACGAAGTGCAGGCGGCACTCGATCAGGTCCGGAACACCTGGGGGTCCGTGGACGGCATCGTGCACGGAGCGGGCGTACTCAGAGACAAGGCGCTGGCGGACATGACGCCCGATCGGGTAGCCGACGTCTTCGGGCCGAAGGTCACGGGCCTGTCGGTGCTCCTGGAGGCCACCAAGGAAGACCCCATCCAGGTCATCGCTCTCTTCTCGTCCATCGCCGCGAGGGCCGGCAATGCCGGCCAGTCGGCGTACGCCGCGGCCAACGAGGTCCTCAACAAGGTGGCGGCGGCCGAGGCGCACCAGCGCGGCGAATGGTGCCGCGTGCGGTCCTACAACTGGGGACCGTGGGCCGGCGGAATGGTGGATGAAGGGCTGGCCGCCCACTTCGAGAAGCAGGGGATCGCCTTGCTGGACGTCGATCTGGGCTCGCGGTTCTTCGCCGACGAGCTGGGAAGCGCCGGCGACGGGGTGGAGCGGGTGGTACTCGCCGCGCCCTCGTTCCCGGCCGTCATGCAGAGCTTCACCGTGAGCGACGACGACGAGAACGGCCGGGGCAGCGACGGCGGGCTGGCGCCCGCGCTGGTGGCCGACTTCGCCATGCGACTCGGACAGGCACTCAAGCCGGTGCGGACCATGCGGACGTACCTCGAGGACTTCGTGAGTGCCATGCGCGACTGGGACCCGACGGCCGTCGCGACGGGGAAGCACACGGTGGAGGTCCATCCACTGGTGGCGGCCATTCCGGGGTACCGACTCATCTTCAAGGATGCGGCGGGCAACCCCCACCACGAGACCACCGTGCGGTACTCGAGCAATGGCGCGTCTGCGCCCCCCGAGGTGCCGTCCGCCGGTCTCGAGCCATGGCCGTTCGAGGCCGAAACCGCCTACGAGAAGGTGTTGGGCTCGACCCGGCCGTTCCGCTCCATCGAGTCGTTGGAAGGGGTCTCCGAAGAGGGTGGAATGGCGTTGGTGCGATCGGCCACGAGCCTGGGATGGGCTCCCAAGGCCCTCGCCCAGGGCTTCGATCCGGCAGCGTTCGAGGGGCTGATCCAGCTCGGGGAGCTGTGGGCGCATCACAAGGCGGGGGCGATTCAGAGGCTGGCCCGGATGGGGTCCATGGTGGTGCACCACCTGGAAGCCATTCCGGAGCGGCTCCGCTCGGCGTTCCGCGCCAGGAAGACGGAGCAGGGGACGCTCTTCGACTTCGTTCTTGCGACCGAGGAAGGGGATCTGGTGGCCGAGCTGCGCGAGGTGCAGTTCGACACCAAGGGTGCCTGACCGACGAAGTGACCGGAGTCTCCCATGAGTAGATTCGAGCCCATCGCCATCGTCGGGCGTGCCTGCGTGTTGCCCGGCGCCTTCACCCCGGACGCGCTCTTCGAGGCGGTCCGGGACGCCCGGGTCCTCATCGACGAGGCGCCCGACGGGGCCTGGGGTCTCGACTCCCGGCGACTGTTGGCGGAACGGGCGCCGGGGCCCGGCGAGGAGCACGTGGTGAGCAACCGCGGTGGCTACGTCCGCGGCTTCGACGACGTCTTCGATGAAGCCGCCTTCCGCGACCGGCTGCCCGACGTCCACCGCCTCGACCCGCTGACCCGGTGGTTGCTCCATTGCACCCGGACGGCCCTGGCCGAGGCTGGTGTGGAGGCGGCCCCGCCCGGTACCGGCCTCGTCGTGGGCAACCTTTCGTATCCCACGGTGGAGCACACGCGCTTCGTCGAAGACTTCTGGCTGGGACACGGGGAGAACGCTCCCAAGCCCGGGCGGGCCGGCGTCACCTCCGACGCACGAAACCGGTTCTCGTCGGGCGGGCCCACCCACCTCGTGGCCCGGGCGTTCGGGCTCACCGGCGACGTGTTCGCCCTCGATGCTGCATGCGCGTCGTCGCTGTATGCCCTGGACATCGCCTGTCGCCGACTCCGAGACCGTGAATCGGATCTCATGCTCGCCGGGGGCGTGGCGCGTGCCGACCCCCTCTTCATCCATCTGGGCTTTACGGCCCTCAATGCGTTGAGCCGTAGCGGCAGATCCCGACCGCTGCATCGAGAGGCCGATGGTCTCCTGCCGGCGGAAGGCGCAGGACTGGTCGCGCTCAAGCGCCTCGAGGACGCCATCGCCGACGGAGACCGCATCTTCGGGGTCATCCGTGCCATCGGGCTGTCCAACGACGGACGCCAGAGCGGATTCCTCGCGCCGGCGACCGACGGACAGATCCGCGCCATGCGAGCGGCGTACGAGCAGACCGACGTCACCCCGGCGGACATCGACTTCATCGAGTGCCACGCCACGGGAACGCCCCGGGGCGACACGGTGGAACTCGACAGCCTGGCCGCCATCTGGGGTGACGGGCCGAAACCCGCCATCGGGTCGTTGAAGGCCAACATCGGCCACCCCATCACCGCGTCGGGCGTGGCCAGCCTCCTCAAGGTCCTCAGTTCCTTCGAGGCCCGGCTCCTGCCCCCAACGCCGTGCGACGCTCCCCTGCCCGTCATCGACGAGTACGGGTTCCGGCTCCTCCGAGAAGCCGCGCCATGGGAGAGTGACGGCCCCCGCCGGGCGGCCATCAGCAACTTCGGCTTCGGCGGCAACAACGCCCACCTCGTGGTGGAGGAGTGGACGGGCGACGCCGGGTCCCACGGTCTCCCGGTCGCCGTCGGGAGCGGCGCTGCGACAGACCTGTCCGCACCGTCCATCGCCGTCGCCGGCATGGGTGTCATCGTGGGCAAGGACGTGGGGCTACCGAGCTTCGTGCGACGCCTCGTCGGTCCGGTGGACGGTAGCGACACCGCCACCGACGAGATCGTCCTGGCCATGGCCGACCTCGGCTTCCCGCCCAACGATCTGCAGGAGAGTCTGGCGCAGCAGTCGTCCATTCTGGCGGTCCTCGACGAGGCCCTCCATCAGGTGGGGGACGTCGACCCGGCCCGCACCGGAGTGTACATCGGGATGTGCGTGGACCCGGAGGCTGCCCGACACGGCCTTCGCGTTCGGTTGCGGGAGTTGCTCTCGGACGACGTCGATCGAGACGGCTGGCGGGAGGCCAACGCACGGGCGGCTCGCCATCTGACTTCGGCGGGGGTCATCGGCTGCATGCCCAACATTCCGGCCAATCGCGTCCATGCGCGACAGGATTGGACGGCTCCGGGCTTCACGGTGGCCGGTGAGGAGTTGTCGGGTCTCGACGCCCTCAAGCTCGCGGTCCGGGCCCTACGGTCCGGCGAGATCGACGCTGCCGTAGTGGGTGCATCGGACTTCTCCCACGAGGCCGCTCATGTGGCCGCCGCGCGCGCCGTCCTTTCGTCCGATCGGCAGAAGCCCGGCGACGCGGCAGTCGCTCTGATCCTCATGCGCGAGGACGTAGCCGTCGCTCGCGGCGTCGCTGCGCTGGCGACACTGGACGACGTGGTGGGCGGCGACGTCGAGTTCGTCGATGACGGCCCCCACGGGCCGGTGAGGGTCGATCTCGTCCCGGAGGCGGGAGAGAGCGAGGTCACGAAACGCTTCGGCCACGCCCACGGCGTATCGGGCCTCCTCCACGTGGCGGCCGGCGTCGTGACGGCCCACCTCGGCGCCAAGCTCGATGGGGAAGGGGCGTGGCCCGCGCCCCGCCCGCGGGACCGGACCCACACTCAGGTCGACGTGCGCTCGTACGCTGGACTGGGAAGGACGGTGGAGCTTCGGGCCCCCGCACGGACGTCGGCCACGGTGGCACCCGTGGATGCGCCCATCTTCCGCTTCTACTCCGCCGACTCCATGGACGCCCTCGCCTCGGCCCTGGCCGACGCAGTGGACCCGGGCAAGACCCGGAGCGGTGGCTCCTTGTCGTCGGCTGGTGAGGGTGCGTTGCGGTTGGCCCTGGTGGCCGGCACCGAGGAGGACGTGGCAACGCTGGCGGAGCACGCCCGAGCCGAGCTCCTCGAGGGCCGGGAGCCACGGGCTCCGGGCCTCTACTTCGGACGGGGGCGCACCGAGGGCGAAGACGCTTTCTGCTACACGGGAGCGGCCGCGGCCTATCCGGGAGCAGCGCGGGACCTTCTCCTGGCGTTCCCGGAGATCGGTCACAATCTCTGTGATCGCTTCGCGGGCACTCCGAAGCTCGCGGCGGCGCTCTACGGATCAGAGATCACCGGCTTCTCGCCGGCTACCCAGCTTACCGGCTCGTCCTTCGTGTGCCAGGCGCACACGGAGCTGACACGAACCATTCTGGGAATGCGCCCGGACGTCGCCCTGGGTCTCTCGTCCGGCGAGACCAACTCGCTCATGGCCTTCGGCGTCTGGCACGATCTGGACGCGATGCTCGCCGAGATCGACGACTCGGAGATGTACGTGAACCAGCTCACGGCCGAGTGCCGAGCGGCGGCCGCGTACTGGGGCCTGCCCGAAGGCGAGCAGCCGGACTGGCGCAACTACCGTATCGCGGCGCCGCTGGAGGTCATCGAGGCGGCCATGGAGGGAGAAGACCGCGTCTACGTCACCGTCATCCACCACTACGAGGACGTGGTCATCGGCGGAGATGCGGCCGGGTGTGAGCGGGTGGTCGAGAAGGTGGGACGCAACAAGGCCATCGATCTCGGCCTGGACATGGTCGTCCATTGTCCGCCCCTGAAGCCCTTCGAGCAGACGTGGCACGAGATCCATGAGCGCGACACGGCCGAGGTCCCGGACATCCGCTTCTACACCAACGCCGGGAACCGGGCGTACGTCCCCACTCGACAGGCCGCCGCCGACGCCATCACCCAGCAGGCCATCGATCCCGTCGACTTCCCCAAGACCGTCGAGCAGGCGTACGCCGATGGCGTTCGCGTCTTCATCGAGCACGGACCTAGGGCGATCCTGACGGGCGCCATCGCCCGCATCCTCGGCGATCGCCCCCACCTCGTGGTGGCCTTGGATCCGCATGGTGGTGCCGGACTCGAACCTCTCGCGAGATCGGTGGCCAAGCTTTGGACCGCCGGCATCCCCATGGAGCTCCATCGCTTCGTGGCTCGCCTCGCCGACCTCCACGAGGGAGCCAAACCCCTCGCCGAGCCCGAGGGCGTACTCCTTCGACTCGCCGCCCATTCGCCGGACATCGTCTGGCCCGACAGCTTCGCAGCCGACATGCACGACCAGACCGCAGACCCCCGAGTAGAGCGAATGGCTCCCCCTCCGACGTCGGGCTTCGGGTACGACGTATCCGGTCACTTCGAGGGCGGTGGAAGGCCGAGGACGGTCGAGGAGCAGCCGGCAGGCAATGGCCACGGACAGCCGGTGAGTACGCCGCGGCGTCCGGCGGCCGCTGCAATGGCCTTCGATGAAGGGATCGGCAACGGGCGACCTTCCACGGACGAGTCGGTGGACGACCCGGCATGGGTCCTTTTTCGACAGGTTGCTCGAGCCCACGAGCAGTTCCTCCGCGAACAGAAGGAGATCCACGAGCGGTTCCTGTCGCTGAGGCTGGGGGACGGCGGAGCCGCCCCGCCTGCCGCGACGGGTCCGGCGCCCGTCACGGCTCCGAGTGCGTCCGCGCCGGGTGCACCGACCGCCGCGACGGCCTACTCCACACCTCCGGCGCCGTCCTCCGCCTCGTCCGCGAGTCAGGCCGCGAACTCGCTGACACCGGCGACCGCGCCGGCACCTGCGTCACCCCCCGTCCCCTCGGCTCCCGCCACCCGCCCCAGCGGCGGCACGGGGTCCTCCAACGGAACCGCCCCGCCCCACGAGACTGCACGGACCGCCCCGCCCAAGGCCCCCGACGGTCCGCCGAATCCGGTGATCCCCATCGCGCCGCCCATCGACCGCGACGCGATGCCCGACACTCCCTGGCTCGATCGCGCCGCACTGGAGATCCACGCTGGCGGCGCCATCTCCGAGATCTTCGGGGAGCTCTTCGAGCAGCAGGACGGGTACGCCCGGCAGGTCCGCATGCCGGAGCCGCCCCTCCTCTTCGCCGATCGTGCGCTGACCATCGAAGGCGAGCCCGGGAGCATGAAGAAAGGCCGCGTCGTCACGGAGACCGACGTCCAGGATGGGGCGTGGTACCTCCATACGGGCCGCATGGCCCCCGGCGTGGTCATCGAGTCGGGTCAGGCCGACCTCCTCCTCATCTCCTGGTTGGGGGCCGACTTCCTCAACAAGAGCGAGCGCGTCTACCGGCTGCTGGGGTGTGATCTGACCTTCTTCGGAGAGCTGCCCGCTCCCGGCGAGACGCTGACGTACGACATCCACGTCGACGGCCACGCCAAGACCGGAGACGTTCGGCTCTTCTTCTTCCACTACGACTGTTACATCGGCGACCGTCTCCTCATCTCGGTGCGCAACGGTCAGGCGGGCTTCTTCACCGACGAGGAACTGGCCGGATCGGGTGGCGTCCTCTGGAAGCCGGAGGACGACGAGCCCGATCCCCACGCGGTTCTCGATCCGGCTCCTCTCCTTTCCACGAAGCGGAGCTTCAGCGAGAAGGAAGTGCGCCACTGGGTCGAAGGTCGGGCGGATCTCTGCTTCGGCGACGGATTCGAGCTGGCGGCCTGCCACACCCGGACTCCCACCATTCCCGACGGCCGACTGAAGCTCATCGACCACGTCCCGGAGTTCGATCCCGACGGGGGTCCGTGGGGTCGTGGATATCTGCGGGCCGAGGCGCACGTGCCCACCGACGCGTGGTTCTACGAGGGCCATTTCAAGAACGACCCGTGCATGCCGGGCACCCTGATGGCCGACGCGGCGACCCAGGCGTTGTCCTTCACCATGGCCGCCATGGGCTTCACGGTGGATCGCGACGGCTGGCGTTTCGAGCCGGTCCCCGGCGAGATGGCCCGCTTCCTCTGCCGCGGACAGGTCGTTCCGGACGGGCCCCACACCCTCGAGTACGAGATCTTCATCGAAGACGTGGTCGACGGCGACGAGCCCGAGGTCTACGCCTCGCTCCTCTGCAAGAGCGACGGATTCAAGGTCTTCCAGTGCCGTCGCTTCGGACTCCGCCTGGTGCCCGACTACCCGCTGACGACGAAGCGGGAGCACCTGGAGGGCTTCGAGGGTTCGCGACTCGTCGGCCCCGGGGACAGCGATGTCCGCGGCGACTACGAGGCCCTCCTCTCGTGCGCGTGGGGCAAGCCCAGCGACGCCTTCGGCCGGATGTTCACGAAGTACGACGGGGCCCTGAAGTGTCCGCGCCTTCCCGGGCCTCCGTACCACTTCATGAGCAGCATCGTGGATGTCGACGTCGCGCCGGGTTCGGCCGCCGAGGGCGGTACCCTGGTCTCCACCTTCGACGTCGATCCGGATGCCTGGTACTTCGAGGAAGGCCAGGGCTTCATGCCCTTCGCGGTCATCGTCGAGGCGCTGCTGCAGCCCTGTGGCTGGTTCGCGTCGTACCTGAACTTCTTCAAGGACACGGAAGGCGACGTCGCCTTCCGCAACCTGGACGGAGAAGACTGCATCCTGCACAGGCCCATCGGGCCCGACATGGGGACGCTGAAGCTGACCACCAAGCTCACCCGGGCGGCGAAGGCGGCGGGGACGAGCATCGTCTTCTTCGAGGTGACGTGCGAGAACGACGACGGACCCGTGATGACGCTCACCACCGACTTCGGTTTCTTCAGTCCCAAGGTACTGGAGGCTCAGAAGGGCCTTCCCACTACCGACGAGATGCGGGCCCGTCGCGACGAAGCCTCCCCCACGCCTTCCATGTCCCTCATGGACGGAGGCGGGGCGCTGGCCCACCTCCCGGGAATGGCCAGTGGGAAGATGCGCATGCTCGACGACGTGACCGGCTTCTGGCCCGAGGCGGGAGACGCAGGCCTCGGCCGGATCCGGACGTACCAGCGCATCCATGCGGACGCGTGGTACTTCAAGGCCCATTTCTACGAGGATCCCGTTCAGCCGGGGTCGTTGGGGCTCGAGGCCCTGGTTCAGTCGGCGCGTGCACTCATGCACCTCAAGGGGTGGCTCGACGACATTCCGGATCCCGTGTGGGAACACCCCATCGTCGACTTCCCCCTCGCATGGAAGTATCGGGGCCAGGTCGTGCCTCGGAACGACGAGGTGGTCACCGAAGTGGAGGCGCTCGAGGTCGACATCGTGGACGGTGAGTCGGTCACGGTGAAGGTCTTCGGTACCCAGTGGGTGGACGGCCTTCGGATCTACGAGGTGCCGTCGTTCGCCATTCGGGTGCGTTCCGGAGCGTCGTGACGCCGAGCCGGACGTCGCTTCCCCGCTCCCTTCCGGAGGATGGGGTGGTCGATGTCTGGGTCCTGGATCTCACCCAACCGTGGGGCGACGCCCTGGCGGATCGGGACATCACGTCGGAATCCGAGCGGCTGAGGGCCGACCGCATGGCCACCGACGTGCTGCGACGCCGTCTGCTCGCTCGACGGGCTGCCATGCGGTGCGTCCTGGCCCACTACCTCCAACGGGGCCCCGAGGACGTCACGGTGGTCACGGCGCCGGGGGGCAAGCCGGTGCTCGTGCCCGGTGAGGGTGCGACCTTCGCCTTCTCCGTGGGCCACTCGGGCGAACTGTACGGGGTGGCCGTCGGCACCTCCGCCAGCGTCGGCTTCGACATCGAGCGCCGTCGTGCAGTGCCCCGCGCCGACAGAATCGCAGCGAGATGGTTCGGTGCGTCCGAGGCGGATGCGCTGCGTGGCCTCGAGGGCGACGAACGCGAGCGGGAGTTCATGCGCGTCTGGACCGCGAAGGAGGCACTGGCCAAGCGGCACGGGGCTGGCCTCAGGCTCATGATGAGAGGTGACATGGCGGAGTTGGACACCGAGGCGGCCGCGTCCGAAGGGCGACTCCGCTGGCTCTCCCCCCGCGACGAGTACCATGTCGCGGTGGCCAGCACCGATCCCATCCGGACGGTTCGGCTGGTGATGCCGGAGGGCGACGAGTGGGTCCGGTGACCGGACGTCCGGTGGTCGCCCTCGACCATCTCGTCTACGCCGTACCGGATCTTTCCGAGGGCGTCGAGGCGGTGGAGGCGAAGCTCGGGGTCGCCTCGGAGCCGGGCGGGCGGCACATGGGGCTCGGCACCCACAACCGCCTCTTCGGGCTCACCGGCGGAGCCTATCTCGAGGTGGTGGCGCCGGACCCTGGCCAGCCCGCGCCTTCGCGTCCCCGCTGGTTCGGACTGGATGAGCTGGAGGAGCCGCGGCTGGTGACGTGGTGCGTCCGTGCAGGCGACCTGGGGCGCGCCGTGGAGGCCGTCCGAGACGCCGGCTTCGACCTGGGCTCGCCGGAGCGTGGCTCGCGGGTGCGGAGCGATGGCTCCACCCTCGCCTGGACGTTCACCGACCCGTGGTCCCACCGGGCCGGCGGCGTGATCCCGTTCTGTATCGACTGGGGGAGCGGGTCGCATCCGTCCGACTCCCTGCCGGCGGAGTGCTCGTGCGTGGACATTCGAGTGGAGCACCCCGAGCCGGACGCCGTAGCCGATGCGTTGCGCGCCCTCGGGCTCGACACCCCGGTCTCGACGGGCCATCCTCCGCGCGTCGTCGCCCGACTTCAGACCCCCCGTGGAATCGTGGAGCTCTCTTGATGATCGCAACACCGTCGAAGTGCCGCAGGAACCGTGTCCTGCCCACCGCATGGCTGCTGGTGGCCGTGCTGTTCCCGGGCCTGACGCCCGATCCGGCGACGGCTCAGGAGGACGCCCTCCCCCGGGTCGTGGTGTTGGCGACAGGGGGGACCATCGCGTCGACCTACGACGAGGCGTTCGGAGCACTCCCGGCTGGCCTGACCGCTGACGAGATCGTGCAGGCCGTCTAGGGCCTGTCCGAGATCGCTGACGTGTCGGTGGAGCAGATCGCCAACGTCAACAGTCGCGACATGACGCCCGAGATCTGGCTTCGCCTGTCCCGGCGAGCCAACGAACTGCTCAGCCGGCCGGACATCCGGGGCGTCGTGGTGACCCACGGCACCGACACCCTGGAGGAAACCGCGTACTTCCTCGATCTCACCGTCACCAGCACGAAGCCCGTGGTCGTGGTGGGCGCGCAGAGGGCGCCGACCATGTGGGATACCGACGGGCCGAGGAACATGCTGGATGCCGTCCGCGTGGCCGTCTCCGCCGAGGCCGTTGGTATGGGCACCATGGTCGTCATGAACGGTCAGATCAACGCGGCCCGTGAGGTGACCAAGACCAACACCCTGGCTGTGGAAACCTTCCAGACGTTGGACTTCGGGCTCCTGGGCGTAGCCGACATCGATGTCGTCCGCTTCTATCGGGCCCCCACCCGGCGTCAGACCGTGGCCATTCCGGGTGACGCCACTCTCGCCGACGACGTCGTCATCGTGTCACAGTACGCCGGGGCCGACGCTCGCGGCCTGGAGCTCCAACTCGAAGCGGGGGAGCTGGATGGTGTGGTGGTGGCGGGCCTGGGATTGGCGCACGTGAGCTCGCCGACCCTCGAGGTGCTCCGCAAGGTCCGCGCGGAGGGCATTCCCGTGGTGGTGGCCTCGCGGGTGACCACGGGCCGCATCGTGCCCCTGTACGCCAACAATATCGACCTCCTGGACATCGGGGCCGTCCAGGCCGACAACCTCAGCCCGTGGAAGGCGCGGGTCCTCCTGATGGCGGCCATGACGCACACCACGGACCCGGACATGCTTCGGGACTACTTCAGGCGCTGAGGGCGAGTTCGCGTGTCGTCCCCGGATCAGGACCTCTCCCACGTACTCGGCGCCCTCGACGGGATGCTGAACGGGTCGGCTCGATCCCGCATTCTCGATGGCGTGCAGGCTCGCGGGGACTTCGCCGATTGGATGGGGCGCCTTCGGGGGGCCATGAGCGAGCACCGGTTCGTCGCCGGTGACCAGCGCTTCGACCTCGCGCCTGCCGTGCGCCGCCTCGACGTGCGCACCCGCAAGGACGGCTTCCGGGTCCTCCACTCGTGGAATCATCGGACGCACGCCTTTACTGACGACGTCGTGCCGGTGCTCATGCTGGACTTCTTCCTACGGGCGGCACCCGAGGAGCCGGCGGGACGCGTGGTACTGTCCATCCTTCTCGACTACTACTTCCTGCATCTTCTGGCTCTCTGCGCCATGAGGGCGTGGGACGCCGACGAGCCGGATGTGTCGATGGGCCACGTCCACCAGCTGTTGCAGGCGCTCCAGGGCGAGGACGGCAGCGGCCACCACTTCGTCGAGGATGCCGAGACCCTCCTCATCTACGCTCTGAGTCAGTTCCATCCCGAGGAACAGGCGTACGAGCGCATCATCGCCCGAGTCGCGACGCTGGAAGACGCGCGGCGTCTCTCGTTCGCCCGGGTGTCGGCCTCGGTGCTGAGCGCCCACCTCCGCTGGGGCTTCTGGCTCATGTACGGACGTGACGTGGTCCGGATGCGGGTCGACAACGTCGGCGACTATCCCTGGCTCCTGGACTCCGTGCTCACGCTGCTTCGGGGGTGGGAAGACGCCGAAGCCGCCGGGGCACCCGAGGCCGTCCGGGACGACATCGCCGAGTCGCTGCTCCAAGGGCTCGCCGCCGATCCGTGGGGCTTCACGGGACGTCGGCCACCGGCGCTGGAGACCCACGGTGACGCCTTCGAAGAGGTCCAGCGGCTCCTGCGGAGCCACACCCCCCATCTCCTGGAGACGTTCGAGCGGCATCGGCCGACGAAGACCGCGTACGCGCCGCTGGCCTTCCACTTCAACTTTCCCCACAACGCCCTGGTGGCCGTGGTGACCCTGGCGTTGCTGGAGGGCCGTCCCCAACCCCTGCCCCTCAACGCGCTCTTCACGCGTGAGCAGACCGGGCTTCCGGAGGGCCAGACCCAGGAGGCGCTGGCGCGCACGCTCATGGCCTTCTCGAGATCCAGCCCCGATCGCCTCGGCCACCGGGGGGCCGTGCTGGTGGCCTACGATCCGCTGTCGGCCATGAGGTCGTACTCCATGACCACCAAAGCGCTGAGGGAAGCCTTCACCTAGCGCAGAGCGGTCGGTCTCCGGGGGCGGCCCTCGGGTCCGGCGACGGTTGCCGCGAAGTGGGCGCTACTTGATCCGAACGCCGCTCCGGCGCAGCACGGCCCTGACTCTGGCCTCCAAGCGGGCGGGCTCCACTGGCTTGACGAGGAAGTCGTCGGCGCCCGCTTCCAGGAGCTCCAGCTCGTCGCGGGGGTTGGCCGAGTTGGTCAACACGATGACCGGAAGGGCCTGGGTGGAAAGCTGCTGACGGATGATGTGGATGAGTTCCTTCCCGTCCATCTCCGGCATGAAGAGGTCCATCACCACCAACGAGAAGGCTTCGTCGCCGGACTCGATGACGGTCTGTGCCCTCTCGCCGTTCTCCATCTCGAGGACCTCGAATCCCATCCCCTGGAGCACCGAGCCCACCAGCTTCCGGTCCTGCTCCTCGTCGTCCACCACCAGGATGGGGCCGACCTCGTGGGCTTTCTCGTCCCGGATGGGAACGACGCCCAGCACCCGCTCCAGCTCCTCCACGGTGGTCTCACCCCGGGCGACCCGCTCCAGGCCGACCTCGGCGAAGGTGCGCATGCCATCGGCCTGAGCCGCGCGCAGCAGCTCGGCATCGTTGGGATCGCGACCGAGGACCGCTCTCATCTCGCCGGTGACGAGAAGGACCTCGGGAATGGGGATCTGTTCCCGGTACCCGGTGCCTGCGCACGCCTTGCAACCCACGGCTCGCTTCACGGGCTGGATCCCCAGGACCGAGGCGAGTTTCGCCTCCCGCGACTTGCTGTCGCGCTGAGGGTCGAAGGACCGGGCGCAGTCCTGGCAGAGCTTCCTCACCAGGCGCAGCGAGATGACGGCATGGAGGGATTCGGCCAGCCGTCCCGCCGCCAGCCCTATGTCGATGAGGCGTCGGACGCCGGAGACTGCGTCGGACGTGTGGACGGTGGCGAGGACCTTCATGCCCGTGACGGCCGTCCGGAGCGCGATCCGCGCGGTCGCCAGATCACGGATCTCCCCGGCGTGGATGACGTCGGGGCTACGGTCGAGGAGCTGACCCAGGGTTTCGGCGAACGAGAGACCCGACGAGGCGTTGTACCGGATCTGAGTGACCCCCGGGACGACGAGTTCGGGCCGACCCTCGAGAGAGATGACACTCTCGTTCTTCAACTCCGACAGGGCGGCGTAGATGAAGCTCGTGGTGCCCGAGCGCGCCGGGCCGGTGACCATGACGAGGCCCTCCTTCCGCGCCAGGATCTGCTGGATCTTCTGGGCCTCGAGGCCCGAGAAACCCAGGCCGTCGATGGTGGGAACCTCGTGGGGGTCCAGAATGCGGACCGAGACCAACTCGCCGTCGGGGGTCGGCGTGGTGAGGAGGTGGGCACGCTTCTCCAGGTCGGGCCCGGCCTGGACGGGGATCCCGTCGTCGGGATTCATGCCCGGCTGGTCGAAGGCCAGGTGCTTCAGGCGGGCGACGAGGCGCGAGTGGGCCGTGGAGGGGAGGGCCACCACCTGCTGGAGGACCCCGTCGATCCGGTAGCGTACGCGACCCTGCTCATGGCCGGGCTCGATGTGGATCTCGGTCGCCCGGTAGCGTACGGCCTGTTTGAGGATGATGTCCGCCAACTTCACGACCGAGGGATCCTCGAGCTCGAAGCTCGTGAACATCCCCTTGCCCTGGTTGGTGACGACCTGGAAGTCGCTGTCGGCCACCTGGGCCACCAGCGTCTGCAGCGCGTTCTTCGGGGCACGCGACGGCGCGTAGGCCCGTTCCAGCATCCGGCCGAGGGCCGCCGGGCTGGCCAGCATGAACACCGGCTTGCGACTGGCGTGGGCCACGATGTCCCGATGCGCAGCCCGATTCGCAGGATCCGACGTCGCCACGACGATGGAGTCGGCGGTGGTGCTCAGGGGAAGGATCCCGTACCGCCGCGCCACGGCCTCCGGAATCATCTTCACGGCCTGGGGATCGTAGGCCTCCACGTCCGCCACGCCGATGCGGAAGAAGCCGGCGATCTTCTTGGTGAACTGGGCGTCCTGAAGCTTGCAGTGCTCCGCGACCTTGGGCCACGCCTGTCGCAGCGTGGCGATGTCCGGCCGTCGAGGCAGCGGAAGGTCGAGGCCGGCGTGGGCCGCGACGTCTTTCAGCCAGTGGTTGGACGACGATGGGGACATGGCGTTCACGGAGGGCTTCATGGGGCGGGCGCCTAACTTAGCGACTCAAAGGCGGGGTCTGTCCACCCTTGGACCTTGAAGGAAGTGGGCCGCGAGCGGGCGGGGGCGTGCTCGGTGACGTGTGCAAGATCCGGAGGACGGGGCGTCTACTCCTCTCGAATGCAGCACACGCACCCCGGGGGGAGTGCAATCCACGCAGAATCGGAGGTAGTCCCCATGCGACGCCTACTTGCCATAGCCGCCAGCCTCACCGTTCTCTCGGGAGCGTCCCACGCTCCCGTGGAGCACCTCGACACGTTGGAATCCGTCGATCTTCCCACGCCCCTGACATCGACGCGTCTCCTGCAGGAGGCGCCGCGGGATCGTTCGACGGCCCAGGAGAGGGAATCGGTTTCCATCACGGTCTACAACCAGAACTTCGGGCTCGTCCGTGAAGTCCGGACCCTCGACCTCACCCGCGGGCTCGCCAACGTCGAGTTCGCCGACGTGGCGTCGGGTATCCAGCCCGAGACGGTCCATATCCGGCCCCTGAGCGACGGGCGCTTCGCGGTGCTCGAACAGAACTACCAGTTCGACCTCCTGAGCCCTCAGAAGCTTCTGGAGAAGTACGTTGGACGTACGGTGAACGTCTACCGGACCAACCCTCAGACCGGTGTGGACGAGGCCGTCGAAGCCGAAGTGCTCAGCGTGAACGGTGGTCCCATTCTCCGTATCAACGGTGAGATCACCTTCAACTACCCCGGGCGCTTCAGCTTCCCCGAGCTACCGGAGAATCTCATCGCCGAGCCGACGCTCCTGTGGCGTCTCGACACGGCTGGGGGACGGCGGCAGGTCGAGGTGACCTACCTGACCAACAGCCTCAACTGGAAATCCGACTACGTCATGGTCCTCGACGAGGACGATGCCGCGGCGTCCCTCACGGGCTGGGTGACGCTCATGAACCAGAGCGGAACGTCGTACGAGAATGCCCGCCTTCAACTGGTGGCCGGCGACGTCCAGCGGGTGCAGGGCAACATGCCTGCCGCCGAGGCGCGGGGCCGCATGATGGAGATGGCCATGTCCGCCGATGCCGTAGGGTTCACGGAGGACGCCTTCTTCGAGTACCACCTGTACACCCTCGGTCGGCCCGCCGACGTCATGAACAACGAGCAGAAGCAGGTCACCCTCCTCGAAGCCGAGGAGTTCGGCGTCGTCAAACGCCTCATCTTCCCCGGCGCTCCGGCCTACTACTACCGCGGGCAGTACGGCCAGGTGACGTCGAACCAGAAGGTGGGGGTCTTCCTCGACTTCGAGAACAGCGAGGACAACGGGCTCGGCATGCCGTTACCCAAGGGCACCGTCCGGGTCTACAAGCGGGACGCCAGCGGCGCCCAGCAGTTCATCGGTGAGGACCTCATCGATCACACGCCGCGCAACGAGGAGCTTCGCATCAAGATGGGCGAGGCCTTCGACGTCGTGGGTGACCGACGCCAGATGGACTACTCCGTCATCTCGGGGTGCGTTTCCGAGAGCACGTGGCGGGTGGACCTGAGGAACCACAAGGACGAGGACGTGGAGGTCATGCTCGTCGAGCCGGTCGGGGGAGACTGGGAGATCATCTCGTCCACGCACGCGTTCGAGAAGATCGACGCATGGACCTTCACCATGGTCCCCGAAGTCGAGGCCGAGGGCGAGACTCGCGTGGAGTACAGGGTGCGGGTGCGGTGGTGCTGAGTAGCCACCTCTCCACCACGTGAACGAAGGCGCCGCTCCGCTCGTCGGGGCGGCGCTTTCGTGCGTTCTGGGCGCGGGTAGGGAGACCCCCGCACCCCTGGCGCGACTGCGCCACCTCCGGCATCTTCCCGAGCTTCCGAAATCCAAAGCTTTGCACATGAGGAAACGAATGTCGCGATCGATTTCCCTCCCGACCCGACTGCTGGCCCTGGGCGCCTTCGCCCTGTATGCCGGCGCCTGCGGAGACGCGACGGGCAGCGCGAATGGCGACCGGGCAGACGGCGTCACCATCAACGGTGACTGGGCCGTCATCACCGGCAACCTGGCTGGACAGCGCTATAGCGATCTGGACCAGATCAATCCGAGCAACTTCTCGAACCTCGAGGTGGCGTGGGCATACGACGCATCGCACCTGGGTTCGGTGAATGCCCGCTCCACGCCCATCTACGTGGACGGCATGCTCATCAACGTCCACAGCGAGTACCGGACGGTGGTGGCCACCGATGCCGGTACGGGCGAGGAGATCTGGACATACACGGAGCCCGAGACCTTCCGCTGGGCGTACTCCATGCGGAAGAATCACGGGAAGGGTGTCGCCTACGCGAACATCGACGGAAACGACGTCGTCTTCCTCATCTCGCCGGCCTTCTTCCT
>ERZ869936.1407-NODE-1407-length-17370-cov-12.807739_pt1 | contig 17370 bp, 35 predicted proteins | sample MGYA00520876_ERZ869936 | MGnify/ENA primary metagenome ERZ869936 (study PRJEB32218, sample SAMN09650985) | biofilter metagenome | isolation source: enrty point of leading RO module | place: Saudi Arabia: Thuwal, RO plant located on Red Sea | collected 2016-02-17...
AGAATTTTCTTGGCCTCAATCAGCTTCGCCAGTGTCAGGTCAGCGGAACCAGCTGCAATCTGGTTGGCACTAGGCAGCGTTGTGCTAGTGGCGCCAGACTTGCCAGTCTTTGCTGTGCCTGTTGCGGCTTCGATGATGGCATCGTCCATAGCACGACCCATTGCAGCGGCAGCTGCGCGAGCGTAAGTGCTAGTCGGATCAATCAACATGCGAACCTTGTCCGCATCGTCAATCAGATCTGCCCATTCATACGAATCCATAGTTACCATTCTGCGAGAATGGGGGGTTTCGACCATCGGGGTATCCTGATGGCGCGAGGTGCGCTTCACAGCGGCTGCAGCTCCAACCTGGTCGAAGAAAGCCTTCTCACCAGTAACAGCTTCCTCAGACACGGCTCCACGAAGGATAGAACCAGTCTGCTGAGAAAGCAGTTGCACGTTGGCGCTAAACTGCTGGGAAAACGCGGTGGTGATTTGTGTAGACATTACTGCCTCCTTTTACACACAAGCGTTTTGATAAGCTCGCTACCCGACACCTTGTCGGACGATAGGTTGTTGCAATAGCGGTTGCGCCGACCGGGGCTAAGCAGCTTGTCCGGGTTTTTTGCTGGGTGCCGTAGCCTTTTGGGCTGGTTGCTTGTCAATCGGCTGTAAGCACCACTGCAAATTCTTTTCTGCGTGTTCAAGCGGGTTTGCGATAATCGCTGCCGAGCCTGATTCCAATGTCAGCCTCAGCACCTCAAGCCTGAACTCGCGGTCTGTATCTAGGTCAGCCACTCATCATTCCCCTGTATTTGAGAGCCTCATTCACATAGAACTCGTGCTCAGGGTGGCGCTGATCCCAATATGGCGAGCCTTGAGCTGTAAGCTCGTTCAGCCGCTCTTGAGCGTCACCTGGCGTCATTGCGCCGGATGTCTTGATGCCCTCGAGGCTGTCTTCGCCTATCTTGCTGTTGATGAACTCGCCTATGTTCACCATCATTTTAATCATCTCTGGGTGGTCACCAAGCAAGCGCCCATCGGCGAGCTGGATCTCAGAGATGTCGTCTGTTCCAAATTCTGCCAGCACAGCGTTACCGTTTGCAAGACGGTCGTCAAATGCTGCCCCATACTCGCGCTTGAGCTCCATTTCAGCGTCAGCGCGCATCTGGTCAGCCATACCGCTGTCGTTCTGCACCATAGTGCCGAGCATCTCGTTGTAACCACCAAGCAGCTTCTGTGCTTGCTGCGGCGTCAACCCGGCCTCATGTGCGGCGCCCCGGAACCAGTTCAACATATCGTCGCTGGCCTCTGCGCCTTCAGGTAGCTCGTTGGTCAGCTCATAGCCTTCGGGGCTATCAGGGCGACCCAAGCGCCTGTAAACCTCGCCCCAGTCCTCGTCTGTGGCATGTTTGCCGGGAATGGCAACCTTGTCTGCCCCAATCATGGACTGTGCGTTGACGTAGGACTTAGCAAGAGCTCCTACATCCTGAATGTGTTCTAATGACTTATGCCCCCGGATTTCTTCGGGGATACCTGAGCGCCAATCATCGGCGACAGACTGGGTTACCTCTGCGTCGGCAGAGACCTCAGCTACCTGTTCTTCACTCATTGTCTGCAATTTCCTCTAATGGTTTGCGGTCGCGGAGCATGGATTTGATAAACAACAGCACCGTCCGCTGACCTTCTCGGTACGCTGTTTCACAAGGGTCTGTGGAAAAAGTTGAACTATGTTCACAAAATCTCACACCCATGTCCTCAAGAACGCGCTGGCCGTCTTCTGTTGAAAAGACCACCTTGTAAAGCTCGATGATTTCCTCTGGCGTCATTGACCCTGACCCTGACTAAGACCAAGGGCTCTCACCATAGGAGCAGCATTACCGGCAGCTTCTGCGCCTTGCATCAGCTCTGCTTGCTCAGCTGCCTGAGCTTGTGCCTGTTCACGCTGCGCTCTCATCATCGCAACCTCGCGGTCGCCCCGGATAGCTGTTGCCGGGACGCCGAGGATCTTGATGAGATGCTTGGAGATACCGTCGCTATCGACATAGTCCATGATGCCGGGGTCAAGCTGAGACAGTGGTGTCATCAGTTCAAGCAGCCGTGTCATGGACTGGATGTCGCCCTGGCGCTGTGCTTTGGCCAGCGGTGAGACATATTCGATTTCGATGTTCTGGTTCACCATAACGTCAGGAGCTGGCTTAAACGCCTTCTGACGCGCAAGGATGCTATAGACGCGGGTAATCAGCGGCTGAAGCAGTTCTTGGCTCAGGCGGCCTGTGAGGGGGCCTAGCAGGCGCATCTTCTCTTCGGTGCGCTGAACAACCTCTGTCGCTGTCATCTGCGGCCCTTGGCCAAGGATGAGCTGGTCAACATAGAACGCTGCGCGGATTGCTTGGCGCCGCTGCTCTTCCATGTTCAGGCCGAGCGGGTTATTGGCACCAATATTCAGTGGCTCAATGCGGTCACGCGTCCCGGAACGGTAGAAGTTAAGACCACCGGGGATGGTGCGGACAGGCAGCATGAAGCCGTCATCTGGCACCAAGATCGGCGGGTCTACTTGTTTCTGCGCTGCCCGGATGGTCACCTCGGACATCTTGTTCAACATTTTGATGTCGGCAAGGGCCGTCATCGACGGTGATCTTCCATAACCGATTTCAAATGAGCTCTTACTGAAGCGTGGCGCCATGTAAGGGAACTCATCAAAGCCTGATTCGGACAAGACTACCTTTTCGTCTGGCTCGATGTAGATAGACGCAAAAGGCTTGTTCTCTGCCGTAATCTTGGCAGGGTCTCTGTCTTGGCGTGCATAGACAGCGTGGATGAGGTTGATTTGCTCGTAAGGATTGTCAGCTGCCTTTTTCAGGATTTTGCTGTTGAGCTTCTCTTCACCGAAGCGAGAAACAGCCGCCCTGGCTGGCATCTTGAACTTTCTGAATACCGTATCGACCCGCCCCTTGTCATCCTCTGACAGGAAGCACTCCTTGATGTGCCGGGTGCTAAAGCGGACTTGCTGGTCATCATCAGCGTCCACATACATCACTGCGGTGCCGAAGGTTACCAGGTCTTGGTACAGCTCGCTGATTTGCTCCTGAAAGTTTGAGCGATTGAAAGCCTGATACATGACGTCTTCGACGCCCTGCAACCATTCCATAGCTTCATCGTCACCATTCAGGTCGTTGTCCGAGTAGCGCAAGCTGAACCAGCTCGTGCTGCCGTTGGTCAGCATACCGTGCAATGATGCGCTCAGTAGCTCCGCTGCATGGATAGCAGTGCCGTCAAAGACCAGCTCAGAGCGCTTGTCGCCCGGTGAGCGGTTCTTTGTTACGTCTGCTTTCCTTGGCACGACATAGTCTGCCACCTCTTGCCAGTGACTTTCCCATGTCTGCCTTTGCGTCTCGAGGCTACCGAAACGCTTCAGCAATATGGTTGCAATTTCATCAGCCATTTAGCCACCTAACAGCGTAGCTTTTTCAGTTGGGGCAGAGCCAATCACGCCCTGAGAGCCGGTCATAATTGTGCCAGCCTTCTTGCGCCTTTTCTTTTTGCCGCCGCCCATTTCGTCAGCGTTGCCAGAATAAACAACATCTGCCGGGTTATTGGGGTCACCAGGTGCGTCAACCACCTGAACAGCCTGTTGTGCTTTGACTGCAGCTTCCTGCTTTGCCTTTGCCTCTGCTTCGGCCTTTGCCTTGGCAGCCGCCTCAGCCTGTGCCTTTGCTTGTGCCTCAGCTTGGCGCTGCGCTTCAGCTGCTTGAGCCCGTGCTCTATCACGAGCTGTTTTGCCGGTAATGTTGTTCACTGTCCGGCGAATGGTTCTGACTACACCGCCCATCATTGGCCTCCTGTATTTGTTGGCTTCGCTGCCCCAAGCAGTGAGGCATACTCAATCGGCGCATCAGTCGTTACGCCTTTTGCCGACGTTTTCACGCTGGTCTTTAGATTCGACTTTTTCTTCGCCTTATCGCCGGTCATCTCTTCTTTTGTCGCGTCCACAACGGTATTCGGCTTCACGACTGGATCCGGGGTTACTGGCTCCGGCACCGCAACAGGGGGCGGTGGAGGAGGCGGCGGTGGCGGCACCATCACCTTTGGTTTCAAAAATCCCATTACAAACTTACTCCCAGCGGGTTGTAGCTGCTGTCAGCTATCGCCTGTGGCGGCTTGTCATACTGCGTGCTCTCTTTGAGACCCACAGCCAGATACCGAAAAGCATCTGCAGCATGTGACGACCAGTCATGGACAGGCGTGTTTCTAAACGTGCGAAGCCTCTCGTTATATGCTCGGTGATATTGCCTAAGCGCCTCGAGGCCTGGCTTGCACAGTTCCGCATCAAACCAGCACCGTGGTATAAGCATCTGTGCAGCATGAAGCCCATCCTCGACAGGTAGCTTAGGAACCACCCTAAAATTTATTCCTAAATCCCAAGCAGTCTCGCGTCTGCTTTTGCCAGAGCCTAATTCCCTGACCTCAATGTCATGCGGCGCATTGTGCGAGCCGTAAAAATAATCTTTGCCCTGCAGCACCTTTGCGTAGTGCGGCAAGCCTTCACCCCTGTTCTCATAAAAATCTATGACATGCACAGCCCGGCCTACACTCTGCGTAAACCAAATCGCCGTGCTATCTCCTACACCCAAATCCCACCAGGTATCTACCCGCACACTTGGGTCATAGGGAACTGAAGCAATGCGGCCCTTTTCCTGAATGTCCTGAAGCTCTTTACCAAAAACAGCCCCCGGTACATTCGCAACCCAAGAGCACTCAAACTCCTGTTCAAACTGGTCTGCGGTCATCATCGCCTTGGCAGCGTCCAGTTCCTCATCATCGAGGATGCCTGTCTCACTCGCCCGGTAGATAGCCGTGTGCCAATCCTTTTGCCCCTCAGCAGCCGTATAAAGCTCATAGAAGGCGTTGTGGCCTCTTGGGGTACCAATGAACAGCGCCCAGCCCTTGCGGTCGCTCAGCGCCGGTCTGATAATCTCTGGAAAGAGGCTCTCAGGCATGTCTGCCATTTCGTCCAGCACGGCACCGTCCAGATAGATGCCACGCAAGCTGTCAGGGTTCTCAGCACCCAGAAGCTGTATCCTTGCCCCATTAGGCAAATCAGCCCTCAGCTCTGTCTCATGGAACCGCACCATAGGCACAGCCCCTGCAAACTGCTTGAGATAATCCCACGCCACAGCCTTAGCCTGACGGTAAGTAGGCGCTATGTAGGCATACCTCGGATTGGGCTTGCTGTTCAGCACAGCGTCCCGGAGCAAGTGATTAATGGCCATCACCGTCTTGCCCCAGCGACGATGACAGACTACGACGCCCCAGCGCTTGGCCTGCAGCTCACCGTGGAGCTGTGCTTGGCCTGGTCTTGGCGTGTAGGGTATTTCGATGTTCATGTGAGAGACAGGCTCATGTCAGGGTTATATACGTTATAGCAACGGCGGCTTACTTTGGGGGTGTATGGGGGCCTGCCGTAGTATTTGCCACCCCCTTTGCTCAGCCAGCACGTTATGCTTTTCTCTGTTCAGTAAGCGACATATGCACAGCTATACGCGGTGCCAGAAAGCTAAGTCATTGATAACAAAGAAAACCGTTTGTCGCATAAGATCCATTATGGAAAGTTAACCAGATTCAGGTTAACAGCTTTGCCTCGTGCGCGCGACCACTGCCAAAGCCAGACAGCACCACCACTACTCAGCTACTAATTCTGCGTTCCCCCAAGTCAGCGTAATCGTGCCACTGCCTTGCTTGTTGTCCTCTGCTTTGTCTCTGATGCCCAGAGGTTGCATCTGCCTTATGTGCTTATCCTTGTGGTCTGCCTCGAGCCTACGACGCTGTACCTCGGCCATAGCGAGCTTAGGGTCGTCAGGCAATGGAGCTTCGACCAGGTCAATAATCTGGTCTCGCATTGCTTCACACTGCAATGTCCTAGCCACACGGTATTTCGTGTAAGCCTCTTCATTCTCTTGCACCCAGCGCAGCACAGTACGCCACGAGGGCAGAGCGCTGTCCTCGTTGCAGATCCGCGTCAGGCTTACGCCTTCAGCTATCCGCTCACAGATAGTCTCCATCTGTGCTTTCGTAACTCGTGTCTTTGCCATTGTAATCCATAAAAGCGCAGACCTACCGTCCGTGCAACGATAGGCCTGCTAGTTACCTGGTGCAGCTGGCTGTGTTTGGCAACCGAGCTGCGTAAGGTGAGGTTCAAGTTAAGGGAGGAAAACCAACAACGCCACATGTTGTGTCATTGTATTCCTTTTTCTACTACATTCAGGGCAATGACGTCAATAGCCTTGTCGCATAACGTCATCAGAGCCTGTAATACAACCTAACCAATGCGTCTTTGTAACGCCTCTTAACTATCCTTGGGTCGTTCAATCCCAGTATCCTAGCTATCTTAGTCCATGCCGGGCCACGCTCCCGGAAGGCCGCAGAGTGAGCTACAGCCCATACAATGCGTCTATCATCGGTATCCATCATCGTGATTCCGAGCTCAAGAGCTGTCTCATACCGCGTGATTTGCTCTGGTGTAGCCTTGATGATAGGCACCTCGAAAGCGTGCCAGCCATAGCCAGACCATTCCTGCACATACTCAGGCCACGAGCTCATCTTTTGCTTGCGAATAGCTGCTGGTAGCTTGCGCTCAGTCTCAGCAGCTTCCATGAACAGCTCATCGAGCTCTGACATGTTTAGCCTACCGAAGCTCATTGAGACGTCTCTCTTCTTCGGTAAGCCAGTCAAACCTAGCCAATGGCGGTAGCTGAGACACAGCGACCATGAGCTCAGCGAACCTGTCTGAGCTGTATCTTGGCCTGAGTTTCTTGAAAACACGGCGCTGAAGCTCATCCATCGGATTTTGCTTCGAGCGCTGTATAGCTGAGCTATAAGCATAGCTACTATGCTTAGCTATGTTGTTTATCAATTTGTTTATTTGTGGGTTTGCTGAGCCTTGTACATGTCTTTTGCTTCTGGCTGAGCTTCGTACTGAGCTATGCATATGCTTAGCTTGCTGTGCGACTGCGTCGATTTTAAGTTTGTTTTCAGACACCTGTCAACCCCCTCAGTTCAATCTAAGGGCTGACTTGATGCGCTGCCACAGAGTTTTCTCTGCTTCCTTGCGCCTTGCCCAGGCCGCTTTAATCTTGCGTGACTGTGCTTCACGCTGTTCTTTAGTCCATTCTCTTGGCATCATCCTTCTCCTTGTACCAGTTTGCTAATACGCGCCAACACTCGTCGTTGTGGCAAACAAATGCCCCGCTCGCGAGTATGACCCAGTTATTCGAGACAATGGCGTGGCTCTTCCCGCAAGCCTCACAATGGTCATGCCCAAGGTCTCCCCCGGATTGCATGTGCTTCATGCGCCTTCTGCGGTCTTTAGCCACGTCACCCTCTCCTCTTCCTTATCTAAAATAAGTTCAACCTGGTCAGCCAAACGCTCTCTCAGATAAGGCTCTGTAATGACCCCATGACCTTGCTCTTTGATGTATTCCGGCAAGTTGAGCCATGTAGGGTCACATTCAGCTCGTCTGTCTGTGCAATACCTCATGCGAGGTATGTCATACAGCTCAGCTATCCTAAACAAACCAAATCCTTCACGAATCAGTCTGCGTATCTCCAAATCAGCTTGGTGTAGGCAATACTCACGTCTCGTCATATCCAACCCAACCTCGGCGCCCCCTCGTAATCCTTGCGCCAAACAAACCAAGCAAATGCCATTTTCCCGCTGCCATACCAGCTTTCGTCATGGTCGCCACGAATCATGGTCAGCCTTTGACTGAAAACGTAAACTGCCGCTGGTGGATGCTGGCTGTACAGCGTCTGATACCGCGCCTTGCCTTCAAGAAACGCCAAACGCAACAGCCATGCGTGTGTGTCCACACCAAGCTCGATAGCGTGGGTGATGAACTCTGTAGCCAGCTTGTATGGGGGGTTTGTGATGATGGTGTCGGCCAATCGCTTGCGCTCCATCAGGAAATCGCAACCGGGTTGACCGTAACCGTAAAAGTTCAGGTCTGTGCTGGTCACACTGTGGCCATGAGCGCTCAGAACCTCTGAGATAGCCCCATCACCGCAAGCTGGCTCCCATATGCCCTTTGTGAACTGTTCACAAGCTAGTAGAGCCTCTGTGGCTTCTGGCGGGGTAGGATACCAATCATCTTTCTGTCTGTTGCTCATTTGTCATGCACCGCCTTGATTGTCAGGCCGATACGCATGGCGAGCTGTGGGACAATCGCGTTGCCTAGTCCTTTAAGACGGTCCACTCGCTTGGGTACCCCATTAGCCACTCGACCCACGTCGGGTTCAGTTGGCCATCGTATTTCGATGTCCTGACGGCCTCGTCCAAGTTTGAGCGGTACGTCGGGCTCCCATAGAACCTGTCCCTGACTGCGCCCTTCGCATTGGCCGCTGCCGGCGTTGGCCACATCTTCTCTGGATTGAAAACTGCCGCAGTCAAGTTGTTCTGGTGATTGTCCCGCCATTTCTTCGTGGCTTTGTTGCCGTCCTGCCACGTTGGTGTCGGCCACATTCTGACTTGGTCTGCCAGATTTGCCCCGAACACCAGATTGGGATTGCTCTGTGAAATCCTGCGCCCCCGCTCGTCTAGCTTGCGTGGACCGCCTGTCGCGTCCGTCGTCCTCGGCGTTGCCCACATCCGCATCGTCTCTGGGTTCACCTGTTCCCGCAGATTGCTCGGCCTCTTCCTGCCCTTGCGCGCACCTTCCTTCATCTTCTCTGTGCTCTCCGCTGAGCGCTGTGGTAGGTGATCCATCGTGTTGGGTGTCGCCCACCAGCCGCTCCCCTTCTCCAACATGCTCGGCGCCATCTGGTTCGCCTTGGCTGTCGGTGTGTGCAACAATCCAGAGTCGGTCTCTTCTGTGCGGGGCATCGACACCGCAAGCTGGAACAATAAACGTCCGGCTGGCGTAGCCTTCGGCTTCCAAGTCAGCGAGCACTTGGTCGAGCCCCAATGCGACGTGGCCATAAACATTTTCGAAAACGCACCAAGTGGGTCGCTTTTGTGCAATAATTCTGCGGACGTACGGACAGATGTGGCGATCATCTGCCGTGCCTTTTTGCTTTCCGGCGACACTGAAGGGCTGGCAGGGGTATCCTGCGGTGAGGATGTCGCAGTCGGGAACAAGTCTCCTTGCGTCATTGGCTAACTCCTTTACATCTTCAGCAATAGGCACGTCAGGCCAATGCTGTGCTAAAATCTTGCGGCTCCACGGCTCGATGTCGCAGAACATGACAGGCGAAGACAACCCCGCCCACTCAAAACCCAGGGCAAACCCGCCGATACCGCTACATAAATCAACGTGACGAAGGGTCATGGTGTCTCCCATCTCAGCTTGAGCTGTCCATAGATGGGCTGCCAATCTCTGCGCCTGTCGCCTCTGTCCCAGCCTACGTTGCTAGGCTTGACCTCAGCGGCAACCTTCCACCCGGCGCCGCGTAATGAAGCGCCGCTCTCGCTTTGAAGCGTGTAGGTAACAAGCCGCTTGCCGCCCATCTGTTGCCAAATGCGCCAGCATCTACCGTATAAAAATGAACAAGTGTTTTTAGGTGCGTCGTCATGCACGCACAGCCGCGTCACCTCTGCGGTCAAACCGTCCTGCAATGTTCTTGCGACTGGTCTGCCGACAATAGCAACACCTACCATCACGTCGCCATAAACAGCGCCAATGGCAAACCTACCCCCTTGCGTCTTTTTGTTATGGCGGTGAAAGTTTGTGACAAAGTCATTAGCTTCGCGCAGTGTGATTGGTATGGGGGTCAGCTTCATCCTGTACACTCCCCATCGTCTGCCTGACAGAAGAACGCATCCTCATCGAAGATCCAGTCCTGCTGCCGCCCGACAAAGTCCACAAACTCTGCAAGGTCTCTGTCTTTGCGGAACGTAGAGCCGGTCATTTGCTCCATGCGTATCCACCAGCTCGCCTTGTCAGGGTGCTGGCGCGCCATAGATGCAAGCGTGGCCTCGCTTTTCAGGAAACAAAAGTCGCAGTTGCCTTTGGGCGTCGTCCCGGCGGCAGTGTCCAAGCGCAAATCAAAAGGCTGAGACTGCCAAAATTCAGAGATGTGTTGCTTGGTTACATACGCATCCACCAAAGGATACCAATATGTCCATCGGTCTTTGCTCTCGCTCTTGGCTCGATGAGCCTCGTCAGCGCGTATGCCCACACAAGCAGACCAGTTTTTCCAGCCCAGCTCCTTTGTAAGGTAGCGTTTCATCGGGCGTATCTTCAGCTCTGTTGTGCAGAACCTGGTCACCACGTTGGGCAGATATTTCTTTGCTCGTATGAGAACCTCAAAGGGTTCGCCGAACATGCTGTGGTCGTTGTGATTGACCACCCGATAACCAGCGCGGCCATTCGGCCTGTCATACTCTACCCACACAATGCGGACACCCCACCTGTCTGCACATTCCTGCACAAAGGCCAAGGTTTGTGGCATTTCTCTGCCAGTGTTCGCAAAGGTAACGACAGCTCGCTCAGGCAAGTCGCCGTTGGCTTCCAATATCTTGTGAAGCATGTAGCCACTGGTGCGGCCACCGCTGAAACTGATTTGGACATTGCCGTCGGGTAATGTGTAAGGGTTGCTCAAGGATGCCACCCCCTACCATCACAGCTATGGCACGTTGTCCATTGCACACAGCCATAGCCGTCAGGCTCTCGCACCATGCCGTCTTTGCAATATGTGCATGACCTCACATGGATAGACAGCTTACAGCTTCTGCACTCTACCTTGTCACCTTGCGGGTCGGGGAGCATCGTGTCGCACTTAGGGCATCTGCCCCATCTCATGCGCTTCTCCCAAGTTCCGTCGCCTTCTTCAATCATACTCCTGCCTTCAATTTAACAAGGGGCTCAAGGATCTCATGCACCTGTTCTACAGAGCGAGCCAAGCCCCAATGGCAACCAGCTAACAAGAGCCGCGCCTTCATCTCTTCTTGATTCGCATTGAGCTTGCCGCCCTTCATGCGTTTCAGCTCTATGAATATGGATGTGCTGATGCCGTGCTTGGCTTGGTCGCCTGGCACAAAGATTTCTAGGTCTGGCCACCCATACTGAGTACCCATCTGCTTCAGCTTGCGCTTGAACGCAACGTGCCTACGACCTTCGTTGGGGCTGTGATGAAACACACAGCCAGGGGGCAGAGCAACATGGAGCCATTGAACTACTTGCTTCTGTAACTCGTCCTCAGTAACGGCGTAGATAGAAGTCATTAGGCATTACCTCACCCGCACTGATTTGAACAATGCGATCCATATACAATTCGTTTGGAATCAGGCGCTGCTCATTGCCAAACGGCAGACACCATCGACGCGCCACAGTTGCATGTGAGGCGCCGACTTGCCTAGCCAGCTCGCTGTATGACCAGCCCTTCTTCTTTCTATAATCATCGAGTGTCATGCCATACGGTTAACACGATGTGACGGTATCCGTCTAGCTTTTAATATAAAGTAATCATAATTGACTGTAATTATCACAGATATTTCGCCCCGGTAGACAAGCGCAGCGCAAACTGTTACGGTGTCCGAGCATAGTATAGGAGAAACCAACATGCTACATAACGTACCGGACTGGGCTACGCGCCACGGCTACTGGCACCATTCCAACCCACGCTCGAAGGACAGAGCTAAAACTCTTTACGAGAAAGTCCACGTTAGGCCGCAAATTGAGAAGGCCTTTGACACACTCCGAGACAAGAACGCCACTGATGCCGACAGGTTGTTGGCCAAAGGTGTTCTTCATCGTCTGTATGACAGACGCAGTTCAGCTAACATGGAAGCTGGCAAGGCTACCCAAACAGCTTGCGACCTTCACCTTGTCATGGATGAAAGAGGCGAGGTGCTGAACCTTGCTGACGCCACTCATGCGGGGGTCGAACAGTTGCAAAGCTACAAGCCAAAGAACGATGACGATGCGGCTCGCCTAGACAAATACCTAGAAGAGCTACCCCTTGTCATCGAACATGCGACCAAGGGCTTGCAAGAAGCAATGGCTAGTGAGAACCGTATCTTGGGGGAGAAGCAGTTGCTTGGCATGATGCCAGGTTTAGCTGTGCCTCACGACACACGGCCTGACTACGCCAATCGCGGTGACCTCAAGACCAAATGGTCTAGGCCTAGCACCCGCTCCAAGTCGGGGTGGCAGTCTGCTAGTTTGCCGAACAGCCTGACTGGTATGTTCGACATGAACAATGTGTATCAGGCGGCTGGATTTTGGGCGCTGAATGGTCACCGTCCACCCTTCTTGCTGTACGCAAACGCGACAGACTACAGGCTATTCACACCTGAAAATGCTCCAGAACTGCGCGACGATTTTCTTCAGGACGTCGTCAACGACATCATTCTTCAGCATAAAACCACTGAGAATATCCTGCGAGCGGCCAGCACCAAGGATGAACTGCTAGGTCTGGTGTCACCAGATTGGCAGAACATTTGCTGGTCAGAGACAGACACCTACCTCGAAGAGGCGAAGAAAATGTGGGGAGTAGAATGATGCAAGGTGACTTACTTGATTGGCCAGGAGACCCTGGTCCGAATGTCCATAAGAACGCAAAGGACACAGAGGTGGCGGCGGCTGATGCTGTAGCGCCGAAGGTCACAGGGCTACGGCTCAAGGCTCTTCAGCGCATTGCAGAGGTAGGCCGAGGCTTGTCCTCAGAAGAGGTGGTGAAGCGTGTGGGCGCATATGAATATAGCGTCAGGCCACGCGTCACTGAACTACAAAGGATGGGCTTGGTCGCTGACAGCGGCGAGCGTGTCCCGAACTCACGCGGTCGGCAAGAGGTGGTCTGGAAAGTCACCGACGCTGGCATAGACTTTTTGGAGAACTTGAATGGCTAACATTCCAGAGAAGCTGATCGAAATCCTCAAGGATTTAGGTCACACAAAAGAGACGGCGACATGGGATTGCCACGGCACCCCTGTTGTTCTGCACAAGGTGTTGGAGCAAGTCGCCGCAAAGCAGGGCATTTCCTTTGACCCGCCGACCATGATTGAAGCTGACGCAGAAAAGAAGACTGTCGTCATGCTGGTGTCAGGGCGCATCGGCGATAAGGTCGAATGGTCTATTGGTGAGGCCGTGCCTTACAACAACAAGAACAGCTATCCATACGCTATGGCAGAGAAGCGCGCTAAAGACCGCGTGATTCTGAAGCTGATCGGTGTCGCTGGCTTTGTCTATTCAGAAGACGAGGCCGACGATTTCAAAGCACAGAGACCAGAGAATATCTCTGGTGCTCCGCAGCGCACGGCGCCACAGCCAGCGCCTAAGAAACCCGCGCCCACCCCACCGCCATTGGAAGACATTCCTTTTGATGAGAACCCTTGGCGGGATTGGGTGACGCAGGAGAAAGCCAAGCTGGACAATGAGGTTACGCTTGGTGGGATGCAAGCCTGGGCGAGACGCACGACGAAACAGCGTGAGGATCTACAGGAAGCAGACCGCGAGCTCTATGCTGAGCTCTTTGACCACTACAACGAGCGCTATGATAGGCTCAATTCAGGAGAGAGATAATGCCACATTTTTCACGTTCAAAAATCAAGATGCGTCGGGATGTACGCATGAGCGACATGAATGGTGAGCCGATTGAATATCGGGGTATCGCCTTCATTCAGTTCCGCACAGAATGGAATGACACCACGCGCAGTTTCGCGCCAATGTCTGCGGAGCAAAAGCAAATCTGTGAAGACTTGTACCGTCAGCTCGCAGATGCTGGCATCGAGCTCGGCATCACAATATCGGAGCGCACACCTGGTGTCGAAGATGTCCGCGAGTTTCCGAAGGTCATGTCGTTTCAGCTCATGGTCAACAAGCCAGACGGTTCTTTCCAACAGTCGGCAGCACCTACGTCAACGGCGGCAGAGCCAAGCGGGGGCGGTAATGGATGGTAATCTTTTCACGTTGCATCAAGCGGCTGAGTACCTTTTTGGGGTGGACACAGACGCCACATACAAAAGGACGTGGCGGCTTATTAAAAGCAATGCAGTCCCGACGATCAAAACTGGCAAGAAGACCTATGTCGCACGAGCTGTGCTTGAAGACCTCTGCGGAATTTCTGGTGTATCCAGTCAAGGGCAAGCTGTGCGCGATAGTCTTGGGTCAGTTCGTGACACGGCAAGTGACAGCGGATGAACTAGATGACATCGCGTTCCGATTCCACCAAGCCGCCAGAGAAACCAGAAGAGGGCTTTATTGACGATCCTGCGGCTGAGGATGAGCCTGACAAGTACATGAGGGTCAAGCGCCCTGAGACGTTTGTCTACGGCTCATCGTCTGCGGACATTCCGCACTCGGACAAGATTGATCCGTTTCACATCAAAGAAAAAAAGAAGGGGCGCTGATGCGCCCCTTTGCTATTCGGTGTTGCCTATCTTAGGCATCAGCTTGCCACAGCTTCCACGCTTCCGCTTCAGGTAACACGTTCAGGATTTTGTAGTCCTTGTACTTGGCAACGATGTGGTCAATGTGTTGCTGTGTAATCTTACGCACACCCTTGAAGCTAAAGTAGCGGACAGCGTTGGGCTTGTCTGATGTGGGGTCAATGAAGACGACCTTAGATTTCATGTACTTTTTGAAATCTCTGTGAGACAAGAACTTGTTCACTTGCTCACCGCACCAAACTTCCATGCACATGTCGTTCCACGAATCATCCCACTCCATATGATATTGCGGGTGGTCTGTCTTGATGCGAGCCTCAAGGTCGTGCCAAGTTTTGTAGTCACCGTGGAACATATCAGCCCCACCGTGGCCATCGTTGGACACATGGCCAATCTTCTTGCCGTTAAAGTAGACGCTGGCCTCATAGCAATGCGTCTCCTCAGATGCGAAGGCGGCGTGTTTGATGCCCTTCAGTTCGATGACGTCACCGTTTTTGTATGTAAAAGCAAACATTGGTTTCTCCTTTTTATTGAACCTACCCCCTGAATATAATCATCTTGACCGAAACCGTCAAGGTCAGGGCAAATAAAAAGGCTATGGCTTGCGTGTCCATATCACGCGGCCTTGTGCGCCGTGGTGTCCAGACATCCTTGTCATCTCCCACCCAGGCATGTCATCGGTGTCGAAGCCGTAGCGAACCGTCAGCGATACCGCCTTGTTTTCTTCATAATGCTTTCGGGCTGCTTGGAGAACTGCTTCCCCTGGGACTTCGCCTTGCGCTTCGCCGCTGTCGTAGACGCATATTGTGCTGGCGTCAGAGCTTTGATTGCCGCCTCTGGTAGATAGCGCTCGCCGGTCTCGCTGCTCTTCTTGCCGCTCTTGGTGCGCCATTTCTGTTTGCCCCAGTTCTTCAGTGATTTCTGTGGTGCGCGCATCAGTCTCGATAACCCCCGCCCCTCTTCTTGTATTCCTTGGCGAGCAGCTGGGCCTTACGAGCTGACCATTGTCCACTGGCTGTGCCGTGCGTTGCCCGACCAAGGATAGACTTATAGAGGCGCTTCCTCATGCCGGGCTTGGTGTAGTTCCCAGCTTTGTTAACCTGGCTTTTCTTGGCCATTACTTTTTCTTCTTGGCCTTGGCCTTCATGATCTTAGACTGAAGAGCCTTTGGCAGGGTCTTCTGCTTCTTGGTGAGGCCAGCTTTCTTTGCGGCTTTCTTCATGGGTTTCTTACCGTATGCCATCAGCTCTTCCTTTTCTTGGACTTGTTGCGTTTAGATATTGCCTTGCCCTTCTTCCGGGCGTCTGCCTTTGAGCTGGCTCCCCATGCTCTAAGGCTTAGAAGCAAGCGCGTAGGTTTGCCCTTGCTGTCTCTCTCCGGCCCCTTGGCCGCTCCCATGCGCTGCAGGAAGCTGGCTCTTCGTGGGTTATCACCACGTTTGACTGGGGGCTTCAATGTCCCCCCTGTCTGCTTCTTGTAAGACGCACGACCCTTCGCGTTCAGGCCACCCTTTTTGTTCTGGCCTTCTTTGCGTTGCCACGCTGGTGTCTTAGCCATGTGTTTCTCCGCGACATAATGCTATGGCTTGCTCGAGCGTCTCTTCATTGCGGCGTGTCCAGCCCTTGCCGAAATGCTCAAATGTTTTGAGGCGCTCATAGAAAGCCTGACGCCTAGAGTACAGGTCTGTAATGAGCTTCTCTGTGTCGTGGATGCCGACAGCTCCCAAGGTCATGGGGCCAATACCACCATCGACGGTGACACCTACAATCTTCTGTAGCGTGCGAGCGGATCTGCCGACCCCGCTATTCACAGCCCAATCAAAGACCGCCCAGTCCAGGCCAGCGGGGAGCTTGTCTCCGGCTACCCGGTTCCAATATTCCTCGCGGTAGATTGCCTGAACATGATTGTCCGGGATGTTCCGCATTGTTTCTTCTGTAACCGTGGGCTCCGAATCAACAGTCTCTGAAAGCCACTGTTCATATACCTTGGCGGTGATGCCCTTGTTCGTGATGCCCCCCGGATCGCGGCTATCGTTTACAAACCCGCCTTCGTGCTTCAACAACCAGGTCAGGCATTGCTCAAAGTTGCCAATCATTTAGTAATCCCTTTTTGTTTCTCGTAGGTTCTGAGCGTCCCTATCCCAAGCATACCGCCGAGGACAGTGAGCAACGTACCCATGTCAAACTCTGGCAGCTCTGGGAGCTCATAGCCAGCTAGGCTGGCGCCGAAAACCAAAAGGTCTTTGAGAACGAAATGGTACGCAAAGGCAATAGCGCAAACCCACCCCACTGCCGGGCGCCAACCGCCCTTGAACAGTGAGCCTGATGCAGCTTCGGCCTTGTTAATTTCTAACTGTGCAAGCAGCGCTTCTTGCGCGTGCTTCTCTGACATGGTGGCAATCTCGTGGGCGAGCTTTGCCTTCTGGTCTTTGTCTTCGATAAACTTATCGAGCAACCCGGTGACCGGGCCAATCAATGCCTGTATCATTTATTGATCCCCACTATTGTTTCCAGCTTGAGTAGCCTGAGCTCCAGCTCACGCACCCTGGCTATGTTTTCCTGCACTTGGGTGGGCGGCTCAAAGTTGTCTATCCAGTCGTCGTTTTCTTCTATCTCTACAATCATCATTTCCTGTTCATGCTCTAGGAACGCGAGCCGCTCGATGATTCCGAAATATGCCCAGACGGCGAGAGCCGTGAAGCCCAGCAAACCAATCAGGTTTTTCAGCGGTATTGAAAACTCGCTACCTTCATTCAGCCGTGTCGGGCGGGGCGCCATGCTCAGTGCTTCTCCGAATTTAGCCAGACGGCCAGCGACCCGGTCATGGCCCCGGTGACCACAGAAATCAGAGCGCTTTGCTGCGTGGACAAATCGGGTTGACTAAGGGCCCATTCGATACATCTGACGTACACACCTGTCATAACCAGCATCATCAGCCGAGGCAGTATCTTCAGCTCCAGCATCTTTCTTGCAATGTCTTCTGCGCTCATCAGTCAAACCATCCTTTCAGCCA
>ERZ869936.1408-NODE-1408-length-17368-cov-11.070583_pt1 | contig 17368 bp, 24 predicted proteins | sample MGYA00520876_ERZ869936 | MGnify/ENA primary metagenome ERZ869936 (study PRJEB32218, sample SAMN09650985) | biofilter metagenome | isolation source: enrty point of leading RO module | place: Saudi Arabia: Thuwal, RO plant located on Red Sea | collected 2016-02-17...
TACCACACTTTTCTTGCTCAAATTTTAAGTTTTTTTTTCCAAGTTATATTTTATTAATAACCAATGTTTTGTAGTGATATTGTGTATTATGTTATTTGTATAATGTTTTATATGGTTTTATGTAAAAAACCAAATTGGGGTTAATTTAATGGCAAAACGTGGACGCATACCAAAAGAAAAAGACAAACTGGTTGGTCATAGGGATAATAGTCTTAATGTAATTAAGGGTGGTAAAACATTTGATACACCAAAACCAAATTCAAGGTGGTTACGTAAGACACAAACCCAATGGCATGACTATTGGGATAGCGATTTAGCAAAAACTGCACAGATCGTGGATTTTCCAGCATTTTATAGATTATTCCAATTTTATGATGAAGCTGAACGTGCAAATCGTACAATTCAATCTATGGGTAGTTCTGGATTGATAGATGTTGGATCAAAAGGACAACCAGTAGTCAATCCATTAATTAACTTAACATTGAAGTTAGAAGATAAGATACTTAGATTAGAACAAGAACTTGGTTTGACACCACTTGCACGTCAACGTCTTGGTATAGCTTATTCAGAAGCACAAACTGGTTTTGCACAATTACAAAAACTTTTAGAAATTGATGATCAGAAAGAAATTGAAGATCCAAGACTAAAATTACTACAAAAGGAAAACGAAGATGAATAAACAACAATATAAACCATTGCCAGATTATTTAACAGTGCAACAATCTGCAATTCATGGATTAGGAATATTTGCAAAAAAAGATGTAGCAAATAAAACAAATCTTGGATTGTCGCACGTTATTAATCAAAGTCCACACATTTTTGTGCGTACACCACTTGGTGGTTTTTTAAATCACAATGCAGAAGATCCTAATTGTAAACTTGTGCGTGATATGACATTTCCACATCTAATGTTTGCAATCGCAACTAGACACATTAAGAAAGGTGAAGAACTGACAATAGCATATTCAAGTTATGATCCAGAAGAAAAAATTGATGATTATGACACCGAATTTGAAGAAGTAAAAGAAGAAGAATGATATTTGACGAAATTATATTAGATGATCTTGATGAAGAATTAACTGAAGAATGTCTGAAGCAAAAATAGTACTACCAGAAACACGTGGTAGTCGTGTAGTTAAGTTTATTGAAAATTTTTGTGTTCATGGCGAGGGTGATTTTTATGGTGAACCATTTAAACTAGATGAATGGCAAAAAGTAATAATTTATGAATTGTATGAACTAAACAAAAATGGATCTAGAAAATATCGTGAAAGTCTTATAGGACTTCCAAAAGGAAATGGCAAGACTGCGTTGGCAGCTTGTATTGGATTATATGAACTTCTTGGATCTGGTGTAACATCACCACTTGTTGCAGTTGCAGCAGCTTCTTATGAACAAGCAAACCTTGTTTTTGGGACTATGAAAACAATGTGTAATGAAAGTCCATTGTTATCTGAAATGGTAGAAACCTTTGAAAATGAAATACAAGTAAAAAATGGATCTGGACGTGCATTTAGAGTAGCTGCCAAAGCTGGTACTGCTGACGGTGGTAGAAACAGTTGTTTCATTGCTGATGAAATACATGAGTGGAACAATATTAACTTGGAACGTGTACATTATGTTTTATCAAACAACACTGCAAAACGTAGGGACGGTCTAGTTCTTAACATAACAACTGCTGGACATGATCTAGATAGCATGGCAGGGAAAATGTACCAACGTGGATTATTAAAAGAAGCTGGTAAACAAGAAGATCCAGAATTTTATTTTAAATGGATAGGTGCTACTGATGATCAAGATCCAAACAATGAAGATATTTGGGAAGAAGTAAATCCAGCAATTACAAATGACTGGTGGCCGATTGAAAATCTAAGACGTAGGCATAAATCTTTACCATTAAATGAATTTCAACGTTATCACTTAAACCAATGGACAAGAACAGAAGAAGAAAGTTGGATAGAAGCAGAAAAATGGTTATCTTGCCAAGATGATGAATTAGAACTAGAACAAGGTGAAGAAACATTTGTTGGTATTGATATGGCACTTCGTCACGATAGTGTTGCAATAGTTTATGGACAAAAAGATGATAATGACATAGTCAACATGAAATCTAAAATCTGGAAACCAGACGATCAAGTGTATATGGATTACCAAGAAATTGAAGCATTTGTAATAGATTTAATGAAATTATACAAAGTCAAAGAAGTTGCGTATGATCCAGCGTTCTTTGAAAGATCTGCACAAGTACTATTAGATCGTGGTGTGCCAATGGTTAACTTTCCACAAACACATAGTCGTATGATCCCGGCATGTGGAAACGCATACGATATGATTGTTAACAATAAAGTTAGACATGACGGTGATCCTACATTTACAGATCAAGTAATGTCTGCTGCACAAAAGATTACAGATATGGGTTGGCGTTTGTCTAAAGGTAGATCAAAAAGAAAAATTGACGCATGTATAGCAATGGTTTTGATGTTAGATCGTATAACTGCACCAGAACCAGAAGATAATGATCCAGAAGTATCTATAATCAACTTATGAATAATTATATAACAACAATCGCAGATGTAGTAGGTGTAGGACTTATAATTTATGGTGTATATACAGTTAATGTTTCACTAGCATTTATCGTTGGTGGTGCATTTATAATATTAGGAAGTTATTTACAAGCTAGATGAGTTTATTTCGTAAAATAGAAAATAGGGACGCAGCACTTGGTAATTTAGTTGATCTTCTTGCACTTCGTGAAGGTGGATTATTTAACTACACTGGTGAAAAAGTCAATGAAATGTCAGCACTTGGTATTTCAACTGTTTATTCTGCAATTTCACTGATCGCTGATAGTATTGCACTACTTCCAATAAAAACAGTTAGATATGAAAGTTCAAAAACTATCTTTACTGACAAACCAAAGTTTTTAGAAAAACCAAATGCAAATCAAACAATCTTCCAATGTATTCATGAAATAATTACTTCTTTAGCAATGCACGGAAATGCGTTTGTCTTAGTAGATAAAGATCGTCAAGGTCGTCCAGTAGCAATGACACCAGTCCACCCCGAAAAAGTAAAAGTAGAAATGGACAATGGACAAAAAGTATTTATGTTGCAAAATGGCAAAGGACAATATTCAAGAAGAATTACACAAAATAATATGTGTCACTTCACTTGGTTTCAATATCCCGGTCAACTCATTGGTGTCAGTCCATTAAGAACCCAAAACAATACCTATGGTTTAGCGTTGGCAATGGAAAGGCATATTGCACAATTCTATGGTCAAGGTGGAACACCAAGTTCCGTGTTGGAAACAGATCGGGATCTTACTGCTGAACAAGCACAAGTATTAAAAGAAACATGGCTTGGTAACCATAATAGAAATAGAAAACCAGCAGTTCTTACTGGTGGACTAAAATGGAAAGCAATCAGTGCGTCTGCTGGATCAGAACTTATTGAAGCACGTGAACAGATTGTTAATGAAATAGCAAGAGTATTTAGAATACCAGCACATTTACTTCTATCTAAGGACGGATCAAATGTTTATTCAAATATTGAAAGTAATGGTTTAGCGTTTATACGTCACACACTTTTACCGTGGATCAGACGCATTGAGGACGGACTAAGTACATTATTGCCAAACAAACAATATGTTAAATTAGATACTGATGAGTTTGCAAGGGCAGATCAATTAAGTCGTGTACGTGCATTCCAAGTTGCAATTTCATCTGGTGTAATGACACCAAACGAAGCACGTGCAAAAATGGATCTTGAACCGTATGACGGTGGTGATAAATTCTATCTTGGATTACAAGGTGCAATGGTAGATCCTACACTTCCACCACTTGGTAATGATGAACATAGTCCAACAAGTGATATGAACGAAATACAAAATGATTAGTGAAGAATTTACAATAACAACGTCACCAGTAAAAATAATTAGTTCACAAAATTTTGAACAAACTGTATATCTGCACAATGACCATTCAAGCAAAATGTATATTGGTGGTTCAGATGTTACAACTACAAATGGTTTTCATTTAACACAAGATACAAATATAAATATACGTGTACCACAAGATAACGAACTATATGCAGTTGTTGCTTCTGGTAGTGGTGATTTACATATTTTAAGGCCAAGTTAATGCCATACGAAATACAAATGGATAATCCAGAATGTCAAGGACATGCAGTTGTCAAACTTGATGACGGTCAAATAATGGGTTGTCATGAAACACACGAAGAAGCAGAAGCACAACTTACTGCATTAAACATTGTAGAAGCAAAAAGCGAAAGACAAGCAGACGCAAGTCAAGATCTATATAAAACAGAAGAAGAAGCATTACAAAAAGCAAAAGAAATAGGTTGTGTTGGTACACATACACATGAAGTTAATGGTGAAATTTTATATATGCCGTGTGAAAAAATGGAAGATTATACAAAATTAACTGGTGGAAGTCACACTTCAGAAGATGATACAACTTTACAATATAACAATAATGATATTGACATTGAAGAACGTGCAGTTGATAGAAAACCACCAAAGTTTATGCAAGAAAATGCACAACGTGGTTTAGATAACTTAAACAAAGCTGGTGACGGACTTGTTGATGAAACAGTTAGACAAGCAAGGATTATGGCTAGGGGTGAACAATTAAGTATTGATAAGATAGTAAAAATACGTGCATGGCATAAAAGACATCTATCAGATCTTGATCGTGAAAAAACAAATCCTAATGATCCAGCTTCATACAAACCGTCAGATGTGGCATTCTTATTGTGGGGATCTAATCCGTGGACTGATCCAATGGAAGCACATAATTGGGCAGAAAGAAAGATTGCACAATTAATTAATGCTGGTGAATATGAACCACGTAATGATCCAAGCACACCAGCACCAAAAAAAGATCAGATCAAAGGAAGTAAGAAAAATCCAAAAGGATCTGCAAGTGGTAAGTCTGGTGATATATCTTTTAGTGAAGCTACAGAAAAATCTATTAGAACAATAGTTGAAGAACACAATGAAGAAGTTTCTGGTATGGCTAGTTGGCGTAAACTAAGACAACCAACTGCCAAAGCAGTGGTCAGACGTGGATTTGGTGCATACAGTACATCACATAGGCCGGGTGTAAGTCGTCAAGCATGGGGACTAGCAAGATTACGTGCATTTAGTTATTTATTAAAGAATGACAAACCACAAAATCCAAATTATAAATCTGACAATGACTTGTTGCCAGAAGATCACCCACGATTTACAAAAAAGGAAGAAAAAAGCATGAACAATCAACACATAGAAGTAAAAGATACAGTTGTTGCTATATCAAACACTATAGAAACATTAAAAAGGTCAACTAATCTAAAAGAAATGGAAAGACAAACTGAAAACAGAAGTTTTACATTTTCAGCAGTAGAAGAACGCAGCGAAAATGACAACAATACTTTGTTATTTACTGGATATGCTTCAGTGTTTAACAAACCATACGGTGTACGTGATAGCAAAGGACAATACAACGAAACTATCAGACAAGGTGCATTCAAAAAAACATTACAAGAACAAGATGACGTTAGATTTTTAGTAAATCATGACGGTATTCCATTGGCAAGGACATCATCTGGAACTTTAGAATTAGAAGAAGATGATTATGGATTATTCGTAAAAGCAGAATTAGATCCAAACAATCCTACAGTTGCAGAAGTTGCCAGTGCAATGAAACGTGGTGATTTAAATGAAATGTCATTTGCGTTTGCAGCAATCAAAGATGAATTTGATCAATCTGGACAAAATAGATCAGTTAACGAAGCAAGATTATTTGATGTATCAGTTGTAACTTACCCGGCAAACCCGTGGGCAGGTGCAAAACTACGTGGATTAGATATTGAAGATCTACACAAAGAACTTGTTGAAGCTAGATCTGGCGATCAAGCAACAGAAATTTTAGAAAGTTTTATTAACAAAGTTGAAAGTATTACGGACAACAATGTTGATGAAAAACGAAGCAATCCAAAAGTAGAGTTACTTAAAATGAAACTTGAAAGGGACGGCATTCGTAAAAAGTCGTAAACCCGTAAAACTAGAAGTCGTATCACACACTTTGAAATTACAGTTGACGCAGAAGTAAAAGCAAAAAAAACAAAAGGAAAAACACATAGTGAAAAAATTAATTGAAGCTAGGGACACTAAAGTTGCCGAACTTGATCAATTAGTTGAAGAACTTGACAACATGGACGCTGGTGAAGCATTTGACGAAAAATTTGCTAGATCACAAGAATTACATTCAGAAGTCAAAGATCTTAACGTTAAAATTGATGAAGCAAGGGAAGCTGGTGAAACCTTAAAAGCAGTTAAAGAAAGCAGAAATGCTTTAGGTGTTGAAGATGAAGATCTTACTGAAAAAGAAGCTATTGTTGAAGTAAATGAACCAGATATGTACCGTAAAGGTGGCGATCACTCATTTATTGCTGACGCTTATGCAGCTAGACGTGGTGATTTCAAAGCACAAGAAAGATTAAATCAACACCAAGATTTTGAAGCTAGAGATGTTGGAACTGGTCAATTCACTGGAATGGTCGTACCACAATATCTTATTGATGAGTATGCACCGATTGCACGTGCTGGATCTGCATTTTATAACGCAGTTCCAAAAAAAGATCTACCAGCATTCGGTAACAAAATTGAAATTTCAAGAATAACAACTGGATCAGCAGCAGCAGAACAAGCATCTGAAAACAGTGCAGTTCAAGAAACAAACATGGACGATACATTATTAACAGTTAATGTTGATACAATCGCTGGACAACAAGACGTTTCTAGACAAGCATTGGAACGTGGTGGACAACCGGGTTTCAGCTTGGAAAACATTATTTTCCAAGATCTTGTAGCAGCTTATTATACAAAATTAGATAACCTAATGATCAACGGTTCTGGATCTTCTGGACAACCATTAGGTATTTCTAACGTATCTGGTATTAATACAACAACTTATACGGACACAACACCAACGGTTGCTGAATTATATCCAAAACTTGCTGATCAAGTACAAGAAATCAATTCAAACAGATTTGCACCGGCGTCTGCATTTATTATGCACCCAAGACGTTGGGGTTTCATCACTGCTGGAGTGGACAGTTCAAATCGTCCATTAGTCGTACCTGCTGGAAACAATCCAGACAACGCAGTTGGTGTAGGTGAAGCAGCAGCATACGGAAACGTAGTAGGTTCATTACTAGGTATTCCAGTTATTACTGACGCTAACATTGCAACTAACAAAGGTACTGGTACTAACCAAGATGAAATATTCTTAGTTAAAGCTGATGATCATATCTTATTTGAAGATAATTTATTCCAACTTAAATTTGAAGAAACAAATGCTGGTTCATTAACAACTAAAATGGTTGTTTATGGATATGCTGCATTCGCTTCTGGAAGATACCCATTAGGTATTTCAAAGATGAGTGGTACAGGTTTGGTAACACCAACCTTTTAATTAAAGTAGTGGTTTTGGGTGTGCCGGGCAACCGATACACCCAAGCTACATAGAAAGAACATTATGGCAGATAAAGAATTAATAGAAGCATTAAAAAAAGAATTAAAGCATTACGAATTATATGGTAAAGCTGATCGTGCAGAACAAGTTAAAAAAGCTATTAAAGAAGCTGGTGGTAAAGTTGAAAAAGCTAGTTCAAAACCTAAAGCTGAAAAAAAAGTAGATAAAAAGTAGGATCATGCCAAGTCATTACGGTAAAAAGAAAATGAAAGGTGGCAAAGGTAAAGGCCGAAAGAAAGGTAGATAATTTCTAATGGCAATTACTAATGGCTACTGCACACAAAACCAGTTAAAACAATTTAATGGTATTCCTACTTCTGATACTGCTGATGACGATCTTTTAGATGACGCAATAAACGCAGCTAGTCGTCAAATAGATAGTTTTTGTGGGCGTATCTTTTACGCTGACGGATCTGCTTCTGCAAGAAAATATTTTACAGATGATCTATACAGATTACGTGTAGATGACATTTCAACAACTACTGATCTAGTAGTTAAGTATGATGATGATGATGACGGAACGTATGAAACAACCGTATCATCTGATCAATATCAATTATTACCAATTAACCAAGTAGTCGGTGGAATACTAATTTCACCATATTACGTGGTTGAATTAATATCTGACGGAAACCACGAATGGCCACTAGATTATTCATCAAATAGGCCACGTGCTGAAATTACTGCACGTTGGGGATTTCCAAGCGTACCAGAACCAATTAGACAAGCAACACTTATGTTGGCCAGTGAATTGTTTGCAATGCGTAATGCACCACTTGGTGTAGCTGGTGTTGGTGATTTCGGTGTTGTTAACATTCAACAAAATAGGGAAATAACAAGACTGATAGCACCATTCCGTAAAGGCACAATATTTGGGGTTGCGTAAATGGCAACTATGTCTGAAATTAGGGACGGTTTAAAAACAACCATTGGAACAATAAGTGGACTTCGTGTTTATGATGTAGTTCCAGATCAAGCAATAAATTTTCCAGTATGTTTATTTATTCCAACATCTATTGAATTTGATCTAGCAATGCAACGTGGAACTGATCGTTATGAATTTGAAATGACGGTAGCAGTACAAAGATCAGATAGTAGAACTGCACAAGATAAATTAGACGCATACGTGACTGGATCTGGATCTTCAAGCATAAGACAAGCAATATACAACAATAAATCATTAGGTTTAGCAAATACAGACGCAAGGGTTGTTGGCATGAATAATTATGCAGCAGATGTCAGTTTAAATGGAATTGACGGTGTAGGTGCTAATCTAACTATTGAAGTATATACGAATGGATCAAGCTAATGAAATATAAAATTATTGGTAACAAAAAAGTAATGGGCAAAGTAAAAGGTGACACGATCACTATAGAAGATGAAGATATTGCTAAATCATTAATTAAAGGTGGTCATATTGAACATACTACAATTAAAAAAAGACGTGCCAGAAAAAAAGACGGTACATTTAAAAAAGATGATAAAAGTACACCAGACATCAACGAAGCATGGGAAGAAGTAGATAATGGCTAAATTTGTATTTAATGACGGTAAAGTATTCAGTGGTGGATATGATCTATCTGGACACGTAACAAATGTCAGCTTGGAATTGACTGCTGAAGAATTAGACGCAACAACAATAAATTCTGGGGGATTTACCGAAAAATTAGGTGGTTTAAAGAACTCATCATTAACATTAGACGGTTTCTATGAAGCTGGTGATAATAAACCAGACGCACTACTTGGTGCTTCATTAGGTAGCGAATTAGTCGTTACAACAGTGCCAGACGCAGGACGTGGCAACATTGCATACTTTACAAAGTCTAGGGAATTTTCATATTCAATGTTTGGAACAGTTGGTGAAATAGCACCATTCAGTGTAACTAAGTCACAATCATCTGAAGTTATGGTACGTGGAACAGTTGAAATAGATGAAGATCTAACTGCAACTGGAAATAGTGGTGGTGTTAATTTAGGTGCAGTTGGTGCAGATGAAAAATGTTATGTAGCAATTCACACATACGCAGTAAGTGGTACTTCAACACCAACAGTAACTTTTAAATTACAATCTGATGACAATGCAAGTTTTACATCACCTACTGATCGTATAACGTTTACAGACATCACTGCTATTGGTGCAGACTTCCAAAGTGTAGCTGGTGCAATAACTGATACATACTGGCGTTTAAACTATACAATTTCTGGAACGAACCCAAGTTTTTCAATACACGCTAGTATTGGTATAGAATAAATCTTTTTATTCACTGAAATTAAAAAAATAGTGTATAATTAATTTGCAGTTGTGAACACTGCACTTTGTTTATAAGTACGAAACATTAAACCCACTTCGGTGGGTTTTTTGTTTTAATAACACACATAAAGATCTTTAATTTATAATATTTAATATTGATTTAAGAAAGGATTAATTAAATGGCAAAATTTGTTTTAACAGACGCAAGTGTAACCATAAATAGCGTTGATCTATCAGATCACGTTGCAAGTGTGACTTTAGAACTTACAAGCGAAGAAATTGATACAACCAGTTTTGGAAGTACATTTATGTCAAAAACTGGTGGTTTAAAGAGTGGAAGCTTATCTATAGATTTCCAACAAGATTTTGCTGCTTCTGAAGTTGACGCAACATTATGGCCATTATTTGGAACAACTACAACATTTGAAGTTAAACCAACTTCAAGTGCAGTTAGTGCAACAAATCCAAAATATAGTGGATCTATACTTGTCAACCAACATATTCCAGTTGCTAACGCAGTTGGTGAATTGGCAACAAGCAGTGTGACATTCCCCACAAGTGGATCAGTGTCACGGGCTACTTCCTAATGGGTAATATTACCGTCATCATGAGTGACGGAACAACTTACGAACTAAAGGTAAAACCAGTAGATATTGTAAAGTTTGAAAGAAAGTTTGATGTCCCAATATCAAGACTTACTGAAGAACAAAAATACGAATGGTTACTATACCTTGCGTGGCTATCTTCTAAACGTAATGGTGTCACTGACGATTACGATACTTGGATAGAAAAAGTTGAAGAAATAGATATACAAGGAAAAACTGATAACCCAAAAGGTTAAACAAGTTCATTGATCTTGTTGCAATAGTCAGCATTGAATGTGGGACAAGTCCCAACGAGATTATGAACTTGGATATGGACATGTTTGAAGCACTTATTGCAATGATTGAAAAACGTAATGACAGTCAAACTCAATGATCTAGCAATAGATAATAGTGAAATAAAAACTATTGTTAATGAATTAAAACGTTATGGACAAAAAGACGTTTTAAATGCGTTACGTAGATTTCATAGGGAAATTGCAAAAGAAGTTTCAGATAAATCTAGAAACCTTGCTAAAAAACAACCAGTTCCAAAAGCAGCACGATCAGCAACAAGAATTAGTCCACAAGGTACAAGAACGGCAGCAAAGATAAAAATCAACAAATCTACCGATAGACAACCAACTGCGTTGACTATGGAATTTGGCCGTGATAGTTTACTTGTACCAGTACGTGGATCAGCTTCAATGCGTAAAATTACACGTAACGAAGTTGGAAGATTACCAAATTCAAGACGTGGTGCAAAGTTTCCATATAGACGTTGGATAGGAAACCAATATGCAAGTGGAACAAGTAGTTTTGGTAAATTTGGTAAAGGTGGTTATGTAGTACACAAAACAGTGGCACGTGAACAAGATACAATTATGGAAACGTATAATGATCGTCTTTATGACGCATTAGCAAAAGCAATAGGTAAAAAGTAAATGGCAACAAAAATAAATCGTGAAGCAGTAATTTCAATAATCGGTAACGTTGACGGGTTAGTTAAAGGAATTACCCGTGGACAACGTGCATTAAAAGGATTAGGAAATGTTGCTGGTGGTATCGCAAAAGTCGGTGGTGCTGCTATTGCTGGACTTGGTGTTGCTGCTGGTACAGTCGGCAAAGAAATGGTTGATCTTGCTTCAAGTGCAAAAGAAGCTGGATCTGCATTTGATGTAGTTTTTGGTGAAGGTGAAAGTGGACAACAATTAAACGCATTCGTTGAAGAATTTGCAAATAAAGCTGGTATGGCTAATTTTGAATTGCAAGATCTTCTTAAAACAACTGGTCAAGTTGTACAGTCAGTTGGATTTACTGCTGAAGAAAGTGCTAAATTAGGTGAAGAATTAGCAATAGTAGCTGGTGATGTAGCTGCGTTTAATAACGTACAAGGTGGTGCAACACCAGTCATGGAAGCATTTACCAAAGCACTTTTGGGTGAACGGGAAAGCTTAAAGACCTATGGTTTGTCCATTACAGAAGCACAGGTTCAAACAAAAGCATTTTCAATGACGGGCAAAGAAAACGCAAAATCTTTGACGCAGCAAGAAAAAGCAATGGCCACTTTGGAATTGATAAAAGAAAAATCCATTGTCACACAAGGTTATTTGAATGCAGAACAAGATAGTTTTGCTGCTAAGTCAAACGAAGCACGGGCAAAATTAACAGAATTAAAAGCAACAATGGGACAAGAATTGTTGCCGATTGCAGAAGCATTATTACCAGTTTTTGTAGATCTTGTACAAGAAATCGGGCCGCAACTTGTAGGTGCTATACAAGCAGTATCACCATTTGTTTCTGCCATTGGTCAATTAATATCACAACTTGCACCACCAATATTGACAATCGTCAGTTTATTATTAACTGGACTAGCACCAGCATTTGGTAAATTCACTGAAATAGTAGAAAAATACGTAACACCATTTTTAGTTAACTTGCCAAAGAACTTTGAAAAAATGATCAATAGTATTATTCGTGGATTTAATAAGTTTGCAGATAAATTAAATAGTTTCGGACAAAAAGCTGCTGGTATATTGTCAAAAATAGGAATTAATATAGATCTTCCAAAATTAAAGAAGTTTGAAGAAGTATCACTTGGATTTGCACAAGATCAAGTAAAATCATTAACACCAGATGAAATAGACGCACAAAGAACTGCTAGTGCATTAATCGCAACTGCTACAAAGAGTGCAAAAGAAGCGTCACAAGTAACAAACAACATCAACGTCAATGTATCTGGTGGTGGTAATCCAGATGAAGTAGCACGTAAAACCGTTACTGCAATAAAAGAATTTACTGACAAGAATGGAACACTTGGACGTGTTGGTGTTGGTGGTGGTGGATCTGGAATTGTCATAGCATAATGGCACAACCAACAGTACGTGTACGAATAGGATTTACTGCAAATACATTTACACTTGATGATCTTGCACGTGGTATTTTAGACACTAACGTTCTAGCTGGTGCAGTTGAACTAACAGACGTAACAACTGATGTACAAAGTATTACAATTAATCGTGGTAGATCTAAAGATTTAGAAAGTTTTTTTACTGGATCATGTACAGTTCGTTTGCTAAATAATGAAAGAAAATACGAAAATACAAATACATCAAGTCCATATTATCCCGGTATAGAACCACTAATTCAAATAAATGTTGACGCTACTACTGACGGTGGTAGTACGTATGAAGATCTTTTTGTTGGATTTGTTAATGACATTAACTTATCATATCCAGATCAATCTAATTCATTTGCAGATTTTGTAGCTTCAGACGCATTTATGAAGATCGCAAATACTGAAATAGTAAATCAAGCATTATCAAGTACAGATAGTGGAACAATGATAGAAAATTTATTAGATAGTGCTGATGTTAAATTTAGTGCTGGATCAAGAGATATAGAAACTGGTGTATCTACAATGCAATCATTCAGTGATATTAGTGGTAATACATTATCTATATTGCAACAAATAGAACAATCAGAAAACGGTTTGTTGTTTATGTCTAAATCTGGCAACTTAACATTTAGATCAAGACATACAACATTTCCGTCTAGTGCAGAAGCTATATTTAGTGATGACGGTAGTGATATACCATATTTATCAGTTGATTACCTAAATGATGACAACGAAATATATAATGTTATAAATTTAACAAGAAACGGTGGTACAACACAATCAGTAGAAGATACTGCAAGTCAAGGTAAATATCTTGTACGTACCTTGTCTAGGGATCAATTATTTAACAATACTGACGCAGAAGTATTAGACGCTGCCAACTTTTTGCTTGGTAAATTTAGTTCTGCATTGATTAGATTTGATAATTTAGTTGTTGATCTAAAAGAAGCAACAACATCTAATCAAAATGCGATCATGGCAAGGGAAGTTGGTGATATTGTACAAGTAGAACTTACACCACCGGGAACTGGATCACCGTCACAATTATCATCATTAGAAATAATTGACACGATCAGTTATAGCATTACACCAGATATTTTTACGTGTACTTATGCGTTATCAAATGCAAACGTACAAGCATTTATGCGATTAGATAACACATTATTCGGTGTATTAGATACAGATAAACTTGGATATTAATGACATACAATTATAAAAAAAACAACGAAAGGATAAAATAACAATATGCCAGACGGATTTAGGACATTTGCAGTAGGTGAAGTATTGACGGCAGCTAACGTCAATGATTACTTAATGGAACAAGTTGTAACAGTATTTGCAGACGCTACTGCAAGGGACGCTGCTATTACTTCACCACAAGAGGGACAAATATCATTTTTAAAAAATACTGATGTTTTAACCTACTATTCTGGAAGCAGTTGGGCAGAATATATTGGATCTGGTGACATCACGGCAGTAAACACATCATCTACTTCTGGTTTATCTGGTGGTGCTTCAAGTGGTGCAGTCAATCTTGTAGTTGATCCGTCACAACTTTCAGACGGTTCTAGTATTACAGTAGATCTTGCAAATGATTTATTAGTATTAGAAGATGTCACTGACGGTACAGTATATAAAGTAAAACCAAATCAAATAGCTGGATCTGGTACACAATGGGATCAGTTTTTATTAATAGGTTCATAGAAAGGATAAACGTAAATGGCTAACGCATACAAGGTGCTTGGACAACTTGCAGACGCAAGTGCAAATGACGTAACGTTATACACATGTCCAGCTTCTACTGAAACAGTAATATCTTCAATAATTATTTGTAATCGTGAAAGTGCAACAAATACATTTAGATTAGCAGTGAAAGCAGACGGTGGATCGGTAGCAAATGAAGATTACATTGCTTATGACGCAGATATTGGTGCAAATGATACTATAACAATGACGCTTGGTATTACACTAGACGCTTCAGATGTTATAAGTGCTGGTGCTTCTGACGCTAATGTTACTTTTAGTGTTTTTGGAACTGAAATATCATAGGTATAAAATATGTCTATTACTAGCGTAAATAATACCAACATAAAAGGAATAAAATCATCATCAATTAGTGAAAGCAAATTTAAAGGATTTGCCATTGAATATTTAGTTGTCGGTGGTGGTGGTGGTGGTGGATCTGGTGAAGCTAACACACGTGCTGGTGGTGGTGGTGCTGGTGGATTTGTTAATTCATTTGGTTCAGAAAGTAGTGGTGGTGGTGATGATACTGCACCAAAAAATTTCATTGAATTAGGAAAAAATTATTTAGTTAGCGTTGGTGCTGGTGGTGGTGGCTCAAAGTTAGGACGGGGTGGAGGAGAAGGTGCTGACAGTCAATTTCAACCAATAGTTGCAATCGGTGGTGGATTAGGTTCTGCAAGACATCAAGGTGGTACATCTGGTGGTTCTGGTGGTGGTGCTTCTAATACTGGTTCTAATCCGGGTTACAATGGAACAACTAATCAAGGTTTTGCTGGTGGTGGTGCAAGTCATTCATCACAAGGCGGCGGCGGTGGTGGTGCTAGTGAAGTTGGTACAAGGGCTACAACCCAAGATTACGGGGGTGACGGTGGTGACGGTCTTTCTTCATCTATAACTGGATCTTCAGTAACGTATGCTGGTGGTGGTGGCGGCCCCGGTTTTTACGGTGCTGGATCAGGTGGTGCTGGTGGTGGCCAAGCTGGTGGAACTGGTACAAATACAACTTCTACTGCTAGTGCAACTGCAAATCGTGGTAGTAGTGCTGGTGCAGCTACAAATGGACAATCTGGTTCTGGTGGATCTGGAATTGTTGTTGTAAGATATCCAAAAAAATTTACAATAACAGTTGGTGCTGGTTTGACTTCATCTACAACAACAGACGGTGCAGATAAAGTTACAACATTTACTGCTGGTTCAGATAATGTAAGTTGGTCAGTATAATGGCACACTACGCAGTATTAAATGGTGATAATGAAGTTACTGGTGTATTAACTGGTAGAGATGAAAACGATACATCAAATCTTCCAAATGGTTATGACAACTGGGAAGATTATTATAGTCAAAAAATTTGTGGTGGTGCTACGGTAATTCGTACATCATATAACACACAAAATGGTGTTCATGAAGCTGGTGGCACTGCATTTCGTGGTAATTTTGCTGCTATAGGTATGATCTATGATGAAGATAATGATGTATTTATAGAAAAACAACCAGCAGATGACTGGACATTAAATACAACTACTTGGAATTGGGAAGCACCAAGTTAAAAAATTTGACTATAATTCTTATATGGTTGATATTACAATTACAACAAGAAGAAGTGAATTATTAGAAATAAAAAAAATTATTCCTAAACCAGCATATAAAGACATTCCAAAATATTTTAAAAATGTACCACATACAGTAGATAGAGGGCCGCAAAAGTTTCCAGACAAGACAACTATTAGACATTGTCCAAGTTTTATGGACATTTTCAAAGAGGGAATAATCTTATATGCACATTGTGATATATATCTTAAAGTTACAGAAAAACCAGAAGCAGAAAATGATTATTATTGGGAAGTTCCACCCGGTAGCAAGTTTTTTTTAGAAACGCATGATGACGATCAATTTTTAAATTATTTTCCAAAATCAAAAGTTAAAAAAGTTTTTAAATTAGTAAGTCCATTTGAATTAATAGTTCCACGTGGTTACAGTCTTAGACAAATACCATTAATCTATGACTACAATCCAGACTGGCACGTTGCTTATGGTGTATATAAAGCAGATATAAATTCAGAAGTTGTACTTCAAATTATGTTTACTTCTGATGATGATGAAGTTTTAATTGAAAGTGGTACACCATTATGTTATTTAGTACCTTATAAAAGACAAAAATTTAATTACAAAGTAAAAAAATATAATAAAAAATTTAGAAAAAAATTTGATGTTGAATTTGCAAAATTGCATAATTCATTTGTTGGTTCTTATAGAAAAAATTTAAAAAATGAAATATGAAATTATTGAAAATGTATTAGATGATTTTGAAGATTTGCAAAATTTGTGGTGCAATAGTTCTAACATTTCATGGTTTTATAATAAAAGCACATTAGATATTGAAAGTGATAATAACTTTATGTTTACACATCATTTATATAGAAATGATCAAATCACAAGCAACTTTTTTAACACGATACAAGAATTAACATACAAAGTATCTATTTTAAGTGGTAAAAGCAAATTGTTAAGAATAAAGGCAAATATGTACACTAATCAAGGAAAAACAATATATCATGCTAAACATACTGATTATGAAGATATAGGTGATTTTAAAACGGCAGTTTTTAATTTTACAACTTGTAATGGTGGAACAATATTGTATTTAGATGATGAAGAAATAAATATACCGTCAGTAGAAAATACATTGCTAATTTTTGACGGAAATATTTTACATAGTGGTTATACACAAACAGATACACACAATAGGGTGTTAATAAATTTTGATTTTTTTTGATTGATGTTACAACAAATTCGTGAACTAGCACTTGATCGTGCAAATCATTCATGTGAATGGCCAAAATGCTATTCCAAA
>ERZ869936.1409-NODE-1409-length-17332-cov-5.173641_pt1 | contig 17332 bp, 14 predicted proteins | sample MGYA00520876_ERZ869936 | MGnify/ENA primary metagenome ERZ869936 (study PRJEB32218, sample SAMN09650985) | biofilter metagenome | isolation source: enrty point of leading RO module | place: Saudi Arabia: Thuwal, RO plant located on Red Sea | collected 2016-02-17 ...
CTTCCCCGAGTTTCACGCATTCCTTCGACGGCTGTCGGTCGAGCACGTCGTTGCGGATCGCGTCCTCGCGGGAGATGCTGCGTTCGCGGGCACGATCGTCGATCTGGGTTTCCACCAGCGGGGTCAGCACAAAACCGGGGCAGATCGCGTTGCAGGTAATGCCCTTGCCGGCATTTTCCAGCGCAATGGTCTTGGTGAAACCGACCACGCCGTGCTTGGCCGCCACATAGGCGGATTTGAACGGCGAGGCGACCAGGCCGTGGATCGATGCAACGTTGATCACCCGGCCCCAGCCTTTCGCCTTCATCAACGGCACGGCCGCCCGCGTCGCATGAAACACCGACGAGAGATTGATCGCGATGATGCGGTCCCAATGCGCCGGCGGAAATTCTTCCACCGGCGCCACATGCTGGATGCCGGCATTGTTGACGAGGACATCGACGCCGCCCAGCGCGCGCTTCGCCTCGACGATCATCACGGCAATATCGTCGGGCTTCGACATGTCGGCGCCGGAATAAACCGCCTTGATGCCAAACATCGACTCAAGCCCGGCGCGCAGATTCTCGATCTCGGTGGCGTCGCCGAGGCCGTTCAACATGACGTTCGCGCCGCGCTCGGCAAACGCGCGGGCGATGCCGAGCCCGATGCCGCTGGTCGAACCGGTAACGACGACGGACTTTCCCTTCAGCATGTGAAACGCTTTCTCCGGTGAACGACGGTCGAAGCCAGTCTAGCAGAGCGCTCGACGCCCGCTCAGATGTCCAGCCGGTCGAAATAGCCGGTCAGCTCCAGATAGCCGCGGCCGACGACACGCCCGTCGCGCACCACCCGCATCGCCCCTTCCCAGTACACCGTGCCGGTGCTGCCGCGGGAATCGAGCTCCTGATCGTCCATCAGCGGCTGCAGGTCGAACTCAACGCCGCCGTCTCCCGCCCGCATGTCCACCGGATACTCGGCGCCCGTGCGCCGCGCGCGTCACCGCCGCAGCTGAGCGACCGCGACCCCGCGCGGCTCGAACGCGCGTCGCCGCCCCCGCGCATCGCGATACCCGCCGCCGGCCCAGAACACGCCGCCATCGCGCGCGCGAATGCGAAACGCCATCATGGCGCCACCGTCGTCGAAGCGCACGCCGAACCAGTCCCATCCGGAAGCCTCCGGCGCCAGGTACTCGCTCGACCATTCGTGATCGAGCCAGGCCTCGCCGCGCACCGCAAGGCGCCGGCCCTCCAGTTCGATCTCGCCCTCCACCACAAGCCGCGGATGGCTGTAGTAGTGACTGGCCTGCTCCGGCTTCGGTCCCTTGCGGCTGAAGCCGTTCTCGCCCTGCAGCCACAGCGGTCCCGCGGGCGCAAAGCGCAGGGACAGCGCAAACGTCCGCGCCCGGATGTGCGCGCGATAGCCGCCGCCGTCCCGCGCCAAGGTCCAGTCGTCGATGCGCACCGCGGTGTCGTCGCTGCGGGCACCGGCCAGCCCGAATCCGGCACGGGCGGCGCGCTGGTCGTGCAGCAGCGCGCCGCGCGACGCATCGGCGATCGCCGCATGGGCAAACAACAGCTGGGTCGGGGCAAACTGCGAGGGATTGTCTTCCTGCAGTCCGGTGCGGCTGCGAAAGAAGGTAACCTGCACGCCGCGTTCCACCCCGTCGCCGTCGGTCACCCATGCGGTGATGTACCACCACTCGGTGCGGTACCCGGGATGCGCCCCATGATCCCGCGGAAACTCCAGCACGGTGCCGCGCGACACTTGCGGATACGCCGCTTCGTCCACCGCCCAGGCCGATGCCACGCCCAACAGTGCAGCCGGCAGTACGCCCAGCCAAGTCCGCCACGCCGCACGTTCCATCTCGCGACTCGCGCTTCGCGCCTCGCGCCTCGCGTTCACCAATCCTCCCTCACCGCCAAAATGACGTCGCCCGCCATCGCCCGCCGCGCGCTCAGCGTGGCGGACAGCGCGGCCGCAGCCAGCATCGCCGCGGCAAACGCCGCGAGCCCCATCCAGGGAATGTAGAGATCCATGCTCCAGTGAAACGACTGGCGGTTGATGACATGGATCAGCACCAGGCTCATCAGCCAGCCGAGCGCCAGGCCGACGCCGACGCCGAGCGCGCTGATCAAGGTGCCTTCGAAGGCGAGCATGCGCCGCACCTGCGCGCGCACCACGCCGACATGGCGCAGCATGCCGAACTCGCGCCGGCGGGACAGCGTCAGCGCGGCAAAACTCGCCGACAGGCCGGCCAACCCGATCAGAATCGCCACCGCCTCCAGCGCGTAGGTCACCGCGAAGGTGCGGTCGAACACCGCCAGCGAAATCTCGCGCAGTTCGGCCGGCGAATCGATGCGCAACCCGGTTTCCGGCAACGCCTCGCGCAGCGCGTCCACCACATGGTCGCGGCGCGCGCCGGGTTCCAGCCACAATCCGGCGTCGGCCACGGTATCGTCGCCGGTGAGCCGCCGGTAGTCGGCGATATCCAGCATCAGCGCACCTTGCATGCGCGCATAGTCGCGCCAGACGCCGGCCACGGTCAGCGCGACTGCGCGCCCCCCGACCGGCACGGCGACGACGTCGCCGGTACGGTATCCATACAGATCGGCCGCCACCTCGCTCACCCACACCGGCGGCGGCGCTTTCGCCGCAGGCACGACCACCGGTCCGGTCAGCATCAGCGTGCGGCCGGGATCGCGCGGATCCATGTCGCGCCCGAGCAGCGTGACCGGTGGCCGGCCGGGGTCGAGCTGGATCTTCTGCCCTGCGAGAAATTCGACCCGGCGCACGCCCGGCAGATCGCGCAGGCGCTGCTGCGCCATCGCCGACAGGTAGCCGGTGTCGCCGTAGCCGCTGGTGCGCACGTAAAGATCGGCCGGCAGAATGTGCTCAAGCCAGACTTCGAGCGAAGTCCGGAACGACGCGACCATGATGGCCACCGACGCCGCCAGGCTGACGGCCGCAACGATGGAGGCAAGGCTCACCATCGCCGGGCCGGGCGCCGCCTGCAACTGCGCCAGCCCCAGCGCGAACTCCGGCCGGCGCGGCGACGGCAGCCGGCCGAGCAACACCGCCGCCAGCCGCGGCATCAGCGCGATCGTCCCCAGCAACAGCAGCGCGATCGACACATAGCCGAACAACGGCAACCCCAGCACCGCCGGCAGAACGGCGCCGGCAACACCGAGCGACAGCATCGCCAGGCCGGGCCAGGCCGGGGTGAGCCGCTGCGCCAGCGCCGCTTCGTCGCCCGACTTGATGGCCTGCGCCGGCTGCGCGCGCGCCGCATCCAGCGCCGGCATCAGGCTGCCGAGCAGCGCGGCGGCAATGCCGAGCAGCAGAAACACCAGCGCCGCCAGCGGATCGATCTGCAATTGCGCCTGCAGGCCCTGGTAAAGTCCGGCGCCGAGATCGGGACCGAAACGCTCGAGGACTACCTGCGCTGTCACGGCGCCGAGCAGCAGCCCGGCCAGCCCACCGAGCGCGCCGATGACCGCGGCTTCGCCCAGCAGCAGCAGCACCAGGCCGCGCCGCGTCACGCCGAGCACCCGCAACAGCGCAAGCTGAGCGCGGCGCCGCACCACTGAAAGCGCCTGCGCCGAAAACACCAGCAACCCGCCGGTGAACAGCGCCACCAGCGCCAGCACATTGAGGTTTACGCGGTAGGCGCGGGTCATCGCCGCCATGCTTGCTTCGGTCGTTTGCGGCGCCTCGAGGTACGTCCCGGCCGGCAGCAGCAGCCCCCTCGCGGCCCGCCCTCGTTCGACCGCCAGCCCGCGCCACAGCCGCAGGTCGATGCGGGTGAGCTTCCCGAGACGATTGAAGCGCTGCTGGGCCGCGGCGATGTCGATCACCGCCAGGCGCTGGCCGGCGGTGGCCTCCGCCAGCAGCCCGGCAACACGGAATTCGACCTGCGAAAGTCCGCTCTGAAACGCCAGTGTGTCGCCGGGCGCGACGGTCAGCCACTGCGCCGCCGCGCGCGACAGGAAGATGACGTCGGCACGCAGCACGTCGAGCGGCGCATCCGGCTGCGGCAGCAGGTCGGGCTGTACCGCGGCCGCGCGGAACACATCGAGGCCCAGCATCCGCAGGCTGCCGTCGCGCTGTGCCAGCCGCGCATCGAATTCGAGCATCGGACTGATGGCCGCTACTTCCGGGCGCTGCGCGAGGCGCGGATAGAGCGTTTCGTCGAAACCGTCGCGCGGCCCGCGCACGGTGAGATCGGCCCGCCCGGCAAGCGTCTGCACCGCTTGGCCGAACTCGGTCAGCGCCGCGCGATTGACAAGCTGCACTGCGTAGCCGAGCGCGATGCCGAGCGCGATGGCCAGCACCGACAGCAGCAGCCGCGTCTTGTGCTGCAGCAGCGGTCCGATAATCAGCGCGGCGGGCAGCATCGGCGGGCTCGTTGCTCAGCGCGCAGGCGGTTCGCCAAGCCCGGCCAGAAAGTCGGCGATCGCCGCCAGCGTGGCGTCCGGCTGGTCGACATGCGGCGAATGCGCGCAACCGGGCAGCATGCATATGCGCGCGGGTGCGCCGCACTGGCGGGCAATCGCATCCACCTGCGCGCGGGTGCCGTACTGATCGTCCTCGCCCTGGATCAGCAGCACGGGCACCCGAATGTCCGGCAGGTAGCGCTCGATGTTCCAGTCGCGAAAGGCGGGGGCGAGCCAGATGTCGTTCCAGCCGCGGAAGGTCGACTCGACATCGTCGTGGTAGCGGCCCAGCCGGCGGCGGAGGTCGGTGGTTTCGAACGCGGTCTTCGCCTGCGCGATGCTGGCGATCGTCAGCGCTTCGACGAACACGTGCGGCGCCATGGCAACGATCGCGCGCAGCGGGCGCGCCGTCCCGCCGGCATGGATCAGCGCGATCGACGCGCCGTCGCTGTGGCCGACGAGCACCGGCGACTCCACTTCCAGGCGATCGAGCAGCTCCGGGAGCACGTCCAGCGCTTCACGGTGCATGTAGTCCGGCGCCCGCGGCAGGTTCAGCCGATCGGATCGCCCGTAGCCCTGGCGCGAATACGCCAGCACCCGGCAGCCGGTGCGTTCGGCGAGCTGCTCGGGAAAGCGCTTCCACAGCGCGACCGAGCCAAGGCCCTCGTGCAGCAGCACCAGCGTCGGTCCCTGCGCGTCGCCTGCCGCCGGGGTTATCCAGCGAATCTCCAGCCGATGTCCGCCGGCTTCGACAAAGCGCTCCATCACACCGCCAGCAACCGGTGGCGCAGAGCCGCATCGTCATGCAGGCTGCGCGCCGCGCCGTCGTACTCGACGCGGCCCTTGACCATCACCACGATGCGGTCCGCCACCGAGGACACCGCCGAGAAGTTCTTGTCGACGACGATGGCACCGATGCCGGTGTCGCGCACCCGCCGCAGGATGCGCCAGATATCCTGCGCCACCAGCGGCGCCAGGCCTTCGGTCGCCTCGTCCAGGATCAGCACGTCGGGATTGGTCATCAGCGCCCGCCCGATGGTGAGCATCTGCTGCTCGCCGCCGGAGAGCTGCTGCCCGCCATGCGCAAGACGCTCTGCAAGCCGCGGAAAGGTCTCCAGCACCCGGGCCAGCGTCCAGTCGCGCTGGCCGCGTACGCCGGCACGCGCCGCCATCACCAGGTTTTCCCGCACCGAAAGATTGGGAAAGATGCCCCTGCCCTCGGGCACGAAGGCAATGCCGGCACGCGCCACCCGGTGCGGAGCGGCGCCGGTCATGTCGGCGCCGCGGATCCGTACCTGCCCGTCCGACGGTGTCAGCAGGCCGAGCATGCTCCTGAGCAGGGTGGTCTTGCCCATGCCGTTGCGGCCCATCAGGCCGATGGTCTCGCCGGCGCCCAACACCAGATCGACGCCATGCAACACGTGGCTGGCGCCGTAATGGGCGTGAAGGCCGCGCGCCTCGATCAACGCAGAGGTTCTTGCCATGACCCGTTCCGTCGACCAGAAACTTCCCAGAAACTCACCACCTGGTCACCAAGGACACCAAACCAAACTGACCTTGATCACGATGACGCGAATCATTCAGGCACTCGATGGTTTTCGCGCTCCTGGTGTGCCGCGTATTCCTGTTGCTCCGCATAGATGCTGTTTTCGCTTTTGAAACCTGGGCTCACTCACTTGCCCGAATCGACATCGTCGTCGCCGAGATAGGCCGCTTTGACCGCGGGGCTGGCGCGCACGGCGGCCGGCGCGCCGGACTCCAGCACCGCGCCGTTGACCATGACGGTCAGCCGGTCGGCCAGGGCGAACACCGCCTCCATGTCATGCTCGACCAGCAGGATTGCGTGATCGGCAGCCAGCGCGCGAAGCAGCGAAACGATGCGCGCCGATTCTTCCGCGCCCATGCCGGCGAGGGGCTCGTCGAGGAGCAGCAGCTGCGGATCAGTGGCAAGCGCCATCGCGATCTCGACCTGACGCTGTTCGCCGTGGGACAGCGCTGCCACCGGCCAATGCGCACGCGCCGCGAGGCCCACCTGCGCCAGCGCCCGCTCGGCGGCCTCGCACGGTGCGCGATACGCCTGCGCAGGCCGGAGAAACCGCAGTGAGGTACCCATGCGCGACTGCGCGGCCAGCCGGCAGTTTTCGAAGGCGGTGAACGGCAGGAACACGTTGGTCTTCTGGTAGCTGCGCCCAACCCCGAGCCGCGAGATGCGGTGCGCCGGCAGTCCGGTCACCTCGCGCTCGCGCAGGCGCACCGTTCCGCCGCTCGGCTTCAGGTCGCCCGACAGCAGATTGATGAGCGTGCTCTTGCCGGCGCCGTTCGGCCCGATCAGCGCGTGGACCTCGCCGTGACGGCACTCGATCGAGACTTCGTCCACCGCGACGAGACCGCCGAATCGGCGCGACAGCCTCTCGGTGGACAGCACGACCTCAGCCATCGTTTTGCCCGCGCGCAGCGCGCCACACCCACAGACCGGCGAGCCCCCGCGGCAGCGCGAGCGCCACCGTCACGATCGCCGCGCCCATCAGCAGCTGCCAGTGCTTGGTGACCGATTGCAGGCCCAGCTCCAGCAGCATCATCGACGCGGCGCCCAGCACCGGGCCGAGCCAGGTGCCCAGGCCCCCGAGAATCACCATCATCAATGCCGAACCGGAGAGATGCCACCCCAGCATGTCGGGGTTGACCACGCCGAACTGCAGCGCCGAGAGGTAGCCGGCGAGGCCCGCCAGGGCGCCGGCGACGGCAAAGCACACCAGTTTGTAGCGAAAGGTGGCAAAGCCCAGCGCGCGCATCCGGTGCTCGTTGACCCGGATGCCGGCAAGCGTTCGTCCGAACGGCGAATCGACGAGCAGGCGCAGAAAACCCAGCACGAGCACGAACGCCGCCAGCACCAGAAAGTACAGATGAACGAAATTCTCCAGGTCGAAGGGCTGCCAGCCGCCGAGCTGCGCGACCGGCCGCACATAGATGTAGATGCCGTCCGAACCGCCGGCCAGACTGGTGTCGTGAAACAGGAAATACAGCATCTGGGCAAAAGCCAGCGTGGCCATGATGAAGTAGATGCCGGAGGTGCGCAGCACCAGCGCGCCGATCGCCAGCGCCAGCAGCGCGGCGCCGCCCACGGCAAGCGCGAGGCTGGACCAGAACTCAGCGGCGTCGTACGCCGGCGTGGCAAGCGCCAGGAGATAGCCGGCCACGCCGAAGAAGGCGGCATGCCCGAGGCTGACCAGCCCGGTATAGCCGACCAGCAGGTTCAGGCTGGCGGCGAAGATCGCCATGACCAGCACCTTGGTGGCGAACTGCACGTAGAACTTTTCCAGCACGAAGGGCAGCGCAATCAGTACCGCAATCGCCGACAACACCAGCAGCATCGCGGCCAGGCGCGCGCTCACGCCAGCCTCCGTCCGAAGATGCCCTCCGGGCGCCACAGCAGCACCGCCGCCATCAGCAGGTAGATGCTCATGCCGGCGAGTTCGGGCAGCACCCGAATGCCGGCGATTTCCAGCTCCACCACCTTGCCGAAGGTGTCGGCCAGACCGATCAGCAGCGCGGCGACCAGCGCGCCCTTGACCGAGCCGATGCCGCCGATCACAACGACCACGAAGCACACGATCAGCACCTGGTTGCCCATGCCGGGAAACACCGATGACACCGGTGCGGCGATCATGCCGGCGAACGCGGCCATTGCCACGCCGAGCGCGAACACCCAGCGGTACAGCCAGCCGATGTTGATGCCGAGCGACTGCGTCATTTCCCGGTTGGCGGCGCCGGCGCGGATCATCATGCCGAGCCGGGTACGCTGGATCAGCAGGTACAGTCCGACCGCCAGCGCCACGCAGACCGCCGAGATCCACAATCGGTAAACCGGGTAGGACAGCGTGTCGGTGAGCGGAATCGAACCGGCGAGCAGCGCCGGCACCGCTACGCCATGCACATCGTCGCCCCAAAGGATGCTGCGCAGCTCTTCGAAGATCAGGATCAGACCGTAGGTGAGCAGTACCTGGTAAAGATGGTCGCGCTGGTAAAGGCGTTTGATGAATAGCCACTCCAGCACGAAACCCAGCGCCACCGACAGCGCCAGCCCGGCCGGTATCGCCAGCCAGAAACTGCCGAGGTGCTGGGCGAGCGACCATGCCAGGTAGGCGCCAATCATGTAGACGCTGCCATGCGCACGGTTGATGACGCCCATGATCCCGAAAATCAGCGTCAGCCAGCTGGCCACCCGGAACTGCAGCAAGCCTTACTGCACGGCGGTCAGCAGCTGAATGAGGAAGATATCCATTTGAAAGATAGGCGCTAGGCGCCAGGCGCCACGCGCCAGGAAAAAAACCGTGCGGCGCAGGCCGCTACCGTCATTGCTTCTTTTCCAGGCCAGAGGCGCCGCGGAGGGCAGTTCGGGCACACGCCAGCCATCGCCACAATTACCTGGGGCCTAGAGCCTGGAGCCTCGCGCCTGGTATCAGAGCCGGCATCCCCGCGCCGGGTCCGTCAGCGCCGGCCAGGCGACGCCGATGACCTTGTTGTCGCCGTTTTCGACGCGACGCAGATAAATGTCCTGAATCGGGTTGTGGGCGCGGGACATGGTCCAGCGACCGCGCGGGCTGTCGATTGCGGCCACTTCCATCGCCGCGACCACTGCCTCGCGCGCCGCGATGTCGCCGCCGACGCGTTCAAGCGCTTGCACCAGCAGCAGGCCGGTGTCATAGCCCTGGACCGCATAGACGTCGGGCTCGAGCTTGAAGCCGCGGGTGTAGGCGGCGCGAAACGCCTTGTTGCGCGGATTGTCCAGCGAGTCGGCGTAGTGCAGCGTGGTGAGCAGGCCTTCGGCGGCGGCGCCCTGGGCCTTGAGCACGCCTTCGGTCAGAAAGCCGGAGCCGTAAAGCGGAATCTTGTCCTTCAGTCCCGCCGCTGCGTAGTCGCGAACGAACTTCACCGCGCCGCCGCCGGCGAAAAAGCAGGCCACCGCGTCCGGTCGCAGCGCGGCAATCTCGGTGAGCAACGCCTGGAACTCGACGTTGGGAAACGGCAGGAACAGTTCCTTGACGACCGTGCCGCCGGCCTTCTTGTAGCCTTCCCGAAACGAGTCGAGCGATTCCTCGCCAGCGGCGTACTTCCATGTGATGAACACCGCGCGCTTGTGGCCGCGCTCGACCATCACCTTGCCCAGCGGATGCACCGGCTGCCAGTTGGAAAACGAGGTGCGGAAGATGTTGCTCGCGCACAGCGGCCCGGTGGCCGCGTCGGCGCCGGCGTTCGGTATCAGCATCAGGGTACCGGTTTCCCGCGCGACCTTGAGCATGCCCATTGCCACGCCGGAGTGCACGCTGCCGATCAGCACATCGACCTTGTCGCGGGTGATCAGGCGATTGGCGTTGTCGGTTGCCTTGGCCGGATCGGACTCGTCGTCGACCTTGAAGTACTCTACCGCGCGCCCGCCGAGCTTCCCGCCGTTCTCCGCCAGCGCCAGCCGAAGCCCGTTCTCGATCGCGACGCCAAGCTGGGCATAGGTTCCGGTGTACGGCAGCATCAGGCCGAGCCGTACCGGGGCGCCCTGCGCCTGCGCCGAAGGCAGCAGCGCCGCGCCGGCAGCCACACCGGCAGCGCGCAGAAATGCGCGGCGGCCGCGCGCGGAATATGTCGTCTTGCTGATCATCGCATGCACCCTCTGGTGGATTTCATTCGGTTCGGTCCCTGGTTCGCAATCTGAAGCGCTGTATCTTCCCGGTGGCGGTTTTCGGCAGTTCGGGCATGAACTCGATCCAGCGCGGATACTTGAACGGCGCCAGCCGGTCCTTGACGTGCTGTTTCAGCGCGTCGGCCAGTGCCGGCGTGCCGGCGACGCCGTTGCGCAGCACAATGAACGCCTTGGGCTTGACCAGTTGCTGCTCATCCTCCAGGCCGATCACCGCCGCTTCGAGCACCGCGTCGTGCGTCATCAGCGCCGCCTCGACCTCGAAGGGCGAGACGTATTGCCCGCTGACCTTCAGCATGTCGTCGGAACGGCCGCCGTAAACATAATAGCCGTCGGCATCGACCGAGTATTTGTCGCCGGCACGCGTCCACTCGCCGACGAAGGTGGCAAGCGAGCGGGTGCGGTTGTTCCAGTAGCACATGGCGCCGGTCGGGCCGCTGATCTGCAGTTCGCCCAGTTGGCCGGGTGCCACTTCGCGCCCGTCCTCGCCGACTAGGCGGATGCGATAGCCCGGTACCGGCTTGCCGGTGGTGCCGTAGCGCACATCGCCAGGCCGGTTGGACAGGAAGATGTGCAGCATTTCGGTGGAGCCGATGCCGTCGAGAATATCGACGCCGAAGTGCTCGCGCCAGCGCCGTCCCAGCTCGGCCGGCAGCGCCTCGCCGGCGGACGTGCACACCCGCAGCGCCACGTCGCCGCGGCCGGGCAGTTCCGGGCTGGCGAGCAACGCGCCGTAGAGGGTGGGTACGCCGTAGAAAATCGTCGGCCGGTGCTCGCGCAGCCGCTTGAACACCGCCGAGGGCGTGGGCCTTTCCGCCATCAGCACGGCGGTAGCGCCGACCGCCAGCGGAAAGGTCAGCGCATTGCCGAGCCCGTACGCGAAGAACAGCTTGGCGGCGGAGAACACGACGTCGTCCTCGCGGATGCCGAGCACCGGCCTGGCGTACAGCTCGGCGGTATGGATCGGGCTTGAATGCACATGCACCGCGCCCTTGGGCGTGCCGGTGGAGCCTGAGGTGTAGAGCCAGAAACAGACGTCGTCGCAGGTGGTGGGCGCCGGCTCGAACCGCGGCGACGCTTTCGACATGAGCGACTGCAGGTGCAGATGCCGGTGCCCACTCTGGCCGGAAACGATCACATGTCTGAGAAACCGCGCCGAGGCGAGCGCCGGCTCCAACACCGGCAGCAGCGCTTCCGACACCACCAGGGCGACGGCCCGGCTGTCGTCCAGCATGAAACGATAGTCGGCGGTGGTAAGCAGGGTGTTCGCCGCCACCGGCACGATGCCCGCCTTGATCGCCCCAAGAAACACCGCAGGAAAATCGATGGTGTCGAGATGCGCCAGCAGCAGCCGGTCTTCCATGCCGAGACCGAGCGAGCCGAGGGCGTTGGCGGCACGATTGATGCGCGCGTCGAGTTCGCCGTAGGTGTAACGGCCGGCATCGTCTATGTAGGCGATCTTGTCCGCGCGGCCGGCCTCGAGATTGCGCGCGACAAGATCGTGAGCGGCGTTGTAGTCCCGCGGCAGCGTGACCGACGGCGGGGTAACGCGATGGTCGGCGTGGCTCAATCCCGGCACGGCGCTGTGCTCCTCCTGGCTTGTTGTGTTCGGCAGACCGGCTCTTCGGCCGGCGTGCGTCGAGAGCTTGGTAGTTTAACCAACCGGGCGCGCTGCTAGCGACCGGACAGCGCCGCGCTGGCCTCCCGTGCGAGTTCGAGCCAGCCGTCGATCCATTCCAGCGCTTCGTCTTCGGGCAGCGTGCCGGCGCTGGCGTCGTGCAATTCGACTTCGCCGATGCGGTGCGCGCCCAGCTCCCCGAGCAGCCGGTCGAAGCGCTTGCCGCCGAAACAGAAGGTCTCGGCGTAGGTGCGATCGCCGAGCGCGTAGACCCCGTAGCGCACTTCCGACAGATCGGGCCGCTCGCGCTCCAGCGCTTCGAACAGCGGCTTGGCGTTGTCGGGCAGATCGCCTTTGCCGTAGGTCGAGGTGCATATCAGGAACAGCCCGCCGGGCCGGAAGATGCCGGCATCGAGATCGTCCATCAGCCGGATGTCGAGCCTCACACCGCCGTCTTCCAGGTGCAGTTCGAGCGCCTGCGCAACCAGCTGCGCGATGCCCGTCTGGGTACCGACCAGGATGGTGAGCGTGAGGGCGTCGTCCGCGCCGGGTCGGGATTGTTTTGCATCGCCTGCCATGTGCATTATCATGCATGCTCTACCGAAGTACGGCAATATACTGCAGATCCCCCGCAGGCACGGGCACGCATGGGCGCACGCGATCACAGATATAACGGCAGGCATACCGAGATGGCCGGCGCTCAGCCGGAGACCGCGCTGCTGCGCACGCTCGGCGAGCGGGTGCGCGAGGCGCGGGCGCGACGCGGCATGACACGCCGGATCCTGGCGCGCGATTCCGGCGTATCGGAGCGGCACCTGGCCCAGCTCGAAACAGGCCAGGCCAACGTCTCGGTGCTGCTGCTGGCGCAGATCTCGGCCGCGCTCGGCCTGTCGGCCGCCGATCTGCTGCGCAGGAGCGGTGACGAGGAACCGGCCGAACTGACCCTCATCCATCAGTTCTTGCGCCGGCTGCCTGAGCGCCGGCTGGCGCGCGTGCGCGCGCAGCTGCTGCGCGACTTCGGCGAGGTCGGCGGCCAGCGCGAAAATCGTATTGCACTGATCGGCCTGCGCGGCGCCGGCAAATCGACCCTCGGCGCGGCGCTGGCGGCGGAACTGCATGTCCCGTTCGTGGAACTCGACCGCGAAGTCGAGCGCGAGGCGGGTACCGGGCTGTCGGAGATTTTTCTCCTGTACGGACAGCAGGGCTTTCGCCGCTACGAGCGGCGCTGCCTCGAGAAGACACTGGAGACGCACGAGCGCTGCGTGATCGCAACCGGCGGCAGCATCGTGTCCGAGCCGGCCACCTACGACCTGCTGCTGTCGACCTGTTTCACCGTGTGGCTCAAGGCCAGCCCGGAGGAGCACATGGAAAGGGTTATCGAGCAGGGCGACACCCGGCCGATGGCAGGCAATGCCGGCGCGATGGACGACCTCAGACGCATCCTCGACAGCCGCGCCGCGCTCTACGGCCAGGCGGACGCCACCGTCGACACCTCGGCACGCAGCCCGCGCCAGTGCCTGAAGGACCTGAAGCGGACGCTCGCCGCCGCGATCAAGGAGAGGAGAACATGAGCGCTGCCGTAAAGAACGCCGCCGACCCGACATCGGTGAAGGTCGACTTCACCACGCAGGCGGATCGCTACGCCCACTGGCGGCTGTCCGTCGACGGCGAAATCGCCACGCTGGCCATGCACGTGAATGAAGACAAGGGAATTCAGCCCGGGTACCGGCTGAAGCTGAACTCCTACGACCTCGGCGTCGACATCGAGCTTGCCGATGCGCTGAACCGCATCCGCTTCGAGCATCCGGCGGTGAAGTGCGTGGTCATCACCAGCGCTCGGGAGCGGATGTTCTGCTCCGGCGCGAACATCTACATGCTGGGGCAGGCAAGCCACGCCTGGAAGGTGAACTTCTGCCGATTCACCAATGAAACACGCAACGGCATCGAGGATTCCAGCCGGCATGAAGGCCTGAAGTTCCTGGCGGCGGTGAACGGCACGGTGGCCGGCGGCGGTTACGAGCTGGCGCTTGCCTGCGACGAAATTCTGATGGTGGACGATCGTTCCTCGACCGTCAGCCTGCCCGAGGTGCCGCTGCTCGGCGTGCTGCCTGGCACCGGCGGCCTTACCCGCCTGATCGACAAGCGCCGGGTGCGGCGCGACCTGGCCGATGTGTTCTGCTCAACCGCCGAGGGGGTGCGTGCCGATCGCGCCAGGCAGTGGAATCTGGTCGATCACATCGCGCGGCCGCAGCAGTTCGCCGACGCGGTGCGCGAGCGCGCGTCGGCGCTGGCGGCGGAAAGCACGCGGCCGGGCGGCACGACCATGGGCATCGAACTGACGCCGCTGGAGCGGCGCGTCGACGAAGCCGGCTATCGCTACCGGCATGTGGAGGTCGGCTTCGATCGCGCCGCGCGCACGGCGACGCTGACGCTGCACGGGCCCGCGCAGGACTGCCCGACCACGCTGTCGGCCATTCATGCGCAAGGCGCGAACTGGTGGCCGCTGGCGATGGCGCGGGAGCTGGACGACGCCATCCTGATGCTGCGCACGAACGAGCCCACGCTGGGGCTGTGGGTTCTCAAGACCCGAGGCGATGCCGGGCGGGTGCTGGCGGTGGACGCGGTGCTGTCGCGCCATCGCGAGAACTGGCTGGTCAAGGAAACGATGGGACTGCTGCGCCGGACCCTGGCGCGGCTCGAGGTATCGCCGCGCAGCCTGTTCGCGAGCGCCGCTCCGGGATCCTGCTTTGCCGGCACGCTGCTCGAGCTGCTGCTGGCGGCGGATCGCAGCTACATGCTGGCGGCCGAAGACGGCGAGGCGCAGGCGCCGGCGGTGTCGCTGTCGATGCTGAACTTCGGCGCCTATCCGACGGTGAACGGACAGACGCGCCTGCAGACACGCTTCTGCGGCAATGGCGACGCAGTGGAAAAGGTATTCAATCGCAGCGGCGTGCCGCTCGACGCGCGGGCCGCCGTCGAGCTCGGACTGGTGACCTTCGCGCCGGACGAGCTCGACTGGGACGACGAGGTGCGGCTGGCGATCGAAGAGCGCGCCAGCCTGTCGCCGGATGCGTTGACCGGCCTCGAGGCGAATCTGCGCTTCCCCGGCGAAGAGACGATGGAGACGCGCATCTTCGGCCGGCTGTCGGCTTGGCAGAACTGGATCTTCAACCGGCCCAACGCGGTGGGCGAGCACGGCGCGCTCAAGGTCTACGGCTCCGGGGCCAAGGCCCGATTCGACTGGGGAAGGGTTTGACGACCGGACCTCGACACCGCAACGCAAAGTCGCAGACGATGCAGAGCGCTTTCTTCGCCGATGCATCGATTCCCGCGCACGGGGCCGGCAGAGGCGCCGCGTCGGCAATGTTGGCCGTGACACGGGGCCGACAGCAGCGCTTGTTGCCTGAGCGGCGACGGAGCGTCTTGTACTGATTCCCGGCGCCCTCTGCGCTCTCTGCGCCTGTGCGTCGAGAGATCGATCAAGAATCTGATGTTGGAGACAACATGAGCATCAATTACAGCGAACGGATTCCGAATAACGTCAATCTCGCCAACGACCGTGCGCTGCAGCGCGCGCTGGAGCATTGGCAGCCGCGCTTTCTCGACTGGTGGCGGGAGATGGGCCCCAGCGATTTCGCCCTGGCCGACGTGTACCTGCGCACCGCAACCGGCGTCGACGCACAGGGCTGGGCGACGTACGGCGCGGTGAAGATGCCGGATTACCGCTGGGGCATATTCCTGGCCGACCCGGTCGCAGACCGCACCATCGGCTTCGGCGACCATTACGGCGAGCCGGCGTGGCAGCAGGTGCCCGGCGAGTTGCGCTCGCAGTTTCGCCGCATCATCGTCACCCAGGGCGACACCGAACCGGCATCGGTCGAGCAGCAGCGCCTGCTTGGACTGACTTGCCCGTCGCTGTACGACCTGCGCAACCTGTTCCAGGTCAACGTCGAGGAGGGCCGGCACCTGTGGGCGATGGTCTACCTGCTGCACGCCTACTTCGGCCGCGACGGCCGCGAAGAGGCCGAGGAGCTGCTCGCCCGCCACTCGGGCGATATCGACAAGCCGCGCATTCTCGGCACGTTCAACGAGCCGATCGACGACTGGCTGTCTTTTTTCATGTTCACCTACTTCACCGACCGCGACGGCAAGTTCCAGCTGAAGAGCCTGGCAGAGTCGGGGTTCGATCCGCTGGCGCGCACCTGCCGGTTCATGCTGACCGAGGAGGCGCACCATATGTTCGTCGGCGAAACCGGCGTCGGGCGCGTGGTCAGGCGCACGCTGGAAGTGATGAAGGCGCTCGGCACCGACGATCCGGCGGCGGTGCGCGCGCAGGGCGCGATCGACCTGCCGACCATCCAGCGTTATCTCAATTTCTGGTTCAGCTCCTCGCTGGACCTGTTCGGTTCAGAAGTATCGTCGAACGCCGCCGCTTCGTTCGCCAACGGCATCAAGGGCCGGCCCGACGAGACGCAGTACGACGAGCATGTATGCAGCGACGCCACCTTCGAGGTCGATACGCCGCAGGGCGCCGAGACCGTCGGCCTGCGCAATGCGATGAACGAGGTGATGCGCGGCGCCTATGTGAAGGACTGCGAGATCGGCGTGAAGCGCTGGAATGCGCTTGCGCGGCGCACCGGCATCGATTTCGAGCTGACGCTGCCCAGTCCGCGTTTCCGCCGTTCGATCGGCGCCTGGGCCGATCAGCCGGTCGATCCGGCCGGCCGGCCGATCGGCCGCGAGGAATACCAGCGGCGCCTGTCCGACTGGCTTCCGACCGAAGCCGACCGCGCTTTCGTGCGCAGCCTGATGCAGCGGGTGGTGGCGCCTGGAAAAATGGCCGGCTGGATTGCCCCGCCCGATCGGGGCATCAACAGCCTGCCCGTGGACTACGAGTATGTGAAACTGGCAGCGTAGACCGTCGCGGACGCCCGCGCGTCGCGCAGGCCCTCAGGTCGCGACCGTCGAATGCCGGGCCGCCGCCTCGAGACGGCGCAGCGTGTGCGCATTGAGGTGACGGTTGCTTCGATTCCAGCGTCGCTTCAGCTTGTCGATTTCGCCCTGCATCCGCGCGGCAGTGGCGTTGTTGCCGGACTCGAGCGCCCAGATCGCGTACTCCGCCATCACCTCGAAGCTGCCGAAGCGGATCACGGCCGATTCGAACTCGTAGCGCGCCTCGGCAACCCGGTTGGCGCGCCCATAGGCGCGCGCGAGAAGCACCGATACGGCATCACGCCTGAAGCCGGGGTCTGCACTGCGGATTTCCTTCAGGTGCGCGATGGCTTCGTCGACGCGCCCGGCTTCCAGGAATGCACGCGCGGCCAGCAGGCGAATGTCCCTGTCATTCGCAAACGGGCCCTTCAGGCAGCGTTCGTAGTTGCGCGCGGCCTCGTCAGCAAGCCCCAACTCGAGCTGCGCGGCGGCCAGCCGCATCTGGTTCTGCGCCGTCGGCGTCAGATCAAAGGCCTCGCGCGCCTCTCTCAGCTCGCGCTCCGGGTCGATCGCCCGGGCCGCGGCGGCGGCCATCTTTCTCGCCCCTCGCTCCAGCCGGGAATCCGGCAGATAGACAGCCAGAAAATAGACGGCGCTGCCAAGCAGCGGAAACGAGAA
>ERZ869936.1410-NODE-1410-length-17327-cov-5.070924_pt1 | contig 17327 bp, 16 predicted proteins | sample MGYA00520876_ERZ869936 | MGnify/ENA primary metagenome ERZ869936 (study PRJEB32218, sample SAMN09650985) | biofilter metagenome | isolation source: enrty point of leading RO module | place: Saudi Arabia: Thuwal, RO plant located on Red Sea | collected 2016-02-17 ...
GGCGAGGCGGTCGAGAGCGAGCCGGTCGAGGTGCTCGCCGCGGCCCTGCGCAAGACCCTGGCCTTGAGCGCTCCGGAGCGCGAGATCCTGTCCCTGGCGGCACGTACTCACGCGCGGGCCAATTTCTCCAAGGATAAGATGTGCCAGGCGACCCTCGCCCTGTACCGCGAAATTCTACAAGGCGCGCCCCTGGCGGCGCCCGTCGCGCTGCCCAGTCAGGCCCCGGCCCAGTAGTGCGGCCCAACAGTGTGCCCAGCTTGCCGGGCGGTTCTTGACAGGGTATCGATTATTCCTAGAGTGCGGGCGCCTCTAGGCTGGCAATAAGGTAAATAAAATGAGCGGATTATGGTAGCGATCACGCTACCGGACGGCAACGTGCGGGCCTTCAACGGCCCGGTCACGGGCGCCGAGGTGGCGGCCGACATCGGCAAGCGCCTGGCCAAGGACGCGCTCGCGGTCAAAGTCGACGGCAAGCTCTGGGATCTTTCGCGCGCGATCGAGCGCGCCGCGCGCCTTGAAATCGTGACCGCCAGCCACCCGGATGCCTTGGAGATTTTGCGCCACGACTGCGCCCATGTCTTGGCGGAGGCGGTGCAGGAACTTTACCCGGATACCCAGGTGACCTTCGGGCCGGCGACCGAAACCGGTTTCTATTACGACTTCGCGCGCGCCGAGCCCTTCACGCCCGAGGATCTGGAAAAGATCGAGGCGCGCATGCACGAAATCGTCGATCGCGACGAGCCGATTCAGCGCGAGGTTTGGGACCGGGCGGCCGCGATCCGGCACTTCGAATCAATTGGCGAAAAATACAAAGCCGAGCACATCGCGAGCCTGCCGGCGGACGAGGAGATCACGATCTACCGTCAGGGCGCATGGCTCGACCTGTGCCTGGGCCCGCATCTGCCCTCGACCGGCAAGCTCGGCCATGCCTTCAAGCTGCTCAAGGTCTCGGGTGCCTATTGGCGCGGCGATTCGCGCAACGAACAGCTGCAACGCATCACCGGCACCTGCTGGGAATCGGAAAAGAGTCTCAAAGGCTATCTCCACATGCTGGAGGAGGCGGAGAAGCGCGATCATCGCCGCCTGGGCCGCGAGATGGACCTGTTTCATCAGCAGGAGGAAGCGGCCGGCTCGGTGTTCTGGCACCCGAAGGGCTGGACCCTGTACCGCGTGATCGAGAATTACATGCGCGCGCGCCTGGAGGCGGCCGACTATGTCGAGGTCAAGACGCCGCAGTTAATCGACCGCGCGCTCTGGGAGGCCTCGGGCCATTGGGAGAAATTCCGCGAACACATGTTCACGGCCGACGCCGACGAGAACAAGGTGCTCGCGCTGAAGCCCATGAATTGCCCGGCCCATGTTCAGATTTTCCGGCAGGGCCAGACCAGTTACCGCGACTTGCCGCTGCGTATGGCGGAGTTCGGTTCCTGTCACCGCAACGAACCGTCTGGCGCCCTGCACGGCCTGATGCGCGTGCGCGCCTTCACCCAGGACGACGCGCATATCTTCTGCACCGAAGAGCAGATCAACAGCGAGTCGGTCGCCTTTTGCGATCTTCTGCAATCGGTCTATCGCGATCTCGGATTCGACGAGGTCACGGTCAAGTTCTCCGACCGGCCGGCGGTGCGCGCGGGCAGCGACGAAACCTGGGACAAGGCCGAACGCGCCTTGAAAGAGGCGGTCGAAGAGGCCGGCCTGGCCTACACCCTGAATCCGGGCGAGGGCGCGTTTTATGGGCCTAAACTGGAGTTCGTGCTGCGCGATGCCATTGGCCGCGAGTGGCAGTGCGGAACGCTGCAGGTCGATTTCGTTCTGCCGGAGCGCCTGGACGCCAGCTATGTCGGCGAGGACGGCGCCAAGCACCGCCCGGTCATGCTGCACCGGGCCATCCTGGGCTCCTTCGAGCGTTTCCTGGCCATCCTGGTCGAACAGTATGCCGGGCGCTTTCCCTTGTGGATGGCGCCGGTCCAGGTTGTCGTCGCGACCATCACATCGGATGCCGACGACTATGCGCGCGAGGTCGAGGCGGCCTTCGCGGCGGCGGGTCTGCGGGTCGAAACCGATCTGCGCAACGAGAAGATCAATTACAAGGTGCGGGAGCACAGCCTGGCCAAGGTGCCCCTAATCGCCGTGGTCGGGCGCCGGGAGGCCGAGGAGCGCAAGATCGCCCTGCGCCGCCTGGGCGGCAAGGACCAGGAGGTTCTTGCACTCGACGGGGCGGTCACTACAGTGCAAACTGAGGCTCGTCCTCCGGCTGGTGCCTAGGGCGGCAGTCGATCTCGTGCCGAAAGTCCGCTAAGATCGGACGCGATACCGCTAAATTCACGACCGCTGAGTGTTTGGACAGAACTACCACTGAGTGTTTGGACAGAAAGGGAGCAGTCCCCATAGCAAGACCGACATCGGATGCGGCGCCGTCCCGGGACGGACCACGCGTCAACGAGCAAATCAACATCCCGGAAGTACGGCTGATTGACGAAAATGGCGAAAATATCGGTGTTGTTGGGCGCGACGACGCCCTGCGCCGGGCCGTGGACGTCGGTCTCGACCTGGTCGAGATTTCTCCCAATGCCTCGCCGCCGGTTTGCAAGATCCTGGATTACGGCCGCTTCAAGTACGAAGACCAGAAGAAGAAGGCGGAAGCCCGCAAGAAACAAAAGGTCATCGAGGTCAAAGAGATCAAGATGCGGCCGAATATCGACCAGCACGACTACGACGTGAAGATGCGGGCGATCCACCGCTTTCTCGACGAAGGCGACAAGGTCAAGGTCACCCTGCGCTTCCGCGGCAGGGAAATGGCCCATCAGGACCTCGGCCTGAAGGTCTTGTATCGGGTGCGCGACCAACTCGAGGAAAAGTCGAAGGTCGAGCAGTTCCCGCGGCTGGAGGGTCGCCAGATGATCATGGTCCTGGCCCCGCGTTAGGATCCAGATCCGGCTCCAGTCCCAGACCCACTGGGGATGGCGGCCCGTCCCGTCTAGGCCGCCTTGCTTTCCCCTGGGGGGACCGCTATAAACGGCGCCTTCCGACCCGGAGCGGTCCGGCTAAAAGGGCATGCCCAGCCGCTCGAAACACTGGAATTTCAAGCACATAAGGACCCGTGAAATGCCCAAGCTGAAGAGCAAGAGCGGCGCCAAGAAGCGCTTCCGCCTGACCGGCACCGGCAAGGTCAAGATGAACTTCGCGAAAAAGCGCCACATGCTGCGCCGCAAGCCGCAGAAGATGAAGCGCAAGGCCCGGGGCTCCAAGTTGCTGTGCCCCGCCGACGCCAAGATCGTCGTCTCCAACTTCTTACCCTACGCTTAGGGAGGCCGGACATGGCTCGTGTCAAACGGGGCGTGACCGCACGCGCCCGGCACAAAAAGGTCGTCAAGCAAGCCAAGGGCTATGACGGCCGCAACAAGAACGTCTTCCGCGCCGCCGTCGAAAAGGTCGAGAAGGGGCTGCAATACGCCTATCGCGACCGGCGGGTCCGCAAGCGGACCTTCCGCGCCCTGTGGATCCAGCGCATCAACGCCGGTGCGCGCGAGCACGGCCTGACCTACTCGCAGCTCATGAACGGCCTCAAGCGCGCCGGGGTGGAGGTCGACCGCAAGGTCCTCTCCGATCTGGCCACGCGCGAGCCGGCTGCGTTCAAGTCGCTGGCCGAGCAGGCTCAAGGCGCGATCAAATCGGCCCATAGCGGCTAGGGCCGCGGGAGCGTGGCCGGCCTAGGGTCGGCCGGCAGCCTCATGGACGATCTGGACGACCTGCGCAAAAGCCTGATCGGCGAAGTCGCCGCCAGCGGCGATTTGGCGGCCCTTGAGGACGTGCGCGTGCGTGCGCTCGGCAAGAAGGGCGCGGTCACCCAGCGTATGAAAACCCTGGGCGGCCTCGACCCCGAGGCGCGCAAAGCCGCCGGCCAGGCCCTCAATCAGGTTAAGGACGCTCTTGCCGCGGCGATCGAGGCGCGCAAGGTGGAGCTGGCCGATGCGGCGCTCAGCGCCCGCTTGGCCCAGGAAACCATCGACGTCACCCTGCCGCCGCGGCCCAGCCGGGTCGGCCACATCCATCCGATCAGCCAGACCATGGAAGAGCTGGTCGCGATCTTCGGCGAGATGGGCTTCTCAGTCGCCGAAGGGCCGGATATTGAGGACGATTTCCACAACTTCACCGCCCTCAACATCCCCGAGGAGCATCCGGCGCGGCAGGATCACGATACCTTCTATCTGCCGCCGATCGAAGACGGCGGCGCGCGCATGGTTCTGCGCACGCATACCTCGCCGGTGCAGATCCGCACCATGCAAAGCGTCAAACCGCCGATCCGCATCATCGTCCCGGGTCGCACCTTCCGTGCCGATTCGGACGCGACCCACTCGCCGATGTTCCATCAGGTGGAGGGGCTAGTCATCGACGAGACCACGCACATGGGCCACCTGAAGGGCACGCTGATTTCCTTCTGCCGCGCCTTCTTCGGGATCGAGGATCTGCCGGTGCGTTTCCGGCCCAGCTATTTCCCCTTTACCGAGCCGAGCGCGGAGGTCGATATCGGCTGCACGCGCGAAGGCGGCCAGCTCAAGATCGGCCACGGCAAGGATTGGCTGGAAATTCTCGGCTGCGGCATGGTGCACCCCAAGGTTCTGGAAAACTGCGGCATCGATTCCAGCCGCTATCAGGGCTTCGCCTTCGGCATGGGGATCGAACGCATCGCCATGCTGAAATACGGCATGCCGGACCTGCGGCCGTTCTACGATTCCGATCTGCGCTGGCTGCGCCACTACGGCTTCCTGCCGCTCGAAGTCCCCAGCATGGTGCGCGGGCTTTAATCCCGCGCGCTCGACCAGAATTCGGCCAGGCCCAGGAATGCCGGTGCGGGGTGTGCGACCAGCCAGGTCGGAATCGGTGCCAGGTAGCTGTTGAAGCGGCCCTTGTCTTCGAATCGCGTGCGGAAACGCGACTCGGCGAAATAATCGGCGACACGCGGCCCGATGCCGCCCGCGATGTAAACGCCGCCCTGCGCGCCGAGTGTGAGCGCGATATTGCCGGCGACGGTGCCCAGCATGGCGCAGAACTGGTCGAGGGTTGCCTGGCTGACCGCGCATTCCTTCGCCAGCGCCGCCTTGGTGATCTCCGCCGGGTTGCGGCGCGGTGGCGTTTGGCCGTCCAACGCCGCGATCGTGTCGTAGAGATTGACCATACCTTCGCCGGAGAGCACGCGCTCCGCCGAAACATGCCCGAAGCGCGCGCGCAGCGCGGCGAGAATCGCCGCTTCCCGGTCGTCGCTCGCGGGCATGGTCGCGTGGCCGCCCTCGCCGACGATGACCGCCGGGCCGGCCGGCGGCGGCAGGTAGCTCGCGATCCCCAGTCCGGTGCCTGGGCCCAGGACCACGCTCGGCGCGCCGACCAAGGCCTCGCCGCGGCCGATCTTGCGCAAGCCCGTACCGTCGAAACGCGGGATCGCCCAGGCCTGGGCCGCGAAATCGTTGACCAGGCGCACGCGCGACAGCTTGAAGCGGCTTTCGATCTCCGCGGCATCCAGACGCCAGGTGCCGTTGGTCAACTTGGCGGCACGGTCCTTGACCGGCCCGGCGACGGCGATTGCCGCCGCATCGACGCTAACCTGATCGCCAAGGTCCTTGATGTAGGAGGCGATGGCATCGCCCGCTTGGTCGAAAGAGGCGACCTTGAGGTTCGCCGCGTGCCCGATGATGTCGCCGCGCAGAACGGCGAAGCGGGCATTGGTGCCGCCAATATCGCCGAGCAGGATGGAATCGCCCAAAGCGCTGCCGTTGGCCGGCATGGCGGGCCGCGCGGTCTAGGCGGCCGCCGCTGCGCAGGGCGCGGCGTCCAGGGCCGTCATGTAGGTTTCGCGCCAATGCGCCAGGTCATAGCGGCTGAGCCGCTGGTACATCGCCTTCCAGCGCTCCTGCCGTTCGGCCAAGGGCATCGACAAAGCCCGCGCGATGGTCTCCGCGACGCCTTCGATATCGTAAGGATTGACGATCAGCGCCGAGTCGAGTTCACGGGCCGCGCCGGCGAAGCGGGACAGGACCAGCACGCCGGGATCGCTGGCCGACTGCGCGGCGACGTATTCCTTGGCGACCAGGTTCATGCCGTCGCGCAGCGGCGTGACCAGGCCGACATCGCTCAGGCGCAGGAAACCCATCAAGGTCTGGCGCTTGAAGCCGCGATTGAGATAGCGTACCGGTGCCCAGTCGAATTCGGAAAACGTGCCGTTGATATGCCCCGCGAAAGTTTCGACCTCGCGGCGCATGCGCTGATAATCGGCAAGGTCGCTGCGCGACGGCGGCGCGATCTGCAAAAAGTTCACGCGGCCCCGGAACGCGGGATTGTATTGCAGAAGGTGCTGGAACGCTTCGAAGCGTTCTCCCAGGCCCTTGGTGTAGTCCAGGCGATCGACGCCGATCATGAGCTGCCGGCCGGCGATACTTTCCTTCAGGCGCTTGGTCTGCGGAGAGTTTTCCGCGCGGCGCGCCAGCTCGGCGACTTCGGTGGTATCTATGCTGATCGGGAAGGCTTTGACCGACGGGGTACGTCCAAAAGCCTTGATCCGCCCGCCCGGCAGGATCTCCCCGCCCACTTCCTGAACGATGTAATCCAGGAAGGCTTGCAGATCGGTTTGCGTCTGGAACCCGATCAGGTCGTAGGTGCAAAGCTGTCGCACCAATCCGATGTGATTGGGCAGCGCCAGCAGGATCTGCATGGGCGGCCAGGGAATGTGCAGGAAGAAGCCTATCTTGTTGCGGCATCCGGCTTGGCGGAGCGACTGACCCATGGGGATGAAATGATAGTCGTGCACCCACACGACATCGTCTTTTTGCAACAGCGGTAGCAAACGGTTGGCGAACAGCGCGTTGACCCGCTCGTACCCGGCGCGGTCGCGGCGTGAGAAGTCGGTCAGGTCGATGCGGTTGTGGAACAGAGGCCAAAGGACCGAGTTCGCGAATCCCGTGTAGTATTCGTCGTAATCCTGCTGCGCCAGATCCAAGGTGGCATAGGAGACCGCGCCGACATCGGTGATATCAGCCGGCCCGGCCGTCTGCGGCGTGGTCTTGCCGCTCCACCCGAACCACACGCCGCCGCGATCCTTGAGCGCACCTTGCATGGCGACGGCCAAACCGCCCTCGGCGCCGGTTCCGCCGCCGCGGCGTGTGGGCGCGACTCTGTTGGAGACGACGACGAGGCGGCTCAAAACGCTTCCTCCCAGGATTTAGACAGGCGCATGGCGCAGTGAATCATACCGACCATGGAATAAGTCTGCGGAAAATTGCCCCAAAGCTCGCCGGTTTTCGGATCGATATCCTCCGACAGCAGGCCCGCCGGGTTGCGCGCGGCCAGCATGTTCTCGAACAATTCGCGCGCCTCGTCGGTACGGCCCAATGAAGCCAGGGCCTCAATATACCAGAAAGTGCAGACATTGAACGCGGTTTCCGGTACGCCGAAATCGTCGGCCACGCCGTAACGGAACAGATAGGGCCCGCGGCGCAGCTCTTTTTCGATGCGCTCGACCGTCTTCACGTAACGAACATCGTTCTCCGGCAGGAAACCGAGCTGCGGCAGCAGCAGAAGCACCGCATCCAGCGAGTCGCCTTCGAAGGACGACACGAAACGCTCCATGCCCGCGTTCCAGGCGCGGTGCAGGATTTCCTCGCGCATCGGTGCCGCCTTGGCGGTCCAGGCCTGGGCGCTCTTCTCCTGCCCGATATGCGCGGCAATCTTTGCCAGGCGGTCGCAAGCGGCCCAGCACATGACGGCGGAATAGGTGTGCACGGCTGCCTTGCCGCGAAACTCCCAGATGCCGGCATCCGGCTGATTCCATCGTTTCGCCGCCTGTTCGCCCAGCTTCTCCAGACGCCGGAACAGATCGATGTCGCCCTTGCGCTCCAGGCGCCGGTCGAAGAAGGCTTGCGCCGACGCCAGGATCACCGCGCCATAGCCGTCGTTCTGAACCTGTTTGTAGGCATCGTTACCCAGGCGCACCGGCCCCATGCCTCGGTAACCGGCCAGCGAGCCGACTTCCTGCTCGTCGAGGCGCTCGTCCAGGCCAATGCCGAACATGGGTTGCAGATAGCCATCGCTCGAGGCGACGACGATGTTGGTGATGTAGCTGAGGTATTCCTCCATCGTGCGCGTCGCACCGAGCGCGTTCAGCGCATGCACCACGAAATAGGAATCGCGTAGCCAACAGAACCTGTAGTCCCAGTTGCGCTGCGTATGAGGCGCCTCGGGAATCGAGGTCGTGGCCGCGGCGACGATGGCGCCGGTTTCCTCGAAACTGCACAGTTTCAAGGTAATCGCGGCGCGGATCACCGCGTCCTGCCACTCGAAGGGCAGCGACAGGCTGCGCGACCAGCCGCGCCAGTATTGGTCGGTGCTCTCAAGAAATTCGCGGCTGGTTTCGGCGACCGGTTGGGTGAAACTTTCGTCCGGTCCGAGCAGAAGCGTGATCGGCCGTTCGAGAACGAAAGGAACTTCGTCCAGTATGAAGGTCACCGATGCAGTGGTGGTCAGCCGCAGGGTCAAATCCGGCATGACGTAGCGGATATGATTGGAGCCGCGCGTGATCTCCGGCCGGCCCTGGCCGTATCCGAAGGCCGGCCGCACGCGGATGCGTATGCGCGGCGTTCCGGCCAGTGGCGCGACCTGCCGGATCAGCATGCCGGGGCGGAACATGCGGCCAAGGTGCCGGAACCGCGGCGCGAAATCCGTGATCTGAATCATGCCGCCCAGCTTGTCGGTCAGCACGGTCTCTACGATCGCCGAATTGGGCCGGTAGTTCTGCTTCGCTTCGACGCAATCGAGCAATTCGATCTCGTAGAAGCCCTTTTCGCCGTCGTTGTGATCGTGCAAGAGCGCGCAAAATCGCGGGTCGCTGTCGAACCGCGGCAAGCAGGACCAAACGATTCTGCCGCGCGGGTCGATCAGGGCATTGAAGCTGCCATTGCCGATAATCGAAAGATTCAGCGTGCTCACGGCATTCGCTCCTCAAGCGCGGTCTCGGCAGGGTCCGCGATCCGCGACAGCCATTGCAAGGCCCCGTCCACACCAGAGAGCCGATAGGACGCGGCGGTTTGCTTCAGCGCACCTTCGTGATCGACATGAATCGAAACGCCGCCCAAGGCATTGACCGCGGCGAAACCGTCTTCGTCGGTCGTGTCGTCGCCCAGGAACACCGGTACACGCCCGGCAAAGGGCGCCTCGGCCATGAAGGCGCGCAGGGCAGAGCCCTTGTCGGCGTGGCGCGGCTTGATCTCGATGACCATCTTGCCGTGGATCAGGATCAGGTCCGGCGATGCGGCGGTCAGCTTGGCGATTTCATTCGCGATGCGCGGCGCCTCCTCGGGCGATTGGCGGAAATGCAGGGCCAGGGCCCGACCCTTGTCCTCAAAAATGAGCCCCTCGTGGCTCTCGGCCAGCGCGTGCAGCGGCGCGCGCAGGTGTTCGAGTGCCTGCGCCTCGCCCAACAGTGTTATGTGCCCATCCGCGTCGCGATGCTCCAGACCGTGCAGGCCGGCCGAGGGCAGGCGCAACGGCGCGAACAGCTGGTCGAGGTTTTCGATCGTACGGCCGCTGATCAGGGCGACGGCACCGCCGAAGGTCTTGGAGAGCCGGGCCAGTGTGTTCAGGACGCCGGTCCCGCAGTGCACGGCATCGGGGGTCCTTGCCAGGTGCAGCAAGGTGCCGTCCACGTCCAGGAAAACCGCCCAATTGGGATCGGGCGCCAGTGCAGTGGCGGTATTCGGGGCATTGTTCGGAGGGCTCGGCGTCACGAGGCCGTGTCGATCCGCTGCTGAGTATCAAACCGGGTTCGCATGGTGTTCGTATATTGGTGAGTGGCCGCCGTTTCAAAATAATTAAGGGATTTCCACAATATCCCCGGCTTTTCCGTGCCGCCTACCCGCCGGGACAAAGCCGCTTGCCCCGCCTGGGCGTATCTGGGAAATAAGCGGCCGGGTCCGGCGCATGCCGGGCAATCGACGAGAACAAACAAAGCACATTCGATGAAATTCACGCTGAATTGGCTGAAGGACCACCTGGAGACCCGGGCCGGCCTGGACGAGATCGTGACCAAGCTGTCCATGATCGGCCTGGAGGTCGAAGGCGTCACTGACCCGGCCAAGGCCCTGGCCCCCTTCAAGGTCGCCTATGTCAAGGAGGCCAAGCCCCACCCCAACGCTGACCGCCTGCGCGTCTGTCTGGTCGATACCGGCAAAGCGGTGGTCCAGGTCGTATGCGGCGCGCCCAACGCGCGCACCGGCATGAAGGGCGTTTTCGCGCCGGCCGGCAGCTATATCCCCGGCACTGACATGGTGCTGAAGCCGGGTGAGATCCGCGGTGAGATGTCCAACGGCATGCTGGTATCCGAGCGCGAGATGGGCCTCTCAGACGAGAATGAGGGCATCATCGAGGTCGCCGCGGACGCCGAGATCGGCACCCCATTCGCGACCGTGGCCGGCCTGGACGACGCGGTGATCGAGGTCGCCATCACGCCGAACCGGGGCGATTGCCTGGGTGTGCGCGGAATCGCCCGCGACCTGGCGGCGGCCGGCCTGGGCACGCTGAAGCCCGCCGATATCGCCCCCGTGAAGGGCAAGTTCGAGAGCCCGCTCAAGTGGCGCCGCGACCTGCCGAAGGATCTGCAGGCGGCCTGTCCCTTTGTCGCCGGGCGCAGTTTCCGCAAGGTTAAGAACGGCCCCAGCCCGGATTGGATGCAGCGGCGTCTGCGCGCCATCGGCCTCAGGCCCATCTCGGCCCTGGTCGATATCACCAATTACGTGACCTACGACCTGAACCGCCCCCTGCACGTCTTCGACGCGGCCAAGGTCAAGGGCGATCCGACCATGCGCATGGCGCGCGCGGGCGAGGAGATCATGGCCCTGGACGGCGAGACCTACGCGCTGACGCCGGATATGGTGGTGATCGCCGACGAAAATGGGCCGGAAGGCATCGGCGGCGTCATGGGCGGCGAAGTCTCCGGCGTTAGCGAGACCACGACGGATGTGTTCCTGGAGGTCGCGCTGTTCGATCCGGTGCGCACCGCCACGACTGGGCGCAAGCTCGGCATCCTGTCCGATGCCCGCTACCGTTTCGGGCGCGGCCGGGACCCGCAATCAGCGGTCTGGGTCCCCTAGGTCGCGGCGCGCCTGATTCTGGAGATTTGCGGTGGCGAGGCGAGCCATGTCGTGACCGCCGGCAAGCTGCCGGCCGCGCGCCCGGCGATCGGCCTGCGCCCGGCGCGGGTCGCGGCGCTCGGCGGGCAGGAAGTTCCGGCGGCGGAGCAGGCAAAAATTCTGAAGGATCTGGGTTTCGAGGTCGCCGGCGAAGGTGAAAGCCTCAAGGTCACGGTGCCCGGCTGGCGTCCGGACGTGGAAAGCGAAGCCTGCCTGGTGGAGGAGGTCCTGCGCATCCACGGCTACGACAGGATCGAGGCCGTGCCGCTGACGCGCACCAGCGACCTGCCGCCCGTGGCGCTCGACCTGGGCCAGAAGCGCGTGACCCATGCCCGCGCCGCGCTGGCCTGGCGGGGCCTTGAGGAGGCGGTGACCTTCTCCTTCGTCTCCGGGCGGCAGGCGGCGCTGTTCGGCGGCGGCGATGCCGCCTTATGCCTGGATAACCCGATCAGCGCCGACCTGGACGTGATGCGGCCCAGCGTACTGCCCGGCCTGGTCGCGGCGGCTGCGCGCAACGCGGATCGTGGCCTGAGCGATATCGCCCTGTTCGAGGTCGGACCGGAGTACGCCGACGCCACGCCTAAGGGACAGGCCAGGGTCGCGGCCGGGCTACGCGTGGGGCCGAGCGATCCGCGGCACTGGGCCAGCCCGGCGCGCGTTGTCGATGCGCTGGATGCCAAGGGCGATGCCCTGGCGGCGCTGGAGGCCTGCGGCGCCCCGGTCGAGAACCTGCAGACCACACGCGACGCGCCTCACTGGTACCACCCCGGCCGCGCTGCCGTGCTGCGCCTCGGCCCCAATGTCCTGGCCCAGTTCGGTGAGCTGCATCCCAAGGTCCTGGAGGGCTTCGGACTGCGCGGGCCGGCGGTGGCCTTCGAGGTGTTTCTGGACCGGATTCCGCTGCCGCGCGCCAAGGGCGGCAAGCTCAAGGCGCCGCCCGAGCTTTCGCCTTATCAGCCGGTCGAGCGCGACTTCGCCTTCCTGGTCGATGCCGAGGTGCCGGCGGAGAAACTGATCCGTGCCGCCAAGGGCGCCGACAAGGCGCTCGTCTCGAAGGTCGACCTCTTCGACGTTTACACCGGCAAGGGCGTGGACCCGGGACAGAAGTCGCTCGCCATCGCCGTCACCCTGCAGCCCAAGGACCGGACCTTGACCGACCCGGAGATCGAGGCGGTCGCGGCCAAGATCGTCGCCGCGGTGTCCAAGGCGACCGGCGGCGTGCTTCGGACCTGAACGTGCTCGCTCTGGCCGAACTTCTGTTTCAGCTCGCGGTTCTCGCGGTCGGTTATGTGCTGGGCGCTGGCGGCGCGATTCTCGCGTTGCGATTGGGCGGCGTCTCGCTGCTGAATCACGCCGCGTTCCTGGTGCTCGGCATGCCGATGGCTTGTGCTCTCATCGCGGAAGGCACGACGAAGTTCTGGCGGCACACGCCGGGGTCACTCGGGCTTGGCGGTTTGACGGCTGTCGTGCCGATGTTCATCGCGGGCGTGAGTGTCGTCGTTGCGATCTTTCTCGCGCGCATGCTTTTCGAACCGTTCGACGCTTCGATGTCGCGCGACTCCGGCAACGTGACGCCATGGGTTGTTGTTGCGCTGTTGTGCAGCGTTTTGGCGCTCGGCCTATGGCGCTATTGGCCGGAACCGCGCGCACGGTTGTTTTGAAATCTCTGCTCAGGTCACGACGATCGGGTGGCCTTTGGTGATGACGAGCGTGTGCTCGTATTGCGCCGACAGCGCGCCGTCCATGGTCTTCAGTGTCCAGCCGTCTTCGGCTTCGTACACGCGCGCGATGCCGCGCGTCAGAAACGGCTCGATGGTGATGACCAGCCCTTCGTGCAGGCGTTTTCTGTCGCCCGCGACATAAACATTGTTGACCGTCGGCGGTTCGTGGATGCCGCGCCCAACGCCGTGCCCGGCTAACTCGGGAATGACACTGTAGCCGCCGCGCGAAGCCTCGCGCTCAACCGCGCGGCCGATGACGTTGATGGGCCGGCCGGCGCGCGCCGCGTAGACCGCCTTGCGCCGCGCCGATTTCGTGAAGGCGCAGAGCCGCGCGATTTCCGGTTTCGCCGGGCCGACCGGAAAGCTGCCGCCGGTATCGGCCCAATAGCCGTTCAATTCGGCCGATACGTCGATGTTGACCAGATCGCCGTCCTGTAGCGCGCGCTCGCCCGGAATGCCGTGGGCCGCTTCGTCGTTGACGCTGATGCAGGTGTGGCCGGGAAAGTCGTAAGCTAGATTCGGCGCCGAGCGCGCACCTTGCGTCGCCAGAAAACGCCCGCCGATCTCGTCCAGCTCCACGGTCGTGATGCCGGGGCGCAGATGCTCGGCCATTTCGTGCATGCAGTCGCGCACGATACCGCCGATCTTTTTCAGAGCAGTCAGGTCGTCGTCGGACTCTACGGTCATTTATTGCGGGCTCCTTTTAGGGTGCGGGGATCAGGACCCGGTGCATATCCAGGCTCGGCGGCGGCACCTCGGTCTGGCTCAGCATGTCGTGGACCTGGCCGCGGTGGTGGGTCTGGTGGTTGAACAGGTGCGGGACCAAGACCGTCAGCGGGTCGTCGAATTCCAGGCCGGCGTTGTTCACGTAACGGATTGTGCCCTCAAGGAACGGCGGCGTCAGCTTGGCGGCGAAGGCCTCGATGCGGGCATCCTCGGCAACCCGCGCGGCCCGCAGATCCCCGAAATCCTCGTACAGATCGGCATCCAGGCCGGTCGAGGGCACCGTCTCGCCTGCGAAGCGCGCCAGCCAGATGCGGTCACCGACCATGATGTGGTTGAGGGTGCCGTGGATCGAGCCGAAGAAGGCTTGCCGCCGCTGCTTCCGCACGGCGTCGCTCAGCTGGGCGCAGGCCTGGTACAGCCGCTCGTTGGCCAGGCGGTTATAGCGGGCCAGGTTCCGAAAGTGCTGAATCAGGGGGTCCATGGGCTCGATACCGTGTCGATTCGGCCCGAAGATAGCAGCCTGGGGGCCGGCGCGGGGACCCTTTTTGGTGCCCCTTGGCGCGCCCCCGGGGCGGTGCTATAGGCTGCGCCGCCATGCCCGATACCGCCCATATCCGCAACTTCGCGATCATCGCCCACATCGACCATGGGAAATCGACCCTGGCCGACCGGCTGATCCAGACCTGCGGCGGCCTGACCCTGCGCGAGATGAAGGCGCAGGTCCTCGATTCCATGGAGCTGGAACGCGAGCGGGGCATCACCATCAAGGCGCAGACCGTGCGCCTGGCCTACCGGGCCAGCGACGGCGAGGACTATGTCCTCAACCTGATCGACACGCCGGGCCACGTCGATTTCTCCTACGAGGTCAGCCGCTCCATGTCAGCCTGCGAAGGCTCGCTGCTGCTGGTCGACGCCAGCCAGGGTGTCGAGGCCCAGACGCTCGCCAACGCCTACCTTGCGATCGAGGCCGATCACGAGGTCATTCCGGTTCTGAACAAGGTCGATCTGCCGGCCGCCGAGCCGGAGCGGATCAAGGAGCAGATCGAGGAGGTGATCGGGCTCGACGCCTCCGAGGCCCTGCCGATCTCGGCCAAGACGGGTGAGGGCGTGCCGGCGGTGCTGGAGGCGATCGTCAAGAAGATCCCGCCGCCCAAGGGCGATCCGCAGGCGCCGCTCAAGGCGCTGCTGGTCGATAGCTGGTACGATTCTTACTTGGGCGTCATCACCCTGGTGCGTGTGTTCGACGGCCAGCTTAAGGCCGGAATCAAGATCCGCATGATGGGTACGGGCGCGGCGCACCCAGTCGATCGGGTCGGCGTGTTCACGCCCAAAATGACCGATACCAAGGGACTGGGTCCCGGCGAGCTGGGCTTCATCATCGCCAGCATCAAATCGGTCGCCGACTGCCATGTCGGCGATACCATCACCGAGGACCGCCGGCCGGCGGAAAAGATGCTGCCCGGTTTCAAGCCGAGCGTACCGGTGGTGTTCTGCGGCCTGTTTCCATCGGATAGCGGCGAGTATGAGCACCTGCGCGACTCGCTGTCCAAGCTGGCGCTCAACGATTCGAGCTTCGAGTACGAGCCGGAAACCTCGGCCGCGCTCGGCTTCGGGTTTCGCTGCGGGTTCCTGGGACTCTTGCACCTGGAAATCGTGCAGGAGCGGTTGGCGCGCGAATTCGATCTCGACCTGGTCGCGACCGCGCCCAGTGTCGTCTATCACATCAATCTGACCAACGGCGAAACCATAACCCTGCACAATCCGACCGACATGCCGGACCCGGTGCGCGTCGATACGATCGAGGAGCCCTGGATCAAGGCCACGATCATGGTGCCGGACGAATACCTGGGACCGGTCCTGAAGCTGTGCGAGGACCGGCGCGGTGAACAGATCGACCTGACCTATGCCGGCAGTCGCGCCATGGTCGTCTACCGCCTGCCGCTGGCGGAGGTGGTGTTCGATTTCTACGACCGCCTGAAATCGGTCACGCGCGGCTATGCCAGCTTCGATTACCAGATGGACGAATATCGCGAAGGCGATCTGGTCAAGGTGTCGATCCTGGTCAATGGCGAGCCGGTCGACTCGCTCTCGATCATCGTGCACCGCGCGCAATCGGAATCGCGTGGCCGTGCCCTGTGCGAGCGCTTAAAGGGCCTGATCCCGCGCCAGCTTTTCAAGATCGCCATTCAGGCCGCGATCGGCGGCAAGGTGATCGCGCGCGAGACCGTCAGCGCCTTGCGCAAGGACGTGACCGCGAAGTGCTATGGCGGCGACATCACCCGCAAGCGCAAGCTGCTGGAGAAGCAGAAAGCCGGCAAGAAGCGCATGCGCCAGATCGGTAACGTCGAGATCCCGCAGTCGGCCTTCCTGGCCGCCCTCAAGATGGGCGAGGAATAGGCGTCGCCCAGCGGTCAGTTGTGGTGCTTGCCGGCCTGCTCGGGCCCCTTCGCCGCCTTCAATTTCGGGGCTTTAGCGAAATTCTAACCGGACCCGTTGCATGATTTTCGGGCGGGCGGAATTGCCTGTCGGCTCCCCTGGTCAGGACCCCTCCGGCCAGGCAAAGGGCCGGGACCTGCCGCCGCGCGGGAGACGTGCCATGGTCGATTTATCGCCTGCCTTGGGCGACCCGGAGTCCGAGGATTTCTACGAGGACTACTGGGTCGTCTGTCTCCAGGAGGTGGCCGGCTGCCCTGCCATCCTGCGCCTGATTTCCGGTGTGCCGGAATCGATCGCTATGGAATCCTACACCGACCGCGTGACCATCGCTTGGCGTTACAGCCCAGAGGATGACGGCCTGCCCAGCGATGCCGACAGCGCCCGAATGGACTTTTTCGAGGACGTTCTGGTCGAATCGGTCGAGGCGCAGATGAACGCGTGCCTGGCCATTGTGACCACCGCCAAGGGAACCAAGGAATGGGTGCTGTATAGCAGCGCACCCGATGAGGTCGTCGGTTTCATCGAACGATTGGTCCAGCAGAATGACCTGCCGATCGAATTGCGCCGCGATAAAGATCCGAATTGGCAGGAATATCGCCGCCTCATGGAGACGGCGGAAGCTGAATAACGGCACACACGCGCCGCGCGCAATCTCCGAAGCGAAATACCCTTTTGTAAGAGTCGGCCCGCAGCCGCAGGCTTGATTGCCCCGCAATGGCCATGTTTAGTGCTTGGCACAGGCATCGGGCTTGGAGGGATCTGCGACGTGGGCAAGGCCCAGACTGGCGGTCAAGTCGGCCATGACATTGCTGCGGCGGGTTCGCGATCAAGCGGCACCCGCGGCTGGCTAGGTAAGGACCTAACGCCGACCGATTGGCGTATAGAGCTCGACCGCGAGACGCTGCTCGAACTTCGGGCACTGGCCGGCGTGCTGACGGCTCATGAAGGGCACGTCGAGCAACTGGACGCCGCGCGTTTCAGGCTGCCGGCGTTTGAGCGGCTGATGGCGCACGTGCGTGAGCGGTTGGAGCGTGGCCTCGGCTTCGCCGTGCTCGACCGCCTGCCGATCGAAGGATTGCCGGAGCACGCCGCTAAGGCCATGGCTTGGTTGGCAGTCAGCCATCTCGGCACGATCGTGAATCAGAAATTCAAGGGCCAAAGGCTTTACGAAGTGCGCGATACCGGCGCCAAGCTGACGCACGGCGTCCGCCGGGCGATCACCAAAGTCGAACAGGAACTGCATACCGACGACGGATGGCTGGCCATGCCGCCG
>ERZ869936.1411-NODE-1411-length-17310-cov-21.853839_pt1 | contig 17310 bp, 23 predicted proteins | sample MGYA00520876_ERZ869936 | MGnify/ENA primary metagenome ERZ869936 (study PRJEB32218, sample SAMN09650985) | biofilter metagenome | isolation source: enrty point of leading RO module | place: Saudi Arabia: Thuwal, RO plant located on Red Sea | collected 2016-02-17...
ATTGCACCTGCGAACACAGCATTGGCCGATGTTGTGCATGATCCCAGCATCGTATTCAAAGCAGATCTGCTGAAGCCGGATCAGATCGAGCGCGAGGCTGATGGCACTGTTGTCGTGGTCAATGGCTACGAGCGCAAGCCGATTGGCGAGTGGGCTAAGTCTCTGCCCAGCTATATGCAGAAAGCACCCAAGCCGGTGGGCAGTGGTGCGCCTTCAGGGCGCATGTCTGGGGACAATACTTATGCAGGCAAGAACCCGTTTTCTCCTGAAACTTTCAGCCTGACAGAGCAGGGACGTTTATTTAGGCAAGATCCTGACCTTTATCAGAGGTTGAAAGCTGCGGCTAACCGTTAATATGCGGAATAAGGCAAAGCTACGCAGAGCCGACCGGGTTACGCCCACACCGTAAACATCTTTCTTTGAGGATCTGTCATGGCGACTCTTCGCTCTGACCTGATCATCCCTGAAATTTTCACGCCTTACGTTTTAGAGGCCACCACTCAGCGCGATGCCTTCCTGGCCTCCGGTGTGGTGCAACCTATGGCGGAGCTGAACGCTTCAGAGGATGGCGGCGACCACGTTCAAATTCCTTTCTACAAGGCAAATCTGTCAGGCGATTTTGAGCGTCTGACTGATAGCTCTTCCCTGACCCCGGGCAAGATCGAAGCTGACAAGCAAGTCGGCGTTGTTCTGCACCGTGGTCGTGCTTTCGAGTCTCGCGACCTGGCCGCTATGGCTGCCGGTTCTGACCCGATGGCTGCTATCGGCAACAAGATTGCTGACTACATCGCCAACCAGCGTCAGAAGGACCTTCTGTCCTGCCTGGCTGGTGTGTTTGGTTCTGTTGGTGACACCAGCTCTGCTGCTTTTGCAGGTCTGGCTGTTGACGGCGAGTCTGGCGACACCCCCACTGAACTGACTGCACGTCAGGTTGTTGAGGGCCAGTCTCTGCTGGGTGACCAAGGGGACAAATTGGCTGCCATCGTGGTTCACCCCAAGGTCTACTATTCGTTGAAAGAGCGCCGTGCGCTCGACATGGTCTACGACAACAACGGTCAGCCTGACGCCAACGCCGATTCCGGCTCACTGGCCAACGCTTTTGGCTCCGTTGCAATCCCCACATTCATGGGGATGCGTGTGATTGTGTCATCGGATCTGCAGACTGCAGGTTCTGGCTCATCCACGGAATATGTTTCCTACATGTTCACGCAAGGGGCCATTGGTTCCGGGGAGCAGATGGCACTTCGGACTGAAGTTGATAGAGACGTGCTCAGCAAGAGCGATGCAATGGCCATCGACTTGCACTACGTCTACCACCCCATCGGAAGTAAGTTCTCCACCTCCGTCTCTAACCCCACTCGGGCACAGCTCGAAACTGTGGGCAACTGGACCAAGGTTTATGAGACGAACAACATCGGCATTGTTCGTATTACTTCGACTTCTTCCCTTGACTGATCGAGGTAACTAACCATGGCATCCATTTTTGAGGCAACGGCTGGCAATCTTGTCGGCCCCACCACTGGCGGCACTGTTACCCAGTCCACCAACAAGTCCACCGCTGTGACTCTCAATGCAGAGTCCGGCCAGATCACCCTCAACAACGCTGCTCTGGCAGCTGCTGCTGAGGTCACCTTCCAGGTGAACAACGACAAGATCTCTGCCACTGATGTGGTGGTGGTGAACCACGGTTCCGCTGGCACCGCTGGTTCCTATCTTGTCAACGCCAACTCTCTTGCTTCCGGCTCCTTCAAGGTGACGGTGGCAAACGTCTCTGCTGGTTCTCTTAGCGAGGCCATCGTGATCAACTTTGTCGCTCTTAAGGGCGCTTCTAGCTGATGGCGATGCACGCCTTTCGGCGTCTGCGGGAACGCGAGGCTGCTGCGAAAGCGGCGGCCTCTGCCCCCTCAGAGGTTGAGAAAAAGACTTCTACTGTGAAGCCCAATGGCCGTAACAATCGACGCAACAGCGGGCGGAGCAAACGCCAACAGCTACATAACGCTGAGTGAGGCGAACACGTTCGTCGAGGCCATGATCAGCAGCACGGATGTGTCCAAGTGGACCACCGGCACTGATGACACACGCAACCGGGCGCTGGCAGCAGCAACGCAACGCCTGGACCGCGAAAGATTTATTGGAGCAAGGGCAACCAACACGCAGGCGCTGCAGTTCCCGCGCACTGGTGTTCGCAAGCCCGACACTTACGTCAACACCTATGCAACGGGTTTTCCGTTTCGCATTTCTGAGGATTACTTCTCAGAGACTGAGATTCCTGATCAGATCAAGCGTGCTCAGATTGAGCTTGCTGTCTACCTGCACAACAACACTGACGGCATCAGCCTCAGTGGTTTGAACGACTTTAAGAATGTTCAGATCGGTAGCCTAAACGTCACGCCAGACAAGACAGGCGCTGTCGGTGCGGATCATGTGCCGCCGATGTTTGAAAGGTACTTGACGGGTCTTAGAATTAGTGGACCGGGCAACATCGCTATTAAACGGAGCTGACCATGTACGGAGATCTCAAAGGCGGCTTCGAGTTCATCTCAGACACCGCTGAGCACACTGGCCGCTTCTGCTTGATTTACTTCAAGGAAGACACCGTGATCAGTGCCATCACTGTGCAGAACGCAACCGGCAACAGCTTGGCCGGTGAGACTTTTGTGGCTGACACCAAGCTGTCAGGCATCATCACCAGCATCACGCTGACCAGCGGTGCCTGCCTTGCTTATCGCGTCTGATGGCACTTGCTGATTCGCTGGCCAAGGTTGCGTCAACGATCATCGGCAAGTTTGGCGGTGACGTGACGGTGCGGATTGTCACCGCTGGGTCTTACAACACCACGACCGGCACGGTTGGTGAAAGCGTCTCTGATAAAGAGATCAAAGGCGTCTTGGAGGATGTGACCTCACGAGAGGCGAACGGTTTGATTCAGGCCGGGGACAAACGGCTAACCGTGGCAGCTGATGACTTGACCTCAGCGCCTAAGACCAAAGATAAGGTTGTTATCAGCAGTGTTGTCCATCAGATCATCACTGTGGAAACGACCGAGCAGGACAACACGGCCATCACCCATGAGCTGATCTTGAGGGCCTGATCATGCCGCGCAAGATCAAGATCACGCAAATCGCTGACCACATGGGCACAGAAGTTCAGCAGCTGGTGATCGCAACGACACTGGAGTGGGAAGCGCGAGTCAAAGCCAGAACACCAACGGTCACAGGTGTATTGAAGAACGGCTGGCAACATGACATCAAGCCGTTTCTAGGCGAGATCACTAACCCTGTTGAGTATGCAGAGCCTGTCTGCTTTGGCACGAATCTGCCCCCGTCGTGGGGTGGCGTGCCTAGGTCTAGTCCGCCGCCAGGTTTTCCTGAGCTGATCGGTAAAGAACTTGAGGCGTGGTCTCAAGTGCAATACCGTCGGATTGTCGCTAGAGACTGATGGCTGCTGCAGATCTCAATTCGATTCGAGCCACGATTGAGGGCAGGTTGGCGACAGAGATGGCGAAGACGCCGCCGACGCCCGTTGTGTTTCACAACATGCCGTATGAGCCAACACCCAACTCATCATGGGTGCAGTGCTTAACCAGCTTTGGGGCAGGTGAATACTTGGGCCAAGGTCTAACGACTAATTCCCAGAACAGGATTGTTGGCCTTGTCCTGATCAACATTTTCACGCCGCAAGGTGCTGGTCCTGGCGCAAATTATGTGCTTGGTAAGCGCGTTCGAGACCTTTACAATAGGGTGATCGTGTCGGGGGTTTTCTTCGACGCTGCTACAGGTCCAGAGGTACTGGCTACACCAGCTCCCGAGGGCTACTTTCAAACTCAGGTCCGTGTGACCTTTGAATCCATCGAGGAACTCTGACCATGGCCACCATCCGAGGCGAATCTGGCTCTGTTGAATTTGAGACTGGCAGCGGCACTCTTGCCACTGTGGTTGGCACTCGCAGCTGGAGTCTGTCGATCACCAAAGAGACCCTGGACACCACCGTTCACGGAAACACTTTCCGCCAGTTTGTTGGCAGCTTGATTAGCGGTTCTGGCACCGTCGAGCTGGTTTACGACCCCGACGCAACTGGCCAGGCTGGTTTGATTGAAGACATCATCAAATCTGGTGATACGGCTGACGCTTCGTTTGAGTTGTTCACTACCGGCAACACAAACGGCACTGATTCAGTGGCTTTTGGCGGCATCATCACCGACATGGAGATCACTTCAACCGTGGGTGAATTGGTTGTTGCTACCTGCAACTTCATCACCAGCAGCACCATCACTTCTAACCTTGAGTGATAAGGCTATAGTTTGAGCGTATTGTTCAAGCTATTAAATGCCTGCCTCCAAACGATTTGTCGATGAGCTGGTTGAGGCGTTTGACCTCAACCAGCGTCGCAAATTTGTTTTGACTCTTCCGTCAGGGGCTACTAAAGACCTCTATTTCAAGCCCATCACGCGCGCTAATCGCAAGAAAGCACAGCAGCTTGCGGGCACAGATGAGGCGCTAGACATCAGCACGCAAATGTTGTGCGAGATGGCTGAGCTTGAAGATGGCAGCAAGCCGTTTGCGTCCGCAGACGCTGCAAAGCTGCAACGCAGACTGCCTGAAAGTGTGTTGAACGAGATTGAGTTGTTCTTGTTCGGCTTGGCCGAGACCGCTGACCTTGACGACGTAAAAAACGACTGAGGCAGGACAGCTGGACTTACTTCGAGTTTTTTCTGGCCTGCGAATTAGGGATGACAGTAAGTAGGCTCCGCACGGAACTGACCGATGCAGAGCTTGTTCACTTCGCTGCGTTCTACGAGGTAAAAGCCGAGAACGAGGAGAAGGCAATGGAGCGCGCGAAACATCAACGGCGGTAGACTGCGACTATTGCCGTTGAGTTGTCGTGGCTGAATCCAACGTCAAGCTCAGGGTAGACGCGCGCGATGCCGTCAGCGCGCTAAATCAGACCAATAATGCGAGCAAGCAGCTAAACCAAACGCTCAACACCACGAGTAGGCGAGCAGGAACAGCAACAGCAAATATTCAGCGATTTGGCATTAGTTTTCGCAGTGTTGTCGGCCCGATGGTGGCGCTGACTGGCGCACTGACTCTGGCGAATCGCTCTCTAAACACCTTTGGCAAGCGCCAGGCTGACCTGCAGGTTTTGGCAGCTCAGTTAGAACGTATCGGTGCAGGCGGCTCTAAACAGCTCGACGAGCTGAAGGCAGCAGCCGACAGGCTTGGTGATGCAACGCTGTTCTCTCAGGACGACTTCATTCAGTCGTTCAATATCTTGTCTTCCTTCCGCGCAATCGCGGTTGAGTCGTTTACGGAAGTTTCTGAAGTCGCTGCTGACATCGCCCAGGTCATGGGATCTGATGTCAAGAGTGCAACGGTTCAGCTGGCTAAGGCGCTTGAAGATCCAAAGCGTGGCCTAACTGCACTGAGCCGTTCAGGCATCACGTTCAACGAGGCGCAGACGGAGACCATCAAAAAGCTGGTTGATTCTGGCAAGTTGTTAGACGCTCAATCTTTGATCCTTGAAACGATCAAGGGTCAGTATGAGGGAGCTGGAACGGCTGCTGGCAAGGGCTTCGCTGGCGCACTCGATCTGCTTAGTGAAAATGCTGGCGATGCTGCTGAGGCTCTCGGCAAGGTGCTAGAGCCAGCAGCTACAGATGCAGCTAACGCTCTTGCTGCACTACTTGAGCAGATAAGCAAGATTCCTCAGCCAGCAGCTGACGCTGCATTGAAGATTGGCCTGATCACGACTGGTGTCATCCTCCTCAAGAAAGCAGCTGATGCGTTTATTGGCACGAAGCTGGCTGGTGTCATTGGAGCGCAGATTGCCATGTATAAGGCGTTCGGCGCGAAGATCTACATAGCTGCGGCAGCGCAAGGCGCTTTGAATACGGCGTTAGGCATAGGCAAGGCATTGATGATTGGCTTGCCATTCCTTGCTGTTGCTGGTGGCATTATCGGCATTGCTGATGCGTTGAATCAGGCGATCAATGGGCAGAAGGATTTCAACAAGTTGCTTAAAGATGGCACCCTTGAAATGCTTGAAAACGAGTTAGCCACGAAGAAAGCGAGTCTTGCTCTTCAGGAGCGGTTTATCTTGCAAGGTCGTGGCGAAGGTCGTCAGGCTGACATTTCAAAGCTCAATAGGCTCCGGGATCAAGTGTCAGAGCTTGAGGCAGCACTGATCAAAAAACGCGCCGAAAAACCAAAGCCAAAAATCAAGCCAGGTGGCGGCACAGTTATCGACGAAGATGAGCAGAAACGCCTTGCACAAATCGCGGCGGCTTCTGCCGATCGTGTGCGTTCGTTGGAGCAGCAGACTTTACTGGCTTCTGCGCTTAACGATGAAGAGAAGAGGCAATTTGAGCGGCAGATTGAGATCGCAAATCTGCTGGAGAACAAAGCAGGATTGACTGATGACCAACTAAGGAAAGAACTTGAGGCGACTCTGAATCTTTATCAGCAGGAAGACGCCACGAGGGCAATCGTGGCGGCAAACGAACTTCGCAAGAAAAAAGAGAAAGAGACTAACGATGCTGCTAAAGCAGCCTTAGAAGCGCAGCAACGCGAGGCGCAGCGTCTGCAGCAGTTGTTTGGCGGCATCGGCCAAAGCATCAGCGATGGCATCGTTGATGGCTTGACTAGCGCGCAGAGTGCCGCTGAGGCGCTTGGCAACACCCTCAGAAACGTCGGCAATCAACTGCTACGGCTCGGAATTAACACCGGCTTGAAGGCACTATTCCCTGGCTCTTCTTTGTTCAGTGGATTGCTTGGTTTTGCAGATGGTGGTCGTCCACCTGTTGGTCGTCCTTCAATCGTTGGAGAGCGTGGCCCTGAGCTGTTTGTCCCTGATCGTGCTGGAACAATCATTCCTAACGGCGCTATGGGCAGCACCAGCATTGTCGTCAACGTTGATGCGTCCGGCTCGTCTGTTGAAGGTGATGCAGACCAAGCAGGTCAGCTCGGCAAGATGCTTGGCGCAGCGATACAAAGTGAGCTAATCAAACAAAAACGTCCTGGCGGTCTACTCGCAACCTGATGGCCACTTTCCCTTCGATCACGCCAACTTATGGGCTCAGAAAGCGCAGCTCACCGGTGGTGCGGACAGTTCGCTTCGGCGACGGCTACGAGCAGCGCACAAGTCTTGGCCTGAATCAAAATCCGAAACGGTACAACCTGACGTTTGAGGTTTCAGAAACCGATGCTGACACCATCGAAACGTTTCTTGATGCCCGCGCTGCTGACAACGCAAGCTTTGATTTCACACCGCCAGGCGAAGGCAGCAGTTCTAAATTTGTCTGTGAAGACTGGAGCAAGTCGATTCCTTATTTGAATCGTGCCAGTATCCAAGCAACGTTCCGCGAAGTCTTTGAACCCTAATGGCTTATACCGCTTGGGCTGCTAGCACCGGATTTGCTGTTGGTGACGTTCGACGCGCCACGTCATCACAGAACAGCGGTCTCGTTTTTGAATGCACAACTGCTGGCACATCAGGCAGCTCAGAGCCGACATGGCCGACAGACATCAGCAGCACGGTCACTGATGGCACTGTTGTTTGGACGGCGATCAGCTCGATTTACGCCGACCTGTCAACGCTGGCTCCAGACGCAATCATTGAGCTGTTCGAGCTGCACTACGACAGCACGTTGCACGGCAGCTCTGACATTTTGCGATGGCACGCAGGCTCTAACGCTGATGTAACAGGCAACATCGTATGGGACAGCAATTCATACTCACGCCTGCCTGTAAAAGCTGATGGGTTTGAATACTCCAGCAGTGGGCAGTTGCCTCGCCCAACGCTAGAGGTGGCAAACCTTGACGGAGCTGTTACTGCGTTGCTCATTGGCGTCAACGTCACAACAGCTGGCAACGACCTTGTTGGCGCAAAAGTGAAACGGATCCGCACTCTTAAAAAGTTCCTAGACGGCGAATCAGCAGCAGATCCATACGCAACGTTCCCGATAGAGGAGTGGTATGTGGATCGCAAAGCCACGGAATCTCGTGACACGGTGAAATTTGAGCTAGCCAGCAGGTTTGATCTGCAGAACAAAGAGCTTCCTAATCGACAGGTCGTGGCAAACATTTGTCAGTGGGAGTATCGCAGCTCAGAGTGCAGCTATACCGGCAGCAGCTACTTCGATGTCAACAACAACAGCGTTGCCACGCTGGCGCAAGATGCGTGCGGCAAACGACTTAGCAGCTGCAAGGCCCGGTTCGGACAGAGCAGTCAACTGCCGTTTGGATCGTTCCCTGGAGCAGGCTTAATCCGATGACGCTGCCGCCTTCAGTCATGAGTCTGATTATGTCTCATGCAAAAGAAGAAAGCCCCAAAGAATGTTGCGGTCTGGTTGCTGTAGTTAAGGGCAGGCGTCGTTACTTCCCTTGCAAAAACTTGGCTGACACGCCAGATGAGCATTTCGTGCTTGATCCGGTGGATTATGCGGCTGTTGAGGATAAGGGCGAAATCGTTGCAGTGGTCCACAGTCACCCGACGACAAATCACAATCCATCACCTGCAGATCGTGTTGCTTGCGAGCAAAGCGGTCTACCTTGGCACATCGTCAATCCAAACACTGAGAACTGGGGTTACTGCGAGCCAGAAGGTTTTGAGTTGCCGTATGTGGGACGTGAGTTTGTGTTTGGCGTAGTGGACTGCTACAGCCTTTGCCGCGATTGGTACGCAAGGGAGTACGGGATCCAACTGCGGGACTATCACCGTCAAGACAAGTTCTGGGATCGTGGGGAGAACTTGTATATGGACAACTTTGCTGCAGAGGGCTTCCGCAAAGTCCCAATGGAGGAAGTGCAGCCCGGTGATGCGCTTTTAATGCACCTTGTGTCTCCCGTGCCAAACCATGCTGCGATCTACTTAGGTGACCAGCAGGTTTTGCATCATGTGCAGGGACGGCTGTCTAGCAGGGACGTTTACGGCGGGTATTATTTGAAGAACACTGCCTGCGCCTTGAGGCATGAAAGTCGTTAAGGTCTATGGCGCACTGCGCGAGCTGCTAGGGCAACAGCGTTTTGAGTTCGTAGCGGATACTCCTGCGCAAGCGATGCGGGCCTTGCTGGTGAATTTTCCCCAGCTGCAGCAATGGTTAATCGATAGCGAGAGCAAAGGCGTCGGCTATCGAGTTACTGTAGGCAAGCAAAAAATCTCTGAAAGCAACGTTTCAGGTTTGTACGCTCCGTGGAGCGAACGTGATGTATTTAGTGTCACCCCTGTTTTGACAGGCGCTGGAGGCAACACCGGGTCAATCATCCTCGGCGTTGCGCTGATCGGAGCGTCATTCTTTTTCCCAGGCGCTGGCCTGTTTGGCACGACTGGTGTTGCTGGAGGCGTTGCTGGCGGTGGAGCTGCTGGCATCGCTGGTGTTTCTTCTGTTGCTGTTTTGAACGCAACGGCAATCGGAACAGCTCTTTCTGCAGTCGGTGCTGGTTTAGTTCTTTCCGGTGTAGCTGGAATTTTGGCCCCTACTCCAAAACCGCCAAAGGCCGCTACAGAGCTTGAGTCCAACTCGTTCAGTGGCATCACACAAACAGTTCGTCAGGGCGTCCCTGTGCCAATAGCGTATGGACGAGTATTTGTCGGATCAGCCGTTATTTCGTCTGGTCTCGACGTTGATCAAGTTTGAGCATGACTGAATCGAAGTACATTGCAGGCGCTGGTGGCGGCGGCGGTAAAGGCGGTGGCAAAACTCCCACAGAGGCAGACGACTCACTGCAGTCGAAGCAGTTTGCCAACGTTCTTGATCTAATCAGTGAGGGAGAAATCGAAGGACTTGATGACGGCAACAAAAGCATTTTTTTTGATGGCACAGCTCTGCAAGCTGCCGACGGTTCTTACAACTTTGCTGATTTCACAGTTGTCACTCGCACTGGCACGCAAGATCAAAGCTACATCCCTGGTGTTTTTGCCAACGTTGAATCAGAGACAGCAGTAGGAGTTGAGGTTACAAATGCAACTCCGGTAGTCCGATCAATTACAGACTCAGACGTTGATCGTGTTCGCGTCACAATTCAAGTCCCTGCGCTGCAAAAAATTGAAGACGATGGAGACATTGTCGGCACGAGTGTCAGCATCAGCATCCAAGTTCAGTACGACGGAGGCGGCTACAACACCGTCAAAACTGACACTATCTCTGGCAAAAGCAGTGGATCGTACCAGCGCGACTATCTGATAACACTGTCCGGCTCATTTCCTGTTGACATTAAAGTTCTGCGCAACACCGGCGACAACTCCTCGACAAAACTATCAAACCTCACAAATTGGCAGAGTTTCACGTCGATCATTGACGAGAAGCTTGCATATCCAAACAGCGCCTTAATCGGATTGCGTCTCGGCGCAAACCAGTTCAACAGCGTGCCTCAACGCAAGTATTTGATCCGAGGGATTAAAGTTAAGATTCCAAGCAACGCAACTGTAGACACAACAACACATATCGGACGAATAACCTACTCGGGGGTTTGGAATGGTGAATTTAAGACAGGCACACATTTCACTTCAGATCCTTCCTGGTGCCTCTGGGACTTGCTTACGAACGAAAGATACGGAGCAGGCGTTCCCGAAACCTCGTTAGATAGATATGACTTCTTTGCGATTTCCCAGTATTGCAACACTCTTGTTGATGACGGAAACGGCGGACAAGAGCCACGGTTTAGCTGCAACCTGCTGATCAACCAGCGCAAAGAGGTCTACAACGTCATTCAAGAGATGAGCAGCATATTTAGAGGCATCTCTTACTACGGAGCCGGATCGCTAGTGCTTCTGCAGGACAAGCCATCTGACGCACAGTATGCGCTTGGCCCTGCCAACGTTGTCGACGGCGTGTTTTCATATTCCGGATCGTCAATCCGCAGTCGCCACACCTGCGCCACTGTTGCCTATCAAAACTACGACGACCTTGGAGAGGTTTCGTTTGAGTATGTCGAAGACGCGGATGCTGTAGCTAAATATGGTGTTAACAACAAAGACATCAAAGCGGTTGGCTGTTACTCGCAGGGGCAAGCAAACAGGCTGGGTAAATGGACACTACTGAGTGAACAGGATCTATACGAAACAGTTAGCTTCGCCATCGGCATTGACTCAGGCATTGTTGTTCGCCCTGGCATGGTCGTGGACATTGCTGATCCGCTGCGAGGTGGAACACGCAGGAACGGACGCGTTGCCTCGGCTACGACGCTTCAGATAACAATCGACAGCACCACTGAGCTGTCAGTCAATATGGGCAACAGCCCGACAATTTCAGTCGTTCTACCAAACGGGCTAGTTGAAACACGAGACATCGACTCGATTAGCGGCACGGCGGTCAATGTAAGCACTGCGTTCAGCCAAGCTCCAGCGGCCAATGCCCCGTGGTTGATTCAAACAACAGATATTCAATCTCAACAGTTCCGCATCGTTAGCGTTGCTGAAAGTGGTGACGGAGTTTTTGGCGTCACGGCTCTGAAATACAACGAGAGCATCTACAACGCAGTAGAGCAGGATCTCAATCTGACTCAGCGGGACATCACAAACATCACGCCAAATCCTGATCCTGTTACCAGCATTTCTGCCACAGAGTTTTTGTATGAAGAAGGCGGCACTGTAAGAACGGGCGTTGATATTAGCTGGAGCAGTCCTGTTGCGAACGTTCAGGAGTTTGTCGTTCGTTATCGGCTCAACGACAACAACTTTGAAAAGATTTCCACGCAATCACAGTCAACGCAGATCAAGGGGCTGAAAGCTGGAACTTTAGAGGTGCAGGTCGTTGCTCTTAGTCCGATTGGAAAATCAAGCGCAGTCACCAGCCAAACATTCACTCTCGCAGGCAAAACAGCGATCCCCGGCAATGTCCAAAACCTGACGCTCGAACCTTTGAACTACAACAGCGCACGACTGCGCTGGGATGAAACCGTCGACCTTGACGTAAAGGTCAGCGGAAAAGTGCATATTCGTCACAGCAACCTCACAGATGGCAGCGCCACATGGACAAACAGCACTGACTTGATTGCAGCTATTGCAGGCAGTGCAACTGAGGCAACCGTGCCTCTTTTAGAGGGAGAGTACCTTGTCAAGTTTGAAGATGATGGACTCCGCAAAAGTGCGACAGAAGCCAGCGTCGTTGTGGATCAGCCGGTTTCGCAAACTTTCTTTGGAGTTAAAACGCAACGTGAAGACCAAATCACCCCAACACCGTTCAGCGGCAGCAAAACCGATACCACCTACGACTCAACCTATGATGCTTTGATTCTTGACAGTGATGGCCTGACTGCGGGTACTGGTGAATATGCCTTTGCTGACACTTTGGACTTGGAGGCCGTTTACAGCCTCGACTTGGAACGTCGGTTAGTCGCTCGCGGCATTTACCCGTCTGACACTTGGGATAGTCGGACGGCAAACATTGACACTTGGCTGGACATCGACGGCGGTGTTGTCGATCAAGTCAATGCCGAGGTCTACGTCAGAAAAACAAACGATGATCCGTCTGGCACTCCGACTTACACGGCTTGGCAGCCTTTGGCAAACGGCATCTTGAAGGGTCGTGCATTTCAGTTCAAGGCTGTGCTGACCTCGACTAACACGGCTCAAAACATCCTTGTAGACGAGCTGGGCTATAAAGCACAGTTCTCGCAGCGCACAGAGCAGAGCACTTCAGCGATTGCAAGCGGAACATCTGCCAAGGCAGTGACGTTTGCCAATCCGTTTTTCACTGGCACCAGCAGCTTGGGCGGAGCCAACAGCGCATTGCCTACTATTGGCATCACGCCGCAGAACATGGCGACTGGAGACTTCTTCGAGCTAAGCAGCATTTCTCGAACAGGTTTTACGGTGACGTTCAAGAACAGCAGCGGCACAATCGTTGACCGCAACTTCAACTACATGGCGACAGGCTTTGGCAAGTCGTAAACTGTCGGAAGCAGTGCGCTAGGGCCTTGTGGCGACTCACGACTATTCGCTAGCAGACCAGTCGGGCCAGAGCTTCCGTGGTGACCTTAATAATGTGCTGTCTGCGATTGCATCAAACAACAGCAATTCAACCGCCCCGGCGACTACGTTTCCGTTCCAGTGGCATGTCGATACATCTGGGAGCCAAGCGACTCTCAAGATCAGAGACGGAGCTAATAACGCATATATCCAAGTCGGTGCTACTGGTGCGCTTCAAGGTTCTGGCACAGCCAATCTCGGCCTTGCATTAGCGGCATCGCCGTCGTTTACAGGAACTGCCACGTTTGCGGGCAACATCCTGATGTCAGGCACTGGAACGCTTGACCTGCCAGTCGGGACAACAGCTCAGCGTCCGGGCACGCCCAACAACGGGATGATCCGGTACAACTCAACGTTGTCTAGATATGAGGGCTATAGCGGTTCAACCTGGGGCACCCTCGGCGGAGGCGCAACTGGCGGCGGAACGGATCAGGTGTTTTACACCAATGGTCAATCGGTCAGCACAGACTTCACTCTTAGCGGATCTTTGAACGCAATGTCAGCGGGACCGATAAGTATTGCCAGCGGAGTTACAGTAACGGTAAGTTCCGGTGCCACTTGGACGGTGGTCTGACATGAGCACGATTAAAGCAGCCAACCTGCAGAACACGGGGAGTGGTGCTCCTACCGTTAAGAACAGCTCGGGGACTGAGATCGGTCAGTTCTGTAGAGCGTGGGTGAACTTTAATGGCGGCAGGGGGGGTTCGGTTTCCATTAGAGATTCTTTCAACGTCAGCTCTATTACTGATAACAATACTGGAGATTACACAGTTAATTTTACAAATAATATGCCTAATGCAAACTACTGTGTTACTACTGCCCAGGGAGATGGCAGCACTGCGAGCGAAATTCCGTACCTGTTAAATTTAACGACAGGTGGATATGACGAAACTCATTCGGCAACAACAAGTGGAATAAGAGTTCACAGTCAAACTTATGCAGGTGGTGCTTATGATGCCGCCCACAATTATGTCGCTATTTTTGCAGATTGACCGATGAGCACACTTAAAGTCGCCACTATCCAAGATACGTCGGGCAACAACAGCTCGACGCCAAGTCAAGTCGCTGAAGGCCGAGCAAAAGCGTGGGTTAGTTTTAGTGGCAGCGGAACGCCTTCAATCAACGATGACTTTAATGTCAGTTCAATAACAGACAATGGCACTGGGCAATTTACTGTCAACTTCACCAGCGCGATGGCGAACAATGATTATGCGTGTTTAATTACTACACAGGCGGGCCTTTCTGCTTATGGTTTTGGCACGGGTGATAACACTATTAACACCGGCAACGTCAAAGTTTTCTGCATCACACACTCTGGTGGAACGCAAGATGTGAGCCACTGCAGTGTCGCTATTTTCGGAGATTGATCCATGAGCACACTTAAAGTCAACAACATCCAAGACACCAGCGGCGGCTCAAGCAATCTCAGCGTGCCAGGTGCGGCAAAAGCATGGGTGAACTTTAATGGCTCTGGAACAGTGGCAATTAGAGATGACCTAAATGTCAGCTCTATTACGGATAGTGGTACTGGTCTTTACAAAGTCAACATGACCAGTGCGCTGTCAAACACTAATTATGCAGTGACCGCAGGCAGCTCTCACAACAGTGGAAGTTACCTTGCTTGGCCACACCTTAGAGACAGAGATCAGGTAACGAGGAGCACTACGCAGTTCCAGTTGGATGTCAAGAATAGCAGCGGAGCCGCAACAGATAGCCAGGAAATCCATGTTGCTGTTTTTGCAAATTGATCTATGACGGTGCATATTGCTAAGATTGATTCATCGCCGTTTTTGCCATGAGCAACAAGCGCATCATTTTCCCAAATGACGACGGTGGCGTTTCTGTCATCATCCCGTCAGACAACTGCGGGCTGAGTGTTGAAGACATCGCCCGCAAGGATGTGCCTGCTGGCAAGGCATATCAAATCGTTGACGTAGCGGACGTTCCCAGCGATCGTTCGTTCCGTAACGCTTGGACCTACACGGAGAGCTGACATGGGTATCGGACTCGACATGTCCAAAGCAAAGGACATCCACCGCGACAAAGTACGGGAAGCACGTCAGCCTCTTTTGGCTGCCAAGGATCTTGAGTTCACCCGTGCTCAGGAAACCAATGCTGACACCACTGCAATCGTGGCTGCCAAGCAAGCATTGCGTGATGCACCTGCTGCTGCTGCAATCGACGCTGCAACCACTGCAGACGAGCTGAAAGCAGCTTGGGACACCAGCCTTCTGGGCGCTAGCCCGTATTCCTGAAAACAGTAGACTCATCCCAGGAGGTGCGTCATGGCCGTTAATCCTGGGACCTATAACTTCACGCTCCAGCGCCGTAGCGACTGGAGCTTGATTTTGCAGTTCAAAGACAGCACAGGTACTGTCATCAACCTGACGGGTTACACGGTCTACGCGCAGGCGTGGGACAAAGCGCGATCTACAAAATACGCTGATTTCACTGTTGCCTACACAGACCGCAGCAACGGCAAGGTGACGATCAGTTTGACGGACACGCAGACAGCAACATTCATCGACGAGCTGTACTACGACGTACTGCTGGAAAATGGCAGCGGGTTGCGTGAGTATTACCTAGAAGGCGTTATTTTTGTGTCTGAGGGCTACACGTCGCCATGACAGCAGTCAACGTCACAACAAATGGCAAAACGACGGTCGTTGAAAACACAACGACTAACACTGTTTCCATCACAACAGCTGGCCCTCAAGGTCCGGCTGCCTCTGGTTTCACCTTCAATGGCGACGCTAAAGTAGACGACAGCATCGTCTACTACGACTCAGCTTCTGGGGAGTTTAAGGCGGACGCAGCCACCACTAAACTGAGCCTTGTAGAGGGCGGGAACTTCTAAGCCATGGCAAACACCATCCGCATCAAGAAGCGTGCTGCCTCTGGCTCAGACGGTGCGCCATCTTCGCTGGCTAGCAGTGAACTCGCCTTTAACGAATCAGACCTGAAGCTCTATTACGGCTTTGGAGACAACGGCTCTGGTGTAGCGACCTCAATCATCACCATCGGTGGTGCTGGGGCGCTGTTCTCCAAAACTGATGCGAGAGCTGCCAACGCTGTTTTGGCTGGCCCGACAACTGGGTCTGACGCTAACCCTACGTTCCGTGCCTTAGTTTCTGCTGATATTCCCAGCATTGCCCACACCAAGATCAGTGACTTTGACACTGGTGTGCGGACTAACCGCCTGGATCAGATGTCTGCCCCGACGGGCAATGTTGACATCAACTCCAACAAGCTGACCAACGTCACTGATCCGACCTCGGCTCAGGACGCAGCAACTAAGGCTTACGTCGATGCGGTCAAAACTGGCCTAGATGTCAAAGACTCGGTGAAGGTTGCCACTACAGCAAACATCACTTTGTCTGGAACGCAGACTATTGACGGTGTTGCTGTTTCTGCTGATGAGCGTGTGCTGGTCAAGAACCAGACCACTGGCTCAGAAAATGGCATCTATGACTGCAAGGCGGGTTCCTGGTCCCGCTCCAGCGACTTTGACGCCAACAGCGAAGTCACGTCTGGTGCGTTTGTCTTTGTTGAGCAGGGCACCGCAAGCGCAGACGCTGGTTATGTCCTGACAACTGACGGTTCAATCACCGTTGGCACGACCTCGCTGAGCTTTACTCAGTTCTCCGGCGCTGGTCAGATCACCGCAGGTGATGGCCTGCAGAAATCTGGCAACACCCTGTCTGCCGATCTCAAGGCCAACGGCGGCTTGGTCATTGAATCCGCTGAGCTTGCTCTAAAGCTGGACGCAACCAGCATCACCGGCACACTGGCAGTTTCCGACGGCGGCACTGGTGGCACTTCTGCGTCAGCTGCACGCACGAACCTTGGCGTCGCAATCGGCAGTGACGTTCAGGCATACGATGCCGACCTCGACAACCTTTCTGGTTGCCAATCTGGAGCGTCGGCTGCTCTCGCGCTCCTGACTTCAACAGAGGTCGGGATTCTCGATGGAGCAACAGTCACAACGACTGAGCTGAATATCATCGACGGCAACACTTCAGCAACTTCAACTACTCTTGCAGCGGCTGACCGTGTGGTGCTGAACGATGCAGGCACCATGAAACAAGTTGCTTTGTCTGATGTAGTTACTTTCCTCGCCAATGAAACGGCTAGTTCGTTCGTTGTCGATGGCGGCACCTACTGATCGGAGTAACCGATGGCGAACACAATCAAGCACAAGCGCGGAAGCGGCTCTGACCCGAGTGCTTCCGATTTGGTTGCAGGCGAACTCGCCATCAGAACCGACACTGGTGTTGTCTTCACCAAGAAAGATGATGGAACGGTTGCTCAAATTGCGGGCGGTGGAGACACAGATCTAGGCGT
>ERZ869936.1412-NODE-1412-length-17303-cov-5.171556_pt1 | contig 17303 bp, 10 predicted proteins | sample MGYA00520876_ERZ869936 | MGnify/ENA primary metagenome ERZ869936 (study PRJEB32218, sample SAMN09650985) | biofilter metagenome | isolation source: enrty point of leading RO module | place: Saudi Arabia: Thuwal, RO plant located on Red Sea | collected 2016-02-17 ...
ACCTGTGGCGAAGAACTGGCCGCCTTTGAAAAACTCTCCGAGATGTCGGCCGCGTTGTGGCTCAGCGAGACGATCCCGGGCGCGTGGGCGTCGTACGGGTACTGGGTTGCCAGCGAGCGCACGGCCGACTCGCTCTGCACCCGCACGTAGTCCTCGTAGTTGTCCACCTCGAAGAGCGCCTCGGCGCTGTCGTACACCTGCCAGACCACCACCGCGCCGATCTCGATCGGGTTGGAGTCCAGGTCGTTCACCTTGAGCTTCGCAGTCTCGAAGTTCCGGACCCGGAGCGACACTTCCTTCTTGGCCATGAACGGATTGACCCACCAGAGCCCCTCGTTGCGGACGGAGCCCTTGTACTTCCCGAACAGGGTCAGCGCCTTGGCGTGGTTGGGCTGCACGGCGAAGAGGCCGGTCCAGCAGACGATGGTCACGACCAGGGCCACGATCCCGCCGACCAGGAGGGCAGCGTCCTCGTGCGCGGCCCCGCGCACGAACGTCGCGATCGAGATGCCGGTGGCAAGCAGCAGGACCACCAGGGCGAGAATCCCGTTGGCAGCCTTGCGGGTGATTTCCTTGATCATCGCAGCCGTCCTGTCGGCAAAGGGTGACATCGGTATGATATCACTATGAAATCCAGGGCGCAAGGGGGATCTTCGACCGGTCGGCGGATCAACCGGCTCCTGCTGGGCTACTTCGCGGTCGCAGCGGCTGCGATCGTGCTGGCCCCGTTCGACTTCAGCTGGCCGCCCCGCGGGTATTTCTCCATCACGGGACCTGGCGGCCCGCGAATGGCCGACGCGGTGCTCAACATGGTCCTCTTCGTCCCGCTCGGGTTCCTCGCCGAACGGCACGGTGGCGGTGGCCACTCGGTGGGACGCGTGGCCGCGATGGCCGTGGCCCTCTCTGCCGGCATCGAGATCACACAACTCTTCATCCCCGGTCGTTGGAGTGCGATCAGCGACATCGTCGCCAACGGACTCGGTGGAGCCGCCGGTGCATTCCTCTCGCAGTGGCTTCGCCGGAGGCTTGGCACAGCGTCCCCGCTCGCCGGTCGATTGTTCCTCGACTTGCCGCTGACGGGTTTCGCCTGGCTCATGGTGCCGCTCCTCTGGCTCGATGCGCTCACCGCGGGAGGCGAACTGGCCACGGTCGCCGCCGCTGCAGCCGCAGGGGTCGCGCTCGCCGCCGCCGCCGCTTCCACAAGGCACCAGCTGCAGGCAGTGTCCGCGCGGCTCATCGTGCTGGCGCTGGGCTGGTCGGCGATCGCCGTCGGGCCGCTGGCCCTCGTGTCATGGCCGATCGCGATTGCGGCGAGCGCCGCCGCCGTGGTGGCCGCCGTGATCGCGGAGCGCCGGTTCAGGATCGGTCCGGGCCGGGAGCGTCGCATCGAGCCCCGGGCCATCGTGGTGGTGATGGTGCTGTTGCTGCCGCTGCTGATGGCCACGACGATGCCTGGCCTGGTTCCCGGGCTCGGCGACGATCAGCTGCTGTCGCAGCGCGGCATCCTTCGCTGGCTGGCGGGGATCGCGGCGTTCACCGTCCTGGGATACCTGCTGGCTGAGTGGCGCGGCCGGGTGCCGAGGCGCTGGCCCGACACGGCGGCGGCACCGATGGTCCTCGCGGCGCTGATCACGCCGCGGGCCGATGCCGGGCACGGCGTTGCCGGGCGGCTCCTCCCGGCGATCCTCGCCGCGGGATTCGGGTCGCTGTTGTTCGACCTCCAGCGTGAGCACGTGATTGCGCTCCGCCGGCGCGCCGCGCGCGATGCCGAGTCGGCCGATGTGACCAACCTTGTCCCGGAGGGGTGAAGGGGGCGTGTTTGCCTGCGTGACCTCCTCTCCTCCCTGGCGCCGCAGCGCCCCGGTCGTGGCCGGTCTCCTTGCTGCCGCGTGCGTCACCGATCCCTCTCCGGTGACGCCGCCCGGCACCGCCGGCTTCGTGCGCCTCGGCAATCTCGAGCAGGCGATCACCAACGTCTCCCTCCTTGCCGCGCACACCGATGCCACGGGGACGCGATGGCTCGGCGGCGACGTCGGGGTGATCCTCCGCAGCAGCGGTGGCGGTGCCTGGCAGGACGACCGGCTGCCGGGTGCCGGATTGATCACCGGCATCTGGAGCGCGCCCGGCGGCGACCTGCTCATCACCGCCGGGACCGAGCTGTTCCGCCGCGGCGACGCCACCTGGCTGCCGGTGCCGTTGCCTGGGCCGGGCGCGATCCTGCTCGACGTGTGGGGACTCGACGCGCAGCACGCGTGGGTCACCGGAACCGGCGGAACCATCCTTCGCAGGGACGGCGACGGCTGGCTGCGCGGTGAGGTGCCCGTGGCGTGGGAGGTGTGGGGGATCACCGGCACCGCGGCCGACGATCTCGCCGCAGTCGGCCAGAACGGGCTGGTGCTCCACAGCGCGGACGGCGGGGCGACCTGGCAGCGGCAGCCTTCGCCCACGGGAGCGACGCTGTTCGCGGTGGCTGCCGCCGCCAGCGGTCGGATGGTGGCGGTCGGCAGCGGCGGCACCATCCTCGTGCGCGACGGTGACACCTGGGAGCTTTCGCCGTCGCCCACCGGGCAGTCGTTGTTCGACGTGCGCAGCGACGGAGCCAACGGCTTCCTGATCGCCGGGAACGGCGGCGTGCTGCTGAGCGGCGACGGCCTGAGCTGGCAGGAGGTCGAGGTGCAGGGCGCTCGCGAGAACTTGCGGGCGATCACCGGCACACCAGGGTCGCGGGTGGTTGCCGGCTGGAATGGCACCGTGCTCAACGAGGCCCAGGGCTGGGGCACGGCGCTGACCGGCACGCGGATCTACGGCGTGCATGTGCCGCCAGGTGGCGACGCGTTCGCGGTGGGGCAGGGCGGCGCCGGATTCGTGCGCAACGGAGGCGGTTGGCAGCCGCTCGCGATTCCCTCGCCGGCTTCCTTGTTCGCGATCGACGGTCCCACTGCCGATCAGCGCCTGGCCGTCGGCGACAGCGGCACCGTGCTGCGCTGGGACGGCGCATCCTGGCATCGCGAAGTCGTGCCGTCCGACGCGCTGCTCCGCTCGGTGTGGTACGACGGGGAGCGTGCGCTGGTGGTCGGCGCCGGCGGCCTGGCGCTGGTGCGCGACGGCGGCGCCTGGCGGGCGGTGGCATCGGGAACCGGAGCGTTCCTGCGGCGGGTGTCGGGGTCGAGCTGGAACCGGCTCTGGGTCGCTGGTGACAGCGGCACCCTGCTGCGATGGGATGGCGAGGCGTTCACGCGCATCGATGTCCCGACGGCTCGCAATCTGCGCGGCGTGTGGGAGCGTCATCCCCGCGACATCTGGGCGGTCGGCGACGTCGGCACGATCCTGCACTTCGACGGCTGGGCGTGGAAGCGGCAGTTCCCCCCGGTCCTCAACGACATCCGCGTCGTGCACGGCGTCGGGTCCGATCTCTACATCGCCGGCGGCCTGGGGCTGGCCTCCCGGCCTTCCGGCGGCGAGTGGAGCGCGATGCAGACTCGCCATTTCGGCTTCTGGCTCGACGCCGACGCCGAGGACGAGCTGGTGGTCGTGGGCGAGAACGGCACGATCGCCGAGGGGCTACGATAGACGAGAGACGACGGGTCACCGGATCAGCCGCGGCCTGACGGCCGCGGCTGATTACCCGGATTGGGGACACCTCCGATCACCGCTCGTCGATCACCGCCACCCCGAACCGATGCGCCAGCGCCGCCCTCCGCTCCGGCGCCACCAGCGTCAGCGCGGTCGCCAGTGCATCGGTGATCGCCGGGTCGGCTCCGATGACGGTGATGGTCGGCTGGTCGGCTCGTCCCAGCCCTGACCGGGTGTCGATCACGTGCGACCGTCGCGTGCCCGAGTCGGTGATCCACTGCGCTCCCGGACCCGACGTCGACACGGCCGCGTTCGCGACGGTGATCACCGTGTCGCCGTCCACCGCGATGCGCCAGCCCGCGGTGCCGGGTGGTGCATCGCCCGCCACGATGTCGCCGCCGGCCTCGATCAGCACCCGCGGAACTGAGCGTGCACGCATGAGCTCGCGCACGTCGCCGAGTATCCATCCCTTGGCGATACCACCCAGATCAAGGGGGATCGGCGAGCGGGTCAGTCGCACCATGCGTCGTGCGCTGTCGAGCGCGACAAGTTGCCAGCCGCTGAGCATACGCGCGCGCTCGACCGCAGCCGGATCCACCGGCATCCCCGAGTCTCGCGACGCGCGCCAGAGTGCGGTGAGCGCGCCGAGCGTGGGGTCGAATGCCCCGTCGGTGGCGGCAGCCACGCGGAGCGCCGAGGAGAGCACGGCGAAGAGGGGCGGACTCACGGCGACCCACGTGCCGGCCGGGGCCGTGCCGAGTCGCGAGAGCTCGCTGCCGGGGCGCCAGTGGCTGAGGATCCATTCCAGCGCATCGATCCGCGCGAAGGCGGCGTCTGCGGCGTCGAGCACCGCTCCGGAATCCCCGAATGCGCTGATCCGCACTTCCATCCCCATCTGGACGGCGCGCACCACGATCGGCTGCCCCTGTCCCTCGAGCCGGGGCGGGTGCAAGTTGAGCGGCAGGATCAGCGCCCAGCTCGCCCGAAGTGCTTTCGTCATGTCACGCGACAGGCCCATCCGATGAAGCTACCGCTCCCGCTCCTCCTCTCGCTCGCCGCATGGCCCGGGGGCGTCGCCGCGCAGCAGCTCGCGCCGGTGACGGACACCCTCCCGGGGACCCGCTTGCGGTGGGAGATGGTGCCGGTGAGCGGCGGCACCGTGGTCGTCCCCTCGGGGCGGGGTGTCGACACGGTCGCGGTGGCATCGTTCTGGATCGGCCGCACCGAGGTGCCGTGGGAGCTGTACGACGTGTTCTACCTGCGCCTGGACCTGCCGCGGGAGGAGCGCGCCACTGTCGATGCGCGGGCCCGTCCGTCGCGGCCCTACGGAGCCCCCGATCGGGGGTTCGGGCATCGCGGCTATCCGGTGATCTCGATCGCCCACGACGCCGCGGTGCGCTTCGCCGCGTGGCTCAGCGAGCGCACCGGCCACCGGTACGCCGTGCCCACCGACGCGCAGTGGCAGCGGGCCGCCGACCTCGCGATTGCCGTTCCGACTCCTGGTTCCGCGGGGCACGCCTGGTCGAGGGCGAACGCGGACGGAACGACCCACCCGGTGGCGGCGCTTGCGCCCGACGCGCTGGGACTGCACGATCTGCTGGGCAATGCGGGGGAGTGGGTCACCGGGCAGGACGGCACGCCCTGGTTGCGCGGGGGCACGTTCCTGCCGCCCGTCGTCGCTCTCGTCCCGGCGAGGCGCGCCCGAGAGCAGCCGGCCTGGAACCAGACCGATCCGCAGGTTCCCAAGAGCCGCTGGTGGCTCTCCGACGGCCCGTTCGCGGGCCTCCGACTGGTGAGGTTGCCGTGACCGTCTCCCGACGCTCGTTCGTTGCCAGCACCACCGCCGCCGCCGCGGGCCTGGCGCTGCCGCGCCGCGGGTTCGGCATCGGCCGGCCCGATGCGGATCCGATTCGGATCGGCGTGATCGGATGCGGCGGTCGCGGCACCGGCGCCGTGCGCGACGCGATCGCCGCCAGCGACAACGTCACCGTCACCGCGCTCGGCGATCTCTTCCCCGACAAGCTCGCCAAGGCGCGCGAGCAGTTCGCCCGGATCGCCGCAGAGGACGCCCGCTTCGCCGCCGGCTACCAGGTGACCGACGAGCGCTGCTTCACCGGCTTCGATGCCGTCGACCGGGTGCTGGCCACCGACACGGAACTGGTGATCCTCGCCACGCCGCCGGCCTTTCGCCCATCGCACCTCGCCGCCGCGATCGGGGCGAACAAGCACGTGTTCATGGAGAAGCCCGTGGCGGTGGACGTCGCCGGCGCGCTCAGCGTGATCGACTCGTCGGACCGTGCCCGGACCGCCGGTCTCGGCATCGTGGCGGGCACCCAGCGCCGTCACGACCCGCGCTACCTCGAGACGATCCGCCGGATCCACGACGGCGCGATCGGCGGGGTGGTCACCGGCCAGGTGTACTGGAACCAGGGCGGCCTCTGGATGTACCCGCGCGAGGCCGGCTGGAGCGACATGGAGTGGCAGCTGCGCAACTGGCTCTACTTCACCTGGGCGTCGGGAGACCACATCGTCGAGCAGCACGTGCACAACATCGACGTGGCCAACTGGGTCTTCGGCGAGCTCCCGGTGCGCGCCGCCGCCACCGGCGGGCGGCAGGTGCGCACCGACCCGGCCTACGGCCACATCTTCGACCACTTCGCGGTGGAGTACGAACTGGCCGACGGTCGGAAGTGGCACGCCACTGCGCGGCAACAGGACGGCACCGCCTCGCGGGTGGGTGAGCAGTTCCAGGGGACCGCGGGGACGTCGAACGCCTACAACCGGATCGAGGGTGCCACGGTGTGGCGCCATCCGGTGCTCGAAGGGGTGAATCCCTACGTGCTGGAACACCGCAACCTGGTGGCGAGCATCCGCGCCGGTGCGCCGCTCAACGAGGGCCGGCGCATCGCCGAGAGCACGCTGGTGGCGATCATGGGGCGCGAGGCGGCGTACACCGGTCAGGTGGTGACCTGGGAGGAACTGCTCGCCAGCGGGCAGTCGATCACGCCGGCCGAATTCCGCTTCGGCCCGCTCGAGGTGCCGCCGGTGCCGATGCCGGGGCAGACGCAGCTCGACCGCACCTTCAACGAGGGATGGTGAGCATGGATCGCAGGGGATTCGTGGGCGGGGTGGCCGGGGGGCTCGTAGGGGCGACGCACGCGCCGACCGTCGCCCGTGACTTGTGGGCGACGCGTGCGTCGCCCCTGCGGTTCGCGCTGGACTATGCCCCCCATTTTGGCATGTTCCGCGCGTCGGCCGGCGAGGACCTGGTCGATCAGCTGCGCTTCATGCACGAGCAGGGATTCCGTGCCCTCGAGGACAACGGGATGCGCGGCCGTCCGGTCGCCGACCAGGAGCGGATTGCGGCGGAGATGGCGCGACTCGGCATGCGGATGGGCGTGTTCGTCCTCAATCCCGACACGGCGTGGACCACCACCTTCGCCGAGGGAAAGCCCGAGTTCCGCGAGAGCTTCCTGGCCGACACGCGGGCATCAATCGAGGTCGCGAAGCGGGTCAACGCGAAGTGGATGACGGTGGTGATGGGGACGGTGGCGCCGCGGCTCGAGCCGGAGTACCAGGCGGCCAACGCGGTGGAGATCCTCCGTGCCGCCGCGGAGCTGCTCGAGCCGCACGGCCTGGTGATGGTGCTCGAGCCGCTCAATCGCCGCGACCATCCGTCGCTGTTCCTCACGCGCATCCCCCAGGCCTACCAGATCTGCCGGGCGGTCGACTCGCCGGCCTGCAAGATCCTGTTCGACGTGTACCACCAGCAGATCACCGAGGGGAACCTGATTCCCAACTTCGACCGGGCATGGGACGAGGTGGCGTACGTGCAGGTGGGCGACAACCCCGGTCGCAAGGAGCCGGGCACCGGCGAGATCAACTACGCCAACGTCTTCGCCCACCTGAAGCGGAAGGGCTACATCGGCATCGTGGGGATGGAGCACGGCAACGCCGGGCAGGGCGCGGCGGGGGAGCAGGCGGTGATCGAGGCGTATCGGAAGGTGGATCCGGCGTAGCAGGCGCGTCGCTCGCGACGCGCGATGCCGGCACCGCGCGCCACAAGTGGCGCGCCTGCGATCTCATTCCATCAGCTGCCGTCTCGGCGACACGATCCTCGCGATCAGGATCCCCGCCACCAGCGACACGGCGAGCAGCGCCATCGGGAAGACGCCCGCGACGCCGAGGAGCACGTCGCGGTCCATCATCGAGGTGAGCGAGCGCAGCCCGATGCTGCCGGGGACCAACAGCAGCAGTCCCGGCACGAGCGTGATCTGCGACGGCCGGTTGCGGATCCGCGAGTACCACTGGCTGCCCATGCCGGTGAGCAGGGCGCCACCGAACGCGCCGAGCTCCGGTCCGAGCCACTCGCTCCCCAGTCGTGCGCCGCCGAATGCCAGCGCGCCCGCGAGCACGATCCACGGCGCATCGCGCGCCTCCGCCTTGAGCAGCACCACGAACGCCAGCGGGGTGGTGATCAGCGCCGCCACCAGCGTCCACGGCGGCAGCCCCACCGGTTCGTGCACGGGGATCGCGCCGAACATCAGCGTCACCGCCTTGGTGCCGAACGCGATCCCGAACGTGATGCTCACCAGCAGCACCAGCGCGCCCATCAGCCGTGCCGTGCCCGAGGCGAGATGGCGGGTGGAGAGCTCGGTCATCGCGGTGGTGAGCGTGAGTCCCGGGATCAGGATGATCACGCCCGCCAGCGTGGCGAGGAGCACCGAGACCGGCGCGCCCGCGCTGGCCACCAGCGCCGCGATCGCCGAGGCGGTGAACGCCGCGACCGGCTCGAACACCCGCCCGATGCCGGGATTGCGCCCGGCGCCGATGGCCAGCACGCCGATCAGCAGCCCGATCAGCAGCCCGGTGCCCACCTCCCACGCCCCGCCGCCGAGGAATCGCGCGGCGCTCCCCGAGGCGATCCCGAAGGCCAGGGTGGTGAACAGGGTGCCGTACGGCGGTGCCATCGACTCGATCGTCGCGATCGCCGCGTTGCCCTCTGCGGGGGTCAGGCGGCCGCCGAGGACGTCGCGGGTGACCTGGTCGACCCGGGCCAGCTTGCCGAGGTCGGATTCGCCGGGCTCGACCCGGATCATGAAGGTCCGCTGGTCGTCCTGGGGGCCGAACGAGGCCATGATCGACGTGGGCGTGGAGAAGAACTGGCCGGTGAGGCCGAGGCGGTCGCTGGCCAGCACCAGCACCTCCTCCAGCCTGGGCGCCGAGTACCCGGAGGTGTGCAGGGCCCGGCCCAGGTTGAGGATGAAGGCCACCCGCGGGTCGGCGCTCGAGAGGGCCGGCGGCAGGGGGTAGCCTCCGGCCGGGGTCCAGCCGGGCCAGGAGGTCCGCGGTGCAGGAGATGGCACATTGCTCGTCACGGCCGGTATGATATCGCTGTCCTCAACCCCAGAGCCAATGCGAATCTTCCGATACCTACCCCTGCTCCTCGCCGCCGCCTGCGCCACCAATCCGGTCACCGGACGGCGGGAGCTGTCGTTCATCAGCGAGGCCCAGGAGATCGAGCTGGGCCGCCAGTCGATGGAGCAGGCCCGCCAGCAGACCGGCTTCGTCGACAACGCCGCGCTCACCGGCTACGTGAGCTCGGTCGGGATGCCGATGGCCCGCACCTCCGAGCGCCCCGACCTGCCGTGGGAATTCCACGTGATGGACGACGCTTCGATCAACGCCTTCGCCGCCCCCGGCGGGTTCATCTTCATCACCCGCGGGATCCTCGCGGTGATGGGCAGCGAGGCCGAGCTCGCCGGCGTCCTGGGCCACGAGATCGGTCACGTCACGGCCAAGCACACGGTGAACCAGATCAGCAAGCAGCAGCTGTTCACTGGAGTGTTCATCGCCGGGGCGATCGCCAAGCCCGACCTGGCGCAGGGGCTCCCGGGGCAGCTCGCCCAGGCGGGCGCCGGATTGCTGCTGCTGTCATACGGTCGCGACGACGAGCGGCAGTCCGACGAGCTGGGTCACCGCTACTCGCTGCACGCCGGCTACGACGTGCGGGAGATGCCCAAGACCTTCGCCACGATCCAGCGGGTGAGCGAGCGCAGCGATGGCGGTCGCCTCCCCGGCTTCCTCTCCACGCACCCCGATCCGGGCGACCGCGTGGCGGCAACCCAGGCGTGGGCCGACACGGTGAGCAGCTACACTGGGCTGCGCACCGATCGCGACGACTTCCTGAACCACCTCGACGGGATGGTGTTCGGCCAGGACCCGCGGCAAGGGTACTTCGACAACAACCGCTTCCTGCATCCGGTGCTGCGGTTCCAGTTCGACGTGCCGGCCGACTGGCAGGGTGCCAACCAGGCGGTGCGGGTGGTGCTGGTGGAGCCGAACGGCCAGGCGCAGCTGGAGCTGGCCGGGGCGCAGGAGGCGAGCGCCGGCGCGGCGGCGCAGGCGTTCGCGTCGCAGCAGGGGATCCAGGTGAGCGCCACCGGTGCCACCCGCGTGAACGGCCTCGCCGCCCACGCGGTGCGCTTCGCGGCCACCACCTCGCAGGGGCAGGCATTGGTGGGCGAGGCGATGTTCATCGAGCACCGCGGCGAGGTCTACCGGTTCCTCGGCCTCACCCTCGCGGCGAACGCGAACCAGTGGATGGGCACCCTGCAGTCGGCGATCCGCACCTTCGCGCCCACCGCCGCCAACCAGCAGTTCAGGCGGGTGCGCGAGCTGGACATCGTGACGCTGTCGTCGGCGTCGACGGTGAACCGGCTCGCCTCGCAGAGCGGCGGTGCCGCGACGGCCGAGGAGCTGGCGCTGATCAACGGCGTGCAGCCGGGCGAAATGATGCCGGCGGGGCGGCGGGTGAAGACGGTGCGGTACAGATAGCAGCGACATCGCGAGGGGCGAGGGGCGAGGGGCGAAGGGCGAAGGGCGAAGGGCGAAGGGCACTGTTGGCGGAATTCCGCCCCTCGCTCTTCGCCCCTCGCGTTGTCGCGCTCCGTCAGGCGACGCGCCGCGTCTTCCCCTTCAGGAAATCCATCAGGATCGCCTCGCCCAGCGTCATCGGCGAGGCGAACCATGCCTTGCCGCGGCAGATCCGCGACACCTGCATCACGAAGTCCACCAGCTGCCGCTCGCGGGCCAGCATGAAGGTGTTGATCATGATGTTGCTGCGGCGGCAGGCGGCCACCTCGGCGAACGTCTCCCGCAGGATGCGCGGATCGAGCCCCATCGGGTTGAGGTAGACCTGGCCGTCGGGAAGCGTGGGCGCCGACGGCTTCCCGTCGGTGATCATCACGATCTGCTTCATGTCCTTCTTCTGTCCCGCCAGGATCCGGCGCGCCAGCCGGAGTCCGCCGGCGGTGTTGGTGTGCCACGGCCCGACCTGCACGTTGGCGAGCGCCGCCACCGGCACCTCCTCGGCGCCGTCGTGGAAGAGCACGACCTTGACGGTGTCGCCCGGGAAGTGGGTGCGGATCAGGTGCGAGAGCGCCAGGGCCACCTTCTTGGCCGGGGTGAAGCGGTCCTCGCCGTAGAGGATCATCGAGTGCGAGCAATCGAGCATCAGCACGGTGGCGGCTGACGAGCGGTACTCCGACTGGGTGACTTGGAGGTCGCCGTACTCGAGCGGGATCGGCACGCCGAGGCCATGCTTGCCGATGGCGGAAAGCAGCGTGGCGGGGACGTCGAGGTTCATCACGTCGCCGAACTCCCACGGCTTGCTCGCGGCATCGCTCTCGACCGAGGTGGCGAGGTGCGGCGTCTCGTGGGCGCCGACCGCCGACTTGCCGATGGCACCGAGGAGGTCGCGCAGGGTGCGGTAGCCGAGGAAGTCGGCACCCTTCTCGCGGAGGTCGAAGTGCACCGTGCGCGCGGCGGCGCGCTCCTCGCCGCCGGGGAGCTGGTCTGGCGGGACGGAGCGGCCCGACGCGTCGCTAAGCTTGAGGTAGCCCTCGTCCACCAGTCGCTCGACGATCCGGTCGAGCAGCTCGGCGAGGTCGCGCGGGGCCGCGGCGTCGCGCTCCTCGTTGCCGGTGGTGCCGTTGCGGAGGAAGCGGAGCATCTCGGGGGTGAGCTGCCCCGACTCCATCAGCGCGCGCAGGATGGCGTCCTGCAGGTCGGCGAGGTTGCGGGCGTCACCCTCGTCGCCGGGCTCGCCCCACCAGGCAGGCATGCCGTTGAAGCCTGACTGGAGCAGGAAGTCGGAGAGCTGGTCGAGCAGCGCCTGCAGGTTCACCTGGTCGGCTAGGCCGGGGATGAACTTGGACCAGGTGGTGTAGCGCATCTTGAGAAGGTAGTCGTGAGTCGTGAGGCGAGGGGGGCTCGGGTGGCGCTGCCCTCCTTCGGTCACTACTGCTGGACGCGAGTCCAGTCGACCCCTCCGGGATCGCCTCGCCAGAGGCGCAGCTGCCCAATGACGTTCGTCGTTCCATGCGACTTGCCCATCAGCCATGCCCGCAGCTGGTGGTTAAGGGACACCGAGCTCGTGGAGATGGCTATCGGGACCGAATCGATCGCGATGCCGCACCGTCCGTCGCTGAAGACTGTCACCCGCCACATCCTCGGGGTGCCGTCGCCAAGTTCCCGGGTCACCGCGATCATCGCCTGCCGACGGCCGGCGTCGAGACTGAGTCGCGACCATGCTGCAAACCCTTCACCGGCAGGGTAGGCGAGCCCGCAAGTGCCGATGGAGGACGCTGCCGTCCCTGGTGGCCCGCCGGTCCGATGGTCCCATTGTTCGAGGACAGCGCTGTCTGTGCTTGCGCGGAACCCGAAATTGAGGGTCTGGTGTAGCGGCTGATTCACCGGTATCGCGACCGGTGCTTCCATGGTGAGACCGGCACCGGCCGGCCAGCTCGCCAGGCTGTAGACCCCCGATGGAAAGGAGTTGTCGCCGTTGGGGAAGAGAGCGCGTCCCATCACCTGATGGATGCCCGTGAACGGCGATGGCCGCCCGAACGCCCGCCACCTCGCCTGTAACGCGCCCGCGTCCCACGGCTCCTCGAGCAGCAGTGCGGCGGAGGCCCTCCGAAACCGGATGGTGTGCGTGGCACTGCGCCACCCCCCCGCAGTCACCTCGATGTGCACCATGCCGTCCCGATCCATGGTGAGCAGGCCGGAGCGTGCATCGATGCGAGCTCCTTCCCCGTCGAGGATTCGCCACCGGACCGTCGACGAGTCGAATGCCACTGGCGCACCATCGGTGCCACGCCCCACCACGCGAAGCTGGTACTGATGGCCGGTAGGGGCCACCGAATCGGCGACGATGGCCAGTGATTCGAGGTGCGGCCGAGTTCTGCGGCCCTTGACCATGCGCACCTGTCCCACGGGGAACTCACTGGGCGCATCGATCCATGCCCCGCGATCGACGGCGGTTAGCGGGGAGACGTACAGGCGAGGCTCGTCCCGCGCCGGATCGATGCAGATGCACGCCAGCACCTCACCTCCGGGGTCTACTGCCGCCGTTTGCGCCTCGTGGGGGAGGAGTTGTTCGCGTCGACCGGTGCGGGTGTCCATGCGCTCGAGGGATCGCCGAGCACCGATGCTGAGTATCACGACCACCTCGTCGTGGTCCGCCCAGGCGATCGGCTGAATCGTTTCCGCACCCTCGACCGGGAGGCACGCCAGCTGCTCCCCAGCAAACGTTGCGACACAGAGACTCACCGGCCCTCCCTGAATGGGCACCAGGCCATACGCCACCCGGGTGCCGTCGGGGGAGTGCACCGGAAACTCCTCTCTTGCCGGAGTGCGTGCCACCGGAACGACCTCATCGGCTCCGAGCTGGTGGTAGCCAATGCTGTAATCGTCGGGACCGGTCCCGCTCCAACGCGTCGTCGTGAGGAAGTAGCCGCGGCCATCCACCGTCCACGCGGGATTGACGTCGTCTCCCGGGGTGGTGGTCAGCACCTCGTGCAGTCCATCAGCGATGAGGAGGATGTCTTGGCTGCCGGTCGAGGCAGAGTCCTCTGTGCTGGACATCAGGAGGGTGTCTCCGCTCAGCGAGTACCCCCCGAGCATCCCCCAGCTGACAAACGGCTCATTCCGAAGTACGGGAGCACCTAGTGCCAGTGAGCGCTCGGGATCCCAGTTGACCGGGTCGATCGCAATCCGCGCGGTCCGCCAGGATGGGAGTCCGTCTCCTTCCCACGCCACCTCCAGGACGACCGAACTCGCCCACGAATCGGCCGCGGCGGCCAGCACGTGTGAACGCCGCCACAGGACCACGCCAAGCAGCGCGACCACGGCGGCGGCCGTGACCGCCATCCGGTTGATTGGAAGGCGTTCCCGGATGGGGCAGAGCCGGCGAACCTCACTCCGCAGCGCCGGGTCGCCCCCGACGAGTTGATCAAGGAGTTTATCGAGCGATGACCGGTCATGTCCCGCGTGACGTTCCTGCTGTCGTGCTCGTTTGACCAGGCGTGCCAGCGACGCGCTGTCGCGTACCTGGGCATAGTGGTGTGCAGATCGTCGCAGCGCGGATTGACTGTTGGAACTCCTCGACTCAAATGCACGGCCCAGCGCACGCCGCAGTCGCTGTTCCTCGACCGGGTCCATCGCTGCTGCGGCAGATGCGATTTCGTCGTGCGTCGGTTCGAGGATGCCGTGGCGATCCTCGACGAACCCAAGTCGCTCCAGGAGCATCAACTGTGTGGAGAGCGATTCGGCCCGGAGGTCCACCACTTCGCCGAGCAGTTCGTGCTCGAGGGGCGTCCCTGCCAGCGCCAGTGCGCCGAGCACGCGCCTTGCCTCTGGGCCCAGTTGTGCGAGGCGCTGACGAATCCCGTCCCGCTCCGAGAACACCGGTTCCCTGGATGTGAGGGCGGGCCCGACCCACTGCTCGCCCTCGATGCGCAGCGCTTCGCGCTCCGAGGCCAGCGACAGCAGCTCCAGCACCATGAGCGGGTTCCCCGCCGCGGCGAGGAGGAGTTGGTGGCCGATCCGCTGTGCGTGGGCGGCATCGGGGAATCGCGCCAGGGACTCCAGCAGCTCCGTGACCTGCTCCTCGGTGAGCGGCTCGAGCGCCACGGCCTGTCGCGCCTCGGATCGCAGCTGGATTGTCCCAAGAGGCCTGGTCGCCGTGACGATCAGGATTCCGGTGTGGTCGAGTCGAGCGAGGAGTCCCTCGAGGATCGTGAGCGACTCCGCATCGGCCCAGTGCAGGTCGTCGATCAGCAGCGCATGTGGAGCCTCTTCTGCCGTGGCTCGCGCCAGCTCGGCAAGGGCGAGGGTCCGCCGTCGCACGGCCTCCGCCGCCGTTGCGGTGTCGGCGCGCGCGTCGTAGTGGCTGGCCAGGCCCGGGTCGAGGGCCACGAGTGTCGCGGCAACCTCCGGCGACACCCCCTTGGCCCCGGGGAGCGAGGCCAGCGCCCGGGCGAGTTCGCTCGCCAGCGATGACGCCAGCTCACGATCCCCAGGGTGGGCACGGAGGTACCGCACCCGGGCACTGGAGCTCCGAAGTCGCGCCTCGAGATCCAGGAGGAGGCGAGTCTTGCCGAGTCCGGCTGCACCGACCAAGTGGACGTGCTGGGGGGATCCTTGGCGTGCGTCAGCCCATGCCGCGAGGGCGGTTGCGAATTCTCGTTCGCGCCCCACGAGCTCAGCGGTTAGTCGGGTCGTGGCGGGCACCTCTGTGGGGCCGGATGATTCGTCGGCCGTGGTGCGCCCGAGCGCCCGGCGGACCATCGCCTCCGACGCCGGTTCGAGCTCCACCTCGTCTTCTCGCGCCCGCCAGAGGAGCCGCTCGGCTTCGCTGGCAGCGGAGAGCGCATCCCCGCTGGCGAGGTGCGCCTCTATCAGCAGCCGGGGGCCGGATTGGCCGTCGGGGTCGAACTCCTTGATCCGGCGACTCACGGTTATCGCGTCGCGGGGCGAGCCTCGGGCAAGGGATCGTCGCGCGTGCAGTTCAGCGGCGCGGAGGAAGGCGGACTGGAGCTGGAGGCGTTCTCCGTCGGCCCAGTGCTCAAACGCCGCGCCGCCCGGCGAGGCGAACGCCGTGATGAAGGGTCCGCCGTAGATGCTGAGGGCTGTCGCGAGTTCGCCGGCCTCTATCGCAGCGAGGAAGCGGTTCCGGTCGAGCCCCACATCACAGGCGAGGCGGATCTCCTCCTTGCCGTCGAGGCACGCCTCGCCCAGCACCTGCCGCAGCTGCCAGAGCGCCTGACGGAGGGCGTGGCGGGCGCGCTCAGGGTCGGCATCTGCCCAGAGGAGGTCGATCAGGTGCTCGCGTGAGGCGGTGCGGCCGGGCGAGGCGGCCAGGTAGACGAGGAGGGCGAGCGGCTTGCCGGGTCCGAGGAGTTGCTCGCCTCGGGTGTCGCGCAGGGCGAAGCCACCGAGGGTGACCAGCGTCAGCGGAACGTCAGCCGGGGGGCGCATGACGGTCTCCGAGGGCATATGACGGCCTCCAGACGCGCGGGTAGTTGACTCCATACCAGCGCGACCGTGGCCCTCTACGGCGCGTTCACGCCGTCACTCCTGGTCCGGGTCGGACCTTCGACTGGCTCGCACCTGAAAAGGTACGGTCCGGGCTGGGGGGGCGGTAGGTGCCGGAATACCGGCCTATGCCATTCCGAGATGGTCCACCTGGCCTCCCCACTTCTGCGATCCCCCATATGAGACCTGTCCGCAAAGCTGAATCCGTGTCGATCCTGGCGAGCCAGGTCGGTTCCGTCTATTCCAAGGGCGGATGCCCAGCCCTTATCGCGTCGGTGGCCATGCTTTTCGCCGGTCTTTGCGCTGCGTCTCATGATCTCGAAGCACAAACCCAGCGGCGCATCACGATCCAAACTGCGGGCAGTGGAGCAGGAGAGGTCACTGTAAACGGTACAGGTATTGTGTGCAGGCGTAGTGCATCTGGAATTCAATCTGGAACGTGCTTCGCGGACGTGACCTCCAGCGGACCGTGGACAGTTTCTGCACTTCCAGATCTGGGGACGGATCCGCCGGCCTTCTCCTCGAATTGCAGCCCTATCTCGTCGACGGCATGCCGGGTGACTGCTTCGTCAAGTGTGACAGTCACGGTCACATTCACCCGCACTATTGCTCCACAACTGTCCATTACGTCGGTCACGATCGCGCCGAATCCAAGAACTTCAGCCGATCCGGTTGACATCACGTGCCGCGTAGAGAACGTCGGCGGTGGCACCGCCAGTGGTAGTACTTGGCGCATCTTGGTGGATGGTGTCCAGCAGGCGTCGGGGTCATTGCCCTCGTTGTCTGCGGGAAACTCAGCGACGCGAACCGCTTCCGGCAGGGGACCGTTCAGCCAGGGGGTGCATACCGCGAGATGTGAGGTGACCTACAACGGTGTCACAACCCCATTCGACCAGGGGTTTACCGTTGGGGCGGCTCTGTCCACGCTGCCCGTGGCTGTACGTCAGGCTGATGGCGTCAGTGGGGTAGGGGCCGGCTACACCGTGGAACTGATCATCGGATCTAGTGCGGTTTCTGTAAAGCAGACCGATGCCACTGGGGTGGCAACCTTCTCTTCGCTCGATCCGACTCTGGCATACTCACTTCGAGCATATGCACCCCAAGCAGCGGGTGGATACTACTGGGGGGATCAGGCACCGTTCCAGGTACAGGTGGGCATAAACCCATTGAAGGTGCTGTGGCGAAATGTGCCGTTTGTTACGGGTGCCCGGATCTCTCAACAGGGTGTCCCAAGTCAATCTTTGCTGCAAGGAGCTACTACAGGTACGATCGTCTCTCCAACGATTGTCAGCTCGCGTCCAACGCCTGCTCAAACGTCTTGCTTGAACCCTCCTTCACCCGCCGGTACG
>ERZ869936.1413-NODE-1413-length-17293-cov-31.600244_pt1 | contig 17293 bp, 16 predicted proteins | sample MGYA00520876_ERZ869936 | MGnify/ENA primary metagenome ERZ869936 (study PRJEB32218, sample SAMN09650985) | biofilter metagenome | isolation source: enrty point of leading RO module | place: Saudi Arabia: Thuwal, RO plant located on Red Sea | collected 2016-02-17...
CCAGTGCAGCAAGTAATGCCGGTGGAGCAGCATCCAGTGCAGCAAGTAATGCCGGTGGAGCAGCATCCAGTGCAGCAAGTAATGCCGGAAACGCTGCAAGTGGAGCAACAAGTGATGCAGGAAACGCTGCAAGTGGAGCAACAAGTGATGCAGGAAATGGTAATGGTAACGGAAATAATGGTAACAATGTAAAAATTTCTTTAAAATTAAAAAATGATAATCTTAATGCTCTGGATGATCCAGAAAAACAAAATCATATGAAAAATCTTAAGTCTTTGGCAAAAGATAACATGAATTTGGATAATAATCTAAAGAAGCTTTTGAAGACAGATAACGGAAAAGCAATTGTAAAAGACGTAATTGAAAACAAAGCAAATGGTAACGGAAACGGTAATGGTAACGGAAACGGTAATGGTAACGGAAACGGTAATGAAAATGGCAATAAATTTGGATTAAAGTTCAAAAATGGTCAGACGCAAATTGTAGTTGAATTATCAAAGATTAATCCAAAACTCTTAGAAAAATTAATGGCTAAAGGTCAGATTGATGTAATGTCAGGTTCACTTGTACAAATGACTTTGAATGTTGAAAATCTGAACGAAGTTATGGCTATGTCTGGAGTAGACTTTATTCGAACTCCAGTTTCACTAACAGATGTAAACAAGCCAATATTTTATGATATTAAATCAAATTATGTGGATGTAATACCTGATGAAGGGATTTTAGATAGTTTGAATGATCTAGTCTCCAAAGAAAATCAGGCATCTAAAAATACAATAAAAGAATACTCAGGCATAGAGAAACAAATTGACGGTATTCAAACTAAGGTGGTTTCAGAGCTATCAAAATTAGATGGTGAATCCTCAAATGAGAGAACTTCAAGCCAAGTTACATACAACTTGTACAAAATTTACAAAGAAAACAAGTTAGAAATTGCTTCGTTGGAAAAGTCAATCAATGAAGAAATCATCAAAATTACAGGCGAAGAATCTACCAATAATGAGATAAATGAAGATAACAACGCTGATGCTGAATCTAGTGAAAGAACAATTGAATCTAGTGAAGAATCTACAGATAGTACTGAAAACTCCAAGTCAATCGAAGAAAGTTCTGATTCAGAAGTAAAAGATCCCAATACTGAGACACGCCAATTAGAATCATCTACTGATGAAAGTAGAAAAGCAAGAACCAGCTCAAGTTCTGATTCCACAAAACAAGATAATGTTTCAGATGATAACTCAATTAAAAAAGATACACGAAGTTTAAACAAAAATCTTAGTGATGTAGAAGTTAAAAAATATGAAAAATTAATCCAATTACAAAATAAACTTGAAAAACTTTCCCAATTAGAAGGTATTATCAAAGAAGAAAGAATGGATCATAAAGTATCCGAAGGTGTATACTCTATTAATGCAGATATTGTTCATACAAAAGGTATCACAGGCAAAGATGTCAAAGTTGCAGTACTAGATCTTAGTTTTGATTTATCCAATGAAAAGATTGCAGACAACATCGCAGACACTAAATCATTTAGAGGTGGTTCATCAGGTTTATGGACACAGCAACATCACGGCGGAACCAACGGTTTGGAGCACGGAACAGCAGTAGCTGAAATTATCACCGATGTTGCACCAGATGCTGACTTGTATCTATATGAGATGGATACTGACGTAGAGTTTGTTGCCGCAGTCGATGAGGCAATTGCAAATGAAGTAGATGTCATTGCAATGGCAGCAGGATGGCCCAACTTACCAACTGATGGAACCAGTCACATCACAAAGAAGGTAGAAGAAGCAATATCACATGGAATTACATTTGTTGTTCCTTCTGGAAACTTTGCTGAAAAACACTGGGAAGGAAAATTTGTTGATTCAAACCTAAATGCATGGCATGAATTTGACGAGTACGACGAAGGCATGTCTATATCCGTATCAAAAAGCCAAGTCTTGGCCCAACAACCAATTATGGTTTATCTGAACTGGAACAACCCACTAAAGGATGTTACAGACTTTGACTTGATACTACTTGATCCAACAGGAAATATCGTAGACTATTCTGCTAATATTCAAAAAGTTCAATCTGATAGAAGCTTTGAGAGCATTCACTTTGTTCCACAGATGGAAGGACTGTATGCAATCGGCATTTCCTATGCAGGAAACCAGCTTGATGGCGACTTGACGGCTGCAAACATTCCAAGAGATACTATTCTAGAGGTCTTTTCAGTAAACAATGTAGTAGAATACCCAATTGCTAAAAGTAGCGTGGTAGTTCCTGCAGATGCAAGAGGTGCCATAGTAGTCGGCGCAGTAAATAGTCAAAACGGTAAGACAGAGTCATTTAGCTCACAAGGTCCAACAAACCACGGTAAACTAGCCCCAGATGTAGTAGGCCCAGACGGTGTTACTACACTTGCATACAATGGAGACTTGTTCTATGGAACATCCGCAACAACGCCATATGTGGCAGGATTGGCTACATTGATGCTGCAAGGAAATCAAGATGCATCACCAGTAGATGTGCTAGAACAAATGAAAACCAATACAGTAAAAACTACAACTGAGGCATCAAATGATATTGGTTACGGAATGATTGATGCATCATTTTTAGCAAACAAAAACTAATTTTTTAAGAAAAATATTTTCCATATTATTATCCAGTGTTAACTAGGATCCAAAAATCACAAATGTGTGTAACTGCATTACAAACAAGACTATACTAGTAATTCTGATTCATACTATACAATGAACACTACAACACAGACTGAATGGTTTGGAAAAAAACTACTTAGTATGATGATAATTGCAGGTGTATCTATTTCTGGTGTATCCTTTTTTGTTTTGGATTCTGGAATGGATAATGTAACTTCACAAGACACAACACTATGTGATAATGGCTTGTGCTATGATTCACACACAGACTCAATACCAGTAGGAACCTACGTTCAGCAACATGCTGAAGTTGGAACAGTCCAAGTAATGCAAAAAACTGAGGACTTCTCTTCACTGAAACTATTCAATAAAGGACCAAAGTATGAAGTAGATGACTTTACAGCCACAATCTATCCGGCAAAAGACAGTTTTGTCAGAGAAGGAATTCGAAATTCCAACGAAGGCTCAAATGATATACTTCGAGTGATGGGACAAGGCGAGACAAATAACAGAGCGTTGATTGCATTTAATCAAAATGATCTAGAAGCAGTAACCCAAGGAAAATCACTCAAATCCGCTACGCTAAAGCTTTTTGTAATTAGTAATGACGGAAAATGGTCAGATTCACAAACCATCAACATCCATGCCCTTGGTGCCAATTGGGATGAAGGAAAAAGCATGAATGCTCCATTTAGTAGCCTAGTAGGCGAACAGACAGGAGTAACATGGGATTGTTCTACACAAACAGACTGTGCAAGTTGGAATGGAGGAGTATTTAATCCAGCACCAACTGCAGTGACTAACATCGACAATTCAGTAAATGGTCAATGGATAGAATTTGATGTAACTGGCGACATTGAAGCATTTCTTTCTGGAATGGAAAACAATGGCTGGATCATCATGAAGAGTAACGAAGACCAACCAGGCAGAATTAACTTTGCTGCAAGAGAAGCACAGAGTAACACTCCACAATTAGAATTGACTTTTGCTTAAGTCAATTTTTTTATTTTAATTTTTAGATACTAATTTTAGGCATTTGGAATACGATTGTATGTAAAAAATTACAAACAGAAGTTTTTGATTAGATGCTACGTATTAATTACATGAATAAAGATTCAATTCCAAAATTTAATTTGATCAGAGAGGTTCCCATATACAATAAAGATTTCAAATATGATTTTTTTGCTCAAAAAAATATCGAAGTAGATGAAAAGCTAACAATTCACAATTTAGAAAAAATAGAGGGAGAACTATGCAACCTAGCCTGCTAATTGTAGATGATGATTTAGATACTGTTGAGATCTTCAAAGAATTTCTAGAGATTAAAGGATTCAATGTGATTGGAACTGGCAAAAATGGTAAAGAAGCAGTAGAGAAATACCAAGAGCTAAAACCATCCGTTGTATTACTTGATGTAATGATGCCAGATTATGATGGAATTTATGGATTGCAGGGCATAAGAAAAATTGATCCAGATGCAAATGTCATAATGGTGACAGCAGACAAAACTACTAAAACTGAAGAAAGATTAAAAGATCTTAATGCCAATGATGTACTTTACAAGCCATATGAAATTGATGATGTAGTTTCTGCAATTAACAAAGCTGTTGTAGGTTCTATGAAAATTTCATGCTAGGATTCTAACAGGCAAGCACCAAAAACTCCAGCAGAGTCGCCAAGTTTATTTTGTAAGATTGGAGTATCAATTAGATCACTGAAGACACATTTGTAAACAAAATCCTTTCCCTCATCATACAGAAATGGAATGTTTGAAACTCCGCCACCCAAAACAATAGCATCTGGATCTAGTATGTCTATTACATTTGCAAGAGAACGCCCAAAGTTTTCTAAGAATTCTTTTTTCCATAGTGAAGATTTTTCATCAGAGCCGATATTTTGAATAATTTCAGCTAATTTCTGATCCTTTCCAGTAATTTCAAGCCAGTTTTTCTCTAATGCAGGACCTGAGATGTATGTCTCAACGCATCCATTTTTTCCACAGTAACACTTGTTTCCATTTGTGTGTAAAATGTGATGTCCCCATTCTCCAGCAATATTGGTTCGTCCATGATGAATTTTTCCATCAATTACAATGCCTCCACCTACACCAGTTCCCATTATAACCCCAAATACAATTCCAAAATTTTTTGCAGCACCCATTGTTGCCTCGGCAATTGCAAAACAGTTTGCATCATTATCCATAGAAATTTTTTGTCCTAATCTTGATTCAAGATCTTCTTTTAGAGACTTGCCAATCAAGCATTGTGTGTTGCTGTTTTTTATTAGACCTGTTTTCTTTGAAATTGCTCCAGGAGTGCAAATTCCTATACTGCAAGATTCAGTCTTTAACTCCTGAATCATATTCGAGATTGATTCCAAAATTTTTTCATAGTCATTTTGCGGTGTAGGTATTCTTTTTCTCTGTATAACTTGAAAATTTTCATCTACGAGAATTGATTCAATCTTTGTTCCTCCTAGATCTACACCTATTCTATTCACAGTAATCTAGATGAAACAGTTGGCTTAAGTTTTGATAATTTATCCCATTGGTGGCATTCCAGGGTGACCACCGCCACCACCTGAACCGCCAGATACTGCAATTACATCATCGATTCTTAGAATCATGCATGCAGCTTCGGTAGCAGATTTTACGATTTGTTCTTTTACTGCTACTGGTTCTACGACATCAATTGCTAGCATGTCTGCAATCTTTGTATTTCTAGCGTCAATTCCTGTCCATTTTCTACCTTGGCTTTGCTTTGCTCTAAGATTTGCCATGGTATCAATAGGATCCATACCTGCATTTTCAGCAATGGTTAATGGTATAGTTTCAAGTGCTTCAGCATATTTTTTGATTGCAAGTTGTTCTCTTCCATCAAAGCTATCTGCCCATTCTTTTAGTTGGGTAGCTACAAATGCTTCTGGTGCACCGCCACCTGCTACAATGGCAGGTTTTTCAATGACATCTTTTACAACCATTAATGCATCATGAATAGAACGGTCAACTTCATCAACTACTCTTTGAGAGCCACCTCTCATCAATAGAGTTACAGATTGTGGATTTCTACATCCTTCAATGAATACCCATTTATCAGATTCTACTTTCTTTTGTTGAACTAGTTCAGCGCTACCAAGATCTTTTTCTGTAAGATCATCAAGGTTTGTAGTAACTCTACCGCCGGTAGCTTTACCAAGTTTAGTCATATCACTTTCTTTAACTCGTCTAACAGCTAAGATTCCGTGTTTTGCGAGATAATGCTGTGCAATGTCGTCAATTCCTTTTTGACATAACAGAACGTTTGCGCCTACATCGTGAATTTTATCAACCATCTGTTTTAGCATTCTATTTTCTTCTTCAAGGAACATTTGCATTTGTGTAGGGTCACTAATTCTAATTTCAGAACTCATCTCAGTTTTTTCAACTTCTAATGCTGCGTTAAGTAATGCAATTTTTGCTCCCTGTATCTTTGATGGCATTCCACTGTGAACTACCTCTTTGTCAAGAACAATTCCTTTTACTAGCTGTGTATCCTGTATGGAGCCACCTGCTTTCTTTTCAACTTTAATGTTATCAAGATCAACAGAATATTTTTCTGCCTTTTTAGTTGTGATTTTTAGAATGGAATCTACTACAAGTTTAGATAAAATGTCACTGTCTTCAGATATTAGTTTAGAATTCATGCTAGTGATTGCAATCTTTAGTAGTGATTCTCTGTCATCAGGCTGAATTTTTTTTGCCATCTCACTTAGAATCTCTAATGTTTTATCAGATGCTGCTTGATATCCCTCAATAATTACTGATGAATGAACGTCTTTTTTGATCAACTCTTCTGCTTTAGCAAGCAATGCACCAGCAAAGACTACTGAGGAAGTAGTACCATCTCCAACTTCATTATCAATTGTTTTAGAAATTTCAACCATCATTTTTGCTGCGGGGTGTTGGACATCAATCTCTTTGAGTATTGTTGCTCCATCGTTTGTAATTGTTACATCACCTAAGGAATCAACAAGCATTTTGTCTAATCCACGTGGGCCTAGACTGGTTCTTACTAGATCAGCCACAAGTTTTGCTGCCTGTATGTTGTTTTGCTGTGCGTCTCTTCCTTTTTGTTGAAGGGCACTTTCCTTTAAAACAAGAACTGGTCCTTGTGGAGTTTGCTGAATTGAAGCCATAAGCTGCTCACAATTCGCTAAATGCCCCTTTTTAAGATTACTTAGTTAATTGGAGAAATGTACGATCTCTTTTTTACATCTACTATTCCAGAATAGAGTATTCGTATCGATGGCAATGCCAAAAATGGTAAAAATAAGGGAATCAGATGGGGTCTTTGAAACTTGCATCCAGCATCAATAATCGAAGAATTTACTGATTCAAACTGCTCAGTTACCTGTTCAAAAGATTTCGAAGAAATGATTCCGCCAATGTTTAGCTCTAGATTGGATTTAATTTTTTTATCCTTTACAACTACAAGACCACCTTGTTCTTTGATCAAATGATTTGCAGCAGTTGCCATATCTTCTTCATTAGACCCTATGACGATTAGATCATTTTCATGAAAGCTCCACGTGGATGCAAATGCTCCTATATCTGAGCCAAAGTTCTCGAGAAATCCGATAGTATGTGTTTTGGTTCCAAATGTCCTATCAAAGGCTGCTACTTTCCAGACATCCTCTTCCTTGGAGGGTAAAACATTATCATTTTTTGTTTCTAGTTCAACAGTTCCTAATTCAGTTATGATTTCTGAATTCATTTTGATTGTGTTGGCAGATACTGATGAAGACTTTGATTTAATCTCAAAGTCTTTGTATGAGAATTTTTTTCTTAGTTTTACAGTTTTTTTAATCCATGGTGGAATGGTTTTCTTCTTGATAGGACTCACAATGCTGCCATTTGAAGCAACGAGTTTTCCTCCAACGAAAACTCTTCGAGGAACTATGGAGGAGAGTTCATCAAATACTAGCAGATCAGCTAGTTTGCCTGGAGCTATACCACCAAGATTTTTTCCTAGATTATAGTAATCAAAACAATTCTTTGAAGCCATGGTAATTGCGTCTATTGGAGACACTCCAAGCTTTATTGCTTCATTTACACAGTGATCAATATGCCCATATTTTTTCAAATCCAAAGGATCAACTCCATCTGAACAAAACATCAACCTGTCAATGTAAGTCCCATGGGATAAAACTCGAGGAATAATTTCTTTGAGATCTCGTCTAATAGAACCTTCTCTCATCATCACCCACATGCCAAGACGCAGTCTCTCCAAAACTTGATCAAAGTTTATTGGCTCATGACAGGACAAAATTCCAGAGGAAATGTATGCATTGAGTTTTTTATCAGATGCGCCAGCAGTATGACCATTAATTATACAGTCAGCTTCAAGCATTAGTGATAATGACTTCATAGTTTTTGGATCCTTATTGGTAACTTTGGTCCATGAGAAAACTTCCCCTAAACCTAAAACATTTGGTAATTTGATTGCTGATTTTTGTTGTGACAAACTTAGTGTTTTACTGTGACTGAATTTTCCGTCAACAGGCAATCCTCCTGGAACAACATTGAAGATTCTAATCGGTAGTTTTTCACATTGTTTCACAAATTCTCTAAAGCCTTGATAACCACACGCACTTACAATGTCAATTGGATCAGAAAATAGCGATGTGACACCACATAGTAAGGATTTTTTGGCAAGCTCCGATGGTAGAAAGAACTGATCAATGTGAACATGAGGATCTGCAAATCCTGGAGAGATGAACTTGTCATTTAGATCAATAATGGTAGTGTTTGCTCCAGAAGCGTGCGAAGCGTCTTGCCCTACATAGGCAATTCTATCGTTAATAATTGCAATTTGAGAATTTTTGATTACTTCGCGTGTGTAAACATTAACCAAAGAACAATTTTTGAAAATTAGATCTGCCTTTTTGTTGCCCATTGCTACCGAGTTGAGAGAAGAAATTGATTTTGCCAGAGTACTCATTAAATCAAATTGTTTCTGCGCCTAAATTAAGATTCAATGCTTAAATTACCGAAAAATGGGATTTTTTTCAATGAACTACCCCAAGGTAATAAAACGATATTGTCCAAAGTGCAAGAAACACACTGCACAAAAGGTCTCAATATACAAGGCCGGTAAACGAAGGGCATCTGCAATAGGTGAACGCAGACACGCTGAAGACAAAAAGGGGTATGGTGGACAGAAATTCCCGAAATTAGCAAAGCCAGCAAAAGTTACCAAAAAGGTAACACGTATGCTAACATGTCCAGAATGCAAGAAAAAATTCAACACCTATGGAATTAGAATAAAGAAATTTGAGTTGGTGGCAGCATGAAGAAGAATCACATTCCAGTTCCAAAACCAAGTAGCAAGTTTCAAAAAGTTGAATGTAAAGAATGCGGAGAGACTCAAGTGATATTTTCTCATTCATCAACACCTGTAACCTGTAATTCATGTGGAAATATTATTGCAAAACCAACTGGGGCTATTGCAAAAATTCACGGAAAGATTTCAGGTAGTGCCGAGTAAATCATAATCCTGTTTTGTGTTTAAATTAAAGGCAATTCGTTTATCATCAAGAATTTTGAATGATTCTTCAACAGAATCAAAATTTGTAATTTTTGATGCATCGATGATAGATACTCCAGAGTAATAGCAATCTACTCCGTCAACTACAATTGGGGCAGCAGATGAAATATTCAAAGATTCTAAGAATCCTTTTGTGATTACAAAACTTGTCCATTTTGAGCCATCATAAGATTCTATAATTTGTTTGATGATTGAATCGTCTAAAAACGGAAGATCCCCAGAGATTACCAATACAACTTGATCAAGTGATTGAAGAATTGCATTGAGATCGTTTGCATATCCTTTTCCAGATGTTTGAATAATTGGTATCCCAGATTCTTTTAACAATTTTTGAGTTTTGGGAGAGTTGGAACTGGTAGCGGCAAAAATTTTTTCAAGACTGTTAGAATTTTTTAAAGCATCAATTACATGAAGGATCACTGGTTTTCTATATGTTAACAAAAGTTTTTCATCAGGCATTTCCATGCGGGTTCCTTTACCACCAGCCATAACTAGTCCAATCATAATGAAACAAAAATCAATAGAGAAGATAATCTAGTTAATTCATTTGTAGCGCCAAGTACATCACCGGTAATACCTCCAAAGCTTCTACTAGATAGTGCAACTAGAAACATAGTGAATGAAATTCCTACAGCAAAGGCAATCATGCCAGTACTGCCCCCAAAAATTAGTAGTGGAGTCAATGTAAAAAGAAAGGCCACGCCTAGTTTTCTTTTATCTTTCATTAGTTGAAGGAAGGGGGAATTGGAACCTAGGGCAGCAGACTGGCCTATACTGGCCATAAGAACCATAGAAAATTTTGCAATAATTTCGCTAAACAAAAGAGCACTAAACAATTCAAAACCATTTGATAAGGATATTGCCGCTACCATTCCTATCAGATACATTACAATGGCAACAATTCCAGCAGAACCAGTTGAAAGATCTTTCATTGCGGCAAGTTTTTTTTCTTTAGTTCCTCTCACCATTAGACCATCAGCAAAATCTGCAAGGCCATCAGTGTGATGAATGCCTGTAATTATTGCAATTGCAGCTACAACAAGTAAACCTACTATTAATGGGTCAACACCTGCTTCAGACAATCCAAATCCAAATCCGCCAATTATTACACCGATTACAATTCCCACTAAAGGAAAGAGGTACATGTAACGGGCAATAGTTTCTAGATTAGCATTTGTTGTTGGAATAATAGTCAGAAAAGAAAAGACAGAACCAATTTCTTTAAGCAAATAACCACCCTATAGAAGACAATACAAAAATTATTGGTATAGTAAAGATTGCGCAAAACAACAAAGAGCTAAGCTTCATCAATGAAATTGCTGAATGGATTTGTTTTCTTGAAAGCTCAATGTTTCCATCACCTATGTTATAGTGTCCAATTTTTTCTAGCTTTGTGTTAAGTGCACCAGCAAGTGCTGCCATTGGATATCCAGCATTTGGGCTTTCTAATTTTCTGCCATCTCTCATCATTATCCTAAAGGCTGAACTAGAATCTAACCTCAATAGTTTTGCAGCTAAAACCATTACCAGTCCTGTTAATCTAGATGGAATGAAGTTTAAGATTTTATCACAATTTGCGCCAAACCATCCAATGTTTCTAAACATATTATTTCGATAACCCACCATAGAATCAATTGTGTTAACGGTTCTGTACAAAAATGCCCCTAATAGTCCAAATATTGAATAATAAAACAAAGGTCCAGTTACTCCATCTACTGTATTTTCAGAAACACTCTCTAAAACTCCGGATAATATGTGATTTTTATCCAATTCGCTAGTATTTCTTTTTACAATCATGGATAGATGTCCACGTGCTGCTTCTATGTCATCTCTTTCAACAGAATCAACTACAGATAGTGCATGCTTTTCCATTCCTTTAATTGCAATGGTTGTCTTGAGTAAAATTGAGCCAAAAATAATTCCAAGAACGATACTAAAGAAATCATTTCCAAGTAATTCTATGCCAAAAAGATAACCGTAAATCAGTATAGAAACTACGAAGCATGAAGCTACTACAATAATTATCCCCCCAATTCGTTCAGTTGTGTCGTTTTGAGATTTCATGATTGGTACCATTCTTCCAATGAATCTCCCTATCCAAGCAGTAGGATGATATCTTGAGCGCGGATCTCCAAATATGAAATCAATTCCAAGTGCAGCCAGTACAATCACTATGGATTCAAGGATCATCGTATCATTCTCTCAATTGCTTTAATGTTTAGATTTTGTTGGATTAATTTACTAAGTTTATTGATCTCGCCATCGATCTTATTGATTGTCTTTTTATTCCAAATGACTGGTTTTGTTATTTTTCCTAGAGAATCTTCTTCAGGCAAGCTAACGATAGTTTTTGGTATTACACCCAACATTGGAATACCGGTATATTTTTTCAATTTGGAAAATCCAGGTCTTAGAATTTCTGGGTCTCCAAGGAATTTGTTTAAGACAAATCCTTTGATGAGTTTTTGGTGTTTTTTTTCTAAGAGTTGAAATGTTCCCATCAAACTGGCAAATGAGCCCCCTCGTTCAATATCAGATATTAACAAAACAGAGGCATTTGCCAGATTTGCTATTCGCATATTGGCAATATCATATGATTGAAGGTTTATTTCGGCAGGTGAGCCTGCACCCTCAATTATTACCAAGTCTGAATTTTTTTGTAGATGGTTTAATGCAGTTTTTGCAACGGCTAGTCCTCTAGTATTTACAAACTTGTGATAGTAATCGTTTGCATGCATTTTTTTGAATTTTTTACCATTCAAGTATACATCGCTAAGATAATTTCCAAGTGGTTTTAACAAGATTGGATTTAACTCAGGCGTAATTTCACATCTAGCTGCTATAGCTTGGATGGCTTGAGCTCTAGATATCTCAAAGTCTTTTGTCTTGTATGAGAAATTTGACATGTTTTGAGATTTGAATGGGGATACGGAAAGTCCCTTATCAGAAAATATTCTACATAGGGCTGTAACTAGGGTGCTTTTACCTGCACTTGATGATGTTCCTTGAACCATTAATGCGTGCATGAGATCCTCTTTAGTTGTTTTACAAGAAGTTGGTTTTCATTTCTATTTTTTATTGCTATGCGAATATAATTTTCATTAAGACCTCTAAATGTACTACAATCACGAATTAAAATATTTTTTTTGAAGAGTTTCTTTTGTAAAACTTGAGATTTTACTTTTGTTTTAATTAGGATAAAATTGGTTTTTGACTCATTACAGTAAAATCCATCAATGTTTGAAATATTTTTTCGTAAAAATTCATATTCTTTTCTTATTAGTTGATTAGATTTTTTTAGAAATGTTTTATCTTTTAATGATGCAATGGCAGATTCTTGAGCTATTCCGCTTACATTCCAAGGTATCTTAAGATTGTTAAGTATTGAGATGATTTTTTTGTTTCCTAATCCATATCCAATTCGTAATCCGGCTAGACCAAATGATTTGGTTAATGAGCGTAAAACAAAGAGATTATCAAATTTTGAAATTAATTTAATGATAGTTTCATTAGACTCAGGCACCAACTCGATAAAGCATTCATCAACAAATACAATAGATGAGTTTTTTTTAGCTCGATTTATTATCAGTTCCATTTTTTTCTTTGTTAGTAAAACTCCGGTTGGATTATTTGGGTTACAAACAAAGACGCAACCATTTTTTGGAATTTTTTGCAGAAACTCTTCCAGGTCATCATTAAGATTCATTGTTTTAAAAAATGAAACAGAAGACCCCCGAAGTTGAACTGCATTCTCATATTCACTAAATGTTGGTATGGGAATCAAGACAGGAGTTTTTTTGGAGAGAAATGCATGAGCAAAATTGTAGATTATTTCAGTTGCGCCATTTCCTACTACTATCTGATCTAATGGGAGTTTTGTGTATGATTGGATATTCTTGCGAAGCTCAAGAGAGTCAGAGTCAGGATAAATTCCAATAGTGTCTAGTTTTTCTTTGATTATTTTTTTGACTATAGGTGGCGATCCTAGAGGATTGATGTTTGAGCTAAAATCAAGGATTTTTGATGAATTTCCCCGTACAGAGTAAAGGCCCCCGTGTGACGCTGGCCTATGACGTTTAACATATGGATTACTTGGTTTCACAAAACCGAATAGTCGCTGGGAATATAGTGTGTTTTGGTTAAAAACGGTAAAGGATTATTAATTGAATTGGATACTTTTTTCATCGTGGATAAGAAAAGAGTTGCAATAGTAGGAGTAACAGGCTCTGTAGGCCAAGAATTTGTCCAATCACTAAAAAACCACCCGTGGTTTGAGGTTACACAAATTGCTGCATCAGAGCGTTCTGCTGGAAAAAAATACACCGAAGCTATCAGGGATCCTAATTCTGGTATAGTATCTTGGGAAGTTGGTGGTGAGATTCCAGAATATATCAAAGAAATGGTAGTCAAAAGAATTGATGAGCTTGATGTTTCACAGTTAGATCTTGTATTTTCTGCAGTAGAATCAGTTGCCGCTAGAGATATCGAAACAAAATTAGCTGCAGATGTACCGGTAATATCAACAAGTTCGGCATATCGCTATGAAGAAGATGTACCAATTCTCATTCCAGGAATTAACGATGAACAATCAGAGTTATTAGAAATTCAAAAGAAAAATAGGAATTGGAAAGGATGGGTAGCACCGCTTCCCAATTGTACAACAACAGGATTAGCAATTACGCTAAAGCCATTATACGAAAAATACGGTGCAAAAAAAGTTATGATGACTTCAATGCAGGCAATTTCAGGTGGAGGTCGTGCCCCGGGAGTGTCTGCCATGAACATTACAGACAATATCATTCCGTATATTCCAAAGGAGGAAGGAAAGGTTAGAGTTGAGACAAGAAAGATTCTTGGAAAGCTAAAAGATGGAAAAATCGTTGATGCAGACATTAAAGTTAGCTGCACATGTACACGAGTTCCAGTAATTGATGGTCATACAGAATCAGTGTTTGTAGAGACAGCTCAAGATATCGATCCCATTACTGCAAAGAAGATGTATGATGAATACAACAAACTTATCACTGTAGCGGGCTTGCCATCTGCTCCAAAAGATTACTATGCAGTACATGAAGATCCTACTAGACCTCAACCAAGAATAGAACGAGATGTTGGAGATGGAATGACTACAACTATTGGAAGAGTCGAAAAAGAAGAATTGTTTGATCACGGACTCAAATACATGCTATTCTCCCACAATAAGAAAATGGGTTCTGCAAAGGGTGCAGTACTATTAGCAGAGATGCTATACAAAAAAGGTAAAATCTAAACAATTATTGAAAATTTTTCAATAATGTGACAAATTCAATAATAGACTTATAAGAAACGGTTAGATCATCGATTCTGGAGAGTTGTTTTGGCAAAAGTTGATGACTTAGATCTAACAATTTTATCTGAATTATCAAATGACGCATCAATTTCTGTTCCACGATTATCAAAAAAAATCAAAGTAAATCCAAGTGTTGTTTATTCAAGAATTAAGAGATTGGTAAAAAGAAAACTCATCGAACGATTCACCATTGTAGTAAATGATCAAGAATTAGGATACCAAGTAAAATCTCTGATTGGAGTAAACATGGATTCTAAAAAAAGAGACAACGTAATTGAGGAATTATTCAAGATTGATGGAGTTAGAGAGATTGCAGAGGTTACAGGTAGGTTTGATATTCTAGTAACGGTTTATGCAAAAAGTTTGGATGCAATGCATAAAATTGTCTCAGATAAGATTGGAAAGATTGACGGAGTCATATCATCAGAGTCATTTATCGAGATGAAGACGCGATCAAAAGCAATGCCATATATGCAATCAGATTAGGTGAAAAACAGTGCAAAAACAAAAAACTCAGTCTCGATTTTCTGTTTATTACGAACTTAGCAAGCCAAAAATTTGGTATCTTTTAGTTTTCACTGCATTTGGGGCAGCCATTACGGCGTCAAACATTTATGATATTCCTATTTCTCCAGCCACTTGGGGATTGATGTTAGGAAGTGTTGCAGCAGGTTCTGCAGCAGCAAATACCCTAACCAACTATCATGACAGAGATATTGATGCGATTATGGATAGAACAAAAGAACGCCCCATTCCATCAGGAAGAGTTACTCCTGAAAATGCACGTAATTTCGGCTATGCGTTAGCAGCAATATCATTAGTTTTGGCATTTGGAATTTCATTTACAACATCAATGGAGCAGGGATTGTGGGCAACAGCATTTATCGCATTTGGTTTGTTCAACAATGTTTTGATTTATTCATACGCTCTAAAACGTAGAAGTAGAAGCAATATCATTTTAGGAGGATTATGCGGTGGTGCCCCTCCATTGATTGGTTGGGTTGCAGTAACGACCTCAGAGATGTGGACTATGGGATTAACAATGGCAGGATTGGTATTCATTTGGATTCCAATGCACATTTGGGCTCTAACATTACACTTTAAGGAAGATTATAACAAAGTTGATGTTCCAATGCTCACAGCAGTCCAGTCTGAAAAAACATCTGCAAGAGTAATTGCTGCAAGTACAGTAATGATGGTTCTTTTCAGCGTTGTACCCTTCTTTTTGACTCTGGAGGACGGAACTCCCATGATGGGACAAGTATACTTGTGGACTGCAATAGTATCCGGTGCATTAATGATTGCACTTTCTGCATGGGTAGTAGCAAAACCTAGTGAAAAAGCATCTTGGATGCTGTTCAAATTTTCTAGCCCATATCTTACAGTGTTGTTTATTGCACTAATGGTTGATTCTGCATTATAGAATTCAGCTTTGTGAACAACTGATAATTTCTTCGCGGGCCTTATAAGCAAAATTTACCTTGTCTTAACATGGTAAGATACAACTCAAAAGAATTTGAAAGACAAGATTTTTCTTGGCAGGATCTGCAGGGATTGTCTTGGATATTCAATGATGAATTTTCAAGTGAAGAACTGAAAAATTCAAAATCCATAGCTTGTGCGTAGAGAAATCTACCTATTTTTTCTTTGATTTAATACGAAATACCTTTGTGTCACATACAGAGCAGGTTCCCCGTATTGCAGCACGTCCATTTTTCATGGTGGTGTCTTTAGGATCTTTAATGTCTCTTTTTTTCTTACATTTTACGCAATAAGCTTGAATGTTAGAAGAGTCAGTTTTTGTTCCTTTGGTGGAAGTGGGTTTACTTGTTTCGGATTCAGGTTCATTTTCATCAAGTTTTGGTGCATTCTGTAATGCTTTTTCAAGTTCTAGAATTTGTTTTTCAAGTTCAGATATCTTTGCAACTTGCTCAGATGTATCAGTATGAGTTTCTGGTGAATCATTTACTTGTTTTTCGTCTTCATCAGGAATTTGTGTAGAGATAGATTTTGCTTCTTGCTCAGATTCAAGCTTTTCAATCTGTTTTTCAAGATCGTTTTTTCTTTCTAATTGTTCAGGTGTAGCTTCTTCCTCTATGCTTTCATCAAATTTTGGGGCATTTGCCTGAATTTCTTCAATTTCAGCAATCTGTTTTTCCAGTTCTGCAACACGAGCAAGCTGTTCTTGCATGGCTTGTTCTTCTCTGACCTTTTCTTCCTGAGCTTTCTTTGCTTCAGCTTCGGCAATCTGTTTTTCCAATTCTGCAACACGAGCAAGCTGTTCTTGCATGGCTTGTTCTTCTCTGACCTTTTCTTCCTGAGCTTTCTTTGCTTCAGCTTCGGCAATCTGTTTTTCCAATTCTGCAACACGAGCAAGCTGTTCTGATGAGGGTTCATCATCAGTTTTCTCAGAAATTTCTGTTTTTGATGGATAGGTAAACCCCTTAGGCATTGTACCATGGGGACTGGAGGGTTTTGGAATCTCTTTTGGTTTTTCTTTGGAAGGAACAAAGTCTTTAGGAAGTGTTCCTCGAGGAGATGGAGTTTTCTTTGACTCTAATTCTTGGATTTTCTTTTGGAATTGTTCAATTTTTTCTAATTGTATTTTTTGGATTTCTTCATATTTTTTAATTTGATTTTCAAACTCTTGAATTTTTTTACTTACTTCAGGTGAAACTGGTTCGGGAGCTGGAGCTGGTTTTGGTTCGGGAGCTGGAGCTGGTTTTGGTTCG
>ERZ869936.1414-NODE-1414-length-17288-cov-3.627343_pt1 | contig 17288 bp, 25 predicted proteins | sample MGYA00520876_ERZ869936 | MGnify/ENA primary metagenome ERZ869936 (study PRJEB32218, sample SAMN09650985) | biofilter metagenome | isolation source: enrty point of leading RO module | place: Saudi Arabia: Thuwal, RO plant located on Red Sea | collected 2016-02-17 ...
GTGGGATCTCGTGGGCCTTCTCCGGAGCCATCAATTCGATGACGAACGGATACCTGTCTCCCAACAGCCGCATTCCAGACATCGTGGCGCACTGGACCGGCTATTTTGCCCCGCGCAGCCATCACACGGGCGGAGCACACGTGGCTATGGGGGACGGTTCAGTCCGCTTTCTCAGCGCAAGCCTCGATACGGAACTCAGCCGCGCTCTGCACAGCCGGAATGGTGACGAACTCGTTGGCGAGTTCTGACGGGACAGCGACGTTCGCGGTCTGTGACAGACGCGAATCCGCGCGTGTTGTCTGACGACGCGAAGAGCCGTCGAACGATCCGTAGTGCGTGACTCGGCGGGCAGCCGTTCGCGCCGGATTGCCGCTGGCGAGATGTGAGCCACCGGGAGTGTGTCCGAACCAGTTCCAAATCTGCGTCTCAGATTCGCCCAGAGAATTCGGATGTCAGTTTGCGGGTTGAATTCGGACACGTTCCCGATCTCAGTCAATTCACTCAGACAATGAGGTTCCATATATGAAGTTGTCAGTGCAACTGTTCTCCAGGTCCTTCATGGTGACGTGGCTGGCCGTGATGCCCGCCGTACTCAGTGGTTGTGGCCAGCGTCCGATTACCGGCGGCACATCGGGTGCCCTGCTGACTGATGGAAATCCGATTCCAGACGTGCTGGTCCACATCTATTTGACCAATGCTGACACGTCTCTGGGATACGCCGTGACGTCTGGTGATGGAACGTTCGAACTGGTGGCCCAGGATTCAACCGGTCCACTGTATCTGGAACCTGGCTCCTACATTGTCGTTCTCGAGTCCGTTGGCGCTCCAACGGATCTCCCTGCGGAATAGATGGAGAGGGCCAGCGGCGACGTCCTTGAACTGAATGTGCCGGGTCTCACGTTGAATTGAAACCTTCCACTTTGAACACAGGGGAAAACTATGAGTTCTTTTGAATTGTCAGCCAGCGGCGAGCCCGATCCGAAACGGAAATCTACTCAATCCTCAGACGAGCCAAGTGCCGATCGCCTACGAGGACCTGTGAATATACCACGGTCGAAGAAACTCTACACGGTGATATGGCGATGGCATTTCTATGCCGGGCTGCTGTCGATTCCCATCTGTATGTTTCTGGGGACAACCGGCGCGATCTACCTGTTCAAGCCGTATGTCGAGCCACTGCTGTACCGCGATCTGCAAACCGTCGTTGTCGGGAGCGAGAAGCTGTCACTGGAACAGCAGCTTGAGGCAGCTCGTGCGGCGAGGCCAGATGCAGAGGCAGCCAGCCTGACCCCGGGAACCGAACCGCAGGCGGCGACTGAAATCTCGATGCGTACGCGGACTGGCGAAAACCTGCTCGTCTACATCGACCCGTACACGGGAGCAATCACCGGCGAACTGGTCCGCAGCCGCATGTTCATGCAACAGATTCGGAACCTGCACGGCGAACTGATGCTGGGGAAATTCGGAACACTGTTTGTAGAACTGACCGCGTGCTGGACAATCATCCTGCTGGCAACAGGGATCTATCTCTGGTGGCCGCGGCCTGGTTTCAGACTGAAAGGCGTATTGATACCACGACTGCGACAAGGGTCGCGCGTTTTCTGGCGGGACATGCATGCTGTCGTGGCAATGTATGCGTCGGCAATCATCCTTGTGCTGTTGGTTACGGGTCTGCCCTGGACAACAGTGTGGGGCGGCCTTTTCAAACAACTTCAGTCGGCGACCGGTCAGTCGCGTCCGCTGGCGGCCGAATTTCGAGTGCCATTCAAATCCGAAAGACCGGAGGGGGCCAGTCAGCTATCGCTCACGCATGCTGTTCAGATCGCCCACTCCCAGGGCATGACCGGGCCGTACACGATCAACCTGCCACGCGGGCCGGAAGGAACCTATGGCTTTACCAACCGAAGTCCAAACCTGAGCGAATCAAACTTCCTGTTTCTCAATCGGTACACAGGGAGGATCATCAGTCGGGCGACGTGGGACGACCATCCGGCCGTGGCAAAGACGGTGGCGACTGGAATCCGTCTGCATCAGGGGGAACTCTTCGGGGTTGCAAATCTGCTCTTGATGCTGACGGGGGCTCTGGCAACGATCTGGATATCATTTAGCGCTGCTGTCATGTGGTGGCAACGACGGCCTCAAGGCAGACTGGGAATCCCCGCACTGCCGGCAGACTGGGATATCCCGCGAGGAATCACCGCGATCATCCTCACGCTCGCTATTGTATTGCCACTTGTCGGCATGTCGCTGCTGCTCCTGTTCCTTCTTGAACAGACCGTTCTCAAACGGCTGCCTCGAGTAGGTGAGTGGCTGGGATGGGCTACGGCAACTCGCTGCACGCGGCGAATCGAGCCGTCCGCCAATTAATGGTTGACAGTCTGCGCGAATGGGTTTCAGAGATACAATTCGATGGGTTCCGGTTCGACCTGACGGACGTAATTCACGCGGAATCCTGATGGTGCCATCGATCTGGACGATTCCACACTTTTTTGCTCAAGTTGTCAGGTCGCCAGTTACACTGAATTGGACCCCGGTTTCGGACCAATGGCGGGTATTGTTTAAGTGATCTGACCTTGCCCCCGTTCTAATGAATACCGAAAACGCCGAATTCGTGTCTCCGGATTCAGAACACTCAGTGCTTCCGTGGTCGATTACCGCACTGGCAATCGCATCAGCAGGCGTCGGGGGAAGTCTCTTCCTCAGTATCAGCATGGGTTTGAAGGCCGGAACGCTGTGCTTCTATCAGCGGATCTTTGCCATGTCGGCGGCCGGAACGCTGGCCGTTGGATTGCTGACGTCGGCCAAAAAGTCCCACGTCCTCCCGGCGCTGACCCTGCCGTCCGCCGCGGCAGGTCGTGCAGCGGACCGGTCATCGGACATGCCCACAACACAACAGGGAATTGAAGGACTCCGCCTGGACATCGCAATCACCATTCAGCTCTGTTTGCCCGTGGTGCTCCTGATCATTCTCTGGACCTGGGAGTCCATCCAGCCTTCTTCGATCGGGCGGGCGACCGATATCGGCATGCAGCGAGAAACCTCTCAATCACTCTGCTGAATGCAGTTCTGATGGCTGTCTCGTTCGGATCGCTGACATTTCTCATCACCCGGATCGTGGAACGCACTGAGACCGGCTTACTGCATCTCATTCCGCATACGGTGTGCCGATTCACTCTGGCCTTGATCCTGCTCGACGCCTGGATGTTTGTGTGGCACTGGCTGAATCATCGCGTTCCGTTGCTGTGGCGATTTCATCGGATGCACCACAGTGACCCCAGCATGGATGTCACAACAGCGACAAGATTTCATCTCGGCGAGCACGTGATTTCCGGCACGCTGCGGCTGACGTTGATTCCATTGCTGGGCCTGAGTAACTGGTAGATCGTCATTTATGAAATCGCCGTCGTGGCGATGATCCACTTTCACCATGCGAATATCACAATCGGTCGAGCTGACCGGTGACTGCGATGTCTGGTCGTGACGCCCGACATGCACAAGGTTCACCACTCGCGCTGGCAGCCCGCGACGGATTCCAACTACGCCGTCGTTCTGTCCATCTCGGATCGCATTGCTCGCACGTTTCGATTGAACCCCGATCCCCATTCCATCCGATTCGGACTGAACGAGTTTGCTGACGATCGATGGCAGACCATCGGCGGCATGCTGAAGACACCGTTCCGTCATACACCAGATATCCAGAGAGCGGAAACGGAGGCACACGCCGCGGAATCCTCGCGCGACACGTAACTCCCGAAGGCAAACTGTCTCCAGTCTTCGGTTCTGTCGCGAAAAAAGTCTTGACTCCGTAATACGGTACGGGGCGTAAGCTGTCTCAGGTACAGGAGACAGTGATAATGACAACTCACAGCGGAAGTCTGTCGATCGGGCAGTTGGCAAAGCGGGCCGGGGGTCGGGGTCGAGACCGTTCGTTTCTACGAACGCGAAGGACTGCTCGTTGAACCGCAGCGACGGCAGAGCGGCTACCGGCAATATCAGAGCGACACAGTGGATCGCCTGTTGTTCATTCGCCGGGCCAAAGAACTCGGCTTCACGCTCAAGGAAATCAAAGAGCTGCTGTCGCTCCGCGTGGACGAGGACAAGACCTGCGCCGATGTCCGGCAGCAGGCGGAAGCGAAGATCGCAGACATCGAAGACCGCATTCGCTCGCTGCAGCGCATGAAACGGGCGCTTGTGAAAGTTACCCGACAATGCAGCGGCAGCGGACCGACCAGCGAGTGTCCGATTCTGGAATCGATCAAACGGAAGGAACGCGCGTCATGAACCGGGACGAATCACAAAGCGGTTGGCGCCGAAGTCTGGCCGCCCTGCCGGCCGTGGGAACGGCTCTGCTGCCGAGAGTGAAGTGACCATGCACGCTCTCGGCTTGGGCCGGACTCCTCGGTTCGATGGGTCTCGCTTTTCTGTTGCAGACGGAATACCTGCTGCCGCTGATGCTGGTCGCACTGACCGCAGCGGTGGGAGCCCTCGGATACCGGGCCTCACAGCGACACGGTCGCGGGCCGCTGGTGACGGGACTGCTCGCGGCCGGCCTGCTCATCGTCGGCCGGTTCGTCGTCGGCCGGTTCGTCGTGGCGTCCGATCTGATGATGTACTGCAGTGCCGGACTGCTGATCGCGGCTTCCGTCTGGAATTCGTGGCCGAAGAAGCGTCCGGCACCACCACTTGTCGAACTGTCGTTTTCGGACGACACCCTTTCCAGCAGTCAGAAGGAGAATTGAACGATGACGACCACCCGAAAAGTCGAAGTTTTCAGCGCCGGCTGCGGCCTGTGCGATGACGCCGTCCAGCTTGTTCAGAGTATCGCCTGTCCGTCCTGTGACGTCGAAGTGCTCGACATGCAGGACGCGACTGTGGCTGCTCGCGCGAAGAGCCTCGGCATCCACCGCGTCCCCGCCGTCGTCATCGACGGCAAACTGGCCGACTGCTGCGCTGCAGGCGGCCCCGACGAAGCCACGCTGCGAGCAGCCGGACTCGGGCAGCCTGCCTGATCACGTGAGTCCACACAGACTCAAGTGCGGTCTGAGTTCGGTTGTGCTTTCAGGGCATCACGAAGGCTGCTGTGCGTTTTCGCAACTCTTCAGCGTGACGAGTTCCGGGCCGCAGCAGCCCGCTTCGGCGTAGAGTTCGTCTTTGGCATCGGCTTCGAGAACCACAAACACTTCCCATTTGTGGCCATCGGGATCGACCGCCCACACTTTGTCCTGAACGGCGTAGCAGCAGGTCGTGGCTTCTTCCGTAATCGTCTTGATGCCCGCGGCTTTGAACCGTTCAAGTGCCGCGTGAACGGCGGCTACGGACTTGACCTGGACGCCAAAATGAGCGGAACCGCCTTCGACTGACACTTCACCGTCGACTTCGTTGAGCGTCAGATTGACGGAGGGATCGGCCGGCTCGAATTTGGCATAACGGGGTCGCTCCTTGCTCGGTGATTCTCCCAGTAGGAATTCATAGAACCGCTTCGATGCTTCCAGATTGGAAACAGTCAACGCAACGTGCAGACGACAGTTGCCTGCGAACTCGACGGCTGATTCGGTCTTCATCGCAACTCTCCTTACTTGAGGTCCTGCAGGTAACTTTCAATGCGGTGCCTGATTTCGTCGCGGACACGGCGAAAGACGACCATTTGTTCGTCTTCCGTGCCGGTGGCGTCGGCGGGATCGTCGAAGGGCCAGTGCAGCGTCTGCTTTGCTCCGGGAAATACCGGGCACGATTCCTGCGCGTTATCACAGACGGTGACGACCAGATCGAACGGCTCGTTCTGGAACTGGTCCAGTGATTTGCTGGTGTTGGTCGAAATATCGATGTCCAGTTCGTGCATGGCTTTGATCGCCAGCGGATGGACGTAACCGGAGGGCTTCGAACCGGCAGACTCGGCTTCCCATTCGCCTTTGCCTAGCGATTCCCACAGGGCTTCAGCCATCTGAGAACGACACGAGTTGCCAGTACACAGAATCAGGACGCGTTGCATGGAGCATCTTCCTCGGTTGATACGGCTGAGCAGCAGCCTTCGTGCTGGACGCAGCAGCAGGCAGGGACGGCCAGTAGTGCTCCAATCACGGGAGCGGTCAGGTAAATCCAGAACTGAGTCAGCTCGCCGCTGACGACTGCCGGAGCGATCGAGCGGGCCGGGTTCATCGAAGCGCCGCAGATCGGACCGGCAAACATGGCTTCCAGAAGAACGACGCCGCCGATCGCCGCGCCCGCCATGATGCCTTTCTCTTTTGCTCCGGTTGAGACGTTCAGAATCACGAACATCAGCATGAAGGTCAGCACGACCTCAAAGAGAAACGACTGCCCCCACGAGCCGGCCGGAAGCGTGGCTCCAAGATTCGCGTGATCCGGAAACATCACACGCAGCAGTCCGCTCGCCGCGATCGCTCCGGCAAGCTGGCTGACGATGTACGGAGTCACCTGCTTCGTCTCGAACCGGCGGGCGGCACAGAACGCGATGGTCACCGCCGGGTTGATGTGAGCCCCCGACACGTCGCCGATGGCCTGAATCATCGCCAGCACAATCAGCCCGAACGTGATGGCGATGCCAACGTGAGTGATGACTCCGTTGCTCACGTCATTAACGACGATCGCTCCCGTACCGGCAAAGACCAGACAGAATGTGCCAATCGCTTCGGCTGCATACTTCTTCATGTGCTTGCTTCGCGTACCGGGCTTGGTTTGGTCATTGGTCTCGTTCTTGGAACAGGCAGAGGCTAAGCAAAGACAGAGAGAGTGTGATACAGACGGTGGTGATGGTTAAGGTGCTGACTCCCGTGGAAACGAGGAACCCCAGCCCAATTGCCGCACCTGACGTCTGAGCGAAACCGAGCAACAAGCGAAAAATGGCCCAAACTCGAACACTGGTTGTGGGGTTTTTCGGCACGATTGAACGACTCCATTCACCACGGCGAGACAGTGAATCGGACCTGCAATTCCTTTCCGTCTTCCTGACTACGGATTTCAAGGTCGTAGATTTCTGCCTCAAATGATCGACGCAACAGGATGTGCGTCTCACTCTGGTTGATGGTCCTGTACATCTTCATCCTTTCGACGATCCACAACTTGTAGTTCGCAAACGGTTCATTGGAGTTGATGGTCCATTCCGCCACCCGGCTCCAAGGCCCTGAGGTTTCCTTTGGTGTGGTGACTTGGCTGCCTTCCTGTGTCGAGATCCGAATGTGTGCCGTCACCACTTTGTCAAACACATCAGCCGCCGACTCATCGTCGCTCTCCCGGTGGTTCTTCCAGATCAGCACAACGACCGCACTCACTGCGATTGCCGCAACGATGATCCGGCCCCTCTTCATTGTTCCTGCTTCCGCCACGGCCAGCCGAAGACTGCGAAACTCACCAGTGTGACGAGAACGAGAACGCCTCCGACGATGTATGACCCCCGCTGAAATCCACCAATCACCAGCGCCAGATACAAAACGGCTCCCAGCGTCTGAATCAGCCCTGCGGCTATCTGAATGGTTCCCCTTGCTTTTCGTGACCTCATTGCCATATGGCCATGCCGCCATGTGTAAATCAAAAAAAACACTTCTACTTCAACGTTGTCTGACGTCCCTTCACGTCCATACGATCAGGCCAAAAGTGAAGGCAATACCAACGCGAGTGATAACTCCGTTGCTAAAATCATTGACGACGATCGCTCTCGTGCCGACAAAGATCAGACAGAGCGTCCCGGTAGCCTCGGCGGCGTATTTCTTCATGCCGTTTCCCGAATCGAGCGGCTGCCGAAGCCACCATGATTCCTTTCCTGCCGTCTTCCACGTATCCTTGAGTGGACAGCAGGATTCTATATTTCGATAACTATAAAACAATGGAAACGACACAAGCCGTTCGAGCCCTCGCCGCTCTTGCTCAGGAATCGCGTCTGGAGACGTTCCGGCTTTTGGTTCGCGCCGGCACGGACGGGATGCCGGCGGGGAAGATCGCCGAGGAACTCGGTGTGCCCTCGGCGACACTGTCATTTCATCTCAAGGAGCTGTCGGCGGCCGGTCTGATAGGTCAACAGCGAAAAGGCCGCTCGATCATCTACTCGCTGAACGTGGAAGCGATGCAGTCGCTGCTGTCGTTCCTTGTGGAAGACTGCTGTCAGGGCCAGCCCGAGCTGTGCGAACCGGCCTTTGCTCTAATCAACTGCTGCGACGCAGCGCCGAAAAAGACCACGCGAAAGAAAGCGAGCGGTCATCGTCCCTGACATCGACCGGCAATCAGGGCGTTCCCTGCAGGCCCTCGACCACGTGGCAGCAGTCCGTTTGCTTCTGCTGCTGGCATTGTGACAGCGCGGACTTCAGAACCTTGCGGACGTGCCGCAGGTCTTTCAGGCGTTCCTCGACGTCGGCCAGCCGGTCTTCGATCAAGTCCTGGACATCCCCGCACTTTGGTGGCGATCCGGACTCGTCCGCGAGCAGGGCGCGGGTGTCGTCGAGCGTGAAGCCGATTGCCTGCGCGGCCTTGATGAACTTCAGCTTGTTGAGTGATGCCCGGCTGTAAAGGCGATAGTTGCCCGCGCTGCGGTCTTCCGGTTCCACAAGTCCGATGCGTTCGTAGTACCGGACTGTCGTTGTCGGAATACCGGCTTTCTCGGCGAGCTGGCTGATCGTGAACTGGTTGCCGGCACTCAACTTTGGGGCTCCTCCTGACGTGCTTCAGGCCGATCTCGCGTGTGAATCGAGGAATCTTCAGAGTTACGCTTGACCTTACACGTAAGTGCCATGTCGCTAATAGGGAGCGTCGAGCACCCAGACAAGAACGACGGCAGCACGGTAAGGGGATGAGTGATGACGGACTTCGCCAGCACAACTGAAACGACAACAGGCGCGAGGACGATCTGCCCAAACTGCGGCCGCAAGGCAAAACGCGTCACTGCCGTGACGTTGAGAGCCCTGATAAAAGAGGAGTTTGCCGGGCAGATCGCGGGACCGGATTCGCACTCGTGCTGCGATTCAAGTGGCATGGAAGCCACAGGCTGTCAGCCCGTCACAGCGGACACCGGCTGGCGGTTCTGCGATTCGCCCGACTGTGACGTCGTCTACTTCTCCGAACATGACGACACACCGTTTGCGAAATCGCAGCTCAAGGTCGAAGTTGGCGTCAAGGAAACAAGTGGCGAGCGGCCGTTGTGTTACTGCTTCGGTCATTCCGTCGAGAGTATGAAGTGCGAGCTGCAGGAGTCCGGGACCTGCACGGCACTCGAAGACATCCGGGCGAAGATGAAAAAACCCGGCTGCCGGTGTGAAACCGAGAACCCCTCCGGTTCGTGCTGCCTCGGCAGCGTGGCGAAGGGCCTGATGATTGCGCAGCTCGAACTCAACATGCGCCCTGACGATGATGTTCCGCCGCCGCCCGCGAGTGGTTCCGCTTCGCGTGGGCCGACGACAGGACGCGGTGAGAAGATTGCCACGGCCGGGACGCTGATCTCGGCGATCATGGCGTCGAGCTGCTGCTGGCTGCCGCTCGTCCTGCTGGCGGTCGGCGTGTCCGGAGCCGGAATCGCGTCGACACTCGAAGCGTATCGCCCTTACTTCATGGTGGTGACGTTCGGGTTTCTCGGAGCGGCATTCTATTTCACCTACCGCCCGAAGAAAGGTGCGGCAGCCAATGCCGGCGACTGCTGTGCTCATCCGGCCGCCGACACACATGACTGCTGTTCGACCGAGCCTGTCACGCCGACCGATTGCTGTGCTCCGAAAGCCGACCGCCGATTCAGCATGATGACTTTGAACAAAGCCATGCTGTGGGGCGTGACCGTTCTCGCCGTCGCGTTTCTGTTCTTTCCGAGTTACGTCGGCGCGTTTCTCGGCGGTGATGGAATGACCGTAACGGAAGACATGAACCGAGCTGTCATCAAACTCGACGGCATGACCTGCGAAGCGTGTGCGGCCAGCATCGCGAACGCCATCCGTGAAGTGCCCGGAGTGCTCGCCGTCGAAGTCGACTACGAAAAGAGCGAAGCAGTCGTCGGCAGCGAGTTCTGCTGTCCGTTCCCGAAAGGCGACGTCCTCAGCGCAATCTCAGATGCTGGATTCGAGGGTAAAGTCAACGAGGAACTGCAGAGTTACTGAATGTCACTGATTCCCACCCCGTTTAGCTGCAAAGTACGGCAGGTCTAGAACACAGAGTTACTGAGAGTGATCATGGCAGAACAGATTAAGGAACTTGCTGCGAGACTGAGAACGAACGGCTTTCGATGGGAATTCAGTAACAGTGAGATTCAGCTCCTTTGTCGGCTTTGGTCAACACTCGCAAGTGGGAATCGCATCACCGAAAGGCGATTGACGCGTCTTGCCGTGCAACTGGATGTATCCCGCGACTTCGTGAATTCGTTCGTGAACAGAACAGGCGAGCGCGACAGGCAGGGTAAAATCGTAGGAATCATGGGACTTTCGCGAATTCGGCATTCACACCGCTTCCGAGTCCAAGGCCGAGACCTCTGGACGTGGTGCGCCTTGGACGCACTATTCCTCCCGGCGGCGCTCAACGAGAAGGTCGAGATTGAGTCAACCTGCCCGGCCACGGGATCACGTATGCAGATACGTGTCGGACCTCAAGGGATCGAATCGACGAACTCCTGCGACGGCGCACTGACGATTCCCCATCAGAAGTGTGACATTGACAGTGGCAACTCTGGTGAGCAGTTGCGAAGTCGCTTTTGCTGCCTTGTGAAGTTTTTTGCATCGAGAGAGGCAGCACTCGATTGGACCTGCTCTCATGAATGCGAGTTCTCGGTGATTTCGATCGAGGCAGGCTTTCGACTTGGCGAGGTCATGTTGAGTGGTTTGCTCAATTGCGGCGTCAAGTCTGGACTGCGGTCCTGTTGCCAGGACTTTGATTCCGGTTGAGTATGACTGTCATCAGCCGTCACACGGCCCTGTGACGGGTCGCCACAGTCGGGGCCGACGTCGTCCGAGTTGTAGATAGCTGCACGGTGCTGTGCTGTGCTGGATGTTGAAGCGGGTGCAGAGGAAATCGGCGATCACCGCTTGAAATCGAGGCAGACCATTTCTTCGTTGCTTCTCAGATACAGTTTGCCATTCGCGAGCGAAGGTGCGGTGTAACACGTGCCCTTGAGCAGTCGGGCGGGTTCAGTCGGCTGGAATCCGTCAGGTGTGGCCGGTGCCAGAACGAGTGCTCCCCATTCGGCTATGATGATGAGTTGGCCGTCAGCGATGATCAGCTTGCCCTTGCCGGGGGAGCGGGATACCCACTTCTCCTCGCCGGTTGCGAACTCGACGCACTTCAGGATGCCGGTGCGATCGTGGAATCCGTAAAGGTACCCTTCATGCAAAACGGCTGTCGCGTGATGCGTGGCCAGCGAGTTGTTCTTGTAAACCTGCTGGACGCTGCCATTCGTAATCTGAGTGAGCTGACTCCCGAATCCGTAGGCCGCCGCGGTAAACACGCAATTCTTCGGCCCGATGACCGGCGAAGCACAATTCACGCCGCGCTGCGGCTGGCGCCACTGTTCTCTGCCGTCCGTTGGTGACAAGCCGACAAGATTCTCGCCGGTCAGCACAATGAGCTGGCGTTTGCCATCGAGTTGAGCCAGCGTTGGAGAGGAATGGTTCATCCGCTCTTCAAGTGACCGCCAGATGACCTCGCCGTTCATCTTGTCGAGAGCAAAGACCGAAATCCCTGCCTGGACGATCAAAGAGTCTCTATCAATGAGTGGCGAAGGCGAGAGCCCCTCCTCGTGTACGAAGCGACGCATCTCGAATTTGTCGTACACATTCAGCGACCAGAGTTCTTTCCCGGTCGCCGCCGTCAGGCACAGCACCCGACCGGACGCCCCGACAAAGTACACGCGATTGCCATCGACATACGGTGTGGCACGCGGTCCGAAGCTGCGTCCTTGAGCAAAGTCCTTGTCGATGTCGATCTTCCAGAGCTGGCTGCCGGCCCGTGTGTTGAATCCGGCTGCGTATTCACGGTCACCGTCCCCGAACATCGTGAAGAGCCGATCTCCGGAAATCGACATCCCCGAAAAGCCGGTCCCCAGTTGTTTTCTCCAGAGGACCGCAGGGCCATCGTCTGAAAAACGCCGTACAAGATTTTTCTCCCGCGAAGTGTTGTCTGCGTGAGGTCCACGCCAGCAGGGCCAGTCAAACGATTCGCCGGACTTCTTCGGCGACCGTTCATCGGCAGTGCTGCGAGGTGGCGGAGTGTTCTGGGCGACTTCCGTTACATCGGCTGCGTCCTGTTTACTGTCCGCAGTCGAAACCGGAGCCGTAGCCTGCGGAGGGTCGTCTGGCTTCCGCTCGGATTGGTCCTCGGATTCGGACGGCCGGCCAACATCTGACTGTGCGGCAGCTCGACCTTCGCCGGTCTGCGTTTCAGACACGGACTGCGAACACGCAAAAGTGATCGACAGTAAACTGATCGCCGAGATCGAAACCAAAGTTCGTCGTAGTTTCATGTCAGGCCTCGTGTCAGGATCGACGCGGAACGTGTCAGGCACTCAATTACTTGCTCTTCGGCCGCGGTCCGACTTTGCTTGCAGGACTGCTTTTCCGCACACGCAGGTCTCCCATGTCAGCCGCAACGAAGTCAGGGTCGACTCCGTATCTCCCGTCCAATTCTGCGACGGGTAGATGGATGGAGCGCTGACTCTTTTCCGGACGATCGATGCAGTACCAGAAGTTGTTCTCGAACTGGAATGTCTGTGGTGCTGTTCCCGCCCCGATGTTTGCGGCAGTATTAAGTTCGTCCGAACGAAACACGACGATGTTGCTGGTGAACTGCCCGTTGCGGCTCGGCACGAAGGATGGCTGCTGGTTCTCCTGCAGGATGCGCATTACCCATCGCGTCGGGCGGTAGATCGTGTTGTGTCGAACAGTGGCCCCGTCGACTCCAACAAACGCGATCGGGGCCATCGATCCGATGAAAGTGCAGTCTTCGACGGTGATGTCTTTGGCTTCGTAGCCTTGAGCCTTTGGTCGGAAGTAAGCCAGTCCAGTGCTGCCCCCGATGTTGATCGCGCGGCCGCCGGCTTCCTCGAATCGACAGCGGCTGATTGTGATATCGCTGCTGCCGCCTTTCGTCTGCACGGCGTTACCGAAGACCTTGTCACCTTCTCGAAATGTGCTGCCGTCAATCACACCTCGATGGCAGCCCACCAGATCGATTCCGGAACCGTTCTTTCCCCACCGCTCGACGATGCAGTTCTCAATTCGGAAATCGTCGAGTCCGGACAGCTTGATGCCGTCGTGATTGCCCTGCGATCCGTTGTCCCGCACGACAAGTCCCGACAGCACAACATGCTGTGCCGGTGTCACATACGTTCCTCCATCGTCGATATTCAGCCCGTTGATGCGGGCACCGGTAAAGACGAGCTGCCGCAGTTCGACATACTGCGGGTCGGTCAGATGCAGACACGAGTTGCCACCTTCTATGACTGGCAGGTCTTCAGAATCTTCCGCTGCGATCACGATCAGCTTGCCTTTGGCTCCCTTCAAATCGCTGAAGACCAGACCGCCGCGATAGCGTCCCGGTGCCAGTAGAATTTTCGTACCGGGGCGTGCGTCGGAGACCGCCTTTCTCAGTTCATCGGAAGTCTGCACGCGTACTGTTCGCGTTTCATTCAGGCCGCTGCCGTTCTTTTCATCGACCGCCTGCACGGTGCCTGAAACGACGACACCAGCCAGCAGCGTCACGAACGCGAGTACCACTACTCGCCCCGCAGGAGACACTCTCGTCTGCAGTTTGTCCGCAGGCTGGATGAGTCGAGCAACGCGCCGCTTCAGGCCGGCGTCGTCATCATCGAGCAGCCCGATCGCCATACCGGGTCCGGGACGTGCAGTGACGTGCTCAGCAAGATCGACAAGAACATGCGCGAAACTGCGACCGTCCTGACGCTGCAGGATATGGTTATCGCACAGCTCTTCCCGCAGATCGACCAGCCGACGATTCACGGCGTGCAACAGTGGATTCCACCAGAACGTGACCGCCGCAATTCGCGCTGCCAGCCCGACCCAGTGGTCTCTTCGCACAAGATGGGCCAGCTCATGAATCAGTACGGCGTTCAGTTGGTCTGGGCACAGCCGCCGTGACAACTCGGTCGGTAACACGACAACCGGCCGTCCGAATCCGAGTAGCAACGGGGATTTGACGACGGGCGATTCGCAGATTCCGGGAGGACTCTTCAATCCTGCGTCTGCGGCCCGCGAAGCGACGAGGTCAAGCAGCTCGGCGTCTTCGATCACTCGCAACGAACAGCGAAGACGTCGGACGAGACCGGTACCTCGGATCAGAAACACGATGCCTGTCGCAAAACCAACTCCCCACAATCCGATCGCGCAGGTCGCAGGAAACTGCCAGCGTTGCGGACTCGGCTCTTTGATTCGACTGTCGAGCGGCGCTGGTAGACGTTGGTCGTGACTCACTGGCTGTTCGTCAACGATTCCCCCCTCCATGAATGAACTCGCACTGTCAGTCACTGGAAATGGACGCGCGATAGTGCTGTCGTCGGCTAACTCTGTTGTGTCGTTCGGAATAACGTGTTCGGTTTCCGGTGAAGCGGCCCGTTCAGCAAGTTCCATCTGAAAGAAACTCCAGCCCAACGAACTCAACAGTGGGACAACACCACAGGCCAGCAATGAAACACCGAGTGCCGAAACAAGTAAGCTGTGCCGAAGCGCCGCCGACCCTTTACGGCAGGCTCGATCAACGATCAGCGCGATGGCACACACGAGCAAGACACTGGCCGCGAGACTGCCGGCGGCGAGCAACGTGCCCGAACCAAGGCTCAACAGTTCAACAACACTCATGAGGTTTCCTCCGGCGGTTCGGCGGGGTCTGCGTTCAACATCTCCCGCAACTCGGCCACATCAGCGGGCTTGAGACGCTTTGTCCCAAGCAGACTCATCACGAGTTCTCTGGCTGAACCGCCGAAGAAGTCATCCACGAAGTCGCCTGCCAGCAACCCTTCGGCCTTCTGCCGGGTTACGGTCGCGACAAAGTGATTCACTCCCCGCCGTTCACGTCGCTTCAACCAGCCACGTTTCTCAAGCCGATCGATCAGGCTGAGCGTCGTTGTGCGGGCCACATCGCGCGACTGCGAAATCTCCTGCCAGACATCCGCCACACTCACGCCACGCCGGCCGCGACTCCAGACGACTTCCATGATCTCAAATTGAGCGGGGGTCAGGTTGCCTTCCGGCAGTGCCATTTCAGTGTTCCTTGCTTCAATGTCGATTACACGAGCAGTGACGGCATCTGTAGTCACACACCGTAAAAAGTGACTACGACTGCCGTCAAGCCATGCGAGTGTCACCCGCTGCTTCTGTTGGCATTCGCTCTCAGCCATTCTGCGGCGGAGCGCCGCAGTTGGGGGCGACTTCGTCAGCGTTGTAGACGAGTTGCACGGTGCTGTGCTGGATGTTGAAGCGAGTGTGGCAGAGGCCTTCGACGGCTTTGACGATGCGGTCGCAGTCGCAGAATTCGGTGATCTCGACGGCGACTCGGCAGGTGAGGTGGTGTTCGTTCGGGGCGTGGCTCCAGACGTGGATGTCGCCGATGGCGGTCACGTTGGGGACGGCTTTGACGGAGGACTCGAACTCGTCGTAGTTGAAGCCTTCCGGGGCGGTCTGCATGAAGATCGAAATGCTTTCCCGCAGCAACGACAGGCCGGACTTTGTCATGAAGAAGACGATGACAGCGGATGCGATCACGTCGAAGTACGGAAAGCCCCACAGAAGCATCGCGATGCCGCTGATCATGACGGCCACTGATCCGACCGCGTCGTAGACCATGCAGAGATACGTGCCTTTGGCGTTCAGGCTGTGGCAGGCATCTTCTTTCAGCCACATGGCCGACGCGAGGTTCACCGTGAGTGCGATGCTGGCCGTGATCAGAACCGCCGTGCCGGGAATCTCGACCGGTTCCAGCAGGAACGACGCGGCTTTGTAGACGATGAGGATGGCCGCGATCAGCAGGAAGCAGCCTTTCGCGAAGCCGGCCAGCACGTCCATGCGTTGATGCCCGAACGTGTGCCGGCGGTCGGCGGGTTTCTTGGCGGCTCGCTCGCTGTAGATACTCAGCAGCACAGCGGCCGTGTCGTCGAGATTGTTCCGGCCATCACCCAGCCGGCCCGTGCTGCAAGTGATAAGGGTCATCACGATCTCGCCGATCGCCAGTCCCGCGTTGAGGATCAGCGACCAGATGAACCGGGCGAGGAGTGTCGGTCTGTTCGGAGTTGAGTCGCAGCAGTGATCGGACATGGAGCCACCTTTTTTCCTGACGTTGTTGATGGCGATATCGCTCGCGGTGTGCGGATCGGCTCATTCACAGCAGCTTCCGAGCCGGAAAACCGTGGAGTGCTTCATTGGAACGGAAATTGCGTTACTTCGTTTCCATCCTGCCTGTTCGCGCTGTGGTCAACCATGCGGCGCTGCCGCCATCTCATAGTGGTTTACTCAACAGGGGGACGTGACCATGAAGACGAGTAACTCGAAAGGATTGGGGCTCGCGGTCGCTATGTTTGCAGCCGCAATGCTGGCGATGGTCCCGGAAGCCAATGCGTGGCCGGTGAACCGCCACCACCCCGGACGTAGTTCGGGGATGAGCGTGCAGTCATGGTTGGCGTCCGGAGGCTTCGCTTCGCGTACGCACACGATCCGAAGTTTCTCGTATGAACCAGCAGCCCTTGCGCCGGGCGATGCCGTCGTGATCACTGCAGAGAACGTCGGCATCATGAGCGGGCGGACAACGCTGGGAGTCGCCGCCAAAGGCGACCGGTTCATCGTGAAGCAGGTTGTCGGTTCGTGGCTGGGCGCGAACTTGGAGGTTGATGGGAAGCAGATCAATGGCTGGGTCTGGAGCCCTCATGTCGAGCCAGACCGGACGTCGTCGGTAGAAACTCCGCCCGCAAAATTGCCTCCCGCGCAGGTCGCCGTCGAGTGCAGCCCCTACCGTCCGTATCGAACGAACCGCAGGTATCGGCGTTGACCGACTCATGCGGTGTCCGACACGTCGGTCGGGTTCAGGACGGCTGGCTGCAGGAACCGGCAATGGCGTCCTGCCGATGCCGGTTCCCCTGCCGCGCGACAATTGCGTCATTCCGTAGGTTCCGGTGGTTTCTTGCCGTACTTGGCTTCGTAGCGGGCGATGAATTTTTCGGCGCGTTTCGGGTTGCACTTGAAGCACTGGGATTCGGGCAGGTCGTGCTCTTTGCACCAGTCGCCTTTGTCCTTGAAACCGGCGGTCAGACTGGCGTCGCAGCGCGTGCATTCGCCTTCGGGGACTCCGTGTTCGGCACACCACCAGCCGCC
>ERZ869936.1415-NODE-1415-length-17287-cov-3.572075_pt1 | contig 17287 bp, 13 predicted proteins | sample MGYA00520876_ERZ869936 | MGnify/ENA primary metagenome ERZ869936 (study PRJEB32218, sample SAMN09650985) | biofilter metagenome | isolation source: enrty point of leading RO module | place: Saudi Arabia: Thuwal, RO plant located on Red Sea | collected 2016-02-17 ...
TTTCCAGATATGCGGTGCTCCGCGAAGTAGTGATCCGGGATTTTTGGCAGAATCCTCTGGTGCAATTGGAAAACCCATCCCATGCGGATCATCAGGCAGCGATTGAAATTTGCCGTGAGTATCGCGATAAGGAATTTTCCTTTTGCGATGCCGTTTCTTTCGTTTTGATGCGGCGACTGAAAATCGACGAAGTCGCAGCGTTGGATGATCATTTTCAGCAATTCGGAGTATTTAAAGTCTGGAGCTAATTCATGTCTGAAATCCCAAAAGCTTACGAACCGCAGGCGGTTGAAGAAAAATGGTATCAATTCTGGCTCGACGAAAAATGCTTCGTCGCCAACGAAAAATCTTCCAAGCCGGCCTATTCCATTGTCATTCCGCCGCCGAACGTCACCGGCATGCTCCACATGGGGCACGTGCTCAACAACACGATCCAGGACATCCTCAGCCGCAAGGCGCGCATGGACGGCAAGGAAGTTCTCTGGCTGCCCGGCACCGACCACGCCGGTATCGCCACCCAGGTGCAGGTGGAGAAGGCGCTGAAGAAAGAGGAGAAGAAAACCAAATACGACCTTGGCCGCGAAGAATTTCTGAAACGGGTCTGGGCGTGGAAAGAAAAGCACGGCGGCATCATCATCAACCAGCTCAAGAAGCTCGGCTGCTCGTGCGATTGGACGCGCGAACGGTTTACGATGGACCCGGAATACTCACGCTGCGTGCAGAAGGTGTTCGTCGAGCTCTACAAAAAGGGACTCATCTATCGCGGCAAACGGATGGTGAATTGGTGCCCCGTTTCGCAGACCGCGCTGTCCGATGAAGAAGTGGAAATGAAACCGCAGAAAGGGTTCATGTACCACTTCAAAGTGCAGGTGGCCGAATCTGTTCCTGGTAGCAGCGGACGTGAGTCCGCTCAAATCTCCTCGCGCGAGGATCAGAGCCGACTCACGTCGGCTGGTACAAGTGAGGAGAAGAAAGGCGGACCGGAAAATGATTCAGAAGGCCGCATCTGGCTGACCATCGCCACCACGCGACCGGAAACCATTCCTGGCGACACCGCCGTGGCGGTAAATCCGAAGGACCCGCGTTACGCGCATCTCATCGGCAAGAACGTGATTCGCCCGCTGCCGATTCATCTGCCGCATGAGAAACGACTCATCCCGATCATCGGCGATGAGCATGTCGATTTTGAGTTCGGCACCGGCGTGCTCAAGGTCACTCCCGCGCACGACAAGGCTGACTTTGAAATCGGCCAGCGACACAAGCTCGCGCTCATCGACATCATGAATCCCAACGGCACGATGAACGATCTCGCAGGCGAAAGCCTTGCTGGATTGGATCGTTTTGAAGCGCGGAAAGTCGCGGTCGAACGGCTGAAAGAACTCGGCGTGCTCCTCGAGGAAAAGCCTTATGAGAACAACGTTGGATTCAGCCAGCGCGCTGATGTGCCGATCGAGCCGCGTTTGAGCGAACAATGGTTTTTGAAATATCCGGCGGTGGAACAATCCAAGGCGTGTGTTTTACAGGAGAACGAATTGTCTGGTTTGGGTGGAACAGGCTACCAGCCTGTTCCAGTCGGCAACCTGCCGACTGCTCCCTTGGAGAAAACAGAACTGTCAGGCAAGTTGCCTGACAGAACGGGCAAGTTGCCCGTTCCACCCAACAAAATGCGGTTTCATCCGCAGCGCTGGGCGAAGACCTACGATCATTGGCTGACGAACATTCAGGACTGGTGCATCAGCCGCCAGCTCTGGTGGGGGCATCGGATTCCGGTGTGGCACAAACGCGTAAATCTCACCGAGAAGAATTGGACGAAGGAATTACTTGAGTGGGGATGGGATTCCTATGTCTCTGGTAATTGGGCCGAAGCCGAAAAACGCGGCGGAGCTCCAACTTGCGTGGTTCGAATCATTCGTGTCTCGGATGGAAAAGAAGTTAATCCGAAGGTGGATAGGTTGATGCCAGTAGTTCCAGACACTGAAGGTGAATACGACATATTCTATTGCGTTGATTCTCACGAAGAGGGTTGTTCAGTGGAGCAATATGGCTTCACCCAAGACCCCGACGTGCTCGACACGTGGTTCAGTTCCTGGCTCTGGCCGTTTGCCACAATGGGCTGGCCGGAGAAAACCGACACGTTGAAGAAGTTTTATCCGACCACCGACCTCGTCACCGGGCCGGACATCATTTTCTTCTGGGTCGCCCGCATGATTATGGCTGGTTATGAGTACATGGGCGATCTGCCGTTCCGAAATGTTTATTTCACCGGCATCATTCGCGACAAACAGGGCCGCAAGATGTCCAAGACGCTGGGCAATTCACCCGACCCGCTGGAACTCATCGCCAAATACGGCGCGGACGCCTTACGCTTCGGCACGATGCGCAGCGCGCCGCTCGGCCAGGACGTTTTATTTGATGAAAAGGATGTCGAACTCGGCCGCAACTTCTGCAACAAGCTCTGGAACGCCTGCCGCTTCCGCCAGATGCAGGGCGGCGACACCGAAGGTGAAATTCGGCCCGACCTGCTCACCAGCGACGACAAATGGATTCTGCTGCGTCTGGACCAGGCCATTCGCGAGGTCAGCGACGCGCTGGCGACCTACAACTTTGCCACCGCCATGCAGACGCTTTACCGCTTCTTCTGGAGCGAATTCTGCGACTGGTATCTCGAAGCCAGCAAGGCCGCCTTTTCCAGTCCCGACGCGGCGCGCAAGGCCAGCACTCTGGCGGTCATTGACTTTGTCCTCTCCCACACGCTGCGCCTGTTCCATCCGTTCCTGCCGTTCATCACCGAGGAACTCTGGCACGGCTTGGGTTACAGCGCGGACCTGCCCGAGAATCAGGGCGGCAAAACGATCATGTTCGCCAACTGGCCCAGGCCGCTGGACGACGATTTCAAGGAAGCCTATGGGCTGGACGAAAGTGACGAGCGTTTCGTGAATGAAAAATACGAACTGGTTTCCAAGGGCCGCAACCTGCGACGCGAGGCGAACATTCCGTCGAACAAGAAGGTGAACTTTTTCTTCAAGCCGTTGGGTGGTGACTTTGGTCCGCGCGAGGCCGAGGTGCTGAAGATGCTTCTCAATGCGGAAACGCTGACCATTGATCCGGCGTATCAGGCCCGCAAAGGCACGCCGACCGTGCTGTCCGCCTTGGGCGAATTATACCTGCCGCTGGAGGGGTTGATTGATGTCGAGGCCGAGAAGGCGCGACTCACCAAGGAACTGGCCAAGGTGGAGGGCGAAATCGAGAAGGTCCAGCAGAAGCTGGCCAATCCCAATTTCACCCAAAAAGTGCCGCCTGCCGTGCTGGAGGAACACCAGAAGCGCCTGGAGGAATGGCAGGCCAAGCAGCAACAAATCAAGTCGGCACTGGAAAACATGGCGGGGTAATTCGGCCATTCTTTTGCGTTGCCAGTTTTCCGGAAAAACGGCACACCACAGCCAACGTATGAAAAAACTTTTCAATAAATTTGCCGCGCCCTTTGCCGCGCTGGTCGTTGGAACTGTGGTTACCGGCTGTGTCACGGGTCATGCCACAAAGCATGCGTTGCGCGACAGCCTCACCCTTTACGCTTCATTTGACCAAAAGCTCAATGCCGATGTCGCCAAGGGCGACGCCAAACTTTACGGAGCGGTTTCGCGCAAGACGATGCTGCCCGGCGTCATTGGGTTGCCGGAGGGCGGCGTGATTGAAGTGGCCAAAGGCCAGGGTGTGGTTGGCGACGCGTTGCGCTTCAACAAGAAGAGCGAGTCGGTGGTGTTCTTCAAGGGCGAACGAAATGTTCATTATTCGCCGACCAACTGGAACGGCTCCATTTCCTTCTGGCTGAAGCTTGACCCGGACAAGGACCTGGCGCCGGGTTATTGCGACCCGATCCAAATAGCAGCCGGCAGTTGGAACAACGGCGTGTTTTTCGCTGAGTTCAGCAAGGACGAGACGCCTCGCCATTTCCGGTTCGCCCTGCGCCCCCTGATTCACATCTGGAATCCAAAAAATGTGGGTTGGGAGGCGATTCCCGCCGCTGATCGCCCGATGGTGCAGTTTGAAAAGCCGCCATTTGGCCGCGATCGCTGGGCGCATGTGCTGTTCACCTTTGAAAACGCCAACTCGGGTCAAAAGAATGGCGTCGGGAAACTGTATTTGAATGGCGAATTTGCGGGTGAGTTTCGGGACTGGGATTTGTCAGTGAACTGGAAGCCGGAGTCCATTTTGTTCACCATCGGCGTGTATTACGTCGGTCTGTTTGATGAACTGGCGCTGTTTGACCGAGCGTTGACGCCCGCGGAAGTCAAAACCGTGTACAAGCTGAAGAACGGGCTGCACACCGTTCTTAAATGATCCGCGCGAAACTTGTGTCCGCGTCCTTGGCAGGCTCCGAAGAGTGGATTTTTATTTATCCGATGGCTGGACAGAGGGATTCCGCGAGGATTCCAGTTTTCGCGTCAAGCGCTCCTTCAAGTCGCGGTACATTTTATTGGTGATTGATCCGAGGTGCTTCTCTGCGTCTTCCAGTTGCCCGAGGTGGATTTTGCAGCGGGCAAAGTGAATCAGGACGCCTTCGCGCTCGATGTCGTCGCGGGCATGTTCAAATGCCGCTTCCCACGCCTTGAGGCCCTCGTCGTAGCGTGGCGGCTTGGTGCCGTAGAAACTTTGGGCGTAATCGGAGTGAAGGATGAAGTTTTCCGGGTCCAGTTCCAGAGCCTTGCGGTAAAGGCCCAGAGCCTTATCAAATACCTCGGTTTCCGAAATGCCGTAAAACTCCATGGCGTCCTTGCGGAACAGGTAAACGGTGGTGGCGAAATTCCAGACATAAACCGGCTCCTTGGGGTCCAGCTCGATGGCCTTAGCGTAGTATTCGAACGATTTTTTGACCGGGCTACGGTGGCCGTAATAATTGGCCAGGTTGTTCCAGACAGCCGGGTTGTTTGGGTCCAGCTCGCGGGCTTTTTCCCACTGCTCGGCGCCTTGGGCCTCCTCTCCGATTTCACTTAGAAAACTGCCGTAAGCGATGCGTGGTGCGGCATGGTCCGGATGAACGTCAATGAAAGCCTCGTATTTCTGCTGAACTTCAGCGAGACGCTCCTGGATGCGCAGATTCAAAGTGGCCTGGGGAAATCCCGCGCCTTTTTCCTCAAAGGACTGCGAATCGCGAATCCATTTGTCGATTTCCGCACGGGCATCGTCATCCTCGCGCATCAACTGGCGCAATTGCTGTCCCACCGGGTCCTTGGCTTCAATGGCTGCGATGGAGAGCCCGGTGGATTGTTCCACGAGGTTGCTGGCGGCGGCGGGCTGGTTGGTGGCCAGCAGCAGGCTGAAAAGGCTCGTCAGGACGTTGCTCATTTGACTTTTGGATGAATGTAAAAACCGGGCATAAAGGATACTGAGCCACCATGTGGCCTAAACCTCCTTCACCACGCCCCAATAAACATCCAGCCGCTTGGTAAGATACAGCTTGACCGCCTTGAGCAACACGTCGGATTCGAGTTTCTGGCCCTTGCGAATGATTTCCTTCAACTCCATGTTGGCGCGCACTTCAAAGGCACCCTGTGAAATGATTGGACCTTCGTCCAGATGCATGCTGACGAAGTGGGCAGTGACCCCGACAATCTTGACGCCGTGCTCGTAGGCCTGGCGGTAGGCTTGCGGGCCAGGAAAACTCGGGAGCAGGGAAGGGTGGATATTGATGATCTTGTTTTTGTAGCGCCAGACGAAGTTCGGCGAGAGGATTTTCATGAACCGGGCCAGAACCACGAAATCCACCTCGTGCTCATCGAGAATTTTTAGAGCCGTCTCCTCGGCCTTGTTGCGTTCCTCCCAAGGGATACAATGAAACGGAAGCCCGTGCTTGCGGGCCAGAGGCTCGAGGTCTCCGCGATTTCCGAGGACGACCACGGGCTCGGCTTTCTTAAGTTTGCCCGACTTGAAGGCCGCCAGCAGCGCCTCTAGACAATGAGACTCCTTGGTTACGAGAATGGCGCAGCGCTGGGGTCGCCCCGGTTCGGTGAAGCGAACGCGGATTTCCATGTTCAGGGTTCGAGCAAACTGATCCAGGCCCGAACGAATAGCTTGCTCGTTGCACTCGCCGGTTTTCCACGAGGCCTGGATGGTCATGCTGAACTGCCCGCGGGTGACCTGTTCCTCAAGGCCCTCGATGTTGGCCTTCTGGTCAAATAAAAACCCGGTGACCCTGGCGACGACACCGGTTTTGTCCCGGCCAATCACGGTGATGGTGGCAAATTCCTTCATGCTCTGGCTCCCGCAAGTGTGGAGCAACCGCGGGAAACTGACAACACGCAACTGCCGTCCGCGGCTCAGCTGTTGGCCTTCAATAACAAATTTGCTGAATGCCTTTTCAGCAAATCTACCCATTGCCGGGACAGGGAGAGAGGGTGGAAGTTGTTATCAGAACATAAACAAAAACATTGAAGGAGGTACTTGTGATCAAATCATTACCAATCAAACAATCTATTCTCGCGCTTTCGGCGGGAGCGTTCCTCGTGGGATGCGCCGGAATGCACCATGAGCATTCAAGATCCAATGCCAAGGCAATGAAGGATTATTCCTATCAGCAGCCTTCCTACCAGCAATCCTCTTATGGCCAGCAGACGACCTTCCGCGAAGGCAGCGGTGCTCAGGCGACTTATTCCGACACTTCAGCCTCGCAGGCGGAAAAACAATGGATCATCCCTCTTTATGAGGAGAAGCTGAATGTGGGCAAACGCACGGTGGATGCCGGGCAGGTGAAAATTCGCAAAGTGGTGACGACCGAAACGGTCAACCAGCCCATTGAGCTGCGAAAAGAGTCCCTGATTATTGAAAGAGAGGCATCAGGCGCTCAGTTAAGTGGAACCAGCCAGGAATTCACTGGGGCTCCATTTGAGGAGAAAATCTTCACCATCAGCCTCCGTGAGGAGCAACCGGTAGTGGAGAAAAGCACCCAGGTGAAAGAACGGGTTGTGGCCAAGAAGAGCGCCGAATGGCTGAGGCAAAACATCCAGCGGGATGTGCGCCAGGAGAATGTGATGCTCGACAAGAGCGGCACAGCGGCCAACGTGACGGTTCACGGCCAGTTTGAAAGCGCCGGAACCGAGCAGGGTCAAATCTTTGAGCCCGCGGGCGCGGAGCGAACATGGGAGAGCAAAACCCATGACTACGAGAAGAAAATGGAACCTAAAAACTCACGCGGCGGAGCTGAAGACCTGCTGTTCAAGGATGAGTAATTAAACCAACTGAAAAACAAAAAGGCGGCGACCTTATGGGTTGCCGCTTTTTTATTTTTCACGATTGAGTTATTTCAACGCGGTCAACCAGTCGGCAATGCGTTCTTCAGAAGTTTTTTCCTTTGACAGCATGAATGATTTTGAAGTCTTCAATCCTGCGTAAACTTCCCTCAGCCATCTGTCCGAGAAGCCCGGCTTGAGGTTATGGATAAGTAAAGGGTTGGGCGCGGCCAACGTGGCGACGCCTTCGACTCCACCCAACAGGCGGATTCCGGGGACGAACACGTCCCGGTGCAGCCACGACACGTCGTTGTCAACGTCCAGTTGATTGAGGTCGACGACAACGGCATCCGCAGCGGGTGCCGCCAACAGAGCCCATAGGCCGGCCAGGCCCGCACCGCCAAGGGCCACGGTGGCGTGGCGACGCTTCTGGCGAATCATGCCCGCAGCCGTGATGAGGTCCTGAACGCGCTCCTGGGTGTCGGTTTTATTGTAGGTGGTGAAGAACAGTTCGACCTGTTTGCTACGCGCGTTGGCCACTTCCGGGTTGCAGGCTTCGCCGGTCAGGAACGTGTCCAGCAGCAGCACATGAACTCTTTTTTCCAAGAGCATTTTTGCCAATCCAGAGGGCTTTTGCTCGCGGTCCAGATAGGCCGCCAAACCTTCGGGATGCGCCAGAATGACCACCAAATTGCGCCCTTTTTCCAGCGGGGAGAGCAGCAGTGATAAAATGCGGTCGCCTTTTTCATTTCGCCCAAAGATTATTTTTTCCGCCGTATAATTTTCTCGGGCCTGAACGTAAATGGTCTGAGTCCATAGGCCGCCCGGGGGCATTTCGGCCAGAAGCGTGTGACGCCACGCTGGGGCCATAAGCTCCTTGAAGCGAGCCAAGCTTTTTTTGTCGGTGGGCCGGATGCGTTCCAATCGCTCGGTTGCGCCTGCCTGAAGCCGCTGGATGAGATCCTGTTCCGGAAGCGCGCTTTCGGGCAACTGGCCTTCTGGAAACACCCGCAATGTTGCGTCGGGTTCCTTGGTGTAGGGCAGTTCCTTGAGCAGGGGCGTGACTGGCCGAAGGTGCTGGGCAAAAAAAGCGTAAACCGCCTCGCGGCTGGTTTGGTTGTAATTGTGACGAAAATCAAACATTACATGGTGAAAACGCTCGCTGGCCTTGAAATGATTATAAATTCCCGCGATGGATGGCCCTTCCATCGTCATGGTGTCCTTGGTCCAGTCGCCGGTGGCGGCGACGATGATTTGCGGGCGTGGTGCGGCGACGGCGGCGATTTCGACATTGGAATGGTTCACGCGCAGGCCGGGCGCGTTTTCGCAGGAGCAGCCGCCTTGCATCGAGTGGCTGACCATCACCACGGGTGCCTGTACTGCGAGCCGGTCGTCGATGGCCCCAAGAATATAGGTTTGAGTGCCGCCGCCGGATTCGCCGGTGCAGGCCAGGCGCGACTTGTCCACGTCGGGAAGGGACTCCAGAAAATCCAGCGCGCGAATGCTGTTCCACGATTGCAAGCCCATCAGGTGAATATTCCAGAGTAAATTCACTTCGTTGGTGGCGAAGCGGCGATGCCGTTGATAAAAGGTCGATTTGAAGGTGCTATCGAAAGCGTGGTCGGGGAAAATCGTGTCATTGTAGCCGGTCATGTCGTACGAGAAGGCCACCATGCCTTGGCGGGCGAAGTGGATGCAGCGCGCCGCGATGCTCCCTTCGGGTTGGTCGGCCATCCGGCCGTTTTCCCAATGACCATGAGGATTGAGTATGCCCGGAAATGGGCCCGGACCTGCGGTGGTTGCCCTCTATAGATTGCCCCTCACAACCTCGCCCTGATAGCTCTCGAAGTAAACCTGCTCGATGGAGTATCCGTCCCGGATTATTTTGCCGGAAATGCGGGCATTGAGCGGCGTTTTTTCCGGCAGGGGCCAAAGGCCGCAACTGACAAGAATCTGTTCGCGGATTTCCTTGGCCCGCTGCTGCCACTGGGCGCGGCTTTTAATGGATGGAAAGGCACGTGGGGTGTTGACGGTCTGAATTTCCGTGCGGACATCGGCTATGGGTTGGGCTTGAATGTTCCATTGGGCCATGGAAAGGAAGGCCAAAAGGATAAGACTAGCCCTTTGGATAAAGCGTCGGATCATTTTTAGGCAGAATTTACCGGCACCAAAGCCGCGTCGCCATCCAGAAATCGCAGGGCAGGCGGCTTTGTAAGTTATAAAACTTGGAACAAACTTGGACGAGCTGGTTTGAATTATTACTTACATCAGCGGATGGATTGAACCGGTCACATGGCAAATGCCTCTGACCTGATGACACATCGAGCGTTAGCCAGTCGCGCAAGACTCAATTCAACCGCAGGGTTTTCCCAGGGCGCGCTTGGGTGTGCCGGTCATTTTCCACGACGAGCACGCCGTTGACGAAAACCTGCTTGAATCCGGTGGAGTAATGATGCGGATCTTTGTAAGCGGAATGATCCATCACCGTATTGGGGTCAAACACGACGAGGTCCGCCCAATAACCTTCGCGGACTAAACCGCGGTCCTTGAGACGAAATGTCGTGGCAGGCAGTGAACTCATTTTGCGGACGGCCTCCTCCATGCGAAGAATTTTTTCATCGCGCACATAGCGGCCCAGGATGCGAGCGTTGTTGCCGTAGCCTCGAGGGTGGGGGACGCTTTCATTCATCACACGGATGCCGCTGTCGGAGGCAAACATGGTGTTGGGGTGCTTCATGAACTCGCGCAAATCATCTTCGCTCATGCCGTGGAACACCGCCGAGGCGCCGCCGTTCTTCTCGATTTCGAGGATGGTTTCAAGCTGGTCATCGAGCGTGTCGCTGTTGCGCAGTTTTTTGGCCGCCTCGACCACGTTAAGGCCGTTGAGTGATTTATCGGCGCGGTGCGAGGCAATGACAGCAAAGGCGTAGCTTTCGCTGCCGCGGCTTTGAAGGTTTTTTTTCACGCCATCGATGATTTTCTTTTTCTCCTCGGGATTGGCCAAACGTTCCTTGAACTTGCCGCCTTCGCGGGCCTCCTCGGGAATGAGTTGTCCCAGGCCGGTGCTGGAGGCGGCGTAGGCGTATTGGTCCTGGGTGATGTCGAGTCCCTCGGCGCGTGCCAGGTCAATGGCGGCGAGCACCTTGTCGGTTTGGTTCCAGTTGGCCTTGCCGGCGAGTTTGATGTGGGAGATTTCGGCCCGGATGTTTGCCTCGCGGGCGATTCGGAAGACTTCCTGTAGTGAATTAAAAATGTCGGAGCCTTCGCTGCGCTGGTGGCTGGCGTAAATGCCGCCATAGGCGGAGGCAACTTTGGCCAGTTCGATGATTTCTTCGGTCTTGGCAAAGACGCCTGGCAGGTAAATGAGGCCCGTGGAGAGGCCGACCGCGCCATCCTTCATCGCCTGATCGACGTAGTGCTTCATCTGGCTTAATTCCTCATCGGTCGGGGGGCGCATGAATGAGCCTCCCATGGCCTTGGAGCGGACGGTATTGTGCCCGATGAGCGTGCAGACGTTCGGGGAAATTTTCATATCCTCAAGTTTGCGGAAGTATTCACCCACGTTGAGACGCGAACCGCCGCAATTACCCAGCACCAGCGTGGTGACGCCCATCCGGAGGAAGTTTTCGGCCAATGGATGATCCTCGATTTCCTCGGCGTGGGTATGAACGTCCACAAATCCCGGAGCAATGATTAATCCCTTGGCTTCGATGACTTGTTTGGCATCTCCTTGAACCCGGCCCACGGCAGCGACCTTGCCATCCTTGATGGCTACGTCGGCAAAGAAAGCCGGATTGCCGGTGCCGTCGGCCACGCGCCCGTTGCGCAGGATGACATCGTAGCTTTGTGCGGAAAGGTTGCAGGTCCAGCAGGCAGCCAGAAACAAGGACAGCACTTTGTTGATCATGGGCCTTTCTCTAACAAGGAGGACTCGCCAAGGCGATATAAATTCGCGATGATACTCCTCGCCAAGGCCTCCATGAAACCCTGAAGGACATTGGCTCGTCTAATGCTTAAAGTGCGGCCAATCAAAATTGATCAAATGAAGCGGGTAATGATTGTTTTGACAGCATTGCTATTTCTGCCGTCCTTGTCATGGAGTGCAGCCGCACAGGAGCTTTCCCCATTGATCACCAATATCGTTCGGCAAGGCCAGCAAACCGCGATTTCTTTTCCGTTGGTTCCGGGTGCGCAGGCCTATTCCATCCATAGCACGACTAATTTAAGCGCGCCGTTCGAGGACAATGGCGCTTTTAGTCACCTGCCATATTTCGTTACCAATAACATTGGAGGATCCAACATGGTGACCGTCGGTGGTTATGAATGGCGCGCGACGCAGGCGCATCCTCAAGGCTTTTACCGGGTTCAAGCCAGTCAATTGTCGACCAACACCGTATACGGGGCGACGGTGTTGAACCGGTTGGCGTATGGTCCTACTCCGGACGATCTGGAGCGCGTGATGACCGGGCAGGGGGCCATTGGTCCTGAGGCATATATTTTTGAGCAACTGTCGCCTGAGCTGATCGTTGAGGATGTCGCCAACATGCACACCAACATTAACTGGCTGGAAGGCAAGTTTGCCTCGCAGGATACCCTGGTGACAACAAACCATGCATCCATCACTGACCTGAGGGCGTGGTTCACTTTGAGAGCCGTGGGCGCCCGGCGGCAGTTGTTGGAGGTTCTGCTTCAATTCTGCGAGAACCACTTTGTCACTCAATATGGCAAGAGCTTCCAGTTTTTTGACACTTATTACGACGACAGTGCCCTACAGAACCGTTTGGCCACGCAGTTGGAGTACGTGGAAATCGAGAAATGGCGCACCGCGCTGCTCAATCCGGCTTGCACGTTCTACGATTTGCTTAGAATCAGCGTGGAAAGCCCGGCGATGATCATTTATCTCGACACGGTCAGCAGTCGTGGCGATGGCACTCGGATTGCCAATGAAAACTACGCGCGGGAGCTTTTGGAACTGTTTACCTTCGGTGTGGACAACGGCTACGACCAGACCGACATCGTGGAGGTTTCCAAGTGCTGGACCGGTTGGACGGTTTCCAAGATGGACCTGACCAATGCGTTCAATCCGTTTGCCACGCCCCAGAGCGGGGCTCTTTCCAACACGGTTGGGAGTTGGGTGTTTCGTTACAATTCCGCCTGGCACAACACCGGAATCAAGCGCGTGTTCACCAACAAATTTGTCCCGGCCCGATTCGGCGCGCCTTACACCACCAAAAGCTACGGCACCAACACGGTGCCCTTGCTTTACGAATTGATCATACCGTCACGCAGTGGAACCAAAACCATCCAGGACGGCTATGAAGTCATTCAACATCTGGCCAACCTGCCGTTTACCCAGGAGTATATCAGCGTGAAACTGTGCCGCCTGTTCGTGCATGACGGTTTTACCCACGGGTATGATTTTGCGGATCCGAATCTCTCTCCTGAGGGGCAACTGGTGCGCCAGTGTATGAACGCGTGGGAAACCAGTAATGGAAACCTCCGCGCGGTGCTGTCCGCCATATTCGGCTCAGAGCTGTTCCGAAGTCATTCCGCAAATGCTCAAAAAGTAAAAACGCCCTTTGAATTTGTCGTCAGCGCCATTCGCGCCCTGCGCACCAGCGTCAATGGCACATACCAAGCGGGGACGTTTACATCGGACACGGATGGTTATTCCCTGGCACTGCCAATGCAGCGGATGGGGAATATGCTCTTGTTCGACCGCGATGATCCCGATGGTTATCCCGAGGGCGCACCTGGTTGGATCAGCGCGGGCACGATTGCCGAGCGAGTTCGGTTCGTGCAATCGTTCTGCATTGCGTTCGGCCAAAATGGCCATACTGGCGTCCAAAGCGGCACCGGCAACGATGCCGGCAACACGGTTTGCAACCCCGTGGAGCTGATCAAATTGAAGCTTCCATCCTCCAGTTGGACCAGCGCAGAGGACGTTGCGGATTATTTCCTGAACATATTTTATTCATCAGAAGGCGCGGGCAACCTCGCCCTGATGCGGCAAGCCGCCATTAATTATTTGAACACCAATGACCAGGGAGATTCATCCCCATTCGCAAATCTGGCTGTGAGCAGCATCGCCGGAACCAATTACGACACGCGCGTCCGTGGCCTTGTGGCCATGCTGTTGAGCCAGGCGCGCTTTCAGGAACAGTAACCATGCAACATTTAAACATCATCACCCGGCGCGGTTTCCTTGACCGCTCGTTCAAGACGGGCTTGGGTGTCGCGCTTTCGACACTGGTGGACATTCCCTTTGTGGTCAAAAAAGCCTTGGCCGAGGGGAATATCGGGCTCAACGGCAAAAAGCTGCTTTTCATTTTCCTCAGAGGCGGCGTGGATGGATTGAACACGGTGGTGCCGGTTCTGGATAGCGCTTACAACGCGACCAACCGCCCGACCCTTCTGATTCCCCAGGATGTCGGCACGAATTATTCGGACACCGGCGCCTGCGATTTCCCGGTTTCCGGGGTTGGCACGGCAACCTTTTCCTATCTCAACGCCATCCGGCTTGGGAACGGCTTTTCAGGGTTGCATCCGGCGATGAAATTTCTTGCGCCGGTTTACAATGCGGGCCAACTGGCCTTTATTCACCGGGTAGGTTATCCCAAGCAATCCCGATCTCATTTTGATTCGCAGGCGTATTGGGAAAACGGTTTGCCCAATAACAAAACCACCCGAGAAGGCATTTTCTACCGCACCATCATTGAATCTGGGCTGGCGGAGCGTTCGCCGTTGACCGGCGTTTCATTCCAGTCGGCGTTGCCTCTGCTGCTGCGCGGTTCCAACGCGGCCATGACCAATTTGTCAGACCCCACCCGTTATGACCTGATGGGCGTTCCCAATAATACGGCTGGCAATCTCAAGGCAGACACGGCGCTCATCAATTCCATTCCGCACCCGTTTCCAGCAAAGCGAAACCGGGACCTGCTCCAGCTGCAATACGAGAACCTGACCAGCACGCTTTCCATTTTCGCAGGCATTGATTTTTCGGAGAACGGGAACACCTTCGTGGATGACACCAACTCCGACGGCGGCACGGCACCATATCACCTGTTTCCCACCACCCAGTCCAAGAACGGCGGTTACGCCCTTTATGGCAACAACACCGGCAAATACGTCGTGGACTCGGGCGCTTACTCCTTTTTCAAGAACCTTAAGGCCGCGGCGCTGGTATTGAATAAAACCGATGCTGTGATCGCCGGAACCGAATTCAGCGGCTTCGACACTCATAATGCCCAGGGCGGCGTCACTGGCGCGCATGCGAATCTTCTCCAGCGCGTCGGTTGGGGTATCTATGCCCTGCAAAAGTATTTCACCAATTACGCGGACAAAGTGAGCTGGAACAACGTCGTGGTGGTAACCCTGACTGAATTTGGCCGCACCACCGTCCAGAACGCCAACGGCGGCACGGACCATGCCGAAGCCGGCGTGATGATGGTGGCCGGCGGTTCCGTAAAGGGGGGCGCTTACGGTTGTGGCCCAAGCGATCCGATTCCTTGGATCCCTGGCTCAGCGGGTTCCATGTTCGGCATCAGCAATCGCTACCTCAAGCGAGTTATCGATTACCGTTCTGTCTTGGGAGAAATCATTCGCGACCACCTAGGCGCGACCCAGGGCCAAATCAACCGCATCATCCCCGGATACAGCCAGGAATCCGCCGAACATCTCCAGTTTGGCGGCACAGTCACCGCGCCCTTGGATTCTCAAAACACGCAGATTCTTGGCGAAATTGGAATCATCTAAAAAACTCTTCGCTTTCTTGGTGCGCCCAGGCGCGGGCTTTCTGGGCATTTTCTCTTGGGAAACTTTTCCTGAAGCCGCTTGCAGAGTTGGAACCAGAGTGTTTAATGCAGGAAAAAATGGCTACATCGTCAACGCCCAGTCAGAGCGCCGAGGATTACTTGGAGCGCATCCATGAGTTGATCGAGGACAAGGGCTATGCCCGTGTGGTGGACATCGCTTCCTCACTTAAGGTCAAGCAGGCATCGGTGACCAACATGGTCAAAAAGCTCGGCGATCTTGGCTATCTCAAATACGAAAAATACCGCGGCCTGGTGCTCACCGACAAGGGGCGCGCGGTCGCCACGCTCATTCAGCAACGGCACGAGACGCTTTCCCGCTTCTTTTCCCTGCTTGGCCTGGACGAGGAAATCCAGCAGCGCGACATTGAGGGCATCGAGCATCATTTAAGTCCCGAAACCGTCAAGGTGCTGGAAGACCTGGCGACGTTTTTTGAAAACAAGCCGGCGACGCTCAAGGCGTTCCTCAATTCGCGCAAACTCAAGGCGGCATCCTGAAATGGCCGGACGTTGGGAAGAATTGCTCGCCGTCGCGCAGGAGGAGGTTCGCGCCATCATTGCCCATCTGCCGACGCGCTTGAGAGCCAGCGCCAAGGAAATTCCCGTCACGTATGAGACGGTTCCCAATCGCGAGTGGGTCAAGGATGGCATCGCTGGTGACACGCTGGGTTTGTTTTTCGGACCGGCTTACGAGGAGGAGGGGAGCAGCGGGGTGCCATTGCCGCCGCAGATCATTTTATTTCTGGAAAACCTGTGGGAATTCTCCGGGGGCGACGAGCCGGTTTATCGCCAGGAGGTCCGTAAAACTTACCTTCACGAACTGGGCCATTATTTGGGACTGGACGAGGACGACCTTGACCTGCGCGACTTGCAATAAAATGAACGCTATTCCCATTTCTGCGCCATGAAACCAAGCGCCCAACTGATCACTGGTTCGCCCTTCATGGCTCGTGTAGCGCCCTTTGTCATTTTTTTGGTGCTGACGGCGTGCCAGGGACAATTCGGCGAGGCGTCCCGGTACTGGTTTTATTTTGCCAAAACCATTGTCGGGATCTGGCTCATTCTGGTGATGCGCCCGGTGGTGACGGAAATGAAATGGGCCATCAGTTGGGAGTCCGTCGTGGTGGGCGTTGGCGTTTTTGCGCTGTGGGTGGGGCTTGACGGGCTTTATCCATCGATTGTTGAGCTGCTGGACAAAATCGGAATCGACGACGGCGAGGCCGAATCAAGACCGTGGAATCCTCATGTTCAGTTTGGAGATAACGCAGCATTGGCGTGGCTCTTCATTTTTACGCGCTTTTTCGCCGTGACCCTGGTGGTGCCCCCGTTTGAGGATGTGTTTTATGGCTCGTTTGTTTACCGATGGATTGTGAGGCCGGAGTTCGATTCGGTGCGGTTGAACCAGTTTCACCCCAAGGCATTTTTTCTCACCTCGGCCATCTTCGGGTTGGTTCACCTCGAATGGCTGCCTGGCATTTTGTGCGGCATGGCCTACCAATGGCTGGTTATCGGGAAAAACCGGCTGGGAGACGCGATGACCGCCCATGCCATCACCAATTTCCTGCTCGCGGTGTGGGTGGTTTGGAAAGGCGCCTGGCACTTCTGGTGACAGGGTTACAGGCGAAAAAGCTTTTTGGAGTTGTGGTAAAGAATTTTCCGCTCGATTTCCTTTGACGCCAACAGCCTTCGGAGGGCGGCAAGGGTTTGCGCGCCCTGGCACCCGGGGCCGCGCCCAATTGTGTCGTTGCAGTCGCTGCCGTAAAGCAGCTTGTCTTGGTGACGCACTAGAAATTCGCGGGTGTGATCCTCGTCGCGAATCAGGGAATTCAGACCGGAGCCGGCGGAAAGGTCGGCGTACATGTTGGGATAATCGCGCAGGTAGCGGTCCGTGATGCCTCCGGGCGTCACCTTGCCCTTGGGATAAAGCACGCGCTGGTCCTTGTGGTCCTTGTCAATGTTCGCCCACCAGGTCTGCGCGTGGCCGATGAAGTTCACCTTGGGATATTTTTCGAGCATTTTGTGGAAGCGGTCGAACCCGAGGTTATACATGTTGTGCTGAAAGTGCAGGAGCACCGGGACGTTATATTTTTCGGCAAGGCGGTAAATTTTTTGAATCGCCTCCGAGTCGCATTCCACCCCAAATTTTGATTCGCCAATGACGCACGCGCCCAGCTTCAAATATTTTTCAATCTCCGTCAGGGCCTCCGGCAGGTCGGCAACGAGCGCGTGCTGGTGGTCAGCACGCCGCCGGGC
>ERZ869936.1416-NODE-1416-length-17256-cov-3.903320_pt1 | contig 17256 bp, 14 predicted proteins | sample MGYA00520876_ERZ869936 | MGnify/ENA primary metagenome ERZ869936 (study PRJEB32218, sample SAMN09650985) | biofilter metagenome | isolation source: enrty point of leading RO module | place: Saudi Arabia: Thuwal, RO plant located on Red Sea | collected 2016-02-17 ...
GACTCTTTCGGAGGAAGCCTCAATTTCCACGCGCATCTGTTCGACCGCCGCTTGACGATCGGCGATTTCACCTTGAAGAACGTCGAACTGATGCCGGGCCAACTGGGTTTCCAGGTGTTGCAATTCCATCGCGACCTGCTTGTAGCGGCGGGCCTTGCCTGCTTGGCGTTGCAATGACCCGATCTGGCGCTTGACCTCGCGAATGAGGTCGTCCACGCGCAGGAGATTCTGGTCGGTGTGTTCCAGTTTGCGAAGGGCCTCACGCTTTTGCGCCTTGAACTTGGTGATGCCGGCGGCCTCCTCGAAAATCATCCGGCGATCCTCGGGCTTGCTGGAAAGAATCTGCGTGATGTTGCCCTGGGCCATGATGCTGTAGCTGGTGCGCCCAACACCCGTGCCCATGAACAGTTGCTGAATGTCCTTCAACCGGCACGCGGTCTTGTTGATGAAATACTCGCTGCCACCGTCCCGGAAGACCCTGCGGGTCACGGTCACCTCATTGAAGGCCATGTCCACGCCGGCGGCGCGGAGGTGTTCCTCATCCACATCGCCAATCGTCAGGGAAACTTCCGCCATCGAAAGCGGCTTGCGTCCATCCGTGCCGTTGAAAATGACGTCAGCCATCTCGCCGCCGCGCAACGCCTTGGCGGACTGCTCACCCAGCACCCAGCGAATGGCATCCGAAACATTTGACTTGCCGCAGCCGTTGGGTCCCACGATGGCCGTGACACCAGGCTGGAAATTGAGCGACGTTTTGTCCGCAAACGATTTGAATCCCAGCATCGTCAAATTCTTCAGATACATGGCGAAAATGAAGCGGCAAGGCCCATGTGAAGTAAAGCAAAAAAACCACAACTGATTGGGGTCACACCAATCTGGAAATACTACTAATTGACCCTAGTTCGAGCTTTTCATTTACCTGAAACCCCTGTAATTCTGGCACTTTCTGAGAAACAATGCGTAATTCCTGTCTGCTTTCTTTGGCTATTTTGCTGTCGGCGGTGCATTCGCTACAGGCGGCACAATGGCAACCTTCGTCCATACGACCGTCCAAGCCCCTTCGGGAGTTCCGGGGCGTCTGGATCACGACGGTTTACAACATCAATTGGCCTTCCAAGCCAGGGTTAAGCACCGACCAGCAGAAAGCGGAACTGATCGCGATGCTGGATCAGGCACAAAAGCTCAATTTCAACGCTGTCGTCCTTCAAGTCCGCGGTTCCGGGGACTCTTTTTACGACTCCAAGATCGAACCCTGGTCGGAGTATCTGACCGGCACCATGGGCAAGGCGCCGTCGCCGTATTATGATCCGCTGGCGTTTGCCGTTCTGGAGGCCCACAAACGCGGCTTGGAACTGCACGCGTGGTTCAATCCGTTCCGCGCCCGGGTGCCGTCCAAGGGTTCCCTTCCCGCTAACCATGTGGCGCGGCGCTACCCTTCACTGGTTCGCAAGCATGGCAAATATCTTTGGATGGATCCCGGCGACAAGGCAGCCCAGGATTACACGCTACAGGTCATGCTCGATGTGGTCCGGCGATACGACATCGATGCGGTTCACATTGATGATTATTTCTACCCGCCCACGCAGACCGACGCTTCCGGAAAAGTCCTGCCCTTTGATGACGAAACCACATGGCGGCGCTATCAGGCCGCCAAGGGGAACCTCGGCCGGGACGACTGGCGTCGTGAAAATGTAAACGTCTTTGTTCAAAGGCTTTACTCAGGAATTAAATCCGTCAAACCGTGGGTAAAATTCGGTATCAGCCCCCCCGGCATCTGGCGCCCTGGCCACCCGCCACAAATCAAAGGCCGCGATGTCTATCAGGCCATTTATGCGGACAGCCGCAAATGGCTGCAAAACGGCTGGTGTGATTACTTTGCGCCGCAGCTTTACTGGCGCATTGCCCCCCCCGAGCAAAGTTACCCAGTCCTGCTTAAATGGTGGGCTGAACAAAACCCCAAGGGGCGCCATTTGTGGCCCGGCCTGAACACCGGACAGTTGGGCAATCAGTGGAGCACTTCGGAAATCGTCAACCAAATCAACCTGACCCGCAGGCAACAGGGTGCAACCGGGCACATTCATTACCACATGAAAACCATCAAACAAAACACCGGGAACATCGCTGAAGAACTGGGCAAACTTTACACGGAACCCGCCTTGGTCCCCGCATCGCCTTGGTTAAGCCAAAAACAGCCATCCAAGCCGGACGTTATCGTTACCGACAACTCCAACAAGCTTAATCTCACTTGGAAACCATTGCCAGGTGAGGGAGTCCTTCAATGGGTCGTCCAATTCCGTTACGGCGGCAAATGGCAATCCCAAATCCTGCCCTACGATCGGACTTCGGTTGCAACCAATCAAATGCCGGAAGCGGTCGCCGTCACGGCAGTGAACCGATACGGGCTCGAAAGTCCGCCTGCGGTCTTTGAAGCGTTCTCCTCCCGATAAAACTTGAACGGTCAACGGCACCGACATTTAAAATGTATAATTCATATTTGCCGTCTGACTTCTCCCCTTGCTGTGCCAGCACAGTTTCTTGTAAAGTGTCTGCCCTATTTTGTGAAATACTTCATGCTTTTTAAGACAGGCGCTTTGGCTGCGGCATTCTTGGCGTTTTCCCCCGAAAATCTGGTTGCAGAGACCCTTGGTGCATTGACCAATTCTCCGGTGCCTCCGAAGCTGGCCCGGGAATTCCGTGGAGTTTGGGTGGCCACAGTGGCCAACATTGACTGGCCCTCGAAGCCGGGATTGCCGACAGACCAACAAAAAACCGAGCTTTTGGAGATTTTGGATACGGCAAAGCGGTTAAACCTCAATGCGATTGTTTTACAGGTTCGTCCAGCCTGCGATGCGTTGTATCCTTCAAAAATTGAGCCTTGGTCCGAATTCCTGACCGGGGAAATGGGCCGTGCACCAGAGCCGTTTTACGATCCGCTGGCCTTCGCCATCGAGGAATCTCATAAACGGGGAATGGAACTGCACGCATGGATCAATCCCTATAGGGCCAAACATCCCAGCGGCAAATCCAAAATTTCCTCAAACCACGTGAGCAGTAGCCAGCCTGATCTGGTGGTCAAATACGGCAAATACCTCTGGCTCGATCCGGGCAAAAAAGTCGTGCAGGATTACACCCTCAGCATCATCAAGGAACTTCTGGCCAATTACGATTTGGATGGCATTCATCTGGATGACTATTTCTACCCCTACCCTGAACGGGATGAAAACGGCCATGAGATGGAATTCCCCGACGAAGAAACATTCCTGGAATACGTCGCCGAGGGCGGGGTGGAAACCATCCATGACTGGCGGCGGGAAAACGTCAATACCCTTATCAAGCAGGCCTACGACACAATCAAGGCCACTAAACCCTGGGTCAAATTCGGCATCAGCCCCTTCGGCATCTGGAAGCCAAGCCATCCGGATCAAATCCGGGGCATGGATGCCCATGAAAAAATTTACTGCGACAGCCGCAAATGGATTCGTGAAGGCTGGGGTGATTACTTCGCGCCCCAGCTCTATTGGAAAATTGAAACCGTCGAACAGAGCTATCCCGTTCTGCTCCAATGGTGGGCAGAACAAAATCTCAAGGGGCGCCACTTATGGCCGGGCAACTTCACCAGCCGCGTGGACAAAGAATGGCAGGCCGAGGAAATCGTCAACCAGATCAAAGCCACCCGCACCCAGAAGGGCGCCGATGGCAACATTCATTTCAGCATGAAACCGCTGATGCAGAACCGAGGCAAACTTAGTGACGAATTACTGCGTACGGTTTATGACCAACCCGCCTTGATTCCCTCCTCTCCGTGGCTTGGCAAACAGCAACCTCTCCAGCCCACGCTGAACGTCATTCAATCCGATGGTCAAATGAAGCTGGAGTGGGACACCCCCGAACTGGATAACATCTGGCAATGGCTGGTTCAGAAAAGGGTCAATGGCACATGGGTAAGCGCCGTTTTCCCCGTCACTCAGACCGAAGAATCTATTGACAGCCAAACTGCCTCGGCCCTGCCCGATGCAGTCGCCGTGACGGCCTTGAACCGCTATGGAATCGCCAGTTCTCCAGCAATTTTTACAATCAAATAAAAAACAAAGGGACTCATCCGTCGAACAACAATGAAAAAAAACATTCTCTCCCCCCTCATTGCCACAATCATGGTGGCGGCTCTTTCGCCACTCGGCGCGGCAATGAAATCACAAAACGACATCAAGCCTCCTGAACCCATGCGCGAATTCCGTGGCGCTTGGGTTGCCTCGGTTGCCAACATTGACTGGCCTTCCAAAAAGGGCCTTTCGACCGAACAGCAAAAGCAAGAGTTTGTTGAAATTTTGGACCGTGCCGCCGCCCTAAAACTCAACGCCATTATTTTTCAGGTTCGGCCGGTTTGTGACGCGCTCTACGCCTCAAAACATGAGCCTTGGTCGGAATACCTTTCCGGCACCATGGGCAAGGCTCCTGATCCGTATTACGATCCGCTGGAGTTCGCCATCGAGGAAGCCCACAAGCGCGGCATCGAACTGCATGCCTGGTTCAATCCCTATCGGGCCAGGGTGCTTGCCTCCACCAGTCCGGTTTCAGCCGACCACATCAGCAAGACTCGTCCGGAATTGGTCAGGAAATATGGAAAATTCCTATGGCTGGATCCTGGTGAACCGGACGTTCAACAACACTCGCTGAACGTCATCATGGATGTCGTTCGTCGCTACAACGTGGATGGCATTCATTTTGACGATTATTTTTATCCCTATCAGGAACACGATGCCAACGGACGACTCATGGATTTCCCGGATGAGCCCAGTTGGACCCGCTACAAAGAATCGGGAGGTAAATTGTCCAAAAACGACTGGCGACGTGAAAGCGTCAACACCTTCATTGAAAACTGTTACAAATCCATCAAGGCCGAAAAACCATGGGTGCAATTTGGCATCAGCCCATTCGGCATCTGGAAATCCGGCGTTCCCCCGAGCATCCGGGGGCTTAACGCCTACGAAAGCCTGTATGCTGATTCCCGCAAATGGCTGGCCGAGGGCTGGCTGGATTATTTCGCCCCGCAACTTTACTGGAACATTGACGCCAAGGAACAAAGCTACCCGGTCCTGCTCAAATGGTGGGCGGAACAAAACATTCAAAAACGCCACCTTTGGCCCGGCATCAGCACGGCACGTGTCGGCTCCACCCGCGGCCCCGAGGAAATTGTAAACCAAATCATCCTCACCCGAAGCCAGCCTGGCGCAGAAGGCAACATTCATTGGAACTTCAAGAGCCTGGCCCGCAACACCCGGGGCGTGGCCGACATGGTTTCCAACCAGCTTTACACCGAACCCGCGCTCGTGCCTGCCTCAGGATGGCTGCACAATACTCCTCCCAAAAAACCCGTTTTAAGCGGGCGCACCACCCAAAGAAAAAACACCACACTGCGCTGGCAGCCTGCTTCAAAGGAAAAGGCCTGGCAATGGGTGCTTCAGAAACAAGTCGGCGAAACCTGGACCACAGAGATCCTTCCAAGCGCTCACACCTCATGCCTCATTCAAAATGGGGATCCTGACACGAAGGTCAGACTAGTCGTTCTTCGTTCGGTCGACCGGTTTGGCCAGCTAAGCGAACCGGCAATTTACAAGCTGAAATAGTCACAACGAATATTTAGATAGAAAGGCGGGAGAATCCTCTCCCGCCTTTTCATTTTTCTGGAAGATGAAGAAAAGTTATTCCTGCGGATACAGCAGGATGCGATCATGCACCAGGACCGCCAGGTCATTGCGCCCATCTCCGGTAAAATCGGCAATGACCGCCTCGCGCGGCTCGGCCATTTCACCGCGGCGCGACCGGAAAGTCCTTTCCTCGAAAACCGGCCAGCGGTTGGCCGGCACCAGTTTGTGCGGCGGCTCAAACATCACCAGATCTACATAATTTTTCGCTGTTTCCAGGAAGACCAAGTCCTTGCGGCCATCATTGTTCAAATCGCCGGAAATAAGATCATTCAGCCGGGCGTCCTTGATCGGCGTCTCGTAATGATCGCGCTCCACCAGATCCCAAACCTTGCCGCCTAGATGCATCCACGCGCCAGCGTTAATGCCCACAAAGGCAAGACTATTCGGCTTCTCGGCGCCCAACCCGATGGTTTGCATAAAATGAAAGTCGGCCATGGGCAGCGGCATGTTGCGGACCACCTGCCAGACACCTGACTGGTCGCGTTCGCTGAGCGTGAGCACTTTTTTTTCCGCATCCAAAAGGAACAGCGACGCGATGGTGTTGGTCCCGTTTTTCATCGGCACAGCAGCGACAATCCTGGAATTGCTCGCCGAACCGTTGATCTGCTCCTTAACGACAAAATTGCCGGAGGGTTTGTTTGTTCCTTCGCGCTGAAGGTCGCTATTCAGCACCACGGCCCGGAGAAAATTCTTCTGCGCCAGCAGCAGCTCGGTTTTTCCGTCGCCGTCCACATCGGCGATGCTCAACCACGGCTGGGCGACGTTGCCTCCCGGCGGCATGATGTCCAGCTCTTCAAAATCCGCCCCCGGAACCTGCCGGAGGATTTTTATTTTCTCGTAAGGAATTAAAGCCACCAAGTCGGCCAAGCCATCCTGATCCGCGTCGTGAAAGGTGAGCGACGCGGGATTGGCCTTGAAGGCGTCACTGAGCTTTTGAACGCGCGTTTTCCCAGAAGCCTCGCGAATGACCAGCACCCGGTTGGTTTCCATTTCCGAGATGACGGCCAGAACCGGTTTTGCTGAAGGCTCAAGACGACCTGTAGCCATCACGAGAGGCTTGCCCTCGAACGGAACCACCAAGGCAAAATTCAATCGTCCGCGCTCACAAAACCGCGTCAACCCCACATGCTGCACCGCAACGCTGAGCACAAAAATCTCCGACTTGCCGTCTCCATCCCAATCAGTCACCGCCAAATCGCTGACACCCGTAAATGTGGGAAACGTATTCGCATGGTTCAAACTGCCGTCGGCTTTTTGCAAATACAAAGCCAGTTGACCGCTGTCGGGCTCGGCAACCAACAAATCCAGCAACTTGTCCGCGTTCACATCCCCCCAAGCCACGCCCCGACGCGTCTTGCCAGTGCGGTTCAATGGGAAAATCTGGAATTGTCCCTGACGGAATTCGCCACTCAACGGCTCGGAATCCTTCAAAGCAAAGTTGGACACCTGGGCGCGCCCCGAATTCTGGGCAATGCCCATTACCTCGGTCTTGCTGTCGCCGTCCAAATCGTCCGCCCAATACGCCCGAATGGCCGGAAGCGGAAAGTGGTTTTCAGGGCCGAGTTGCCCCGCCTCGGTCTGAAGACGAAATCGAAATGGATTAGGATCATCCCAGTTGACCAGAAGCAAGTCATCCCGCTTGTCTCCATCTATGTCGAGCGCCTGAATGGATTTTACCGTGCCGGCAAAGGGAATTTTCTCGGGCTCCTCCAGCGCATAATTGGCATTTTGAGCCAGATAAAAAATGTGGCTTTCAGCCAGCAGCAACAAATCAACGCGGCCATCGTTGTTGAGGTCGCCGGTGGCCAAAGAGTTTGGAGAAAGCGAGGTGTCGTCGCCAATCTGCCAGCGCTTGGGCGACCCCCAACCGTTGGTGCCCAGGTTGTATTGCACCACCAGTTCTTTGGGTTCGCCAAAATAAGCCAAGTCGGGCCGGCCATCACTGTTCAAATCGGTGACAACCAGGGCGGCAATGCGCTTTTCAGAGGCAATCGAATCAATTCGGAACCGAGCGTCGACTGGCAGTTCATTGAGTTCCTTGCGAGGGGTCGTCTTGGCGGGTGCCGGGCGGTTTGTCTGCCCTGTTTGATTGATCAACAAATTGATCTTGGCGCGGGCATTGTTAACAAGAACCAAATCCACCAACCCGTCGCCATTGATGTCCGAGGCACGCACCAGGGAAATCTGGTTGTCGATGGGAAAAATTTCCAGCCCCTTGAACCCAAATCGATCCGTCGGCGCCTCGGCGGCAACCCTCGTTCCAAAAACCGTGAACCCGTAAAACAGGGTCTTTACAACTATCAATTTGAAGTCACGCATGATGGTCATTTTGGTGAAACTGCCACCGCTTGCAGACCCGCGCCAGTCTATTCACCGATAAAATAGGCGGTCACCCGGCGGCTGTGCGGCGCTAGCCGATGTTCCCAAAGAAAGATGCCCTGCCAAGTGCCCAGGACCATTTTTCCACGCACAATCGGAATGCTTAAATTCACTGCCGTAAGCGCCGTGCGGACGTGCGCGGGCATATCATCCTCGCCTTCGCACGTGTGGCGGAACAAGGCATCGCCATCGGGGGCAAGACGAGAGAATAAACGCTCCAAATCCCGGCGCACCTCCGGATCCGCATTCTCCTGGATCAACAACGATGCCGAGGTGTGTTGCAGGTGAAGCGTGACACAGCCTGTTTCCAAGTCGTTCAATTTCTCGACGTCACGGGTGATTTCATAAAAGCCGCGACCTCGCGTCTGAAGTTCAATTTCCTTGAAGTAATGACGCAACATGCCGGTTAAGTTCAGTGCTCTGCCATCAGGTTTTCAAGCTTGGGATTCTTGGCATGCCCAAGGGAAACGGCTTTCTGATAGTGCCAGCGAGCCAGTTCCATAAACGGAGGACGCTGGGTAGCGTAGATAATGGATAAATTATGATGCGCGCTGGCGTAGTCGGGCTGAATCTGAATCGCCTTGCGCAAAGCCGCCTCGGCGGAAACACGCTGGCCTTTTTCACTCAGCACGATTCCCAGGTAATTGTGCGTCTCCGCGCTTTGAGGATTCACCTGCGCGGACCGCGCCAGCGCGTCCAATGCTTCGTCGAATTTGTTCTGGCTCATCTTCAACTTGCCCAACAAAAGCAGGCTGAAGGCGTCATCGGGCGAAGCTGCCAACGCGCGCCCCAAAGTCTCATCGGCTTCCTGCAAGCGATTGCGCTCCAGTTGCGCCGAGGCCAAGTTGGCAAGCGCGTAAACATTGGTGCTGTTCTGGTCGAGAACCTGTTCATATTTTTCCTCCGCTTCCTCAAACCGCTGCGCGGCAAAAGCCTTGTCCGCCTCGGAAAGGAGCGTTTTGGATTTCCCGGGCAAATCCTTGGTCATTTTTGAGGAAATGACAAAGCTCCGAGGAACCGAGGGTGTTTCCGGCTTTTTGAACAACGCCAGTTCCTCGGGCGTGAAGGGGGTCGGCCGCGCCTCGTAAGCCTCAAGCCGGGAGCGCAGTTGCTGGTTTTGCTTGATCAAATCCTCCCGTTCTGAGGGATTGAACGCCTGGGCTGCCTGCAACCGCTTTTCCAACCCGTCGCGCTCGCGCTCCAATTCCTTGATTCGGTCCATGGCCGATTGATAATCCCGAATCCGTTTTTCCCGGTCGGTTTGAAGCGCAGCCAGTTCCCGGCTGGTCTTCTCGAATTTTTTTTCGATGTCGGCTTTGTCCTCCTCAAGTTTCTTAATTTTCCGCAAGTCGCCGCGTGAAGGTTTTTCCCCGTCCGCCGCAGCCAAGGTTTCAGCCAGCTTGCGCTGGAGTTCATCCCGCTCGGCGGAAAAGTTTTCAAGTTTTTTTAATTTGTCCTCGGCAAGCTTGAGTTCGGCCTTGTAGCGGGCCTCTTGCGCAGCCTGATGCTTGGTGACCAAATCCAGCTTCTTCTGCAAATCATCCCGCTCTTCCTCCAACTGCCTGACCCGCCCCGAGGACCTGTCTGGAGACGCTTCCACAACACCGGTTTTAATCTGCTCCAAGGCCACTTTGAGCAGGTCCCGCTCTTTTTCCAGGGTGGCAATTCGCTCCTCTGCACGCTCCAACTGGCGAGGATCGGTTTGGGCTGGCTGAACCGAAAGCGCCTCACGCAATTTAGCCTCCAAACCAGCCTTCTCACTTTCAAGCCGGCGAACTTCCTGGGCCAAAGCCTGAATCTGGGCGTCGAGCTCGGAACGGTTTGCGGACTTCGGAGCAGTTTCAACTTCGGCGGTCTGGATCTCCTTAGGAGACAAAAAACGCGACAGGGCCTCAACGCGCTCAGTCACGTAATTCCGCCGGTAACGAATGATTTGCGGATTCCAATTGGGGTGGGCAGTCGAAAACTTCTCCAAGGCAAGTTGCGCTTCCCGATATTTTTCAGCGGCAGCTTTGAAATTGCCGTTTTGGTTCAGCAAGTCGGCTTGCTGAAGGGAATTGTAAATCTGGAGATAGACATCATCCGGCCCGCGGCCTTGAGCAGAAAAAAAAACTAATACCAGCGCAAATCCAACCAACGCTCGTGTCATAAATCGCCTGAAAGTGTGCCAACAGGCCTCAGTCTTGGCAATGAATCTCGGATTCATTGACCGACTGTGAAGGTTGTGATACCCTGCGCGCGTTTTAAGCGGATGAATCTCCCTTTGAACCAACAAGTGCTGGTGCTCAACCGCCTGTGGCAAGCGGTCAACATCTGCTCTGTTCGCCGCGCTTTGACACTGCTGTTTGAGGGACACGCGCAAGTGGTGCTCGGAGGAACCGATGGCGCTTACCAGACTTTTACATTTAACCAGTGGCGCGATTTTTCCCAACAGGAGCCTCACCCCGAGAGCATTCACACCATTTCGTTCAAAATCCGTGTCCCGCGCGTTATCCTGCTGATGTTTTTTGACCGGCTTCCCAAAAAGGAAGTGAAATTCACTCGCCATAACATTTTTGAGCGCGATCGAAACACCTGCCAATATTGCGGAAAAATCTTCGACCGAAAGGATTTGAACCTGGATCACGTCGTTCCGCGAGATCGCGGCGGCCCAACGACTTGGGAGAACATTGTCTGTTCCTGCATTTCTTGCAACACCCGCAAAGCAAACCGCACTCCCCACGAGGCTGGAATGCATTTGGTTCGTAAACCCAAACGGCCAAAGTGGCGCCCATTCGTCCAAGTCAACCTCAGCTTACAGCAGCATGACAGCTGGAGACATTTTTTGGATATCGCTTATTGGAACGTGGAGTTGGGCGAGGACTCCAAGTCCTGATTGCGCTCACTTCCTCACTTATTCACCCCTTGGTTCCGGCACGGGCCATTTCGATTAATTCCCAGAATTTAGGATTTTCCTGAAGCGCCTCGTCTTCACCCAAGGGCAACCCAGATCGAAATCTGAAGTCCTTAAGCGTGTTTTTGCTCAAAATGCGGTGAACCACCACTCCAAGATCATGTCGCTCAAAATAAACGCGGTAATCACACAAACGAAAAAGCTGAAGGGTTTTACCATTGCGCTCCAATTTGCCAAAATGTTCCAAATCGGTGCTTAAAACCTCTTGGGGCAACCCCCGGAATTCACCCAAAATATTCAATTGGAGATCGCGCGGCATCCTGGCCAATTCAGCTGCGCTGATAGGATTGAAAATTATCTGAAATTGGAGCATCGGTCAGATGGGTTAAAGCGGTATTCGATTATTGAAGACACTTGCTTCATTATTTTGGTAGCGCGTACGGGAATCGAACCCGTCTTTCAGCCTTGAGAGGGCCGTGTCCTAACCGATAGACGAACGCGCCAATGACAACTAACAATTATTATTTTGAAGAAATTTCTGAAGTCAATTTCACACGATGAATTTTGGTGGATCTCAAAAATGGTTCCTCACTGTATTCAGTGGGTGAGAAACGTGAGATGAGGCAAAGTGGTGGGGCATGTCGCCAGTAAGCTATTCGCCGTGCTCGGCCCGCCGAAACTTTGATGGAGCCGACACGCGGTTATGAAGACTGCTGCACACACACGTGGACGCCGCCCACGCCGAAGCAGTTTTTTTCCAAGTGTGCTGTGCGAGCGTGAACGAAATGACCGTGCGCAAGTGCCACCATTACATCAATGTGTTTGCCGACCTCATTCAAAAGCGCATACTCTTTGCCCCCGAGGATAAGAACGCGGGTGTCTGGCCCAAGTTTATTGAACCGTTAAAGCGCACAACGGGCATTTACATCCGCTGACACAGGTCAGCCAAGATTTGAGTCCGGCCTATCTCAAGGACGTGCGGGAGCATTGCCACAACGCCGAGGTGATCTACGATGAATACCATATGATCGCCCACCTCATTCTGGCGACGGAGAAGTTGCGTTGCCGGGAGCAGGGGGGCAGCTTGAAATGAAGGAGTCGCCCTGGCTCTTTCGCAAGAACTCGGAGAACCTGAGCCAAGAGCAGCAGACGGAACTGACCTTTTGACCCGGAACCATCTGGCCACGTGAAATTGTATCAAATGTGTTTGGCGTTTAAGGACGCCTATCGGCTACAGAACGCCAATACGGCCCAACGAGAACTCCAAGCGTGGTGCCAGTGGATGTGACTGGTCGAGCGGAAGTTCGAGACTGTGTTTTGCCGGGTGGTGGAGTTTGCGGAGTCAGTGAAAACCATCTGGAAGGCATTTTGGCCACTGGAAACACCGGAACACCAGTGGGTTCATGGAAGGTTGAACAGCGTGTTCAGCGCGGTTAAACGGCCCTCGCGAGTCTTCCACTCCTTTGGGAATCTGCACACCGTGCTTTACTTCGTCATCTGCCTACTTCGCCTCACTGTTTAACAATTTCCCCACCGAAACAGCTATAAGCCAATAAAAAAAGCCGCCCCTAAGGACGGCTTGCGAATTCACACACGAAAATTACTTGCGGAGACGACGGCGAACCAATGCAACCGCTCCGAGCCCAAGTGCTCCCAAGGCATATGTTGAAGGTTCGGGCACAGGAACCAATGTGAACGACTGTAACCCTTCCATGAAAAATGCCGCAGGAGGCGCACCGGTGGTTGGCACCACATAGTCAAATGTGACCGATTTGCCGATTTTACCAACCGCACCCACTGCCGCTTGTTCGTAGGTGGAAAACAAAGACCCGTCCCAAACACGAACTTGAAGCGTTACTGTCTGGCCAGCCGAAGTGCCTGGCAATGTGCGGGTACCACCGCTCCATGTTCCAGGCGATGACGTTGTTGGTGTACGGAAAGCCGCGGTAGGAGTGACAGCTACTAACGACGACTCAGCAACACCCGAACCGATTGCGAAATACAGTTGAGCGAAGTAATTTGTTCCGACCAACCTTGTAGAATTGTCACTGTCGTAAACAAAGCGGTCGCTTTTTCCATTGGCAGCAACAGGCGCGCTTGTTGCAAATGCCACGTTGTTGTTGAAGTTTACTGTACCCTGCGAATATCCGAAGGCCATCCCCGCGACCAACGTCAATAATGTTAGTGTTTTTTTCATGCTATTAAAAATTAACTATTAATTTGTTTGGTTGGTTTTATTAGTTTCCGACGCTGAAATTTCTTACCCAGTTTTTCTGAGCCCCGTTGTTGAACACGAAGAATGCTTTGCCAACCCCCGGAGCAGGAGCACTTCCACCGCTGTCGCCTTCCCAAGCTCCGTCTACAAAAGTATCAGCAATATATCCACCTGTAGCCGGATTGAATTGGAAAATTGAGTCTCCCTCTCCAGCTGGGTAGCCCAAAACAGTGTCAATCGCAGCCGATTGAGGAATAGGAGAACTCATGATTGAAAAACCAGTTTTCACCGCATTGGTGCTATTCAACCGGATTTCACCAACAAAAGTGTTCACAAATTGGCTAGGAGCAGAAATGAAGACACCCTCCCCAGATCCAAGCGTCATGTTTAAGTCATCCCCCTCCCAAGCACCGTCAACAAACGTGTTCGCCAAGTAGCCACCTGTGGCAGGATTAAATTTGAAAACCGCCGTATTCTCAGGAGGAGCCGGAATCAGCGCCGTAACCTTTTGGTCAGACGCTTGAAGCTGATTAGCGAGCATTGAAAACCCCGAAGGAATTGTTTGGTTAATATACCCCACAATGTTCAGCGAGTACACATTGCCCTGAGCCAAAACGGCAGCCGTGCTAGCCGCACCAAGCATGACCGTCATCAATAAGGTTTTTGTTTTCATTCGTTTTCGATTTCGTGTGTGTGTGATTACTACTGGAGCGCAAAAAGAGGGTCAATGCTTTTTTTGACTCTCTTTTCAAACTTCATTCGTATGGTTGTTATCACCATTTTCGGGTCAAAAGTAAAGTCTATTTCTTTCCTAAATGACGCGTCGGGGAGATTACGATCATGACCTTAAGGGAATCAGGCTGGGGTGAGGCTGCCGTCTCGATTCCCATAGCAGCTTCCTGCAAGGAAAACCGGTGCGTTATCAACCGGCGGACGTCCATTTTTCTGCCAAAAACAAGCTTTTTAACACGATGCTGGAGAGTCACATCCGAGGAATAACTGCCCAAATAATCCTTTTCATCCATGCAAATGGTTGAAAAATCCAGCGCGCATGATTGCCCCCTCCGTGTGTGCGCAAACAGCAGAATCTTTACTCCGCCTCGGACATGTTCTCTCGCCTACAAAACTGCGTCATCGGATGGAACTGTGATTATAGCGGCGTCAAATCCTTGTTTTCCTGCAAGTCGTTGGATTTTTTGCCGAAACCTAGTTTCTCCTGCATTTAAGGTAGCTGCGGCCCCAAATTGTTTTGCTAATTTTAACCGTACATTCATCAAATCGATGCCAACGACTAGCATGCCTGCAAGTTGAAGCAACCGCGTAAACATCAAACCAATTGGGCCTTGACCTACCACCAACACTCGATCTCCCCGCATCAATCCCAAACGCTCGACCCCCTTGAGCACGGTATTTACCGGCTCAAGCATTGCCCCCTCCTCAAAGGTATTTCGCGAGGGTATTTTCACGACCCCCGGCAACACAAATGACATAACCCGAACGTATTCAGCGTAGCCCCCACCCGCAGGCTCGAACCCCGCTGTGATACCGGTTTTCTTGTAGGTCAGGCACTGCGCAAAGGACTTGTGCCGGCACAAATGACAATCCAGGCATGGGACGTGATGATGCAGCGCAACTCGGTCGCCCAATGAAAACTTTTTTACTCGTGCCCCAACGCGAACAACGGTGCCAGAGGTTTCATGGCCAAATATCCGGGGCGGCGGAACCGTCCCATACTGAATCTTTTTAATATCGGTCGGGCAGACCCCGCAAACGGCCACCTTGACGAGAAGTTCATCCGGGCCAATCGCAGGAACCGGAACGGATTCCACCCGAAGATCATCAACCCCACGGTAAACCACCGCCTGCATTGTTTTAGGTATTCGCATCATGGCGTGTTATTAACCGCTGGCCGACCAAGTAAAAATCGTTTTCTGAACCGGAAAAATTTTGGAACCAAACTTCCGGTTTTGCACAAAAAATCCGCTGTTCTCCCCGCAAAACAAGACGCACTTCCGCCGCATGCAGCGCCTGCCATGGCAGAACCAAAGTCCGCCAATCCTCTGGAGTGAGGCAATTTTTCACAAAGGCCAGATAAAATCCCTCATTTAACCCGTACAGCTTGTCTCCCACAATCGGGTGTCCCAGATATTGAAGGTGAATGCGGATCTGATGCTTGCGCCCGGTCAAAGGCTGAACCCTAACTGAGGAGTATTTTTGTCCGTCCCGCTCAAATCTCCCTTCGACAAAATATTCCGTGCGAGCCGAAACGCCATCGGTCCGCACACAATCCTTGATGTGGGTAATGCTGGTTTCGTCCTTGCCCAAGGGAGCTTCTATCACGCCCGATTCCTGCTCTACATGGCCATGAACCAAGGCCCGGTATATTTTAATCACGGCGCGGTTTTCCCATAATTTGCCCAGCAAGCCGGCAAATTCGGACGATTTGGCCACCATCACCACGCCGCTGGTCTCCCGGTCAAGCCGATTGACCATGTAGGGCGTTTTTTCTGGCCCCAAATAAAGCCGTGTTCGGCTGATCAGACTGGAATACTCATCCCCCTTGGTTGGATGACACACAAGTCCAGCCGGTTTGTTTATCACCAGTAAGTCGTCGTCTTCAAAAATGACCTCGAAGAGTTTGTGCATGCCAATTAAGAATTCTGACCTCAAAGCACAAACAATTCAAATTCGCCTCAAGGATGCTTAAGAAGAACGATACAGGATCAAGGACATTTGATGAATCATTGGCCTGTTTCGGGTATAGCCAGTTGCAATCGGCGAAGATCATCCCGATCGTCTGCATTGGCTGCTGGCTGATTAAAATTGCTGAATTTCTTTGGCCATTTCCATTTCCATTTTTCAACGTGGCCGTCAACGAAACTTAGATTTGCCCCTCTCTTATGCCGATCGGAAGGCAAGTTTAGCCATAGATTGTTTCGATAATCCGATGGCCGCCAAATGCCGAAATTACCATCCTCAATACTCCGGTGATCCTCATCAATGAACGAGAAAACATGCGAGGGTGAGGGCCTCTGCAAATTGGTCAGTTTTTTCACCGAATCTGCCTGTGGAGCTCCATTCAAAAACTGGTTCAGTGCATAACTGCGCTTTCGGGGTGTGGCGGGCTGCGCATCTATCCATTTTTTTTCAATCAGGAACGCCATGTCAGCAGGACATTTATAAACAGGCACCGCAGTAACGTAAGGAAACAGAATTCCAGTCGTTATGTTAGTTTCACTCAGATATTTCATATATTTGGCGTTTCCAACCACCCACGATCCGGGCAGGCTAAAGGCGTCCCCTTCAATTGCAGGATCAAAATTAGAGTCATTTGAGGAAAATGCGTCCTTATTGTCGCTGGCATACAGTGTGTACCCGATTTGAAATTGTTTCAGGTTGCTCAGACAGTTAGCGGATTTTCCCTCCGCTTTGGCTTTGGCGAGAGAAGGCAACAGCAGGCTTGCCAAGATACCAATGATGGCAATAACCACGAGCAATTCAACTAGCGTAAAAGCCTCCCTGTTTTTGACTTCGCCTTTTCTCGCCGGAACGTCTTTCATTTTACTAAGGGCCTGATTGTTGACGCAGAAAAGAGATCGTGGATTCTTTCTCATTGGCAACGGCAAATTCCACCTGGCCATCACCATTTAAATCAGCCACCACGACACCGCTGGCCCCCTGACCAACATACACTTCTACCTTGGAGTGAAACATGCCTGGCGTGATTTGACGTCTGCCGCCACGGTGAACCCAGGCCGACACGGTGTTCCCGAACAGATTACCCATCACAATGTCCGGCCATTGGTCCCCGTTGACATCCGTAACAGTTAAACCAGCGGTTCCTTTTCCGGCCTGAAAGTCTGCCCTTCGAACGAAGTCGCAATTGCCTGAACTACTGGTGTTTTGAAAAATCACAAATATGCCATTTGACGCGTCATTTGAGAGGTTAGGTGCACTAACAACCAAGTCTTTGCGCCCGTCCCCGTCAAAATCAGCCACCGCAATGCGATAAGGGCGATTTAACCGGCCTCCCACAGGGAAATACTGAGGTTTCGCAAATGAAG
>ERZ869936.1417-NODE-1417-length-17236-cov-4.821372_pt1 | contig 17236 bp, 11 predicted proteins | sample MGYA00520876_ERZ869936 | MGnify/ENA primary metagenome ERZ869936 (study PRJEB32218, sample SAMN09650985) | biofilter metagenome | isolation source: enrty point of leading RO module | place: Saudi Arabia: Thuwal, RO plant located on Red Sea | collected 2016-02-17 ...
TGCGCGTTCTGATAGTCAAGGCGTGTGCTTGTTTTGGCAGGGTGAGCGCATTTCGTACCGCTAGCGTTAGTGCTTCTGCTCCTACGGGTAATGCGATGTACAGCGTAGACAAGCCACCACCACTACTCAACACACCCGTTATTATTTTGCCTACTCGCTTTGCAATACTCCCGCTACTACTCAGCGTGCCCGCCAAGGCTTGCAGATAGACGCGCCCCGTCTGCAATGTGCCGCTACTGCTGAGCGTGCCTACTACTTCACGCGCTGCCTGCTTTGCTACACTGCCCGCCGTAGTGAGTGTGGCTACTACAGCTTTCCCCACCTGACGCACAATAGCCCCGCCTGTAGTGAGCGTGCCGCCCAGCGCTTTACCTGCTTGCTTGCTTGCTGTGCCTGCGGTGGTGAGTGTGCCTGCCACGCCTTGCGTGTAGGCCGTGCCGCTTGCCCCCGCAATCGCGAAGGCAATGCCTACCCACTGCTCCGAGTTGGTCAGGGAGATCGTAGCGCTGCCGTCGGTGGTGGCTGTGGCAATGGCTTTGTACTGCACGGACACCGTAGCCGCTGACGTGCCATCGACGGAGGCAAGCACCGTATGGTCGCTTGCGGTGCCTACGGGTAACGTCAGATTATCGGCAAACGCCACAGAGAACCGCAACGTATCCGCTACACTGGTCGTTACTGCGGGCACCGTTACCGTAGCACTGGTGCCCGTTTGGTTGGTGCCCTGCGCGTGGATACTGGCATAGTCAGCCACCGCCACCGCTACCGCTACCAACCGCTCCGAAACCGTGTTCGTTATGGTGTAGGTAGCGGGTTCACTGGCCCCGGCTGTCTTATGAAAGACGGAGGCAGTGGCCGCCCCACCCACATCCACATCGGCATATAGTTCGGTAAAGCCGGAAATGCTGAGATTATCCGTCCCATCAATACAGACAAAGATAAATATCTCATCGCCTTCGCTGTGGGTCGGTGTGTTAATGGTGCGGCTGGTAACGCTGCTCCCATCAACAACGGTAGTATGGCCACTGACGATCGTCGGTGCGGTCATTGTTCTTTACGTTGCACACCCCATATTGCGCCAATGCGCCCGTCAGGAGTAAAGCCCGGGGCTGCCACAATCTCAAAGCCAAGACTTGCCGCATAGTCTGCTATTTTCTGATAGGCGTCTAGCTCGGCCTGACGGTTGGCTTCTTCCTGTTGCTGCTGCCAGGCTTCGACTTGTTCTTTGGTAAGTTCCTGATGTTTAGTCATTGCCAATATCCAGGTTGCTCTTATTTGCCGCTACCGCTGCCGCCTGTGTCTGTGAGTCCTCGGCGTTCTCTACAATTTGCCTGACAAACGCTCGCAGTTTGGCAACGATTACCCCGGCCTTTTCCTCGTTCGACAAAGTTTCTCCGCGTTGATAGGTAAAAGCGAATGCATTCGCTACTCGTTCCGCTAGCTGATTGGTCACAGCAGTGTCAGCAAGTGCATCGAGCACCGCTTTGGCACGTACTACTTTTGTTGCCATAAGTCCTCCTTAGTCGAGCATTCCAAAGGTTCTAGCTGCGTCGTATACTTTTTGCAGCATCGTTTGCTCTGTTGCGGTGTAGCTCGCTCCCGCTGTTGCAGCGCCTCCCGTGGCTTGGGCACCTGTCGCCACGATTTCCGATACGCCGCTGCGATGTAATCGCAGTCGTGTAGCAAGCCACATATCGCCGTTACCCGGCGTCGTCGGCGCAACACCGACCGGAATACGCAGACTGGCTTCTAATGACGTCGATGCCGGGAGATGCAACCATGCGCCTGGGCTTGTGTTGTTGACGCCGACTCGACCCTTTGATTTGACCGTCAAACGCTCCGTCGGGGTTACCGATCCTGCATCTGACAGCATTATGTGGAAGTCGGTTGGCGCTGACGTATCAGTCCAGGTAGCATTTCCGATTGCCCGAAGAAACGCTCCAGATACATACGCAGTTGCACCAAAACCAATGAATTGAATTTCTCCTACTCTGGCCCCATTGATAATCGGCGTTTCGGAGCCTAATGTGCCCCTGGCACGATAAAAGGAGAACAGGGGTGAACCTGTATCCGCAATATTTTGGAATCGCAACCCCGCATTAGCTGTTGTGGTTCGCGCGTGGAATACCGAATCTGGAATTGTCCCAATACCCAGTCTTCCATTATTCGAGTCGTAGTAAATGTCCTGGGTAGTGCCGTCTGCTCGATACCACCCAAATGCGTTAGTCGAGTTTGCTGGAGCAATTATTTTCGCGGCCTTGACACCATTCGTGAATGCCTGCGCCTGGCTCGTCGCCCCATCTCGTGCCCCACTCGCTAGTAATGTAGGTGGAAAGTATGGCATTACGTTAACTCCGTTACTCGCGCTGCCCCATCCGCGCTACTCCAAATGCCGTCAATAATCCCCACATACAGCGGTTCTGGCATTTCCCAATAGCTGCCTGGTTCCATTTTTACACTGAAGCTTGAGGTGGTAGCCGTTGCACCAAATTTCAGGTACAGCGTAGCGGTGCTGTCATTGACAATCAGCACGCCCAGACGGTTCGCGTTGGCTGCTACCACGGTTACATTACTGGCAGACGACGGTACATTGGTGAGCGTAGCGGTAGAGGCTTTGGCCGGTGCGAGATAAGAGACAGGCGCGACCAGGAGGCGGCCCGCACTATCTAGAGCGAGCGCTACATGATTTCCGTCTACTGTTGCCCGTGTGGTCGCGCCGCTGTCATTACGTACCCCCATCACAGGCACGCCATAGCTGGGCGAACCCGCGCCCGTGTTTTCAATTGCGTTGGGCATGGCCCCTCTTTTCTAAGGCGGATGTTTCCACCCGCCTTCCTTTATAGTAGATAGTAAATCCGCACGGTTGCCGCACCGGCTGCCACGCTGGTAAAGTCGGCGTTGCTTGTGACAGTCAGCGTGACGGTAGCGGCTGCGGTGTGGATCTTCGTTCCACTCGGAACACCCATGTCAATCGCATTGGCAGTTGTGAAGACAGACGGCGTGCCCGTGTTATAACGGTCCACGTCTGAGCCATCGCCAATCGTCATGACTGCGGATGTGTCACCCGTGAAGCCGGTCACGTTCTGGAGAATGACCTGTTGCACCCAGGCGCCCACCGGAATTGTTTCAGTGAGTGCGAGCGTGCCCGCTGCGCTGCCGCCATCGGTGAAGTCGGAAAAGGATACGCGCTGTTGCAAGCAGTGCAGGCCCAGACTCCAATCATCATCGCGACTATTGTTGGCGCGCTTGGTGTACCACTTACGAATGGCTGCGCTCTGTGCGTACATGTAGAGGCTACCCACGGGTAGACTCTTCCACGGCTCGGCGTCCCCATCGGGCGCAGCCGTGCCCCATCGGATCTGTGGATTCTGCCCGATAATAAAATCGTAGGCATTATCTACATAGTTAGAAATAACGGTCATGGTCCCCCCTTAAGTGGTGGTGCTAAAGCCGCTCAAAATAGCGTGTGCTTTTTCATTGCAGACCACGAACGAAAATTCCCCGACAACCTGACCACGCACAAAGTCACCCGTCTTGGCAAGCGGCTCTTCCTTCCAGTCGCGCAACTTGCACCAGCCCACCAAATCCTTCTGTAGGATGTACATTTTATTGTTGGGACACCAGCGATTGAGCAAAATGTCCAGGTCCCCGAAGTGGGTATGCACGGAGGTAATGACGATACCGCCCACGTCCTCGCGCCGTTCGGTGCGCACGCTACCCGCATAGAAACTGGTGAGCTTGCGGTGGCCCCAGGCGTTGGTCACGATACAGTTAGGCTTACCACCGTAACCCCAGGCATCCTCTACCGCATCCTCGAAAGACTTCGGGTCAAGCGCTGCGCCGGACATAGCGGTCACGTTGGTGGTCACGTAACTGTCAACGCCACCCATGGCACCAGCTACCCCGGAACTACGTTGTAGCTTTTCGCCATAGAAGAAGGTACGTTCCAGGTCAATCATTAAATCGCCTGCATTGCCCTTCTTCCCATTGCCGCCACCCAGACCGCCAAGCGCTTTCATCAGCTCATACTTGTACTTATCTGGGATACCATAGCGGCTGGTTGCGTTTAGCTCACTGCCTGACACCTTAATCTCATGGTGTAGGATCTGGCTGTAGTTGAAGGGGTTCGTGGGTGTGGTGAACGGCTGCGCGTCACTGTCGTCACCCTCTTCGCGCGCACTGTATAGATAGGTTAGGGTGGTGTTGTCGGCGTGCGTAGCGGCATCGGTAGCGCCCCAGCCGCGCAAGACGGTTAGGGTATTGCTGGCCACAGACGAAACAAAAAACTTTTCATCTTCACACAGCCACACGTCGCCCGGTTTAAAGAGCGTCCCGTCATCAACATCAATGTCGGTTTCGCTGCCGTCCACGGCTTCCGCTACCTGGTGGGTGCGGATGCGTAGCGTATCTTCCAACCACTCTACTTTGTGGTTGGGAAAGTTGACCATGCGGATACGGTTGTTCATGTCGGTACCAAACATGGTCAGACATGGGGTATCTTGCGGGTCAATTAATTTAATTAGGTTGCTGATCGTTCTCTGCGTAGTTACCGCATCGGAGAACGTCTGAATCATTCCCTGAGCCATTGGCTAAACTCCTATAGTTGGAGCTTAACACCCTTGTAATCGGCCTCTTCCATAATGTCGAGGACCGCGCGGGTGTTGAAGCTTTTCATCGCACGGTTATAGCGAGATTGCAGATCGCTTCCCTCTGAGGCAGGTGTCCCGCCCCCCAGGTCTACCGCGTTCGCGTCCCGCTTCTCTAGCCGCTCAGCAACCGTCTTGGCCGTCTTCTCGTTCATCTGGCTTTGCATGTACTTAAAGGCGCGCTTCCACGCGTCATCTGCATCAAGCGCTTGGTCCAGCTCGTCATAGGGCACAGCCATTCCCGCCTCGCTCAGGGTCGCTTGAATCTCGTTGAAGATTCGCTGCCGCCCCTGCTGCTCTGCTTGTTGCTGCTGCATTCCCTGCACCAGTCGTCTAAGCTTCTGATTTTCGTAGGCGAGTTTCCCCTGATCGTCGAGGTCTCGTGTACTCAGTTGCTCTAGCTGCTGCTCATACTGGCCCAGGCGATGAAGCATATCCTGCTTCTCTCGCTCTGTCTGCTTAATGCGCGTTTCATACTTCTGCTGCCACTGCTTGAACTCTGGTTGTTCTAACCAGTTAACCGGCTTCGGTTCTTCCTTCGGCTTCGGTTGCTTTTCCGGCTTGCTTGTTTCCTGCTCGGCTTGTTGTCGTGGCTCTCCCTCGCTTGTCGATTCGTGGGTTGTCGATTCCTCGATCCCATCTTCGGGCGAGTCAGTCCCGTACAATTCCTCATCAGTCAACATATTTACTTTTCTCCTTGCTGCTTACGCTGGATTGTCGGTCTATCCGTCCCAGCGATTTAGAACATAGTAGCTAATACGGTTTCACGAAATCAAGTCCACCCCGCCCGCCAGCCCCGTAGCCCTGGCTGATAGCGTGGCATACTGCCCGGCTGTACCATCAAGTTCTGGCTCATCATCTGCGGTGGTGGGGGTTGCAGACGCTGCGCCGTGTACTCTGGCCGTTGGCTAGGCGGTGGTGGTTTCGGTGGGTCCTTCTTGTTAAATTGCCAGTTGACATTACCCACCCCATCGATCCATGGTGGGCGCTTGTTGCCCGTACTCTTTTCGTACTCATCCCAATTCATTTAATCCCCCTTATCCATCCTGGAGACCATTGGCGAATCCGTTGCTGGTCAGGTCGTAAATCTTTTCCTGCGTACATCCAGTCCCGATCAATGCGGGCAGGGTTGAAGCCACCCATGCGCGGCTCATCGGCCAAGCCCCGCGCCATCTCTCGCCCATACACATTTTGGATATTGGCTTGGAAGCGTGGCTCCGCTTCGTTGTAGCCACCGAAGAAGCCACCACCACCACCACCACCGCCACCACCACCGCGGCCACTGCTCCCGCTACGGCTGTACTCTTTCTTCTCGCGCCCATACCACCAGTCGGCCCACTCGTTATATTGCGGGAACTTCTCATAAAACATGCGCCGTTGGGTACTGTTCCACTCGCGTTTGAACTGGCTGACAATATCCCAAATGTTATCCCCAAAGAGTGCCTTAGCTTCCTTGTAGTCAGCGCCCCAATTGTATTTGAAATCGTCGGAGCCTTCTTTGCTCTCGTCATAGTTGGCCGGTCTACCGTTGAGCCAGGCGCCAAACAGAAACGCTTTGGGATTCTTGTCATAGTACGCGGCGCGTGCTGCCTTGGCTTCCTCGGTGTCGGCGTAGGGTGGCACGTTGGCCCAGCCGAACGCGGCGTCAATGCCTAGTTCGGTCATGGCTTCCTCTACCTTCTCGCGGTTGTAAGCGTAGAGGTTAATGATCCGCATGTTGGGATTGTCGCGGATGTATTGCTTGCGTGCCTCGCTACCTTTGGGTAAAGCATAGTAGGCGTCCCACATCTCGGCGCCCTCTTTGCCCCAGCGCCGCTCTACCCAGCCGCGCCGGTCCTCCCACTCCTTGCGGCTCATCTCGCCTTTGGCGTAGCTCTCGCTCATCATGGCGTACTCTTTGGCCGTCTTGCGTTTGCCGGTGGGTGCTGCCCCTGTGCCGGTAGGGGTAGCGTCTGCCGTGCCCATCGTTACCGCGCCATCATCGGCGCGGGTCACGGTGGGATAGCCGGGTGGGATATTCATTTCACTAGGAATTGACTCATCCCCTAGTAATGCGGCATTGAGTTCGTTCGCTCTCTGCGTCCACGGGTTGGCTGCGGGTTGGTTCAGTAGGCTATCCCAACTGTAGTTTGTCCACTGGTTGGGCGCGTCTGACAGCGGGTCAAAGCTGCCGATTGGTTGCCGGTCACTGCCCACGGGTCGCGGCCCCGTATAGCCTTCGCCTGCATCAACGTTGCTAGCCGTCACGTCTGCCTTATCACCGCCGCTCTGCCCCATCGTGGCGCGGTCCTGGTCCTGGTATTCTTTCTTCCATTCCAGATAGCCGGTGCGTAGGGTGCCCCATTCAGGATGGGCTTTGTACCAGGCTGACACCTGGTCTTTGCTGCCACCGCTGGGGAAGCTGTTGAGGATGTCAAAGATGTTGGGCCCAAAGATGGCAATGGCCTCATCATAGGCTGCCCCGTAACTGTCGCTGCCTTCGGCGCCCCCAAACCTGCGCCCATTCAGCCACAGCTTAACCGCTTCGGCGTTGGGGTACTTGCGATTGTAGGCGTTGAGCTTGGCGTAGTATTGCTGCAGCTGCGCCTCGCTGGCCCCGTCCCCGGGATAGGTGGGACGCTCGGCCAACATGCCAAACGCATTGGCGCCGAAGCGCTCAATAAACTGGTCATACTCGGCGGGCTGGTAGCTGGCCATGATCGCCTGCTGCACAAGTGGGTTGGCTTCCTTAAACTGGCTGCGCTCCTCGCTGCCTTTGGGCAAGGCGTAGTATTGTTGGAGCAGATCGTACCCCTCCTGCCCCACTCTATCCACTACCTGCTTCTCTCGGTTCTTCCACTCCGCGTCTTCTACTTCCTCAACAAAAACCTGTCGAGTATTCCAGGCTTTTTCTACATCGGACGCATAGCGATTCTCATACTTGCGCAAGAGTTCAGACGCGTACATTTGTTGTACCATCTTCTTCGCTTGCTCTTTCCAAGGATCAGGGAACTCGTCATTGTAGAGTAGGAATTGGCTAAAGGTATTGTCGATATGGTCAAGCCGCTTTTCGTCCCACTTGGCTTTGGCGAGATAGTATTCTTTCTTCTCTTCTGCCGAAGCATCCTTCCCCGGATACTTGGGTTTACCCTTGGGCTTGTAGCTAATGGCTTTCTCTACCCAGGCTTGCGCGTGCTCTGCCGGATTCATGTACTTGGTGTTTAAGCCTTTGTTCTTATCGCTGTCCGGCAAACTTGGGTACTCATCTTGGAGCGCCTTGGTGCGGTCCCAATAGGGAGACTTGAGGTCGGTGATCTGCTTGGTGGTCGCCTCTGGATTATCGAGCAGATAGGCCGCGACTTCGGCGTTCATCTCTTCCATAATCACCGCGTACTTATCATAGTATTCTGCTTGCGCTGCTGCTTCCCCTGGCCGCGTGCGCTTGCGGGTATCAGATTGCGGATAGAGCGTACCGTAGTTAAAGGCTGCGTCATACAGCTCGCCCTCAGTGCCGGTGTACTCATTCACCGCTGCGCGACTGCCCCACGGGTTCGTCACTTCGTTGTAGCCCAGGCCAACGCGCGTCCCCTTGGTCTCGCGCATTTCCTGCTCAGCATCGCCTAAGTAATAGCCAGGCACGCCAAAGAAATAGGACATAGCGCGGTTGGCCAAGCGTTCCCATCCTGCGCGCTGGGCGCCCTGCTCCCACGCGGCCGCGGCCCCTGGTGGTTGTTCGGGCAGTGGTCCTAAGCCTTGCTGCCGTTGGTAGCCCACATCCAGCCCCCACGCTGCGTCCTTCGGATCGAGGTCGCCACTAATGGCTTGCAAGGCGGTTTGCTTGCCTGCCCGCCCGTAATCGTACTCATCCCCAAACGCTAGCGGTCCCTGTGGTCCCATCTGCCCGGTGAACGCTTGATAGGCATAGCCACCCATGCGGTAAGCCGGGATAATATCGCCTAGCTGCCAATCGTCGGTTCTCTTCTTGCCACCGGGCAGGGGTGCGCTCTGGTCAAGCATCACCTTGCGCGCATAGTCCACCACGGGATACATAGCCGGTGTGAACTTCTGCACCATCATCAGCCAGCGCTCGGCCTCACTGCGCGCCTCATCAGGATTCACAAAGTCGCTACCCAGATACATAGCAAAGGGTAGGGCATAGGTGAGCGGGTTCCCCAATCGGTCCGGTCCCACGGGTAACGGGTTCTGAATCGTGCCCTGCAAATGCACGGGCATATTGTTTTGTTGGTTCTCCTGGCGTATCGCTTCCTCTGATTCAAACCAGAAGTTGACCACGCCCGGCTTTGTCGCTGATCGCTGCATCCAGTTTTTTGCCGACCGTGACCAGAAGTAATGGTAGGGCATTATCATCCCTAGCCAGGTGTCCAGGTTGCGCCGGTCGTTGTAGTTGAGCATGGCGAAGTTGCCCATCTGCTCGCCTACCCGTACCGCTCCCGCCAGTACGTTGTCATACTGAGGTAGCAGCTTCTGCACGGCATCAATCACGGCGAGCTGCTGCGCAGTCGTCAGGGTGTTAGGCTTGCCTGCTAGCAGTTCGGGTAAGCGTCTGAGTATCTGCTGCTCTGCCTGGCGCAGTGTATCAATCTGGTGCAGCGCCATCTCTCCAATCTCTGGCGCCTTGTTGCCCATTAACTGATACAGATTCTCATGTAGCCCTTGCACCACCTGATGCACGTCATCTTTGCCAGGAACCAGGCCAAAGGGATTAAAGCCATCGGCCCCGCGTCCAAACATGCTTGCTATCTCTTGCCCGCGTTGGATGAGACTGCCAAAGTCTACCAGTCCCGCGCCCATGGTCGGCGCCCCTGGTGCCTGTAATGCCTTGACGCTAATCGGCTCTTTGACATAGACAATCATGCGCGTGTCGTCGCCTACGTGAATCGCTTTGTCTATGTCCAGTTGCTTGATCGTCTTCGGGTCGTCAATGGGCATGAGTACGAGCTTACCCTCAAGCTGTAGCTCGCGCAGTTGACGCTGTACCGCTGGCCACTCCTCGTCTGTAAACTGTTTGGACAGGTCAGACAGGCGATAGCGTTTGCCCTGGGGCAGTTGGTTAAGCGCATCCGCAACGCGGTCAGGCAACTCTCTAAGCACCGTTGTTGCTGCTGCTGTGGTGGCTGGGGTCGTGGCTGCCTCTGTTGCTACGCCTTGCACTACCTGGATTCCCTGGTCTGCAAAGCGTTTCACCTGCGCAGGGGTGAGAGCGCCGGTGGGGTCAAGCACGGTAGCAATGTCCGCCAGGCCAACACCGCCGCGGATCTGCGTTTCGATGTAGGGCATCAGCTCTTCATCAAAGCCGTACTGCTTGCTGACTGCCATGCGGTACAGCGCGTCTGTGTGTGGCCCTATGGCTTCCTTAGCTGGTGCCGTTATCGGTGCCGCGGCCACATCGCCAAAGCTGTCTATTGAATCGCCCACGGTGAAGGTTGCCCGTTGCTTTACATCATCTTTCAGCAGGAATGTAATTTCCCCGTAGGCGTCTATCCATTCCTCTTCGCCGCGATTCATGCGCAGGTAGCCATAGACCGGACGTTCTACGTCAGGGGTGTCATTGGCAACATTCAACACCGCCAACTCATTACGTCGCCGCATACTGGTATCTACGGTGGATGCTGACGTGCCCGTTTCAAACTGTGTCTTTAGCCGCCCACTATCTAATAGCTGGTCAATATACCCAGACTCGATCTGGTAGGCTACGGGATTGTCTGCGAACGATTGTTCTAGGAAGGTAGTAAGCGTCTGCTCAATTTCCTGTGCGCTTACGCCCTCTTCCTTGGCTAGCCCCACAATGCTCTTGTCTGCTGCGGCCATAGCGGCCTGTTGTCCCTTGGCCCATTCGGGCGAAGGTGGCCCCATGGTAAGCGGTGGCGCCGTGTCTACCAGCTCCGGCCCCTGCTTAGCTACCACGTTGACTTCTTGCGCTGCCCGCTTGGCTGCGGCTTCGGCGTCAATCTCCCGAATGAGCGTGTCTACCATATTGGTAGATTCACCGATCAGCCGGTAGAAGTCTTGAATAATATTCGGTGGCACTTGGGGCAGGGAGGAAACGGCCACGGCTTTATTGGCAATGTTCACCGGGTCCGCAAAGCGCACTAGCTCGCCGGTGTCTTTATTCAGCGCTTGCCACATGGTATCGCTTAGCTTGCCCACCAGCTGGAAAGTGCCGCCTGCAAACTCATCCGCCCACTGTAGCCCGGTCTTCGCCTGTTCCGCTAACCCTTGCGCCACAATGAGCCGCTTGACAGCGTTGTTCATCACCACGCCATTGTCAAACATCTGCGCCCATACCTGATTACGCAAGTCAAAGTAATCGCTCGCCCGTTCCGGCAACATCTCGGCGCGCTTGCCTGCCAGGTACGCGGCCGCTTGCGCGCCGAGTGCCTCTACCTTTTTCGCCCCATCTGCGAGTAAGTCAAGCCCCTGCTGTGTGGGGTAGCGCCGGAACGCACTAAATAGCTCGACAAAGCTTTTGTCAATGTACTGGCGGTTAGCGTCAATAACGGCCTCAAACGCTGAGCCTGCGTCCTGTACGCTGCCCACGGCCAAGGTGCGCGCCTGGTTAATCGCCGCCTCATCATAGGACGCATACCGTTTAATCACGTCCATCCAATCATAGGACGCTGGTACTTCCTGGCCCTGTGAAAGTTTGAGTAGATTCTCGCGTGCTTCCTGTACGGCGCCCGTGAAGAACTCAGTGAAGCCACCATAAATCTGTTGGGTGCCCTCGAACTTGCGCGCCCACGCTTCGGGGGTGTTGGCTTCTATCGCTTGACGGCTCAGGTCGTCCACCTGTTGGCGTGCGGCCCGTCGCCAGTCATACCATTTGCCGAGTAACCCCATGGCCACGTTCAAGCCATCGGGATTATCGAACTCGGCTAGTTGTTGGCGGAAGGCGCCCCATAGCTGCTGTTCAGCCTGTAGCGCCTGTTGCATCATCTGTTCCGCCTGGCTCTTTACCTGATCGGGATTCATGCCGGCGCGCTTGGCAGCATCGACGAGCGTGTCTACCACATCGGCCCCGTCCTGTACGGCTTCGGCTTCGGTCCACACATAGCGCCCTGGTTGGGGTGGGGCAGAGTTGAGTAGCTCGCCCGCCTGCCGGAACTCATCGCCAAAGATGCGCCGCACTTCTACGGCTGCTTCGTCTATCTGGTCCGGTAGCGCTTCCTGAAAGATACGGTTAATGGCTGCCCAGCCTTCCGCGCTGATGAGTTCATCCGGTACGCCTAACTCACTCAAGTTAAACGGAATTGCGTTCTGGCCCACCATTTGTTTAATGGCGGTGGTCAGTTGCCGCTTGTTGCCATTGATACCCCCATCTGCCACAGCGGCCACCAGCCCCTTGGCAATCGTGGGGTCAATGCCCATATCAACGAGGGTGTTGCCAAACTCGGTTGCCGTCTGTTTCCAGTTCTGCGTTAGGTAGCGCTTGAACGGAACATAGGTAGCACGTAGGGCGAAGTTCTGTTCCCCGAAGGGTACAGCGCCGCCAATGTCTGTCGCGCCAAAGGGTATCTTATACAGGCGTTCCATGAGCTTAGCGTAGGGGTTGCCCTCGAAAGCCCCGCCGAATAGGCGTTCTGTCCAGTGCGCGCCGCTAGTGCCTAGTGATTCACCCGCCAGGCCACCAATGACATTGCCTGCTGCGTCCATGGCGCGGGTGGTGGGTGCTGCCCCGCCAAACTTGGTCATGAAATCATTCATGATCGCACGGGTGGGAAGCAGGGTATAGGTGTTATCGGTGAGTAGGGTGGCCGTCGCACTGAGCGCATTCTTTACCCAATAGCCGGGGGACATGCCCAGGTACATATCACTGAGGATAGCCTTCTGGATACCCCACGCATTGGCAAGCTTTTCGCCCACGCCCGCGCCGCCCGTTGCCTTGGCTGCGTTGCGTAGATTCTTGGCTGCCAGTTGTGCATCATAGGGTAACATCTCAGCGCTTTGGCTGATGACCTTGCCGCTCTTGTCCAGGTATTCAATCGCGCTCATACCGTCCGACGTGCCCACCACGCGGAAGGAAGCCGCCCCAGATGGCAGGTCGCCCAATGGCTTTAATCCCATTATCTCGCGGCTGCCCTTATATAAGGTGTCGTTCAGTTCTGCAAAGAGTTCCATGGGATTGACTGGCCCGTCACCCGTCAGGCTGCGCATGTTGAGCAGTCTATCCCGCACGCCCAGCAACACGGGATACTGTTGCAGTAGTTCGGGGTTGGCCATGAGACCGGGCCCAAACTTCACTAGCCCGTCACTGTCGGCTATGGCTTCCGCCCCTTGCAGCATGATCCCCTTCACCAGTTGGCTAGGGTCTTGGGTCCACACGTCAATAATGGCGCGTGCTTGGCCTTTCTCGGTTATGTCAGCGAGCAGTTGGGTTGCTGTACGAAATAGGGTATCGGTTGCCAGGTGCGCTTGGGTGTCTGCGGTACGGGCGAAGGGGTTGACGGCATTCCACCAGGTAGTAGCCTTGTCGCCAACCAGTGTCCCCACGAGTGGGACATTCTGCCAGGTGTTGGGGTTGGTGTCCCCTGCCATGGCCTGGGCGATTTCCTTCACGGCTTGGTCTGGGGTCAGTCGCATCATGCGCGCGGTCTTGGCTGCCTGCAATGCTTCCTCACCCGCGCCTGTAATAAAGGTGGTCGGGTCAAGCAGGATACCCCCCATGATTTCAGCCCAGGGATTGATCTGTTCGTCGATCAGTTGGGTCTTGGTCTTCTTGCTCAGCTCATCCGCGCGCCGTCCATAGTCAGCCGCCGCCAGGGTATCACCCTTCGCCATGGCTTCCTGGGCTAAGCGCTCATACTCGGCCACCATCGTATCCTGACTCAGGATAGAATCGACCGTCTTTTCTAAGCGCTCCGGCCCTGAGATGATATTGACAAAGCCCACGTTCGCCATGTCCCGCGCTTCGGGCGGTAGTGCCTCAATCGTCTGGCGCACGATCTGACTCTGTGCCAGATTGTTTTGGAAGATGTCCCACCCCACCGCAAAGGGATTGGTCAGCCCATCATCCGGGCTTGTCTCAATCGCTGAGTTGGGGTTGAACGGGTTAAAGGTTTTGTTGAGCGCTTCACCGAAAGCACTAGCCAATTGCCCAATGCTTACATCCCCGCCGTGCCCGGTAATCGCCTTGACCAGCTGCCCAGAGCCTGGGACCTGCTGCGTCTGGATATATTTATTGGGGGCATCGAGCGCCGCCATAGAGGTATACAGATTGTCAAAGAAACGGTCAAAGCCTTCGTTACTGCCTTCGGCCTGACGGTCCTTGTACGTCTGTAGCGCGTACTCATAGCCTGGCGTACCCTCAAAGAGTGTTGACAGGGTAGCGTCAACCGGCCCTACTTCCGCGGCCTTGCGGATAAAGTCGGTGGCATCCTTCCCGTTCGGTGCATAGTCCATCAGGGTATAGCCATCTTGGTTCGGTTGGTTCAGGTACTCCATGCCCAGGCGCGTCAGGTTGCCTGCCTTGTCCCAAAAGCCTTGACCGGGTAGCGCATCATAGGCAGACTGTGCAGCCTGCGCAGGCACAAAGGGATTAATCGCGGCTTGTTGGTTGCCGCCCCAGCGCGTCACTCCCCAGGCATTCTCTGGTAGTGGCTCTGGCCCTTGCATGGGGGCAGGCGGGCGCATGGTGAGCGTATCAGTCAAACCCTGCTGCGTCTGCTGAATGCTCGTCGGCCCGGTGTCCGGTCTCTCTACCGTCAGATCTAAGGGCTGTTGTCCGGGCACATCGTAGGTAATGAGAGACGATATATCAACGGGTGGCTTGGGTTGCGTAAACTCGCGATTGGTCCACCCACTGCCTTGTGGTGGTCCCTGCTGCCACGCGTCCACCGCGGCCTGCCACGGGTTGGTGGCTGGTGCTGTGGGCGCGGGCGGAGGTTCCGGCCCGATCATGGGTTTAGCAGTCGGACCAGGCGCCAGGGGCATCGCGACGCGGTTGGGCTGCGTCTGCTGCTTGCGTAGGGCTTCGCGCTGTGCTTCCTCGTCCGGCATGTTCCACTGTTTGACGGCTGCCTCGAACGGGTCACGCGTGGCTACAGGTGGCTTGGGCGCGTTGGGTACAGCGGCGCGCCGCCACTCCTCCATATACATTTGTTGCGGGTTATAGGCGGGCTGCTCTTCTTCCTCGTCCGCCCACCAGTCAACTAGCTCATCCCACCAGGACATAGGCTTTCCTTATGTTGCTCTCATCCACCGCGCGTTGGGCGCCTGGTTGCGTCCGTAGGCTTGCATCATGGCTATCTCGCGCTGGGCTGCCATCTGTGCCCGTGCGAGTTCGCCCTGCTGCGCTAGCTCCTGTTGCCGGTACGCTTCTAGGGCTGCTTGCGTGCGTGTGTCCAGGCCAAAGCGCCGGGCGAGTTCTGCTTCTTGCGTGCCTAATTGTCTTTGCTGTAACCCGTACTGCTGCGCCTGGCTCAGCTCTGCGAGTGCGATTTGCCGCTGCTCATTGCTCAGTCGGCCCTCGTTATAGGCGCGGTTGATCTCGTTGGCCTGTTGCTGCACCTGTTGATTCATGGCCGCTATACTAAGTTGGGTCTGGTGCCCCTGCTGGCCTAGCGTGAACTGCATCGCATTGTTAGCCGCCTGTATGTCTGCCTGCCGGTTGCCTAGTTGCAATTGCCCGGTATTGTAGGCTGACTGTATGTCTGCCTGCCGGTTACCTAGTCCTAGCTGGCCCTGTTGGTAGGCGTTGCGAATGTCTAGTTCGCGGTTGCCCATGCCCAGCTGGCCTTGTTGGTATGCGGCTAAGTCGGCCTGTTGTTGTTGCCCTAGTTGCAGCTGGCCCCGCTGATAGGCCGCGAGATCCATTTGTTGCTGCTGGCCTAGCTGTAATTGTCCTTGGTTGTAGGCATTGCGAATATCTAACTCGCGCTGTCCTAGTCCGTATTGGTTCTGTGCCTGCTGTGCGGCCTGGTTCAGTTGCTCGCGTGTGGCGTAGTCCTGCAAGGTAAATTGCTGCTGACTAAAGTCTTGCTGCCACTGGTCCAAGCCTTGTTGACGGCCAAAGTCAGCGGCCCACTGGTTTGCGGCTTGCTGCGCTTGCCACTCGGCCATAGCCTGCTGTTGGTTGGCCAGGTTCATGTTAAAGGTATCAAGTCCCTGCTGATACTGGAACTGGTCTTGCCACCGGCGATTGGCTTCATTGAAATCGTTTGCATACTGGTACGCGTTCTGCTGCAATTGCCAGATGGGCACGTTCATCTGAGTCGCTTGTAAGGCCGCGTCCCGCTCATCATTGCCTTGCATCGACACCGGGTCCAGGCCCTCATACCAGCCAAAGGTGTTGGGGTTCGCCTGGTTCGGTTGGCTGGGTGGCGTGTAGGTCGGTACGCTTGGCCGCTGATTGTTCGGTAACGGTGTTGGCGTGTAGCTCTGCGGCTGCTGCTGCCGGGTGTTGCTGTACTGGCTCGTGGTGGGCTGCGTGTAATTGGTCATGCGGTTAGGGTCCCAGGCATTGGTATTGCTCTGGGTCTGCATCCGCTGATACATGTCTTGCCCCACGTTCTGGTTATAGGTTTGTGGTTGGCGCGGTTGGGACCGCGTCTGGGTGGTCGGATATTGCAGCGCCATTTTATAAGCCTTCCTGCGGTAAGCCCGCAATCAAATTCAGTTCCTCTTGTGGCGGTAACGGGCGCCCCATGATCTGCGCGAAGAGTGCCGGATCCATGTCGGGTGGTAGCCCCAACATCTCAGGCTCGATTTGACCCTGCATAGCTGGGGGAATGCCGCCCCCTTGTGGTCCGGTCACGGCTGGCGGTTGGAGCGGCAACGGCCCCGGTGGTGGTCCCATCGGTGGTCCGCCTGGTGGCCCCATGCCTGGCGGTGGTCCTGGCGGTGGCATCAACATCCCCGGCCCCTGGGGTGGTCGCCCTGGCCCCGGTGGTGGCTCGGGTGGGGGAGGGGGTGGCTCTGGCGGTTCAAACATGCGCCGCGCCACTTCCTCAAGCGGTGTACCCTTAATAATCATCTTCCACGTTTTGGGGTATATCTCGGCCAACTTCACCAGCATCATGTTCTGGCTCATCTCTGGCGATTCGAGGAGCCGCTGTGCCCAAATGCGATCCTGCTCATCGGTGGGCATATCCACACTCACCCACTTATCCCAAAATGTTTGGTTGGATAATCGGCCACTGTTCACCATCTGCAAGCCAAACGCCATACGTTGCATATCATCTTGTGGTAAGTTCGGGCGCAGTGTCACCATGTTTTCATAGTACCCGCCCGGGTCTTTACGCTAGAGACATTGCGTGGATAGCTTGGTGTCCTTGGCGTTCTTGCCCCAGATTTCTACCCCGTCCCCGTCGTCATCCATCTCATCAATGAGCGCCATGACGGATTCATTGACCATCATGACGCCCAGTTCTAAATATTCGAGGAAGCTTTTAATACGCCCCCTCGCGGCATCACTTAATAAAGAGACACCATACCCGGCCTGCATCCCCCCACTGTCCCCATAAAGGACAGACGGGAAAGCGCTCTGCTGCAGGCTCTGCTCTACTTTGGTTAATTGCGCTTCGATTAGGTTTAGGTTCACTTGCGGTAAGACCTGATCGATACGCGTGCCGGGGGGTCCGTTTTCGGTTGCGCCC
>ERZ869936.1418-NODE-1418-length-17227-cov-17.256697_pt1 | contig 17227 bp, 13 predicted proteins | sample MGYA00520876_ERZ869936 | MGnify/ENA primary metagenome ERZ869936 (study PRJEB32218, sample SAMN09650985) | biofilter metagenome | isolation source: enrty point of leading RO module | place: Saudi Arabia: Thuwal, RO plant located on Red Sea | collected 2016-02-17...
ACCGGATAGCTCGGATGGTTTGACGCACTGCCTCGTCCGCCCGACTATGGCAACTCGGCGGCGACGGCTTCGATCATGTCGGCTGTGACGTCGCGCCGGCCGTCTGCGTCGGCGGCCAGGCCGGCCAGTTGAAGTATCCGATCGATCGACCGCAGCTCCCCGCCCGTTCGTTCCCGGACCACGTCGACGGCGTCCGGCTCAAATTGTGGTCCCGTTCCATTCGCGGCGAGTTGTCGCTGCTGGAGATACGCGTCGGTTTCTCCGGGAGTGAGCAGGGGCCTGTCGATCCGCAACCGGGTCCGCGGCAATAGATCTTCGCGCAGCCACGCAGCGAACGGGGTGCGGGCCGTCCAGATGATCGTCAGGCCGGATCGTCCTTCGGCGTCGTCGATTAACCGCACCAGCAGCGAACGTGCGGACGACTCAAGCCGATCTGCATTGTCGAGGAGGAGCACCACTCGCCGCCCGGATTGCCTCATTCCGGCCAGGTGGGCCCAGACCGCCCGCTGAATTTCCCGGGGCGAGTCCGCCGCCGACACCCCCAGTCCGAAAGCGGCTCCCAACTCCCACGCCAGTTCGATATCGTCCAGTCGGCCGGCGTCGAGCAGGTGGCACAGGGCGGTCTTTCTCTGCATCTGCTTGTAAAATGTGCGGAGCAGATCGGTCTTCCCGCAACCGGCGGGGCCGGCGATTACACCGCATCCAAACGGTTGGCCGACGAGGAACTCCAACCTCGCCAGCGCCTCTTCATCGCGAGCGGAAAGCAGCGGTGCGTCGATGCGGTGATCGGACTGGAGCATGGTCAGGGCCCTGGAAAGGGGGAGTGCTTCGGAAGGGGTGTCAGCCGTGATCTGCGGCAGGTGTGCTGCGGACAGACTCGTTTCTTATGATCGGAAATTCGCCGGGTTCAGATTGACTGCCCTATCGGCCGATTCCGCCGGTCGGAACCTGTTGGCCGCTCTCAGGCAGGGGATTTCAGCGTGTCGGACAGGTTTTACGTTCCTGAGAATCTTGATCGAACGGAACTGGAATTGCCCGCTGAGGAGGCTCATCACGCCCTCCACGTTCTCAGGAAGCGGGAGGGTGACCGAATTACGCTGTTCAACGGGCGGGGCTGTTCAGCCGAAGCACGGATCGTCTCAACGGGGCGGAAATCGGTTCGTGTCGCCATTGAGACGACCTCAAAGCGGGCTGAACTTCCACGTTGGACGGTCACGTTGGGCGTCGCCTTTCCCAAGGGCGAGCGGACCCGCTGGCTGGTGGAAAAGGTGACCGAGATCGGGGTGGCGCGGTTGATTCCTCTTAAGACTGAACGGTCGGTCGTCGAACCCGGGCCGCAGCGGATCGAGAAACTGCGGCAGTCGGTGGTCGCCGCCTGCAAGCAATGCGGGCGGGACCGGCTGATGGAGATCGAAGGGCCGCATGAGTGGACGGAGTGGCTGGGACGGCATCGCCCTCCGGCGGTTCACGTGGTGTGTGACGCGAGTGGCGAACGGTTCGTGGACTATCTCCGCGACATGTCTGCTCGCGCGGACAACCCGTCCGGCGGGGAGATCGTCCTTTCGATCGGACCGGAAGGGGGCTTCAGTTCGCACGAACTGGCGGCGGCGCAAAGCGCGGGCGCGGAGTTGGCGGCGCTGGGGGAATCGATCTTGAGAGTTGAAACGGCGGCCATCGTGGCGGCGGGGACGCTCATACATTGCCTTCCTGGTTGAACCGGCCTCGTGCGACCGGGGAGAATCAATCATGTGAACCGGCGTTGAGCGCCGGGCCGGTCTGCGGATAGAATCGGCGAACGACGTTTGCGGAACACCGCAACTGAGAGGTTCCCTGCGACATGGTCGGGTTTACTCCGCCGGATGCCATCGTGAATCGAGTCCTGATCGTCGAAGACGATCGGGACGAGGCGGACTTTCTGCGCGACTATCTGCAGCGTCAGGGAATGACGGTCGACGTCGCGCGGGACGGGGGACAGGCGCACGCCTCGTTCTCGATGCATTTGCCCGACCTTGTGCTGCTCGATGTGATGCTGCCGAACGTATCGGGGTTCGAGGTCTGCGAACAGTTGAAGCGGATCAACGATACGGTGCCGGTCATGTTTCTGACGGCGGTCGACATGGACGACGCTCGCGACCTGGCCCGTCGGGTCGGGGCGGACGAATACATGACGAAGCCTTACGATCCCGATGAGTTGCTCTCGACAATCCACCAGGTGTCCAACACCGTCTGGTCCCGCGTCCATCAGGAGAGCGACTCGGGGGTGGAAGGTGAGAAAATCCGATTCGAGTGTGGAGAGTGCGGCAAACGCCTGAGGGTCAGCAGCGCCCATCGGGGCAGGACCCTCAATTGTCCGCGTTGTGGTCAATCGGTCATTGTTCCACGTCATGTGTAACGGATGAAGCAGGCGGCGGCTGCGGTTGTGCACAACCGGCAGTTATGATTCGGAGTCGCGTTGAGAAAGGCGATTGCCCGCCATGTACGTGCTTGTCGTTCAGACCGGAAAATACAAAGGGAAGCGGATCAAGGTGAGCGGTCCGGAAGTGCTGATCGGCAGGGATGAGAAGGCCGGAATCCGGATCGGCTCCGACGACGTCAGCCGGCAGCACTGCCTGCTGACTCCGACCGATGAGGGAGTCGCCGTGCGCGACCTCGACAGCCGCAACGGGACGTTCGTGGACGGCGTTCCAATTCCGCACACCGAGGACGCGCTGCTGACGCCGGGCAGCACGCTTTCGGTCGGTCCGATGACGTTTCAGTTGGCGACGACCGAGACGGCCCGGCCGAAACGGGGGGGGAAGGCGGCTGCGGATGGCGCCCTTTCGGACGACGACATCAGCGCCTGGCTGACCGAAGGCGATACGAGCGACGCGATGCAGGCGGCTGACACGACCATCATCAAGGGCCGTTCCGCGCTGAGCACAGCCGCGGCGCCGATCAAGCCCGCCCTCAAGAGGGAATTCAAGTCGGTGGCGGAAGAGGCCGAGGACATCATCCGCCGGTACCGCGAATCGCTCGGTGAAGACTCGGCGGACGCCGACCCGGACGCGTAAGATGCGGATTATCGCCGGCAGGTATCGCCGCAGAAAGCTGCGCACCCGTTCCGGCCTTGTCACCCGGCCGATCACAGATCGCGTCAAAGAGACGCTCTTCTCGCATATCGAGCCGCTCGTCGACGAAGCGCGGATCGCGGACGTCTTTTCGGGAACGGGGACACTCGGGCTCGAATCGCTCAGTCGCGGCGCGCGGAGCGTTGTCTTCATCGAACAGGATCGGCGGGCGGCCGAACTGCTCCGCGAGAACGTCGAGATGCTCGGCGTCCAGGAACGCGTTGTGTGCTGGCAGACTTCGGCTCTGCGTACGTCCTTCCGGCCGAAGGGCGTTGACCGGTTTTTCCCGTACGACGTGGTGTTTGTGGACCCGCCCTATCGCATGATTCCGGGGCTCTTGCCCGGCTCTCCCCTGTTTCAGTCGTTGCAGCGGCTGGCCCGTCCGGATGTCTCGTCGGAGAACTCGCATCTGATCCTTCGCGTGCCGGAACATGCGGAGTTCGTGCTGCCCGGACTCTGGGCGCCCCAACAAGCGCTGCGACTGTCCAACATGAGAATCCACATTTACACGAAGCAGCAGATCACCGACGATTCCCACGAAGGCGACGAGTAGACCGCACCCGCCGGCCGTTCCGATCGATCGACATCCAGGCACAGGAGGCTGCCAGTTGACTGCCACCGCGACACACAACATGACGGCTCCTCCTCCCACCGTTGCCTGGGAGAACGGGGTCGACGGCGCGCTGCGGATGCTGGACCAGACGCTGTTGCCCCTTGAGGAACGAGAAATCACCTGCCGGACTGTGGAGGACGTGTGGGAGGCGATTCGGTCGCTCCGGGTCCGCGGGGCGCCGGCGATCGGCGTGGCGGCGGCCTACGGAATCGTGCTCGGTGTGCAGTCCGCACTGGGCGACGATCTCGAAACGTTCCACCGGCGGCTCGCCGAGGTGTCGGAGTATCTGGCGACGAGCCGTCCGACGGCGGTCAACCTGTTCTGGGCGATCGACCGCATGGGGCAGGTCGCCGCGAGTTCCGACAGCGACTCGGCGAGAGAACTGGCGGAACAACTGCTCGAAGAGGCCCGCGAGATTGAACGCGAAGACCGCGAGATGTGCGCGGCGATCGGCCGGCACGGTGCAGAACTGCTGGAAGAGGGCAGCGGAGTGCTGACGCACTGCAATGCGGGCGGTCTGGCGACCGCCGGAGACGGAACGGCGCTGTCGGTCTTCTTCGCGGCCGCAGCCGCCGGGAAGTCGATTCACGTTTACGCCGACGAAACCCGGCCCCTGCTGCAAGGGGCGCGGCTTACGACTTGGGAGTTGCAGCGGCGCAGGATTCCGGTGACGCTGATCTGCGACTCGATGGCCGGCTGGGTGATGAAAGAGGGCAAGGTGCAGGCGGTGGTGACCGGGGCGGACCGCATCGCCGCCAACGGCGACGCGGCGAACAAGATCGGAACCTACTCGGTGGCTCTGCTGGCGCGGGCCCACGGCATCCCGTTCTACGTGGCGGCGCCGTCCAGCACGTTCGACTTTTCTCTCGCAACCGGGGCCGACATCCCGATCGAGCAGCGCAATGCGAAAGAGATCACGAACGGGTTCGGCAAACAGACCGCGCCTGTCGACGTGGACGTGTACAATCCTGCGTTCGATGTCACGCCGGCCGAATACATCGCCGCGCTGATCACCGAGCGCGGCCTGATTCGGCCCGTGACCGCGGAAAACATCGCGGCCGTCCTGGAGCCGGCGTGACGCGGCCCGGCGACGCCCATCGGAGCGGCCGGGGCTGGAGCAACCAACGGGAGCGGATTCGGCTCGGCAGAGCCTCGAAGGCGTCCTCATGGACGCCCTCCCCAGGCGTGCCCAGTTTGAAAAACCCGATCGCCCTGCCTTCCAAGACCGACTGGGATGGCGGAGGCTTTCGCTTTTTGACAAGATTTGAAGGAGGTCGATCGAACCGGCGGGCGGTGAGGCGACCCGTTCGATGACGATTCGTTCCGCGATCAGAGAGCACGGTTCGTGAAAAAGCACCCAGCAGGACGCAACATTCTGAATCCGCGTCGGAGGATCACTTCCGCGGTGGTGTTGGGGGGGATCGCGATGCTGTCTGGCCTGTCGGCGATTGCCGCAGAGACGGCGAGCAGCGACCCAGCCTCGGACCCTTCCATCCTGCGTCTGATTTCCCGCCTGGGCGATGATGAATTCCAGGTCCGGCGGCAGGCGGAGCGCGACCTCCAGCAACTGGGGGCGGCTGCCATCGATCCGCTGGCCGCGGAAGCGGTTCGACAGGATCCTGTGATCGCCCGCAGCGCGGTCTCCCTGCTTGAGAAACTGTTTGTTGACGGCTGCATCGATGTCGCCGACCGCGCGGAACGCGCCCTGGAAAGTCTGGCCGACTCGCAACACCCCTATGCCGGCGAAATGGCCCGGTCCGCATTGGCGGGCAACCAGCAGTTGCGAGAGCGACGCGCAGTCGCCGCGATTCGCGAACTGGGCGGTAAAGTCGAGTACCAGTCGCCGAGCGACGCGCAACTGGCCAACATGCAGTTCGGATGGAACTTCTCGCTCGATGACAACCGCATTCCGGGGGTGCCCCTCGCCGTTGTTCATGTCTGGTTGCTCAAGGGATGGCAGGGAGGTGAAGAGGGGTTGTGGCATGTTCAGAGACTGGAGGACAGTTGGAGCGCGCGGTTGTGGGGCGTGGAAGTCACCAACGTGCGAGGCAGCGGCGTCACGACCGAGCAGGTGCAGTCGCTGGCTGCGAGCATCCCGAATCTGACGGTGCACGAACGCGGGGCGGGCCTGGGAATCAAGGCCAGCCCGGTCGGTGAGTGCATCGTGAGCGATGTGCTCGCCAACGGGGCCGCTGAACACGCGGGGATTATGCGGGGCGACGTGATCGTCGGGTTCGATGACAAACCGATCGAGTCATTCAATGATCTCGTGAGCCTGTTGCTGGAACGAACCCCCGACGAAGTCGTCGAGATCGACGTCCAGCGGGGGCTGGAACGGGTCACGCTTCCGGTGACTTTGCGCGGCTGGCGCGACATGGACACGGGGGGCCGGAAGGATCCGCCGCCGCTTTCGCCGGACCCGGCCGAGACCGACCGACCGATATTCGTTCCGTTCCAGCCGCCGCGCGAACGCTGACGCCGAAAAATGGCACGGCCCCCGATGACTGTGGTTGACTTTTCAACTGCCCGGTGATCTCTTACATTTGTCACCATTCATTGGGGCGCCGGGGCACATGCCGACGCCCCGCCCGACGGCTCACGAGTGTTCTCCGAGACCCGCCTGCTGGGGAAGTTCCAATGCCCATTACCTGTTCCTGCAGTCGCTGCGGCGCGTCGCTGCAGGTGAAACACGAGTTCGCCGGCCGTCAGATCAAGTGCCGTGAGTGCGGCGCCGGAATTCGGGTTCCGTCGCGGAAGAAACGACGAAAGAAATCTTCGGGCGGTTCCAATACGGCGCTGATTGTCGGCGGCATCATTGGGGCCGTGCTGCTCGTCTGCGGCGGGGGCGTGGCGGTGGTCGCGATGATGGTGATGCGGGCCGGCGGCGAGGCTGTGGCCGAGGCGGACTTTGCTCCCGGGGGTCAACCGGTCGATCCATCGCCGCGGCCGAACGCGGCGCCCGGCGAACCTGCCGCGCCGTCCCGGTTCGATGCTCCGGCCGTCGACTCGTCCGGCGCGACAACGCCGGGATCGCAGACGTCCGGTCCGGTCAATCCGAGCGCGGGGACGGGATTGGGTGCGACAATCTGCGTGGCCGATTACTGGAGCGGGCAGTCTCAATTCGGGCAGGAGGATGAGGTGGAAGTCCTCAATCAGGAACCGGATGTGCTGCCCCCGGACGACTGGAACGTACGAGTCGATCCTCCCGGCGCGCCGCTCGAGTTTTCGCCCGGGGCGTCGACGCGGCGCGTCAAGGTGCCCACCGGTTCGCAGCGGGCGACGGCGGAAGACATCGTCTTTTCGGCGGTTCCCAGCGGTATTGCGGCCTTGGGACAGAACGCGACCGAGAACGACCGCCGCGAGGTGTGGGATCTCACTCGCATGGAAAAGATCGGCACCATCACGGGACTCGGCGTCGAGACGACCATGAACGCCGTCGGTCCCGACGGCCGGTATTTCGCAGGCGTCACCGGCCGCATCGACCAGGTCATCGGCGTGTGGGACGTCGAAGAGAAGAAGGTCGCGGTCGACATCCCGGTCTCCGAGGACGCCAAGCGGATCGAGTTTCTCGGGATTCCCAGTCCGGAACGACTCGTGGGGCGGGGCTGGTGGAACAGCACCTATTACGTCTGGTCGCTCCCGGAGGGCAGCGTCAGGCAGGAGATCAAGGTCGACTGGCCGAGCACAAATCTGAAAGCGCCTGCCTTCACGCCGGGGGGACGGTACATGGCGGTTGTCGTCCGGGACCGGGGCGACGAGAAGATCAAGCTCTACGACCTCGACTCGGGCAGAGAGGCGGGCGCGCTGTCGCTCCCTGATTACGGAGTGCATTTCCGCTTGAGCGTGCACGGCATCGCGTTCTCTCCGGACGGAACTCTGCTGGGGGCCATCGTCAACGGTTGGTCGGCCTCGAAGCTGCTGGTGTGGGACGTCGAGAGTGGCGAGATTGTCGACCACATGACGTTCGAAAAAACGCTCAAGGAACTCGCGTTCGGGGACAGCCACTTCGGCAAGGAAGCGACTCCGCTCGTCTGGTTTCCCGGCAACGAGTTGCTGCTGGCGTTCGAAATGCTGGTCCTTGATCGCCGGGTCGACGCAGCCATCTGGAAACTCTCGGGAGGCGAACTCCGCGACAGTTTTCCCGGCAACCGCAGGCCGGTCGGCGACCATCAGTTGACGACGCTCAGTACGGCCGGCCGCGACGGCTTCATCGAAATTCAAACGCTCGAAGAAGATGACCTGCAAGAGGCGCGGGACAAGGTGCAGGCCGACGACTCCCGCGCGCCAAAGGTCCCTTCGCTGCTGGTTGATTTCGGACGCGCCGCAGCGGTCGATCTCTCCTCCGTCCGGCGGCCGGAGGCGGGTGACATCGCCTGGTCCGCCGGTCCCGATCCGGCCCCGTCGAATGCCGGCGCCGCCCGCACGACGGAACTGGCGATTCCCAAAGGAACAATCCGGCAGGTCGGCCTCTCCCGCACCGGTGCGGCTCGCGCGGTGGTTTTGCGGGGCACTTCGCATGTTCCTTGGAGCCGGATTCCTGACGGCAACACGCCGCCCAGTGAACTCGAAACGTCGCGCTGGCACGCCGGCGCCGGAGGGAACGAGCAACGCGCGTCGGCAGGCTCAACGCAAGGCCGGGCCTGGATCGACGTCTATGAACTCTCGACCGGAGAGCGAATGCGAGAACTGCGGCTGCCGCAGGATGCCGACCTGTTGGCGGTCAGTCCGGACGGCGGACACTGCCTGGCGATGACCTACGAGTCGGGAAGCAACCGGCTGCTGGTGCTCTCGACCGAGGACGGCGAGTGTCTGGCCAACTGGATTCCATACAACGTGGGCGGCGACGACGCCAGGCTTCTTGTGTCGGCCGAATTCGCCGGGGCGGAGCACGTCGTCACGCTGAGCGGGACGGGCGTCCTCATGATCTGGCGAATCCCCGACGTGAAAGCGATCTTCGAGGTGGGGAACGCGTCACAGCCGGCGAGTTCGGCCGGCGGCCGATTTGTCAGCTACTCCGACGGGTCGCAATGCCACTTTGTTGAGGTTGCCTCCGGTTCTGTGGTCGGCCGCATCCCGGATGTCGGCGACCTGCAGGCGACGGCCTACCATCCCGACGGTTCGCGCGCGGCTTTGCTCTCCAGACACAAGGCCGGCTATTACCTGTTCACCGTCGATCTGGCGAGCGGAGAGGTGTCGCCTCCCTTCCCGGTGCCGATCACGTCCGGCTTCCTGCGGTGGTTCGGGGATCGCTATCTGCTCGTGGACAATCAGAAACTCGTCGACGTCGAGCAGAAGACCGTGGCCTGGTCGTATCAACTGGACGGCGGTGACCATGTTCCGCACGCCCCGGATGAGAGGCACTGGTTCGTTGCGGACAGCGACGGCAAGGCGATTCTGGCGGCCGCCTCTCTGCCCGATTCCACAGCCGAACGGCAACTCGCCGGCGCCAGCCTGCAGCCTGAATTCCTGGTCCAGCCCGGCGACGCGGTGAGCCTCTCCGTCCAACTCAATCATCCCGCCTTCACGGCGTCTGTTCAAAGCGACATTGAGGGGCGTTTGCAGTCGCAACTCGAGAGCAACCGCATCAGCATCGCCTCCGGTCAGCCGGTCACGTTGCACGTGACGGCCGCAGAACAGACCGGTGAAACGGTGACCCGCCAATACAGCCCGTTCGGCGTCGGAGACATGCAGGAAGTGACCTTTACGATCAGGAACATGCACTGCCGGGCATACTTTATGGCCAGCGGAGAAGCGGCGTGGGCCTGGGAGAACTGGGTCAGCAATGACTCCTGGTTCGTCTCGTACGAAGAAGGGGAATCGATTGCCAACGTTCTGGAGGAGTCGTATCGCGACTCGCTGCCGGGCGCGTTCGACGGCGTCGTTCTGCCGCCTTATGTGTTCACACCCACCGCGGCGAACGGTCTGGGATCAACGAAGCTTTCACCGTGACGATCAAGACCCTGCGAAGGATGACAGCGGAGGGCTGCGTTCTGCGCGCTCCCTCGAACAGACGACGGCGCACCGTTGAGGGAACGGTCAGTACCAGAGGCGGAGGCCGATGATCGGTCCGTGCAGGTCAGCGCTGCCGAATCGTTGGTAGTCATAGCCGGTGAACAATTCGGCGCATTTCCAGACCACTCCGACGCTGCCCCGCGCGCGAAACAGCACAGCGTCGCCCAGCGTGCCGCAGTCGAACGTACTCGAGACGACCCAAGGGCGGGCCGGGAACAGGTCGACGCCGTACGTCAGGTTGACGCCGAAATCAGAGTCGTGCGAATCAGCCAGCCAGTTGAAGCCGATTCCGCTGCGAAACTGGACCCGCTCGCTCTGGGCGAACCGGAGGATGGCGTTGAAGTCTCCCGTCGAGAGTGAGTCGTGTCCTCCGCGGACTTCTTCCGTCCACTGACTCCACTCCGCGTCAAAGCCGATGCGGGACGAGGTGTCGACGAGCAACCGCGTGCCGACCCGTGAAAGTCCGCTCAAGTCGTTGCCGTACTCCGTCGAGAATCTGCCCGCCACCGACCGGCCGGCGCCGGGCGAGTTGATCAGCAGATAGCCGTTGTGATGATCGCTGTAGGGGGCGTCCGCAAACTCCGCCCGAAAGCCCCATTGGTCGTTCAGAGCGGTGTGCGGCCCCCACCACGGAGAACTGACGGTATACAAGATCGGCGGTCCGAATATCTCGCCGATCATTGCTCCGAAGACAGAGGGTTCGTCGTCGCAATCATCGTCCCAATGATCGCCCCAGTCGTCGTCGTCATCCTCGTTCCGGGACGAGTCGCGCACTTCCTCGCGCACCGCCTCCAGCGCGCCGCCGGCTTCGACGACGGCGGGCAATGCCAGGAGAACGATCGACATCGCGAACGACGCCGTGAGTCGAACGAGCGACGACATGCGGGCGGCCCGATTCGGGCGGAAGTGAGGTTGGGGGGCGGAGACTACGCCAGATGGGAAATCGGGGTCAATGGGGGATCATCAAGCGCTGATCCGCCGGGTGCGTACTATGCGTTTCACAGCGTCGGGCTCTGCACGCAAAGCCGCCGAGGCGCGAAGGGCCGCGAAGAAGAGTTGGAGATCACCGCAACGAAACGAAATCCTGCTCGCGCAGCCGGAGCCTGAGGCCGCCCTGCATCGTCGTCAGCCAGATTTCGCCCGGTTCGAACTCGAACGCATACGGATATGCGAGCCAAGTTCCGGGCTGACGGGCGATGACCACCGGATCGGTCCAGGTGAGTCCCTCGTCGCTGGAGAACGCAAGCGACAGCTCTTCCCTGTGGTTGCTGACCGGCGTGTCGGACCAGAGGCCGTCGCCTCCGCTCAGCGGCCATTCGTCCTTGCCTTCGGGAAGCGGCCGGTTCCACAGCAGCATCAGCCGGCCGCTCTCCAACCGCTTGAGGAGCGCGGGCGCGCTGCTGGCTTCGATCCCGGAGGGCTGGAGCACCCGCCAGAAGCGGCCGCCGTCGTGGGAGTACGCCGACCAGAACTCGCCCCAATTGGTCCGGATCAGCATCCAGAGACGTCCGTCCTCGAGTTCGGTCAGTGTCGGTTCGGTCACGCCTCCATGATGACCGCGGCCTCCCAGGTCAATCAGATTGCTCGCCCGCCAGGTGACCCCGTCGTCAGTTGAGGAATACGTCAGCACCGAGTGCCGGCCGGGGTCGTGCCGCATCTTCATCGCGGTGAAGATCACGCGGCCGTCGCGGGTTTCGATCATGTCCCGTACCGCGCCGGACCAGTCGTCGTGCATCTTCTGCACGTCCTGCCAGGTTCGGCCTTCGTCGAGGCTGCGCATCACATAGGTCGGCAGCACGGCGCCGGGAGCGTCGTGCAGTTCGTTCTGCCAGGTCCAGTTCCGCTCGTTGAGATTCATGAACGCGGCGATGATGACGCCGCTTTCCGTCCGCAGCAGCGCCCGTTCGTTGCTGACCTTGATCGGCTGATCCTCGCTAAAGAGCGGTCGCGGATCGGACCAGGTCTCGCCGCCGTCGGAACTCACATACGTGGCGTTGCTGTCGATCGCGAGCACCTCGCCGCTCGCCAGCTTCACGAACGGGCCGAGCAGGTCAGACGGGAGTTTCTCACAGCGGGGGTCAACGACCGGACCATCGGCGGCGATCGCGTGCGAGACTGCCGGCAGGACCGCCAAACACATCAGCAATCGACACATCATTGTCTTCGTCTCCCTTCTCTCAACGCTGGACCCAACTCATGAATCGTTTTTGAAGGCGCGCCCGGCCTCCGACGTCTCACCCGTTTGAATCTCCAGAATGACGCCCAGGCTATCGCCCTGCAAGACTCGGGAGAACGTGCGCAGCGTGAGGACGATGCCGTTCTGATTCGACGGAACCTCAATCGAGGAGTTGCCGGAGACGTCCGTCACGACGCCGATCGGCCGGCCGGCTTGAATCGCCTCACCGAGAGTCACGGACGGCTCAAAGAACCCGGTCTGCGGGGCGGGGTTCTGAATCTGCATGTGGCCGGAATTCGGCCGGCTGTCTTCCACAAAGTGCTCCACAGCCGAGTCGGGCGCCGTCTGTTCGATCATCCCCAGCAGGCCCATCACGTTGCGGCATCCCTGAACGTAGGCTCGCACTCCGTCCGGGTCGCACACTCCCGAACCGAGGTATTCCGTGTAAATCGCCGGCACGCCGGCGTCGCGGGCGACCGACAGCGAACGCCCGTTGAGTGTGGGGGACGTCCCCCAGATCACCGGCAGATTGAAGGCCCGCGCCATCTCCCGCTGCCTTTCGAGTACCGCGGCGTCCGGGTGCAGCGTGTAGCCCGCCAGCGGGTAGACCGCGTCGGTGGTCGATCCGGTATGCAGATCGATGTAATAGTCGGCCGATCGAATCAGTTCGCTCAAGGCATGGGCCGTCCGTTCAGTGACGGAACCGTCGGCGCGGCCGGGACAGACCCGGGCCAGATCGAGGCCGTCGTCTGCCGTCCGGTGTCCATTCAGAAACGCCGCCTCGTTGACGATCGGAACCAGCGTCAGCCGCCCGCACAGACCAGCGGGGTTCACCTGCTGCGAAAGCTCCCGGACGGCCGCCATCGGCGTAAATTCGTCACCGTGGACGCCCCCCGTAATCAACAGATGGGGTCCGTCTGCTGCGCCGTTGATCGTGATTGTGTTCAGCATTGGTGAGAAATCCGAATTCGCATGCGGGGATGATACAACCCCGAAGAAACGTCTCAACAGTGTTCCGGCCCGGTGACTCAGTCTCCTTTTTCGAGGTACTTGTGCTCAAGTTGCAAGACTTTGGTAGAATCGGGAATGGAGCCCTCCCCCCTGGTGGCCCTCCCCCCTGGTGATTGTGCAATACTGAATGGACGGGTTGGGTGCCACTGGCTTTGCCAGTGCATCGCGGAGAAGACACCCTTTCTGGTTCGCACTGGCGGAGCCAGTGGCGCCCGTCAAGTCAGCCCGAATGAGCCAATAGATCCGACCTGTTTGTCCCGCCAGACTGATGATTCGTCAATGATCGCGGTTCGCAGCCATCCCCAGACCACGACGCAAGGGCGACGTCCACGACGCGCGCTCAGTTTGTTTGTTGGGCTCATCACGTCGCTGGGGATCACGGCCGGCGACTCACCGGTCGTCGCGGACGATGCTGCGCAGGCGGCCGGCGAATCCGCGGAACTGTTTGAGCGGCATGTCCGCCCGCTGCTGATCGACCATTGTGCGGAATGCCATTCCGCCGAGGACTTGCAGGAAGGGGAACTGGCGCTCGACGCTTCCGCTGGCCTCAAGGAGGGGGGAAGCCGGGGGCCGCTGTTTGTAGCCGGCAAGCCGGACGAAAGCTTGTTGCTCCGGGTGCTGCGTTACGAGGACGAGGACCTCCAGATGCCGCCCTCCGGCAAGCTGGACGACGCACCGATCGCCCGGGTCGAGGAGTGGATCCGCAGCGGGGCGGTCGTGCCGGAATACGGCGCGGGAACGATCCGCAAGGAAGACGAAATCGACTTCGCCGCCGCCCGTGAGTTCTGGTCGTTTCAGCCGCTCGATCCACAGCCTGCGCCGATCGTCGAGGGCGACGACTGGTCGCGGGAACCAATCGACCGGTTTGTCTTCCAGAGACTTGCGGAGGAACAACTGACGCCGAGTCCCGAGGCGTCTCGCCCTACGTTGATCCGGCGCGCCACCTTCGACCTGATCGGTCTCCCGCCGACTCCCGACGAAATCGAACGGTTTGTCAGCGACGAATCCCCCGACGCGTACGAGCGCCTGATTGATCGTCTGCTGGCCTCTCCGCATTACGGCGAGCGGTGGGCCCGGCACTGGCTCGACGTCGCCCGCTACACGGACCAGACGCCGGAATGGCTCTCCTCAACAGACCGCGCCTGGCTCTACCGCGACTGGGTCGCCCGCGCGTTGAACGAAGACCTGCCGTACGACCGGTTCGTGACATTGCAACTTGCCGCCGACATGACGGGCGATGCACAGCCGGAGGATCTGGCGGCGCTCGGATTCCTCGGGCTGAGCCCGACCTACTGGAAGGAACTGAAGCTCGCCCCGGATGTCATCATGACGGTGGTGGCCGAGGAGTGGGACGAACGCGTCGACGCCGTCAGCCGGTCGTTCCTCGGTCTCACCGTCTCCTGCGCCCGCTGTCATGACCACAAATTCGACCCGGTGTCGATGGAGGACTATTACGCGCTGGCGGGCGTGTTCGCCAGCACCCAGTTGACCGACCAGCCGCTGCTCCCCTCGGCCGAAGCGGATGTCGTCCGCACGGCCCGCAAACAGGTGGCCGACCTCGAAGCGCAACTGGCGAAGATCGAGGACAAGGAATCTGAAGCAGCGAAGACGATCACGGCTCAAATCGAGTCGATCCAGCGCGAGACGCCGCACTACGATGCGCCCTGGGTGCACGCGGTCGAAGAGGCGAGCCTGTATGTCCTGCCCGATGGAACGGATGCGACGCGGCTGGAGACGCGGCCGAACGAACCGCGCGATCTGCCGCTCTTCCGCAGAGGGAATCCGAGCAATCCCGGGGAGGTCGTTCCCCGCAGATTCCTGGAAGTGTTGGCCGCCAGCGACGCACACGCTTTCAAAGAGGGCAGCGGCCGTCTCGAACTCGCCGAATCGATCCTCAGCGACGCACAACCGCTGGCCGCACGGGTGATCGTCAACCGCGTCTGGCGGCATCACTTCGGACGCGGCATCGTGAGCACGCCCAGCAACTTCGGCACGCAGGGGAGCCGGCCGACGCATCCGGAACTGCTCGACGACCTCGCCGCCCGCTTTGTCGCTGCCGGCTGGTCGCTGAAGTGGCTGCACCGGGAGATCATGCTTTCCGCCGCGTACCGGCAGTCGAGCGCGCATCGATCCGACGCAGGAGACATCGACCCGGACAACCACCTTCTGTGGCGGATGAACAGGCGTCGTCTGGAGATCGAACCGTGGCGCGACGCGATGCTGGCCACCGCCGGAAACCTGGACGAACGTCTTGGCGGGCCATCGTCGAGCCTGGCGGACGCCGCCAACGTCCGCCGCACGCTGTACGGCACCATCGGACGGCAGGAAATGGACGACATGCTGCGGCTGTACGACTTCCCACAACCGGACGCGCACAGTCCCGGCCGAGAACCGACCACAACGCCCCTGCAGCAACTCTTTGTGCTCAACAGTGATTTTCTTTACAGGCAGTCGGAAACCCTGCTGTCACGGCTCGAAACCGACTTCCCCGACGCCTCGGACGAAGAGAAAATCAACGCCTGTTACCGGCTGCTGTTCGGCCGACCGGCCGGCCAGGAAGAGACGCAGCTTGCCCTGAAGTTCCTTGCGGCAGGCGGAGCCGACCCTCGTGAGCAGTGGCGGGCCTATGTGCATTCCCTGTACGGCTTGAACGAGTTTCTGTTCGTTGACTGACGGACCTATGAAGACATCTTGTGACTCCAGCCCGCTGTTCGACTCCGCAAGTCTCATCTCGCGGCGGCGGATGGTCAATTCGTTAGGCGGGGGATTCGGCGCCCTGGGGCTGGCCGGCTTGCTGGGCGACACGGCTCAAGCGGATGCCGGCCGAGCGGCTCATTTTCAACCGCGCGCAAAACGGATCATCCATCTGTTCATGAACGGCGGCCCCTTTCAGGGCGATCTGTTCGACCCCAAGCCGCTCACCGCCAAATATGCCGGCCAGCGCCCGGACGCAGTCAATCTTCGCACCGAACGCCCCACCGCCGGGCTGCTCCCCTCGCCGTACAAGTTCACAAACAGCGGCGAGAGCGGCGTGCCCGTCAGCGAACTGCTCCCGCGCTTTGCGCAGGTGATCGACGACGTCTGCGTCCTCCGGTCGGTTTACACCGACAACCCCAATCACGGACCCGCGCTGCTGTTGATGAACAACGGCACGATCATCCCCACGCGGCCCAGCATGGGCTCGTGGCTCTCTTACGGACTCGGCACGGAGAACCAGGATCTGCCCGGTTACGTGGTGCTCTGCCCCGGCCGGCCGGTCCGGTTTTCGATCCTCTGGACCAGCGCCTTCCTGCCGGGTGAGCACCAGGGAACCTACATCAACCATTCGCAGATCGCTCCCGACAAGCTGATTCCCTATCTGCACAGCGACCAGAGCGCGAGCGACCTGCAGGTCCGACAACTCGAACTGATGCGCCGCCTCGACCGCGCCCACCAGGAGCAGCGGGGCGGCGACCCGCAACTCGAAGCCCGCATTCGCGCGATGGAGACCGCCTTCCGCATGCAGTCTTCCGCCACCGAGGCGTTCGACATCTCGGCCGAACCCGAGTCGGTCCGGGAAGCGTACGGAAACACCCATTTCAGCAACGGCTGCCTCCTGGCGCGGCGCCTCGCCGAGCGCGACGTGCGGTTCATCCAGGTCTATTACGGCAACGGCCAGCCGTGGGACACCCACAACGACCACAGCAAGCAGGTCGTCCCGCTCTGCGAGGACGTCGACCGGGCCATGTCCGCGCTCCTGGTCGACCTCAAGCAGCGCGGCCTGCTCGACGACACGCTCGTTGTCTGGGGCGGAGAATTCGGCCGCACGCCCACCTCAGAGAACGGCGACGGGCGCGACCACAACCACTACGGCTTCTCGATGTGGATGGCCGGCGGCGGCGTCAAGGGCGGCATGACCTACGGCGAAACCGACGACTTCGGCTTCCGCGCCGTCCAGGACCGCGTCCACATCCACGACCTGCACGCCACCATCCTCCACCTGATGGGCCTCGACCACGAACGCCTCACCTACCGCTACGCCGGCCGCGACTTCCGGCTGACGGACGTCGAAGGGCGGGTGATTAAAGAGATTCTGGCCTGATCGCGGACAAGCGTCGTTCCCGTAGAGCACGCTGCCAGCGTGCTCCCCTTCGGCGACAGCCACCACCCTGGGAGTGCGGCGACCCGTCGCCGCTTTGGGATGATACGAGTCTGATCGCGTTATCGCGCTTTGCAGATCAGTGCTGGCGATCTGTCTCGCGGATTCTCGTCCTCGACAGTCCAGACACCGCTCGACGCGGACATATGATAGAGCAATTTGCTCTAACC
>ERZ869936.1419-NODE-1419-length-17211-cov-6.642108_pt1 | contig 17211 bp, 13 predicted proteins | sample MGYA00520876_ERZ869936 | MGnify/ENA primary metagenome ERZ869936 (study PRJEB32218, sample SAMN09650985) | biofilter metagenome | isolation source: enrty point of leading RO module | place: Saudi Arabia: Thuwal, RO plant located on Red Sea | collected 2016-02-17 ...
CCTCGCCCACGACTGTGATCTGGCGCTGCTCGCGGTGGAGGATTTCTCCGACTTCGAGTCGTTTCCCGTGTTTGAAATCGGAGGCGTGCCCGAGCTCGAGAGCGAGGTGCGGGTCATCGGCTACCCGGTCGGCGGCCAGCGCCTCTCGGTCACCCAGGGGGTGGTCTCCCGCGTCGATTTCTCCAGCTACTCGCACTCGCGGGCCGACCAGCACCTCGTGATCCAGATTGACGCCGCCATCAACCCCGGCAACTCGGGCGGCCCGGTGCTCCAGGACGGCAAGGTGATCGGCGTCGCCTTCCAGGGCCTCCGCGACGCCGACAACACCGGCTACATCATCCCCACCCCGGTCGTGCGGCGCTTCCTCACCGACATCGAGGACGGCAAGTATGACCACTACGTCGATCTCGCCATGTCGACCTTCCCGCTCTTCAACCAGGCGATGCGCCAGGCGCTCAAGCTGCCCGACGACGACCTCGGCGTGCTGGTCACCAACGTGATCCCCGGCGGCTCCTGCGACGGCATCCTCAAGCCCGGCGACATCCTGACCGGCATCGACGGCAACCCGATCGACAGTGCCGGCCAGATCCTCATCGACGGCGCCAAGGTCGACCTCAACGAGATCGTCGAGCGGAAGTTCGCCGGCGACACCGTCCAGCTCCGCTACCGCTCCGGCGACACCTGGCACGACCAGGACGTTTCCCTGAAGCCGCTCCCGCAGAACCGGATGTATGCCATCCAGTACGAAAAACAGCCGCGCTACGTGGTCTTCGCCGGGCTGGTGTTCCAGCCGCTCGACACCAACCTCTTCGCGACCGCCAAGTTCGAGGACATCAACGTCCGCCGCCTCTACGAGGACTACCTTTCCGAAGGGATCTTCACCGAACTCAAGGACGTGGTGATCCTCACCCGCATTGAGAGCGACCCGATCAACAGCCAGCTCGACGGCTTCACCGGCAAGGTGGTCGACAAGATCAACGGCGAGAAGGTGACCTCGCTCCAGAAGGCCCACGAACTTCTCAATCCCGGGAGTCCTCCCGAGTTCTTCGTCATCGAACTGCTCGGCACCACCCGCCCGGTGATCATCCCCGGCGCCGAGGTCGCCGCGGCCAACGAACGCGTGCAGCGCACCTACGCCATCGACCAACTCTCCAATCTCCAGGAATGAAACCCGCACCCTTCCTCATTCTCGCGGCCGCCCTGCTCAACTCCTGCGAGCGGCCCGCGCCGGTCTCCGAGGTCTCCCTGGCCGCCGGACCGGAGGTCGCCGCCGAAGCGGAGAAGCCCGCCTTCGATCCGACGCTTTCCACCGTGCGGGTGAGTTCGACCCGGCAGGACTGGAACGAACGCCAGCCGTGGGAGAAGAACCCGCCCCGCCAGCGCCGTTCGCTCGGCGCGGTGGTCGCGGGTCCCCGGGTCCTGACGACCGCCGAGATGGTCACCGACGCCACCTACCTCGAACTGGAGACGACCGACGGCCTCAAGCTCGCCCCGGCGAAGGTCGAGGCCGTCGATTACGAGGCGAACCTCGCCCTGCTCGCCCTCGAAAACGGGGAGGATGACTTTTTCCAGGAACTGGTCCCGGTGGAACTGGCCGAGACCCCGACGCCGGGCGACACGCTCGACATCGTGCAGGTGGAGAACAACGGGCTGCCGCTGGTCACCAGCGGGCCGATCCAGAGCGTGGACGTGATCTCCAACTTCCTCCCCGGGCAGTATTTCCTCGCCTACGAGGTGAAGGCCTCGATGCAGAACTCCGCCAGCAGCTTCTCGCTTCCGGTCTACCACGAGAACCGGCTCGCCGGCATGCTCACCAACTACAATTCCGACGACCAGATCAGCGACGTCACGTCCACGCCCATCGTCCGCCGTTTCCTCGACGATGCCGCCGACGGCGAATACCTCGGCTTCCCGTCGCTGGGCGTCGCGACGACCTCGACCGACGACTCGAATTTCCGCGACTGGCTGAAGCTGCCGGAAGATCAGGGCGGCATCTACGTCTCCTCGGTCCGGGAAGACGGCCCGGCCGCGAAAGCCGGACTTGCCAAGGGCGACGTGCTGCTGGCCATCGACGACCACGAGATCGACCGTCTCGGCTACTACGACGACCCCGACTTCGACCGCGTGTTCTGGAGCCACCTCGTGCGCGGCTCGAAGGGTGCCGGCGAAACGATCTCGATGCGCGTGCTTCGCGACGGCGAGGAACTGGAACTGAGCGCCACCCTCGAGCGGATCGACGCCGAGGACCGCCTGGTGCCGGACTACACCTACGGCAAGGCTCCTAATTTCCTGATCAAGGGCGGGATGCTGTTCCAGGAACTGACCCGTCCCCTGCTCCAGTCCTTCGGCAAGGAATGGGAATCCCGCGCGCCGCTCGACCTGCTCAACGTCTACGAGAACCCCGAGGACTACGAGGAGCGCTTCGACCGCGTCGTGTTCCTCTCCGGCGTCATCGCCACCCCGGCCACCGTCGGCTACGAACCGCTCCGCAACCTGGTCGTCGCCGAGGTCAACGGCAGGCCGGTGCGCGACATGAAGAGCCTCGTCGAGGCCTTCGCGGAAATTCCCGACGATGGACTCCACGCCATCCGTTTCGACAACGAGGAGGTGACCGTCTATCTCGACGAACCCCTCGCCACGGCGGTGGACGGTCAACTCATCCAGCGCGGCCTCACCCGGCTGTCGCGGACGGAGTGAATGGAAGATCACCGGCGCGTTCCGGAGCATTGACATTCCTGTCGATCAGCACCGGCAGGGGATGTGCTCGATGATCGACAGGAATGTCGATGCTCCGGAAGGCACCCGCCCCCTATCGACTCAGGTCCGCCTGCGATAGGATCTTGAACCCCGCCGTGTTCAGCACCGAGGCGGCGAACTCGTGATCCTCGACGTGCATCGCCAGCCGCGCGCCGCCGTCGATCGAGGGCATCAGGGCATAGGCGAAGTCGATGTTCGTCTCGGCCACCATCAGGGTGTCGAGCACCTGCAGCAGCCCGGGACCGGACTCGCGCAGCTCGACCACCACCAGCGTCGAGCAGGTGTAGGGAATCCCCTTTTCGATGAAGATCTGCTCGGCGGCGTCCGGATCGGTCACCACCAGGCGCGCCACCGTGGCGTCGCGGGAGTCCTGGACGCTGATCCCGACCACCTCGATCGAATTGTTCCGCAGAAGCTTGGCCAGCGCCGCGAGGGCGCCCGCGCGGTTCTGCAGGAGGACGGAAAACTGCCGGACGGATTCCCCGGGGCGAAGCGTGGTCGGTTGGTCCATGGGTTCAAAGGCTCAGCCGCGGGGACCCCGCAGGGGCAGCGTCATGGTCTCGCCGGACTCCAGGTCCTCGATCACCACCTGGTTCCGGCGCACGTCCCCGACGAGGAAATCACGGCCGTCGGCCGAGCGGAAACGCTGTCCGGTGCGAGCGACGTAGTATTTCCCGCTGGCCGAATCCTCGACCAGCGCCACCGGATCATGGGCGAGGGCCGGCAGCCCGACGATCAGCTCACGCTCGACGCCGCTGAGGGTGTCCTCGACGGCCACCACCGACACCTCGGTCGGTGCCCCGCCGTCGTTCTTGCCGCTCTGCATCCGGCGCTCGATGCGGATCACCCGCAGGTTCGAGCCCGGAATGGTGTCGCCCTCGGGCACGTCGACCTCCTCGCCGCCCGCGACGCGGAGCCGCGCCGATCCCCCGCTCGTCGATTCGACGCGCAACGGAAGCTCCCGCTCCCGGTACGAGCGCATGACGATGGGCGCGGCGGCATCGGCCGCCTCCGGAGCGGCACCGCCCTCGGGCGGCGCCGTCGCTTCCCCGGAGCCGACCACGGCACCCTCGAGCATGGCGACCTGCGTCTCATCGCCCGACCGGGGCTCCGGGAGCGCTCCGAAGGCGCCTCCGCCCTGGCCGGGCACGGGATCGTTCCAAGGCGTCCCTCCCTCGTCTTCCACGACCGCCACCTCCTCGCCCGTTTCATCAACGGCGACCGTCTCGTCAGCCTCGGTCATCGCCACGGACGGAGCGGTCTCTTCCGCGACCCGGGCGACCATTTCGGCACCCAGCTCCGCGGGCTCGACCAGTTCGAAGTCGCCCTCTCGTGGTTCCCCCGCCAGCCGATCGGCGAGTTCCCCGTGCCCCGCCTCCCTCGCAAAGTCCGCCGCCATCCGGCCCTCGGCATCCATCGCGAAACGGTTCGCACCGATCGCCAGCAACATCTCGGTTGCCTCGGCCTGCCCCTTCTCCGCCGCCAGCATCAGGGCGGTCCGTCCGTCGTCCAGGCGCGCATAGATGCTCGCGCCGAAATTCGTCAGCTCGTCGATCGCGTCCGCCTGCCCGAGGATCGCCGCGACCAGCAGCGCGTCATCGAGATCTTCCCGGACGTAAGGTGCCAGCTCGCCAACCATCTCGGAGCGACCTTCCTTCACCGCGAGCATCAGCGGCTTGTAGCTTTCCTCGTCCTTGACCCGCGGATCGGCACCCTGGCGGAGGAGGTAGCGCACGGTCTCCGGCGTGGACCGCTCCACCGCCTCCATCAACGGCGTCCGGCCCTTGTCGTCGCGGACGTCCACCTCCACCCCGCGGTCGAGGAGGAAATCGATGGCCTTCATCGCCCCGGACCCGGCCGCGGCATGCAGGGCCGTCCGGCCGGTCGCATCGCGGGTGCCCACCTCCATCCCCGAGTCGATCATGCCGTCGAGCGCCTTCAGGTCGTCGCTTTCGGCCGCGCGGAAGAAGGCGGGCTGGTCGATCCGGTAGCCGGCCTCACCCACCGCTTCGCGGCTCTCCGCCCCCGGATCCTTCTTGCACGCCGCCACACAGAGCAGACCACCAAGGACACCGATCCGAAAGAGCTGACGTTTCACGCCTGAGGACATACTACGGATAACTTAAGCTTTCAATGCTCAACCGATCCCCGTGATCCGGCAGATCCCTTCGTCGATGCAGAATCGCACGTTTCGTCCGCAAAGCAGCGCCCCGAACTCGCGGTTCGCCTCCTCCCGCCCGGCGGCGGGACGGGGGTCGAGCGACAGCGCCTCCAGCACGACCCGGCGATCCCGATCATCCCAGTCGTCGAGATGCCCGCCCGCCTCGACTTGCAGACGCTTCGGCGCTTCCGCCGCGAAACCACCGCGGGCATCCGGCAGGGCCTCGGCATACGGCAGGTAGGGCTTCACATCGAAGACCGGCGTTCCGTCCACCAGATCGACTCCGCCCATCTCCAGCGCCGGCCCATCGGGCGCATCGAGATCGATCCTTTCCAGCCGCACCAGCGAAAGACCCAGTCCGTTCGGGCGGAAGGTCGAGCGGCTGGCGAAGACCCCCACCCGCTCGTTGCCGCCGAGCCGTGGCGGGCGCACCGTGGGCGACCATCCGCGGTCCGCCGTCAGGTGAAACCCGAAGATCAGCCAGACGTGGGAAAAACCCTCCAGACCACGCACCGCCTCACGGCTACGGTATTCCGGTACGAACACCAGCCGCCCCCAGGCAGACGGACATAGTCCCGGCTGACGCGGAACGGCGAATTTTTCCCCGAAGCAGGTTCTGAGGCGTCCGATCGGTTCGATCTTCACAGCCCGAAACTAACCGCAGCGACGCATCTGGGAGAAGCCCCGTGTGCCAGCCCAAGGCGAGCGGACGACCTCACACGACCTCTGAAAATCGGGATGAGTTCTCCAAGGGCAACGCAGGCGTCGTCCACCAGTGGCATGACCGTCCCGGTCATGAGCAGGGAGGTTATCGTTTGCCTTGGGAACCAACTACCGGAGCGATTGGTCCTTTCCTTGTCCGTTCATGACCGGGACGGTCATGCCACTGACGGGTGCTATGGACCTCCCCGAGACTGCGCCGTTCGCCAGGACTCGATCAGAAAAGCCCGCAGTTCATCCGGTGGATGCAGGCCGTGGGGATGATGCCTCGATCCTTCCTTGCGCCACACCTTCACCGGCCCGCCCAGCTCCTCGTAGCGCGTCGCCACCCGTTCGGCATTGGCCGCCGGCGGCACCACCTTGTCGGCCGTTCCGATCACCAATGCCACCGGCACCTTCGCGGCCGCCAGCGGTTCAAGTCGGTCCGCCACCTGCGGATGCGTCTTTGCCTGCTCCTTGTCGAGCCCCCAAGCCGCGAGCAGGCGCACCCAGTCACGCTTCGATCCCCGGCTGCCATCCAGACCACCCGGCCAGGTCCGGAAATCGCAGACCGGATTGTCGCCATAGATTGCCGTCACCCGGTCGGGATGCCGGATCGCCCAGTGGAAAACCGGCAGCCCGCCCCGCGACATGCCCTCCAGCACCGGCTTCGCCGAAAGCCCGAGCCGGTCGGTCGCGAATCGATGGAACGCATCCCAGATCCGCATCGCCTCCGGTCCGCCGTAAAGATCGACCACATCGACATAGGCCAGGTGCCAACCCCGGTCGAGCAACTGCAGGTCCAGCGCCGGCTGGTGCCCGAAGAAGCGCGCCCGCCAGATCCACGGCCGGCCGACCGCCGCCTGCTTCGGTGCCACGATGATCGCGTCACGTTCCAGTCCCGCCGGCCGGAAGTCGTAGCGTTCGAAGCCGTGGAAATCGCCGCACTTTGCCCCGAGAGACTTCAATTCATCCCCGATACGACAACCCTCATCGAACTCTAGCGTGAGGATCTCCGCCAGGTGCGCCGCCAGCTTCGCATGGCCCGCCGTCGTCGGGTGGACGCCGTCGGTCGTCTCCTCCGGACCGAAGACCCGCGCGAGATCATGGATCAGCACCCCGGGCTCCTTCGTGGCAATGGCCCCGAACCGCTCGCGGATCTGCGCAAGCCTGCCGTGGCGCTCCGTGAGGTTCGCGACCCGGTCCGCCCCGAGCCCGGATTTGTCGGGATACATCGGCGGAGGACCGGCGATGTGGATCAGCACCTGCGGATTCGATTTCCTGAGGTCGGAAACCATGGCCAGCAGGTCGGTTTCAAGATCCGCCTGGTATTGCCAATGATCCCCGCCTCCCGAGTTGCTGTCGTTGGTTCCGAGCATGACGACCGCGAGGTCGGGAGCGAAATCGAGCGCCTCCCGATAGACCGGTTTCCACATCAACGAGGCGCGGCTCTTCCTCACCAGCGTGTGTCCGCCGATGGCGAAGGCCCTGACGTCGTAATCATCACCGAGCAGGCGATCGAGCACCGCCGGATAGCCGTTGGTCGCCGGGTTCTCCGCGGCGGCTCCGGTTGAGATCGAATCGCCGATCACGGCCACCTTGGTCGCCGCCGACGCTCCGAGAGCCAGGCCGATCCAGCAGGCAAACATCCATCTCATCCCGGCTAAACGGTGACACCGACGGCGGCCTGTCACAGGGCGGCTACTCGTCCAGCGTGAACCCGATCTTCACCCCGACCTGCCAGTGGGCGACCTTGCCGTCCTCGATGTGCCCGCGGATCTCGTTCACTTCGAGCCAGCGCATGTTGCGCACGGTCTTCGAAGCCTTTTCCACGGCGTTCTCCACCGCCTTCTCCACGCCTTCGGTCGAGGAACCCACCAGTTCGATCTTCTTGTAAATATGATCACTCATAGCAGGTGACCCTAACGCTCCGACCCGAGCCTCCGCAAGCGGAGTCTCACCGGGGAGTCCGCGCCACATAGACCGTGCTCGCCGACTCGCGGTCCTGATGAGGGTTGTGAAAGGTCACCACGTGCGACCCGCAGTCCGCGAACACCTCCTCCAGCGCCGTCATGAAGGTCGCCTCGGGCGGATCGTCCGACCACAGCGCGAAGACTCCGCCGGGATGCAGCTTGTCCGCCAGTTTTCGCAGACCGTCGGCACGGTAGAATGCGGCGTTGCGTTCATGGAGCAGCTTGTCGGGCGAGTGGTCGATATCGAGCAGCACGGCGTGGAACTTGCGTCCTCCGGACTCCGGGTCGAAGCCGCCGCCAAGCGCCATCTCGAAGAAGTCGCCATGCACGAACCGGCAACGCGGATCGGCCGTCAGTCCGGTTCCCAGCGGCACCAGTCCCTGCTCGTGCCACTCGATCACGGGTTCGAGAAAATCGATGACGATCAGCGAGCCGACCGCCCCCTGGTCGAGCGCCTCGCGGGCGGTGTAGCCGAGCCCGAGTCCTCCGACCACCACGTCGAGTTTCCCTTCGCCCGGAAAGCTCTCCGAAGCCGCCGCCAGCCCCAGCCGCGAGAGCGCCCGCTCGACCTCGGTGAAGAGGCTCGTCATGAGATAGGCGTCGCCGAGGATCACCTCATAGACCTCGAGATTGTCGAGCGGCAGCAGCGTCCGCCGCCGCAGGATGAGCTCGCCCAAAGGCGTCTGTCGGTAGTCGAGTTCCTCGAAACGGGGCGCGGGCTGCATGGACTTTCGTAGGCCAGACCAAGCCCGCAGGACGAACGAAATCTCCGCCTTGCGGCTTCACGGCCGATCACCGATCCAACCTTCCATCCTCCTCATCCTGCCCGCCCTCATCGGGCTCCGGAGCGCGGAAGTATTTCTTTTCAGACGGCGCATAGGCCGGATCCGCAACGAGCGTGCCTGGGGGAATGCCCACAAGATCGATGATCTTGTTGTTGAAAGGAGAAAACGCGAATCCCGGCTTTCCCGGGACCGGCCTTGCCACCGGTTGATGGTTCTCCGGCAGACGGACGCGCCGGAGGGCTCCGTCGGGGGACGATGGATCGTCGATCAGCGAGCCTCCCAACGCACCCCGCACATCGATCTCCTCACCGGTGAAAGGACTGATCGCAAACCCCGGCCGATCGGAAAACGGTTCCACTTCGACAGCCTTCTCGTCCCACCCGGCCTCGCGAACCCTGGACTTTGCCGAGTCCGATCCAGGGACCTCGGGGCCTCCCTCTCCGCCCGGCGCTGCCCGCGACCCGGACTCGCCTGCCGTATCCGCGGGTTGCTCAACATCCCCGGACACGGAAGCCCGTTCCTCGCAACCCACCCCGAACAGCACTGCGAGAGCCAGGAGACACCTTTTGATCACGATGCGGATCTCAGCCGCACCGCGATCGTCGGTCAAGCTCCTCGCTCACCGCTCCGCCCTCACCCGCACGAAGCGGGCGGAGTGGAGCGCCGCCGGGTCCGGGTCGCGGACATCGAGCACGAAGTCGGTGTCGGTCATCACCACGCCGGGCGTCCAGTTCGCGAAGTCCGAGGTGAACTCGACCACCACCGTCGCATCGCCCGGCGCGGGAGCCCGGGAAATCCGATAGGTGTAGTAGATCGTGCCGCCGATGTCCCGCAGCGAGGGAACGAGCACGCCCGGCGAGGTCGGGAACTGCTGCGAAAGCCCGAGTGCATACTCGACCAGATCGGGCAGGCCGTCGCCGTCGCCATCATGCTCGTCGGCGGTCGCCGCCGAACCGACGGTCACGCTGACCGTGCCGAGATTCGACTCCTTGAAGCCGTCGAAAGCCGCATAGGTGAACGAGTCCACGCCCACGAATCCGGGGTCCGGGTGGTAGGTCGCCTGCGTTCCCGCGAGCGCGACCATTCCGTGCCTCGGCTGGCCGACAATCCGCAAGGTCCGCGACTGCCCGTTGGTGTCGGTCGACGAAAGCGTGAGACTCTCGGGCGTGTCCACCGCCGTGACCACGCTCCGATCGGTGACCACCGGCGGCGAATTGTTGGTGAAGACCCCGCCGAGTTGGCCGTCGTCCTCGCGCTTGTGGCAGGCGAAGCAGCTCACGTTCTCGCCCTTGAAGAGGGTAACGGTTCTCGTCTGACCATCATTTCGGGCGGTGAAACTGCGGTCGTCGAAGGCCCTCGCCAGCGGCCCGCCCCGGAGATCGGAGCCATGGCAAACCTGGCAACTGCTGCTTTCGCCGTGGCCCTCGTGCTCATCGATCCACGAATCCCCGATCGGGTGCATCCCGTGCGGCCCTCCGTCCCATCTGCTCGGCATCGAGGCGTGGCACGAGGTGCAGTTCGAGACCGTCCCGGCGTGACCCTGGACCTGCTCGTTCTGCAGGTTGTCATTGCGGTGGATGGAAGGATAGATCGCATGCGTCGAGCCGTGGCAGGCGCTGCACTGCAGGCCGCCGTGACCGGACGAAAAGCGATACAGCGAAACGCCGGGCAACGGCGTGTCGGGCGGACTGGCGAAGGTGCCGGTCGGAGGTCGCACCGAGCCGTTGGCGAGGAAGACCGAGGTGAAACGCTCGCCGCCCTGGTGACACGAACCGCAGTTCGGCTCATCGAGCCATCCGGTGCGGCCTGGATCCCCCACCGCGCTCATGTTTCCGTGGCAGGACTGACACTGCATCGAGGCCGAGCCGTCCGCCGCCACCGCCGAGCCCATCGCGCCACGCAGGCAGCGGGTGTCCGATCCCGGATGGCACTGGTAGCACGAGCTGCGGTTGGTGATGTGGTCGAGACTCATGCCGTTGTCGGGCGAAACGACATTCGCATGCAGTCCGTGCATCGACTCGGTGAGCGGCTTCACGCCCTCGAAACTCGGCTTCCCAAGCGCCTCGGAGGCGTGGCAGGCGGCGCACAGCACCGGGTGCTGGAGGTCGCGTACGCTCGCCTCTAGTCCGTCCGCCGGATAACCCCTGTCGGCCAGCGCGCTGGTGTAGGGCTCGGTTCCGAGGTGCTTCTCGTCGTGCAGACGCAGGATGTTCAGCCGGTAGTCGCGCGACGGATGCGGGTCGTTCACCCATCCGCCCGCCGGTTGCGCCGCCGGACCGGTTCCCGATCCGTGGCACTTGCGGCAGTCCATTTCCCCGGAAACCGGAAGCACGATATCCGTCGTCGCCAGCACCGTGCCGGTCGTCGTTTTCGCCGTGAGGCGCACCATCGGATAGGGCTGGCGATGCCCCGCGTCATCGACCGGCGTGATCGGCACCCCGGCGGCTTCGAACCAGTGCATCAGCCCGTCGAAGTCCATGAACTGTGGCTCGTTGTCCGGACCGGGCATCGTCTTTCCGGTCAGGCCGGTGTCCGGCGGGATGGGGACGCCGAAGTAGTCGGTCGTGTAGTTCCAGAAGTCGGTCTTCCCCACCGATGTGGTGTTGATCGAGCCGTCGGGATCCGCCACCGCCTCGTAGGTCACGATGATCCCCGTCGCGTCCGTCACGAGATGGCCGTCGGCATCGATCAGGTGGGCGTCGAAAGTGTTGTAGGGCGGCAGGATGGAGAAGACCGAGTAGTCGTCGTCCATGCAGTGCATGCCGAGATTGTTCCAGCCGATGAGCGTCTGGGCGCCGGCGGACACGGCGAGGAACAGGAACAGAGCGGTGATTTTTTTCATGGTCATGGCGGGTTTGAAGGGTTTCCCGGGATCGGGACGCGCATCCTCCGGCAGGATTCAGACGCCCGATCCCGGGACGGGTTTTTAGGGATGTCGCAACCGAAAGAAGCGTGGATCTCCATCGGGCGTGACAGTGACCTCGCGGGACTCGCCCACGACGGACACCGCACGCAAGGACGGCACCCAGCCAGTGGGCAACAGCCCGGGATTCTCCTCGAGCTGCCAACCGGTGGCCGATAGCGGCCAGCGGATGATGAGATCCGAGCTTTCTGGGGCCGCGGGCATCACGGTGAGGGCCGGCGTCGGCACGAATCTCGCGACCAGGATGCGGTTCACGCTGGCCGCGAAGGCCAGCTCGCCATCCGGCGCGACGGCCACACCATTCTCCTCCCACCCGAGGAAGGAATAGCCGGGAGCAGCCGTCGCGCCGACCGTGACCGGCTCGCCCACACCGAACACGCCGCCTCCCGAAACCGTCCCGCCGTCGAACGACAAGGCCTGCACGGCAATGGTGATACCGCCATCGGACACGAAGTTCGCGATCAGGTGCCGCGGACCGGTGACATCGAATCGATAGCGGTCCTCGGTGCTGACGACCACGCCGTCCTCGGTCCAGTTGAGGAAGGTCCAGCCGTCGTTGGCATTCGCCTGGGCCTGGGCGGTCTCGTCGGACTTGTAGCTCGAGCTGTCCATCTCGACGTCCCCGGCCTCCGCCGGCGAAGCGCTGGCGGTGATGACGATCGCCTCGGTGAAACGCGCCTGCAGCGTGCGATCACCCGCCACCGTGAAGGTATAACTCGGACTGGTGCTGACCGTCACGCGACCCTCGCGCTAGCCGCTGAAGGCGTAGTTCGGCGCGGGCGTGGCCGTCACGGTGGCACTTTCGCCCGCCGTGTAGGTGCCGCCGCCCGTGGTGCCGCCCCCGTCCAAGGGATTCTGCGACAGGCTGATGACATACTCGGTCCCGGGCAGGATGAAGTGGGCGACGAGGTTGCGATCACCCGCCGCGGTGAAGCTGTAACTGCCGCTGGTGCCGACCACCGTGCCGTTCTCCGTCCAGTTGGAGAAGAGATAGCCCGGTGATGCCGTCGCGGTCACGGTGACCGGATCGCCGTCGGCATAACCTCCGTCGCCGGACGTGCTTCCCCCTGCCACCGGATCAGCAACGGTCGTGATCGACCAGGTCGGGGCGACGGTGAAGTTCGCCACCAGGTTCCGGTCCGCCAAAACCGGGAAGACATAGGTTGCGTTGGTGCTGACCACGATCCCGTTCTCCGTCCAGTCGGAGAAGTAGTATCCGGCCGCCGGCGTCGCCACCAGGGTGGCGTCGCTTCCCTCATCCAACAGCCCGTCGCCGCTGACCGTACCGGCCAGGGCCGGTGCCGCGGTCGCGGAGATCGTCCACCGCGGGACGACAGCCGCGAAGTGCGCCACCAGCGAATGGTTCACATCGAGGATGAAGGTGTGGCTCGGGGTGTCGGCCACGACCACGCCGTTGTCGGTCCAGTTGACGAACTCGTAGCCCGGCTCGGGAGTCGCGGTCACCGTGACCTCGCTGTCGGGATCGAAAACCCCGTCGCCCCCGGTGACGCCCGTGCCCGCGGGCTCGGCCGCGGTATCGACCATGTAGGATGGCGGCAGGACCACGCCGGCCGCGGCCACCCTGAGGGTGTAGTTCTTCTCGACGTCGGGGCTGACGAAGTCGGTGGCCGTGACCTTGAACTGGAAATCGCCGGTCTCGGTCGGCGTGCCGGAAAGGTCGCCGGTGAACTCGTCGAAGCTCATGCCGGCAGGCAGGGCTCCATCAAGTGAGCAGACGAATGCCTGTGGACCTTCGATCACCAGCCGCCGGGTCGCGAAGGCGCGGTTTTCCTCGGCCTCGCCGACGTGATCGACAAGGTCGAGGTGCCCCTCGGCATCGACCGCCGCCATCTGCGCGCCCTTGTATTCGCCGACCACCTCGACGGTGGAAAGATCGACCTCCACGCCGTTGACCGTCTTGATGCCTTCGCCGTGCAGGTCGTCCGGCCCGACCTTGTCACCCATGGCTTCTCCGGTCTCGTTGTCGAGCGGCCCCACGTATTCGAAGAACTCGTAGCGGCGGGTCACCACCTCGTCGCCGTTGTTCAGATCCTCCGGCGCGGCCTCGAGCAGACCGTTGGCACCGCCATTCAGCTTGCTGAATTCGATCTGGAGCAACTGCCACTCGACCTCGACCTCGTCGGGCTCGCCGTTGCGCCAGTTGCGGTCGTCCGGATCATCCGGGTCATCGGAAACCAGGTCGCGCAGATGCACCTTCTGGTTGTTATGGGTGGTCGTGCGGATTTCCTTCACCCACACCGGATCGCCGAACTCCTTCGGGTGGACTTCCGGCGGCGGAGGCGGCTGGATGGCTGCCTGCACCTGTGCCGGGACGCCGGCCGCGGGTGGATAGTAGGTGAAGCTCGGCGCGGCGACCTGCACGTTGCCGCCGTTGATCAGGTTGCCCGAGCCGTCGTCGATGAGCCAGCGGTAGGACACGGCGCCGACGGCGGTGCGGTAGCCGACCCCGAAGTGCTCGCCGCCGAAATTGACGCTCGGATTGGTGAACTGGTGGCCGTTGGTCGGATCGATCGGTCCCGACGGAATCGCGGTGTAGGACGCCCACGAACCGTCGGCGTTCTTCTTGCTGGCCCAGCGGATGAGACACCGCGGGTGGAGCGGATCCGAGTTGTCCTCGGTGATCTCCGGCACGCCGTAGTGGTTGTGGTTGTAGGTGTAGGTGATGTCGGTGCTGTGGCAGTCCTCGATCTCGATCTCGAAACCGTGGCACTCGTGCCCGGTGTCATTGACCGTGTCGAAGTTCGAGGTGCTGCCGTAGGCGACGCTCGCCCGAGCCTGCGGGGCGATCAGCGCGGCGAGGCACGCGAGGAGCGGAATCAGGCGTCCGCGGCGGTGGGTATCGTTTTTCATGATCATTCGTTTGTGAGGTTGGAGGAGAATTTCAGGGCACATCGGCCTTCAGCCGGGCGAAGCGACGGGTGGTGGAAACGGTGACCTGCTCGGCATCGGGGCCGGCGGCGGCGCGCGAAAGCTCGGCGGCTTCCGGCGTCGATCCCGAGCTACCAGAGATGTCGTAGCTCGGACCGTCGAGCCAGGCGGAGAGGTCGTCGCTGACCTGCAGCGTGAGCGTCACGCCGTCGGCAACGAGCGAGCGCCGGAAGGAAAGGATCGTCGTCGCACCCCCGGCCGCGAGCGAGATCGCGGGTTGCCCGCCGGTCGCGTAGTCGATCAGGTCCGGCACGCCGTTGGCGTTGGAGTCGTCGTCAGGACCGGAAGCCCCCGCGGCCGCCGCCCACGAGGGCCAGTCCCAGGCGGTGGTGAAGGTGGCATCGGCACCCTGCGAGCCACCGACCGAGTTGCTGGCGGCGACGCGGTAGTGATAGGTCGTGTTCGGGGTGAGACCGGCGAGCGCCGCTTCCGCCAGCACCGGGAGCGTCCCGGAAACCGGTGCCAGTGCCGCCGAAGCCCCGTAGCCGGTGCCGGTGCCGTGGTCGAAGCCGGCGGTGGTGGCCGATCCGGCGGCATTCACTTTCGCGCGCAGCGTCGCGGCGGTCGAGGTCACCGCCACGGCGGGCAGCGTCGCCACCGCCGGCTCGGGAAACTCGACCGGCGTCAGCAGGAGCTTGTGGGTGTTCCGGGTATCGGTGCCGTCGGGATGCCCCGAGCAAAGGATGTGGCCGGCATCGTTCACCGCCAGCGCGCGATCGATGATGAAATCCATGTTGTCATCCACCAGTTCGTTGAGGTCGTCGGCCTGCCATGACACACCGGGCTTGCTCCAGCGCACCCCGCTGGTCTCGGTGAAGGCATCCGCCTTGTGCGCCTCGCCGACGAGGATGCCGTGGTCGTTCGCGTCGGCGATCGTGCCCACATCGGGCGAGTTCTGGCTGGGCAGGGAAAGCTGCGTGACCGCCGTCCCGCTTTCACAGACCCACGGCCGTTGGTCGCGCAGCGGCGTGGTGTAGACGATCGCATTGCCGGCGACGAGGCCGGCGTTGTTGATCACCGTCGGCGTCAGCGCGTGCGAGGTGGGGTTGGCCAGCGTGAAGTCCTCGAAGCTGCCGTCGGCATGGCGGATGAAGGGATGACTCTCGGTGGCATTGCGCCAGGTGCCGACGATCTCCCCGAGGTCGTTGATCGCCTTCGGATCGGCGCGGGTGGCGTCGGGCGTGAGGTCGAAATGTTCGCCGGTCGTGGTATCGCGCAGCCAGAGATGGTCGCGGTAGGCGGACGAGGAGCCCACTCCCGAACCCGATCCCGGCATGGTCGCGTAGCCGACGACCTGACCGAGGAGGTTCGCGTCGCGGGCCGGGCTGTGGGTCACGAAGCCGTTCTGGAAATGGTAGTCGGTGCCGTCCCACCAGGTGTAGCTCCACGAGTAGGAGAACCAGTAGCCGTCGAGCAGCCACGCCGGCACGTCGGTCTGCACGCCGTCCTTCACGTAGGCGCCGCTGCCCTGGACCCAGCTTCCGTTGTTGTAGTCGCGGTTGCCGGCGGTCAGGCCGATGCCGTTGTGGGCGGCCGGGATGAAATCCGCGCCCGCACCGGGAGGCGACAGCGGCACGTAGCGGTCGAAGTGCGGCAGCGTCGCAAGCTGCGCCTCGGACCAGCCGGTGATGTTGGTGAGCGCATACTCGGACGGGACCACCGCCGCGGCGGCAGCGTGAAGGCAGGACAGAATGGAGATGAATCGAAGAATCGAGAACATGAGACGAAGATGGACGATGGCGAATGCGGCCCGGGCACGGATGCACTCCGGCACGGTGGGGAATGACGACCCCGGAAACCGGCGGCCAATCAAGAGGGCCGCCCTTCAACCAATCTCCTGTCTCAAAGGCGCATCACCACGCCGGGACGCCGCACCGAAGGCGGATCGAGAGGTGCGCATCCAACAGCGCATGCCAGCGTCGTCGACCACAGGTCCGCGCATGGCTCGAGGACCATCGACAACACCTCGCGGGAGTCGATCCCGACATCGTGACCGTCGAGTGCGGGCTCCGGCTCGGAGGTCGTCTCCGGCGAACCCGCCACCAATTCATGATCGCCGTGATTGGCTTCCGATTCGCCGAAGAGCAGCTTCTCGCAACCAAGGTGACGATGTCTCGCCTGAGGGGACGCGCCGTGGTGGAGCGTGAGATGGACCAGGCCCCCATCCAGCGACAGGCGCGCCTCGTGCTCGCTGTCGGAATTGGTCAGCAGAATCGCGCAAGCCGCGAGCATCGGCAGTTGTGACGCCACCAGCAACACGAGCCCGAGAGCGATGATCAAACCGCGAGGAAAAGCGCGCGACGCGCGTCCCCTTCCCGTTTGGCTCGACATTTCGTGCTGTTTCACGATGACAGGTTCCGTAATCGAACAACAACCGCCGGTCAAGCTCGCTGTTCCGCCCGACCACCTCCTCCTTGACCCTCCGAGGCCGAAAGCCGACGCTCCCGCGAGCCCATGGCCACCGCCCTCGAATTCCATTCGATCGACGAGATCATCGCCGAGATCGGCGAAGGTCGGATGGTCATCGTGGCCGACGATCCCGAGCGGGAGAACGAAGCCGATCTCGTGGCCGCGGCCTCGCTCTGCACCACGGAGACGGTTTCCTTCATGGCCGTCCACGGTCGGGGCCTGATCTGCGCGCCGATCACCGCCGCGCGTGCCGAGCAGCTCGAGCTGCCGCAGATGACCCGCCGCAATCGGGAGGGTCACAAGACCGCCTTCACCATCTCGGTCGATGCCGCCGAGGGCATCACCACCGGCATCTCGGCCGCGGACCGCGCGCTCTGCATCCGCCAGCTCGCCGATGCGGCACGCGGTGCCGACGACTTCGTCCAGCCCGGCCACGTCTTTCCGCTCCAGTCGATGCCCGGCGGCACCCTGCGCCGGGCCGGCCACACCGAGGCCGCCATCGATCTCGCCCGCCTCGCCGGCCTCCCGCCCGCCGGCGTGATCTGCGAGATCATG
>ERZ869936.1420-NODE-1420-length-17208-cov-3.767737_pt1 | contig 17208 bp, 18 predicted proteins | sample MGYA00520876_ERZ869936 | MGnify/ENA primary metagenome ERZ869936 (study PRJEB32218, sample SAMN09650985) | biofilter metagenome | isolation source: enrty point of leading RO module | place: Saudi Arabia: Thuwal, RO plant located on Red Sea | collected 2016-02-17 ...
GTGCTGATGCGTGCATCAGAAGCGGCTAAACGCGGCTTGAAGCCATTGGCCAAATATACCGCCTGCCGGAGTTCTGCCAGGAACAGTTGAAGAAAACCAAGGCGGCGCTGGCCAAAAACAACGGGCTGACGCTCATCCTGGCGCTCAGTTACGGCGGCCGGCAGGAAATTGTGGAGGCGGTTCGCAGCATTGCCGACAAGGCCAGACAGGGCGTCATTGATCCCGGTGAAATCAACGAGCAGGTGATTTCCCAGCACCTTTACACCCATCAGTACCCCGATCCGGACCTGCTGATCCGCACCAGCGGCGAAATGCGCCTGAGCAACTTTCTGCTCTGGCAGATTTCCTACGGCGAACTGGTCGTCACGCAAACTTTGTGGCCGGACTTTCGCAAAGCGCAATTTTTCGAGGCATTGGAAGAATACGCAAGGCGGCATCGCCGGTTTGGAGGCGTGTGATGGTTCGCGCATCCGCACATTGTTCTCAAGGTGACGCGTTGCTGCTGCAACGCCCAAATTGTGGACTTTTGCTGGGAACTCCCAGGCGAGCCGTCAAAGAAACCAGTCACGGCGAAGCGGCAGCTTCGCCCTACCGGGTCAAGAACGGTGCGTGGGATATTTGGGACATTCCGCGCCGCAACTTTCAATTCGACAGGCAACGCTCCTGATTTAAGGTTCTCCGCCGATGTCGCAGGAAACTAAACCACCAGCAACCGCATTGACCAAGGGACAAATATTTGTCCGCCGTCGGACCAGCACGGTCATTTTGTGGGCCGGGGTGCTGGGCGGGTTGTTTTCAGGAAACTCCCTGCTGTCGGATTATTTGTTTTTGGGATTCATGCTGTTCCTGGCCACGTTCGGCCTTGCGGAATTTTACGGGTTGGTCGAGAAGCGCGAGTTGATCTGCTTCAAAGGCTGGGGCATTACGGGGGGCATTCTTCTGATGGTCGGCACTTCGTTGCACTTCCAGGGGATGCTTGGGATTGCGGGAACTCCGGCGCGCGTGAACGATTTTGAAACGAGCTTTCTTATTTTGTTTGTGCTCGGGCTGTGCGTGCGGCAGTTCGTTTCCAGGAGCAACACCGCGGGCATCCTTGCCATTTCGACGACGCTTTTTGGGCTCATGTACGTGCCGTGGCTGTTGAACTTCATCCAGAAAATCAATTACTTCCCGGACGTGCGCGGCGTGGATGTGCACGGCAATCTCTTTGTGCTCTATTTTATCCTGGTGACCAAATTCAGCGACGTGGGCGCCTACTGCGTGGGCTCGTTGATTGGACGACACAAGATGATTCCGCGCATCAGCCCCGGTAAAACGTGGGAGGGTTTTGCCGGCGCGATTGTGGTGTCCACCGGCGTCAGTGTATTGTTTGCGCACTTGGCCGGGGACAAACTATATGGAATGAACCTGATGCATGCGGTGATTCTTGGAATCATTCTGAGCAGCGGGGCGGTGGTGGGTGATTTGATTGAGTCCATCTTCAAGCGCGAGGCAGGAGTGAAGGATTCAGGGAGGCTTTTTCCGGGCATCGGCGGGATTCTGGACTTGCTGGACAGTTTGCTGTTTAATGCGCCGCTCATGTACTTGTACTTGCGGCATGTGCTGACAAAATGAACCGGTTAGGCAACCAATTATTTTTCGTTGAAAAGGTGAAATTCGCGCCCACCCGCGCGACCAGACTCCAGCACGCACCAGCGAAATGAAGAACGTCGTTTTACTTGGCTCCACCGGGTCCATCGGGACTTCGACCGTCAAGGTGGTTGAGGATTTGCCCGACCGTTTGCGGTTGGTGGGACTCGCCGCCGGCAACAATTCCGAATTGCTTCTGGAGCAAACACGCAAACACCGGCCCGAGGCGATTTCCCTTTTGGACGCGGCCAAAGCAAAGGAACTGGAAACCGCCGTCGGCTCCGCGACCCAAGTGTTTGCAGGAAATGAAGGGCTCATTCGCATCGCAACGCTGCCGTCGGCGGACATCGTCCTGATCGCGATTGTGGGAACTGCCGGGTTGCAACCCGCTCTCGCCGCCATTCGCGCGGGCAAGGACATTGCGGTGGCGTCCAAGGAAATTTTGGTGATGGCGGGGGAAATTGTCATGAGCGAGGCGCGCAAGCATGGCGTTCGCGTGCTGGCTGTGGACAGCGAGCATTCGGCGATTTTCCAGTGCTTCGATGACAAACCTTCGAGTTCCGTGCGTCAGTTGTGGTTGACAGCGTCCGGCGGGCCGTTTCGGACCACGCCCAAAGAGGACTTTGCCGGCATCACGGTCGAGCGCGCGCTCAAGCATCCCTCATGGGCGATGGGCCGGAAAATCACAATTGATTCCGCGACGTTGTTTAACAAAGGGCTGGAAATGATTGAGGCCCGATGGCTGTTCGACATTGAAATGCCGCGCGTCCAGGTGGTGGTGCATCCGCAAAGCGTCATTCACTCGATGGTGGAGTTTGTGGACGGCTCGATCATCGCGCAGTTGTCCACGCCGGACATGTGTTTGCCTATTCAATATGCGCTGTTGTATCCGGAGCGTGTCCGCAGCGAGCGAGTTCAGACCAGCCTCGCCAAAATCGGCTCGTTGACCTTTGAAGAGCCGGATACCGACCGGTTTCCCGCGCTGAATTTGGCGCGCAGGGCAGGGGAGCTGGGCGGCACGCTTCCGGCGGTGCTGAACGCGGCCAATGAAGTGGCAGTGGACGCCTTTGTCAATCGCCGGAAAAGCTTCACCGACATCACCCAAACGGTCGCCTGCGTCATGGAACGGCACAGAATCATTGAACACCCGACGCTCGATCAAATTCTCGATGCGGACGCCTGGGCTCGGAAGGAGGCGGCCTCACTTTAAATTCGTCCGTCGTTTTAGCCGGTTGCCAGCTTTTGCCCGACGGCTATATTGGGCGGTGGTTGGGGCGACCTGAAATTATTATATGTCCGTTTTAAAAGTCATTTTCATCATCTTTGAAGTCATTCTCCTGTTCAACCTGCTGATTATTGTCCATGAACTGGGCCATTACCTGGCGGCGCGCTGGCGCGGGTTGAAGATCGAGCGGTTCGGCATCTGGTTTGGCAAATCGCTGTGGGAAAAGAAAATCAACGGCGTCACGTTCTGCCTCGGCAGCATTCCCGCCGGCGGTTACGTGGCGCTCCCCCAAATGGCGCCGATGGAAATGATCGAGGGCAAGAACGAATCGGACGAGGAGCCGCTGCCGCCCATCTCCGTGCTGGACAAAATCATCGTGGCGTTTGCCGGGCCGCTGTTCAGCTTTGGGCTGGCCCTGGTGATGGCTGTGATTGTCTGGGGCATTGGGCGTCCGGTCAGCGAACGCGAAACGACGACCACCATTGGGTATGTGTTCAAGGATTCGCCTGCTGAAAAAGTTGGCCTTCAGTCTGGAGACAAAATTCTTGAAGTGGACGGCGAAAAGGTCACCCGTTTTTCAGGCGTTACCGACAGCAGCATCATCTGGCGGATTATTCGCAGCGAAGGCGAAACAATTCCGATCAAAGTGGACCGAGGGGGGCAAATCCTGGAATTTCACCCCACTCCGGTAAAGCCCGAAACCAAGGCGTATGAGCGCAAGGGATTGCGCCAGATCGGCATTGAGCCGGCCTATAAGCCGATGATCGCCAAGGTGGTGCCCGGCGGACCCGCGGATCGCGCCGGGTTGCAGGCTTCGGATGTGGTTTTGGAAGCCGAAGGCAAGGAAATCATACACCCTGTGGATTTTTCGCGACTGGTTGAGGCTGCCGGAACCCAGCCCATGTCGGTGAAAGTGCAGCGAGCCAAGGAGGTCTTTTCCCTTTCGGTGACGCCGGCCATTCCTATTGAGGGCGAGCAGATTCCGCGCATTGGCATTGTTTGGGATGATACCGGACGGATGGATGTCATTCATCCCGGTCCCATTGAGCAGATTCGTGACAGCTTCAAGGCGATGACCAGCACCTTTGGTGCTTTATTTTCCAAGAAGTCGGACGTCAAGGCGCAGCACTTGTCCGGGCCGGTCGGCATTATGCGCATTTACTATTTGCTCTTTGAAAGCGACCAGGGCTGGAGGCTTGCGCTGTGGTTCAGTGTGGTGCTTAACATCAACCTCGCCATTCTCAACATGCTGCCCATTCCGGTGCTTGACGGCGGCCACATCACGCTGGCGCTCATCGAATCGGTGCGGCGAAAACCGATCAATGTGAAGATTCTTAATTGGATTCAAACCGCCTGCGCCGCATTGGTCATCGGCTACATTCTGTATGTCTCCTTTTATGATGTTCAGGATTTGGGCGGCAGGCGGGAAAAAGAGACGCCAGCCATGAAATTTGCCCCCGCGCCGGATTCCTCCACGGCTCCAGCCAAATAAACTATGCGCTACTGTCCGTCCCCTTACCTGTATCAACGCCGAAGCACCCGCGAAGTTGTCGTCGGCGATCCCGCCAACGGCGGCGTGGTCATTGGCGGCAACCATCCGATGGTCAAGCAGTCCATGCTCACCTGCGACACCATGGACACGGCCGCTTGCGTCCAACAGACGCTCGAATTGGTCGAGGTTGGCTGCCAGATTGTCCGCATCACCGCGCCGACGGTGAAGGACGCGGCGAATCTTAAAAACATTGTCGCCGAGCTGCGCCAGCGGGGCTGCAATGTTCCCATTGTTGCCGACATTCATTTCAAGCCCGAGGCGGCGATGGAGGCCGCCAAATGGGTCGAGAAGGTTCGCATCAATCCTGGCAACTACGCGGACAAAAAGAAGTTCGCCATTCGCGAGTACACGGACGACCAATACGCCGAGGAACTGTGCCGCATCGAGGAACAATTCACGCCGCTGGTCAAGCTCTGCAAGGAACTGGGCCGGGCACTGCGCATCGGCACCAACCATGGCTCGCTCAGTGATCGCATCATGAACCGCTACGGCGACACGCCGCTGGGCATGGTGGAAAGCGCGCTGGAGTTTGCCCGCATCGCCCGCAAAAACGACTTCCATAACTTTGTATTTTCCATGAAGTCGAGCAATCCGAAGGTGATGATCGAGTGTTATCGCCTGCTGGTGGCCCGGCTTGATGAACTGGGGCCGGATTGGAATTACCCCGTTCATCTGGGCGTGACCGAGGCGGGCGAAGGCGAGGATGGCCGGATCAAGAGCGCCATCGGCATCGGCTCGTTGTTGTGCTACGGCATCGTCGAAACCATCCGCGTGTCACTCACCGAGGATTCGCCCCGCGAAATTGAAGTCTGCAACGATCTTTTGGCGCAGATTCCCGTGCTGACAAATCACGATTTATCCATTCTACGATTCAACAACCCGGTTTGGCCATTCGATCCCTTCAGCTTCCAGCGCCGGCAGACCCCGGAAATTGAACTTTCGAAGAGCGCGCAATGCGGCGGTGAGCAGACCATTCGCGTTGTGGTCACCCGGGCCGCATGGGACAAGCTCGCGCCAAAAATCCGACCCAAGGACGACGTCAAGCCCGAGGCGATTTATGAAGACCTGAACGTCCTTGAAGCGGATCCCACCCAGGAGTTCGATGTCAACTGCGACACGCAGTTGGTCACTGTGAAAGACGGCATCAATCTGGCGCCCATTGCCGCATTTCGGCTGTTGGCGTCGAAATTGAGGCATATGGGCCGCCGCAACCCGATTCTTCTCAAAGATTGCTTGAAATTTGAAGCTATTCCCCTGGAACCCAAAATCGCCCTTCTGCGCGCCTCGGTTGTCATTGGATCGCTGCTGGCTGATGGTATTGGCGACGCCATTCTGGTTCGCGGCGAGTCTGGGGCGGGCCAAAGCCTGCGCCTGGCTTACAACATTTTGCAGGCAGCCGGTTGTCGTTCCTTCAAGACCGATTACGTGGCTTGCCCCTCGTGTGGACGGACGTTGTTCAATTTGCAGACCGTTACCGCGCGAATCAAGTCGCGCACCCAGCATTTGAAGGGCGTGAAAATCGCGATCATGGGATGCATCGTTAATGGCCCCGGGGAAATGGCCGACGCGGACTTCGGCTACGTCGGCGGCGCGCCGGGCAAAATCAATCTTTACGTGGGCAAGACGGCGGTAAAGTTCAACATTCCCGAGGCCGAGGCTGTGGATCGCCTGGTCGATTTGATCCGGGATCACGGCAAGTGGGTCGAGCCCGAGGAACTGGAATTAGCCGGTCAGCAAGCCTGAGCCTGACTTGTAGCGAAATAAAACCAGTGTTTTCTTTCAAGGGTGAAGCCATTGCCAACAGTCAAATGTCCCACCTGCAAAAAAGCCGGAAATTGGTTTGCCGGTCCATATGGGCCGTTCTGTTCCAAGCGTTGCAAGCTGGTGGACCTGGGAAAATGGTTCAGCGAGGAAAACGTCATTTCCGAGCCGCTGCGGCCTGATCATTTCCTCGAAGAGCTGGAGGCAGAGGAAAAGTCCCAGGACAAGGAAACTCAGTAAGTCCCCTTGCCGGCGGTTGGAGAGCGCTGGATCAGTTCAATTTCGTAACCCTCCGGGGCGTCAATGAAGGCAAAACCACCCGAGCCATCCGGGCGCATCGTCGGGCCGTCGGAGTAGGCCAGTCCCATTGAGGCAAGGTGGCGGCCAAAGTCATCGAGACTGTCCACCTCAAAAGCTAGATGTGTCAGGTCCGGTTGCACCTGTACCGGGCCGCTGGCGGGAAAACTACAGATTTCAATTTCCTCCGCGCTTTGGGGTGCCTTCAGGAAAACCAGTTCCGACCCGCGCGGCGACTTGTGGCGACGGACTTCCTCCAGGCCCAGCACGTCCTTGTAGAATTTGATGGTGTGATCCAGATCATTCACCCGATAACGTGTGTGCAGCAGTTTTTTCACTTTCGACATGCAGTGACTGTATGGCGAGGACATCAAAAAGTCATTAGTCAGTCTTTTTATCTTTTTTCAAAGGCAGTCAACCGGCCAGGCTCATGTAAAAACTGAGTGCTCAATCCTCTTCAATCGGCTTGTTGGCTCGGTCGTGTTCCGGTATTCGTTAAGGGTGCATCCTTCATTCCGTTGGCTGTTTTTGTTTTTGGCGCTGCATGGCGGCAGTGTCGGGGTAGCGCAAATTGACCCTGTGCAGCGGCGGTTGATTCAACTGTGCTACAATCATCCCATCGATGGAAAGTCTCCATTGGCCGGATACGCTTATTACCTGCACAATGAGCCGCGCTTCCCAAGCGAAGACACGACCCTGCGACTGGCTGTGGCCCCGGTGTATCTGGACGCGGAGTTGGGCTTTTCGGTCAATGAGCGCACTGATTGGGCCATAGGCCTGGCAGGCGGCGGTTTTGCTGATAGCTATTTTGAAATCCGCCAGGGAAGGCTTCTGAATGGGGAGTCATTCCTGGGACACGGAGGAGGCCCGTCCGTGAGTCTTTATCACCGGTTCAATCCCGATCACCTGATCCCGGTCAACGGTATCGTTCGCTTGGGGACTTACTATTCGGTTTATGAACGGGAATCCGACACGGCTCCATTGTTTGTGCTGCCCGAGGATCGGTTGACGGCTCATTTGCGCACGGGCATCCGTGTTGGAGGCCGCGAGCCGCTGATGTTTCCCAAACTGGGGATGGAGCTTTCCGGGTGGTATGAAGGGCAGTATCGCGCTAACAACGGCACCTATGGATTTAATGACCGCGATGTGGAGGATGCGTCTCATTTGTTTTGGGGCAGGGCGCTGTTCATATACACGCTGCCGAATATTCGTCACAACTTCAGCGTTAACCTCACCGGTGGTTCCAGTGTTGATGCAGATCGTTTCAGCGCTTATCGGCCCGGAGGTGTTCTCCCGTTGGCATCCGAATTTCCCCTGACTCTGCCCTGGTATTTTTACAAGGAATTGAGTGTCACCAAATTTGCCTTGTTGTCTGGCCAATACAATTTTCCCTTGGACCGAATGAACCGCTGGTCAGTCAGCACAGTTGGAAGTGTGGCAAGGCTGTCGTATCTTTCTGGCTTTGAGCAACCCAGTCGGTGGCAGTCTGGTGTCGGCGCGGGCTTGGGTTACCGGTCGCTGAAGAATAACTGGCGCGCCATGGTGGGTTATTCCTACGGTTTTGACGCCGTGCGTGACCACGGTAAGGGTGCGCAAAGCATCGGCTTCTTGTTGCAGTGGGATTTGGCGCCTCGACGGCCCGATGGCGTTCCGTCCGAACCTGATTCACCGGAGAAATCCCGCGGCTTGTTTGAAATTTTCGGGGATTGAATTTTATCGAATGCGGTGATGTCCTCGGCTTAAGGATTGCGCCGGATTGAATCCTCCCGGTAGTTTTGCCCTGCGATGCATTCCGTTCAAATTCCATCCCGCCATTTCGCCAGTGACAACTACTCGGGCATCTGTCCTGAAGTCTGGGAAGCGATGGTTGCCGCCAACGCCGGACATGTGAAAAGCTACGGGGATGATCCGTGGACCGAGCAGGCGAGCAACCTGCTGCGCGACATTTTTGAAACCAATTGCGAGGTGTTTTTTGTCTTCAACGGCACGGCGGCCAATTCTCTGGCCTTGGCCTCGTTGTGCCAGTCCTACCATAGCATCCTTTGCCATGAACTGGCGCACATTGAGACCGATGAGTGCGGCGCGCCCGAGTTTTTTTCCAATGGAACCAAGGTGCTGTTGCTGCCAGGTGAAAACGGAAAAATTGACCTTCCGGCCGTTGAGCGCATGGTCAATCGCCGTAGTGACATTCATTACCCGAAGCCCAAGGTGTTAAGTGTCACTCAGGCCACCGAGGCAGGGACCGTTTATTCTGTTGACGAACTAGCCGCCGCCGGGGAAGTAGCCCGCCGCCTTGGGTTGCGCCTGCACATGGATGGCGCGCGGTTTGCCAACGCGGTGGCGTCTTTGGGGGTAGCGCCAAAGGTTCTGACATGGAAAGCCGGCGTGGATGTACTGTGCTTTGGCGGTTCCAAAAACGGGATCGCGTTGGGGGAGGCTGTGATATTTTTTAACCGTAAACTGGCCGAGGAATTTGATTACCGCTGCAAGCAGGCGGGACAACTGGCGTCCAAAATGCGCTTTCTGGCCGCGCCATGGGTGGGAATGCTCAAGGATGGCGCATGGCTGCGACATGCGGCCCACGCCAACTTGATGGCTCAATTGTTGTGGGATAGTCGTCAAGGCATCGCGGGGGCGGAAATCCTGTTTCCGCGGCAGGCCAACTCGGTGTTTGTACAGTTGCCCCAGCCGGTCATTGACCAACTTCGCCGACGCGGATGGTTGTTTTATTCTTTTATCGGCAAAGGCGGATGCCGACTCATGTGCAGTTGGGACACAGACGAGAAGGATGTGAAAAACTTTGTTAGCGACCTGAAATCGCTGATGGCTTCATGAGGCCCCAAGTCAGCTCATGCCTGATGGCTGCGCCAGCACGTTGGGCTACCATGTGGGGCGAACTTTTGCGCCAATGCCGTTAATAAAAGAATTTAAGAAGTTCGCGATGCGGGGCAATGTCATTGACCTTGCCGTGGGAGTGATAATCGGCGGGGCTTTTGGCAAGATCGTCAACTCACTGGTTGGCGACGTTTTCATGCCCGTGGCTTCGGTGTTCACCTCCAAGGTGGACTTCAAGCGCCTGTTCATTTCGCTGGATGGTAAGGAATATGCCAGCCTGGAGGGGGCGCAGCGGTCCAAGGCTCCAGTTCTAACTTACGGGCAATTCTTCCAGAACGTGATCGAATTCCTAATCATTGCGTTCGTGATCTTTTTGGTTGTCCTGCAAATCAACAAATTGAAAAGCCCCGCCGAGGCGCCGGCGAGCAAGAACAAGGAGTGCCCGTTTTGCATTTCAAAAATCCCCGAGAACGCCAGCCGCTGTCCTCAATGCACCTCCACTCTTTCCTAGGCGTCTGGGGTGTGAGCGAGCTACGCCTGAGGAATGCCAGACTGGCTCATTTATTCATAAGCGATGGAAGAGTATCCTCCAGACTCGACAGAATACCGGCTTCATGTTTCCGGGCAGCAATGAGATGAACTGCCGCTTCGTGCCAGGTTTGGCGAGCCAGGTCGGGTTGTTCCCGCGCAACGATGGCAAAAGCGTGACAAGTGATTTCATCTTCGCTGGGAGGCGTGTAGGAAGGATTTCTTCGTGCCATAATTTCCTCTTTCATTTTATAAAAACGATACATGGACGGTTTTACAGGCCCTGAAAAAACCGCAAAATCACGTTGCAGGCAATCAGAGCGCCGCCTTATCCCGGATTGAGGAAAATGAGCAGGCCACCCCGGCAATTCCCTCATGTTTCCTTTTTCTCATTTTCAGGTCGAATAGCCGTTGGGATGTTGCCGGTGCCAGGTCCATGCGGCGGCAATAATGTCATCGAGCCGCGGGAAACGCGGTGTCCACCCCAGCTCCTTACGGGCCTTGTCCGCGCAGGCCACCAAACGGGGCGGGTCACCCGGTCGCCGCGGCTTTTCAACGGCGGGAATTTTTTGCCCTGTGATTTTCTCACAGGTTCTGATGACCTCACGGACCGAGTAACCGTCGCCGTTGCCCAGGTTGTAAAAGCCCTGTTTGCTGGGTTCCAAAGCCAGCAGATGCGCTTGGGCAAGGTCCACCACATGGATATAATCCCGAATGGCCGTGCCGTCGGGCGTGGGATAATCCGTGCCGAATATTTCACAATGAGATGACTGGCCAAGTGGCACCTTAAGCACGTTGGGAATGAGATGGGTTTCAATGCGGTGATGTTCGCCGAAACGCACACTGGCACCGGCCGCATTGAAATAGCGAAAGGCGACAAACTCCAGCCCATGCGCCTGGTGATACCAATTTAGTATTTTCTCAAACATCAGCTTGGATTCGCCGTAGGGGTTGATGGGACGCTGAGGCAAATTCTCGGTCATGGGCACTTTCTCCGGGGGGCCGTACGTTGCGCAGGTGGAACTGAACACGAACTTTTTCACTTTGGATTCCAGCGCTGCGTCCAGCAGGTTCAACCCGCTGGCGACGTTGTTTCGAAAGTATTTTCCAGGGCACGACATGGATTCGCCGACGAGGGTGTTTGCGGCAAAATGCACAATGGCTTCGGCATGGGAAGCGCGCAGCGCGTCAGCGGTTTCCTTTTGGTTCGAAAGGTTTCCCTCAAAAAACGCAGCCCGGCTGTCCACAGCCGCACGGTGTCCTTCGGTGAGGTTGTCAAACACCGTGACGGCGTGTCCACTGTTCAAAGCTTGCTCGACGAAAATGGAGCCGATGTATCCGGCGCCGCCTGCGACAAAAAGATTCATGCCCGGCAAACCTATGTGAGCGCGATTTTGCCGACAACCTGAAAGAAGCCCGAATTCTGTATGAGGAAGTGACGAGGGGCAGCCAGTTGAGGGCCCGAAATTTCAGAATGCTCAAGATTTAATCCCAGGCAGTTCGATCCAAAAGCAACTGCCCTTGCCCGGTTCTGACTGAACGCCGACGGTGCCTTCCATTCTTTCGACGGCTTTCATGACAATGGCCAGACCGATGCCGGTGCCCGGATAAAGTTCGGTGCTATGCAATCGCTCAAACATGCCGAAAATGCGCTCCTGATGTTCCTTGGCGATGCCGATGCCGTTGTCGCGAATGCAAATTCGTTGTTTAGATCCACGCCGTTCTGTCCAGATGTGAATGTAGGGCGTTTTATCTGCGGCGACAAATTTCAATGCATTTGAGATGAGGTTCTGTAGCACTTGATGCAGAAGAGTTTCATTGGCCCAAACTGAACCAAGAGGGCGGTCGATTTTGATTTCAGCCCTTCGGTGTTCGAATTCCGCTCTCAGGTCTTCAAGGACGTTGCTGGCAAGTTCACCAAGCTGGACGTTTTCAAACAAAAGTTTTTTATGGCTGATGTTGCCAAATTTCAGCAGGTCCCCAATCAGATTATCCATGCGGTCTACTGCTTCGGAAATGCGGCGGGAATAGGCTTTCCCCTCTTCAGTGTAAGTGTGGTGATAATCATCCATCAGCGCCTCGGTAAAACCTCTTATGGCCCGCAAGGGCGCGCGCAGATCATGAGCAATGCTGTAATTGAACGACTCCATGGTTTTGAGGGATTTCTCCAGTTTTTCGGTGCGCACGGCAATTTCTCGTTGTAACGCCAGTTCACGTCTATGAACCGCCTTTCTCCGGCTTCTAATGGTGATTCCCACCAGGCCGCAAACGATCGAGAGGCTGAGTGCGGCGAACCATCCGGTGCGGTAAAAATGAGGCTGAAGATTAAAATGAAGGGACGCTTCTTCCTGACACCAAAGCCCGTCATTGTTGCATGCCATGACACGCAAAGTGTATTTGCCTGGAGCGACATTCGCGTAACTGGCTTGGCGACGCGATCCGGCATCCACCCAGGTTGAGTCCACCCCATCAAGCTTGTATTTGAAGCGGACCTTCTCCGGGCATTGCAGGCTCAATGCGGTGTAGGTGAACTCCAGACTTCCTTTATTGGGTGGAATTTTTTCAAAAGAATCCGTGACTGGTCTTCCATCGACAGCCATTTGCTCAATGACCACCGGGGGAGGGACAGTATTGTGTCGGAATGCCTTCGGATTAAAGATGGCGACGCCATTCATGGTGGCGATCCACACGCGGCCGTCCTGCGTTTTCCAGGACGAGGGTTGGCCGATGCCATTGCACTGCGCGCGGCGCATGCCTTCGGACTTTCCAAAAGAGGTGATGCTAACGCCAAAAGCCGGATTGGCCGCATGAAGGAGAAGGTCTTTTTTTGAAAGCGTCAGAACGCCGGTTTGGGTGCTCATCCACAGGTTGCCGAAATCATCCTCCAGTATCGAAAGAATGCGGCGATTGTGGAGTTCGGGCAGCGTGTTGATGTGCTTGAATCTGCCGTCCTGGAAACAAAACAGGCCGCTGTCGGCTCCGACAAACAGGTGGCCATCTTCGCAAGCAAACAGTGCATTGGCATTGTCAGAGACAAACTTGGAATCACTCCGGTAACGGGTGACAGCCGAATCATTGATTTTTAAAAGGCCTTCGTCCCCGACCAACCAGATGCTTCTTTCCCGATCCTGGACGATCGCCTTGATGGTGTTCTTGGGCATGGGAAGAGGTTCTGGAATCATTCGATTTTTTTTAAGGCGGCTGATGCCGCCATTGCTTCCGGTCCAGACCTGCCCGTAATGGTCTTGCATGACCGAGCGCACGACATTGAGCTTGGGGTCTTCGGAAATGAAATTGGTGAAGTTTCCGTTTTGAAGCCAGCTCAGTCCCGATCTGTCGAGCCCGATCCACAGGCCATTTTTAGGCGAGGGCCACAGCGATAATATCAACCTGCCAGGCAGACCATCTTCGGGCTTGAACGTGACCTGCTCGTTGCCTCTGATCCGGACCAAGCCACCTCCGTAGGTGCCAATCCAAATTGTGCCATTGGTTTGCTGACAGATGGAGGTGACAATTTCCTCAGGCAGGCCATGTTCTTTCGAATAAACAGTGAACGGAAGGTTGCGCAATTGATGCAGGCCGATATGCGTGCCCACCCAAAGATTTCCCTCGCGGTCCTCGGCAACCGAATAAACAAAGGAGTTCATCTTGAATCCGGGGTCGTTCAGGCTCTCCACTTTCACGCTAGCAATTTTTTCATTTTCCACCAACTGCAAGCCTCCTTGTGTGCCCACCCAGAGCCGTCCGGAAGAATCTTCCTTTACAATGCGGACAATATTGTTGGCCAAGCCTTGCCTTTCCGTGAAGTGCCTAATTTTGCCTTTCCAATAGCGAGTCAATCCCGATGAAGTGCCAATCCACAGCGCGCCATGCCGATCTTCGCAAAGCGTGGAGATGGCGTCACTGAGTAGGAAGTCCCTCGTTGTGTAGGTGACGAATTGAACGCCGTCGTAACGGCTCAATCCCTTGGCCGTTCCGATCCAAAGGTTTCCTTGGGAATCCTCCAAAATGGCCCGCACGGCCTCGGTGATCAGTCCTGGAGAGTTGGTGTAATTGATGAATGTGTTGTTGGTGAACCGGCAAAGACCGCCCGCAGTGCCGACCCATAAGTTGGTTTTAGAGTCTTCGAAAAGGGCAAGCACCCAATTGTGCGGCAGCGGACTGTTGTTGGTGGTGAACCGTGTCAATTGGCCATTAGCATAACGAAACATTCCCCCGTCCACGCTCGACGCCCAAATGGCGTGATTCAATCAGGCCCGCGTACCACCGGCTTGGGCGTTCCGGCGTGGTCTCGCGTTCGATGTCCTGAAAGCGGATTCCGTCAAATTGGGCCAGGCCCTTGTCGGTGGCCACCAGCAGGTAACCTCGGCGGTCCTGAAGAATGGCGCGCGCGGCGGGGCTTGGAAGGCCGTCCTCAATCTGCCAGACGCGATGCAGAAAGGCGGCCTTTGGTTCAATGAACTGGTTGGTGACGGCGGCAGGGATGGGCAGCGCCAGGAAAAGAAATAGGAAAAGAGCCAGAGCCCCACAGCCAGAAATTCCACGGCGTGCATTCATGTATGCAAAAGCAGATTCACACCACCAAACGAGGTAAGCTGGTCAAATTCGGGGAGTTTGGAAAGACTGAATATTTCCCAGCAAAGTGATTGGGCGTCGCAGTGCATCCCTTGCTTTCAATTTGGCACAAGGCAATTGAACGGGGGGAAATCAAAAAAAACTAATCTTCCCGGGCTTCGTCCCCGACGCGGACATCCCCAAGCAGAATGTCGGCGACGGTGTTCAAGTCCCGTTGCGGGCCGGTGATTTTTAGTTCAGCTACTTTGAGACTGTCGCGATAGACATTTAGGCGCGTGCCCGGTGAGGGCAGTTGTGTGACGTAGCTCAGAACTGCGAACTTGGCATTGCGATTGACTAAAACCACCTTGCCTGACAGTATCAGGTCGGGATTGATGACCGGCCTGGAGAAGATTTCCTCGGTCTTCGGTTCTGCTTTGGTGGGGGCGGGTTTTGGAGTGGCTGAATCGGCTTGTTGCGGGTTCTTTTTTCCGCAACCAATCATACATAGGCTAAACAATAGGACGGCAATCCATCGCATCGCGGGGAAGTAAGCGGGGAAGCGGCGCAAAGTCAATCGCGCGTCACGGTCGGGGCAGAGCCAATCTGGTTTTTGATGCACGCGACAATTTGCCCGCTCCATTTTTCCAAAAGTGCCGGGTCCCTCCCTTCGAGCAACAACCGCGCTTTGGGCTCGGTGCCCGAGTAGCGCAGAAGCAACCGTCCGCCCTGCTCAGAGAGTTCGGATTCCGCCCCCCGTATCAGATCCAGCACGCCTTCCAGTTCCTTGAAGGGAATTTTCCGGCGCACGGGAATATTGACGACTTTTTGTGGAAACCGTTTCCAGCAGAGAACCAGTTGGGAGAGCAGCGCGTTGCGCGCTTTCATGATGCGCAGAATTTGCAGCGCGGCGACCAGGCCGTCGCCTGTGGTGCTGTAATCGCCGTAGATGAGATGGCCGCTTTGCTCGCCGCCGAGGTTGAATCCGCCGCGGAGCATTTCATCGATGACATTTTTGTCGCCCACGGCGGTCCTGATCATGCGCCCGCCCGCCGATTGGAGCGCGGACTCCAGACCGGCGTTGCTCATGACGGTGGCGACGACGACTTTGTCCTTCAACGCATTGTCTTGAAGCATGTCCAGGCCGGTGATGGCCAGGATGTCGTCGCCGTCAAGCAGGCGACCGGTTTCGTCACTCAGCACGACGCGGTCGGCGTCGCCATCGTGGCCAATGCCCAGTTGGGCGCGGCATTCACGGACTTTCCGGCAGAGTTCATCAGGATGCATGGAGCCGCAGTTTTTGTTGATGTTGATGCCGTCGGGTTGGTTGTTCAGGACGATGACTTCGGCTCCGAGCTCGCGCAGGACACAGGGAGTGGATTTGTAAGCAGCTCCATTGGCGCAATCTACCACGACGCGGAGACCGTCCAGGGTCATTTTCTTTGGAAACGCGGTTTTTGCGAATTCGATGTAACGTCCCAAAGCGTCGTCAATGCGAATGGCCTTGCCGATGTCCTCGGCAGTGGGCCGTATGCTCTCGATGGCGCCGCTGAAGACCAGTTCCTCGATGCGCTCCTCAATGGGGTCATCGAGCTTGTAGCCGTCAGCCCGGAAAAACTTGATGCCATTGTCGTCATGGGGATTGTGCGACGCGGTGATGACGATGCCGGCATCAGCGCGGAGGCTGCGCGTGACGTAAGCGACGCCCGGGGTGGGCAGGGGACCGATAAACAAAACGTCCACTCCCATGGAGAGAATACCTGAGGACAGGGCATTCTCGAGCATGTAGCCCGAAAGCCGGGTGTCCTTGCCGATTACAATCTTGTGCCGGCCTTTGCCGCGGGCGTGGCTTTCCAGGGTTTTGAATACATGGGCGGCAGCGCGCCCGAGCTTGAGCGCGGTCTCCGCAGTGACGGGTTCCAGGTTTGCGCGTCCGCGCACGCCGTCGGTACCGAAGAGTTTTTTGGCAATGTTCATTTAGCCTCTTGCTTCACAATGCCAGATTTTGAACCTGGAAGCGGTCGGTGCAAAATCAGGGGGATACCTGTTCCACGACTACGGCTCGAGGTGAGGCGTTTAAAACTGTGACGCCTTGGGGGACATGGAGCCGGACTTCCTGATTGGTCGAGGGCAGGGGGCGCGCATTTGCCAGTTCCACGTAAGCGTTGAAATCCTCTTTGGAAAAGTTTCTCAGGATGGCCGATTCTCCTGTGATCATGATTTCGATGGTTTCGGGGGTGACTTTGAAGATGCGCGCATCGCCGGGGTGCTTGAGCACGCGCACAAGCACCTCCACGTTGTCCTGCACGACGGGGTTGAGGATCGGCACGTGGCCGATTCCAGTGTCGCTAAGGCTGCCATATTTAATGACAAACCAAACAACCGTAGCAAGAAACACCGAGGACAGTTTTAGCCAGAAATTGTGCCGCACCAAGTCGCGTAAGGCCATGGTCATTCATTCTCCTTTTTGGCCGCGACTGGCGGCCCTGGGGTGAAGCGGTGGTTGATGCGGGAGCGAATCCAGTCCACGAACGGCTTGGATTTGCTGCGGGAAACCAGGATGGAACTGAGAAACGCTCGGAGTTTTTCCGCCGTGATGCCCCGCACAAGCTGGCCCTTGTAGGCGTAGGAAATGCTTCCGGTCTCCTCGGAAACCACCAGCACAATGGCATCGGTCTCCTCGGAAAGACCAATCGCGGCGCGATGGCGTGTGCCCAGCGAGGGATTCAGGTCCTGGCGCTGAGTCAATGGAAAAATGCAGGCCGCGTAGGCGATGCGGTCTCCCTTGATGATGACGCCGCCGTCGTGAATGGCGTTGTTGGGAAAG
>ERZ869936.1421-NODE-1421-length-17204-cov-6.045659_pt1 | contig 17204 bp, 27 predicted proteins | sample MGYA00520876_ERZ869936 | MGnify/ENA primary metagenome ERZ869936 (study PRJEB32218, sample SAMN09650985) | biofilter metagenome | isolation source: enrty point of leading RO module | place: Saudi Arabia: Thuwal, RO plant located on Red Sea | collected 2016-02-17 ...
GTCGCGAATAACCCATGAGCAGTTGCTAGTAAGAACCTACAATCACCTAGCACTCTTGATTGCCCTAGCAATTGCTTTAGTAAAGTTTCTATCAAACACAGCAGCACTAAACTTTTGGGCAATTGTATAAAACGGCAGCTTGGGTTTGTATTCTACTGTTCTTTCAAAACCAATTATAAGCTTTAGTTTATTGCCTTTTTGTCTTTCCCATACACCCAAAAGACCATTTACAGTTCCAATAAACTGACTTTTCTTTTTGATAAGACCAGACCTTTTGCCAACGATATTTCCAAATTTATTCAGTCTGGCATTTTGTTTGAATGGTACTGGTATATATTTACCAGTCGATCTAACGCCACCATCAATCTGAAATTTTAAATATTTTTCTACTGCATCTTTTAGAAACAACATTCCTTTTAGATTTTGTTTTTTTGCTTTTTGCACCACAAAACCATTCTGCGTAAACTTAGTTGGTCTATCTAACTTTTTGCGAGTTTGCTTACCCATTTCTTTTCTTAATTGAAATAAGGTGTTGTTGATTGCCATAGCTGAGGCAAAAGGCACTTGCTTTTTTTGATCTCTTGTTAAGTTTTTGGATATTTCTTTGATGTTAGTTTTTACATTTACTTGCATTACTTTCTCCAATGTGATTTGCCTTTGAATTGCAAACCATGTGCTTTTGCAACTCTTATCATAGTTGTCTGCGAGACACCAAAAGATAAAGCTGCATCATAAGATGATACGCCTGCATCAATCTTTTGTTGCAAAATATTTATATCAATTGCTTTCTTCATTATCTTTGAAATATTTTCTAATAGTATATTTGCGAAGTAAAGATATTGTTGTAAAAACAATAGTCTGAATAAAAGCAATTTTATCTACCGATAAATCAAAAAAAGTACATATTGTTAGCACTAACCAAGCAATAGGAAAGGAAACAATAATACCAACCCCAACATCTGCAAAAGTTTCATTTAATACTTTTTTATCAATCATCTTTTTTTCTCCTTCTTTTTTTTGCTCTCCTGTCTAATTCTCTTTGACATTTTACTTTGAGTTTGGGTTTTGTGTTTTCATTAGCTATAATCGCTGCCAACTCCTCTGCTTGCGTTGCTTTGAGATAAAAATGCTCAATGGTTGTTTTGCCTGTTTTTCTATCCCAATGTTTGATACTTGGTTTAAGTTTTGTTGGCATACTTTATTGTCTCTATTTCGCAGTTAAATCTTTCATTCGTAAATGTTTTTTTTATTCGCAGCAAATCTGGGGGCAGCACTCTTAATAATTCTTCTATGCTAAATATAATACAATCCTTTTCTTTTTGATATTTTTCATAAACTAATTTTCTTTCAATGTCTTTTTCAATAATCAATATATATTGGTTTTTGTATTTATAACATCTTATATCGGGTTCAAGTTCTTTGTAACCCAAATCTTTTGCGGTTTGAACTAAAGCATCATAAGCACGCAGCATCATTGACACCATGCCATTTATTTGTTTCCTTGAACCTTTATTGATTGCTTGTTTATAAAGATAATCAGCACGCTCAAATTTTATTTTCATATTGTTTGGCATCAAAGAGAATAATCTTTCTATGCCCCAAGTGCGGTTAATCTCAGCTTCTTTATCTCGCAGGGGTTTATGTATTGGGTTCACTTGCATATCAAAACTCGACCATATTGGATAGGTGGATATATACTAAGGTATATATATCCACCCTATCCGCTATTTGATGGTTGCGGATAGTTATTTGTCTATTTCTTGCCATTTTCTTACCGACCTATCCACTAAACCTATCCACTAAAAAACCTCTGCATCCCATTTCTTAGCTTGATAACCGCAATTTTCTTTATAATGCACTAAATTTTTATTTTTTAAATATGTCAATCTTTGTTGTGCGGTTTTGCGTTTTATCTTTAAAATATCGCATATATCAGCAGCATTGACCCAAACTTCAATCGGATTCTGAGGGTTTGTCATTTCTGCAAATTTAATCATCGCAGCAATGGTTTCTTCTGCTTTTAATGACTCTTTCAATCCTTGCGGTTTTTCATCTGGTAACAACACCCCAGAAGTAAGATTGTCAAAACCTAGCAATTGCACTTCTTGAAAACGAAACTGCATTTTGCTCATGCCTTGACCATCTTTATTGAGGGTTTGTTCATAATCTAACCACATTTCGTCTATCACATCGCTTCTAGTGATTTTGAACTCGTAATCTAAAGAAGCTTGAATGACAGAACTTCCTCTTGCCCTTGCCCCTGTGCCATGTCCTGTATGATGCACAAAACAGCAAGTCGTGCCAAACTCAGCAACAAGTTTGTCTAATCTTTGAATAAATAAACCAACATCCTCACTGCTGTTTTCATTACCCGAGAAATTTCTTTGAAAGGTATCAAAGATAATAAAACCTATTTCACCATACTGCTTTTCAATCGCATTACAGTTTTGCAGAAGTTTCTCAAATTCTTCTTCTTCGGTAATCCTTGCCCCTCTGTTAGAAAGCAACAACGGTGCCTTGCTCAAATTCTTATTGAAATGCTGTTCATAAGCTTTGACACGGCGTCCAACCCCTCTTTTACCCTCGCCGCACAAATACAAAGTAGTTGCTTGCTTAGAAGGATAACCATAAAACTGCTCTCCTGTTGCCACCGCACACGCCATCGCAATAGCAACAAAACTTTTACCACTTTTAGCAGCACCAAAAATTGACATGACTGATTCTCTTTCAAACATATCTTCAATCAACCAATCGGGTTCTTTGACCTCAGACATGACTTCATCTATGCGTTGAAAGTAAATATCACCTTTTGGCGGTAACATTTGATTGCCCTTGATATAGGTTTCAAGAGCAAAAGAATCGGCAAAGTAAGAGTTTTCTTTAGCATCCCACAAATCATCTTTATCGGCAAAGTCTTTTGGGGGTATAGCAGTAAACACCCGACATTGATTCTCTTTAAGGTGTTGTGCTAATTGCCAAGCTGCGGTTTTGCCGACTTCATCATTATCGGGCCAGATATACACTTCTCTGCCATATATTGGCGACCAATCACTTTTCTCCCAAGCTTTAGCGCCACCATGCCAACATCCGCAATCGTAATCATAGACCGCAGCAGCACCTAAACAAGCCTTCTCACCCTCGTTTATTAAAATTGGCTTATCTAAGTGCTGTTGTTCCGCATAGATTGGCAGTTTGCCTTCTGGTCTTCGCATAAACCATTGACCATTATGCTTTGAAAACGGGACATATTTTTGCTTCAAAGCATGGTTTTCTGGAAACCGCATGACCCAGAAATTGTCATTGTATTGCAGCTTCACAATGGCATCGTTGTACCACTGCATCATCTTTTGATCTTCGAGCGGTCTTGCACCTGTACTAATCGGAGAATCATGAACCGCAGCATCATTATTTAAAGGGGTGATGCTGCTAGGTGCAAGACCTGTAAACTTTTCCAATATTTTAGAGTCTATATTATATTTCTGTAATAACCAAGTAACTCCGCCCCCTTCGCTGTCCTCAAAATTATAAAATGTACCTGCTTCAATATTCAGACACATTGAATAATTGTTGCCCCACCGCCACTCGGTATCAGATTTTTTTGTTGGTTGACCTAATACCTCAATGGCAATATCTGGGGCTATATCAGCCCAGTTTTGCATCAGAAGGGTAATTTATTGGGTGCAAACGGATTAGTCTCACTGCCAAAATCTTCTTTTGCTTGATCTACTGCTGCATTTATTTCTTGCACTTGTGCAGACTCCTTAGCATCTTCTGCAACTGGTGCTGTAATGTCTGGAATAATAAAAGCAGGTTTTCTATCAGCAAAACCACGCAACGGCAATGTAGCTCTATTAAAAGGTTGCATTTTGCCTTGTACTTCTTCACTGCCAGTAAATTCAAAATATGGCAGTTGGTTTTTATCTTGTGTCCATTGCTCATAAGAGTCTTTGAGCATTTGTACAAAAGTTTGATACTCATTCACACTGTTTCTTTGCCAAAGCAAAGGTTGATCTTCTATCCCATCAACCATAACCCAGACTGAGAAAGCTCTGGTGAATTGCTTACCCTCTGCTGCGGGTTGAGGGGTTTTGCTGCCTGCAACACTATCCCATTGAAACTCATAACCGTTTTCATATCGACCCCAACCAGTTTGCATTGTATTCCAATCGACTTGCATATATTTAAAATTAATTGCATCATCGCCAAGTTTGAAAACCTTTTCTCTACTTATAAATTTTAAGTAAAAGTTATTACCTTCATCGTTTAAAATATCCATTTTTTTATTCTCCTTATTAATGTAGCTTTGGATTGCTACTGGTTTCTTTAAAAACAACTAACAAATCATGTAGGTTGTTTTCTTTAAAAGTGTCAAAATCATCTGATTTCAACCCCAAAAACTCTATACACCTTTTATAATTACAATATTCTTGCCAACAAAATTTATCAAATTCTTCTTCATTTAGTATCAATCTTCTTCCCATGCTTGTACTTCGGTTTTCAATATTTCTAAAAAATCCTCCAATGAGGTAAAAGCAACTGGATAATGATTCGGGTTTATGTCTATGTTGCTGTTGAGCATGTGTAAAGGAAAAGTTACTCTTATCGGGTTATAATCAAATTTGAATATTAGTATTGGTATCTCACCCTCTGCCGAAGCATCGCAAGCTTGTTGCCACCACTTTTCACGATACCAGTTGTTTTCTCTCCTACCATAATTTTTACACTCAAAGTTTATGTGCCGCAGTTTCAGATCGGGCAGATTTTTTCTTTGGTATTGATCGAGGTTGCGTTTTACTCTGTCGTTGATATGCGTTTCAGCAAGCATGTTGTTGATATGCTTGGCACATTCTCTTTCAAAAGCTGCCCCTTTTTGCCTTGAATTAACCATTTTTTAATCTCTCTGTTTCAATGTGTTGTGTGCCGTTGGCATAATTTATAAACCTTGTAATCAAATATTTATCTTTGCGATCTCTTTGAAAACCCATGCTCACAATAGTCTTTTCCTCTTGTTCAGCAAGCAGTCTTTGTCTTACTGCCGCAACTATGTCTTTATACTGGGTCATGACATCTAACAGCTTCTCTTAATAACTGTTCTGCTATTTTGCTACAAGACACATTATGTCTTGCTGATAAAATTTTTATTTCTGTGTGTAAATCTTTTGAAATCCACAATGCTTTTTTTTCTTCCATATTTACCAATCCTTTAATATTAAATATACCAAACTTAGCAAAATTGATAAGCCTAGCAACACAAAAAAACTTGAACCTAAATAAAACATAATTTCAAGCACCGTTTTTCAGTTTGTTTATTTTCAGTGTTTTCTTGCGAACTGAATAAGCCTCAGTCGCAGGCACTACTTTTTCGGGTTTTGCTTTATAGTTCATCATGCCCCAATCTATCACATAATCGTTGCAAATTGCTTTTTTATGATTCCCCATTGCTTCCATAATCTTTGCGGTTGCTGCTTTCTTGCTTGCTTGTGCCGTTTTGATAGTTTCATCGCAAAGCAAAATTGTTTGTACTTGCGAATACAAAACATCATCTTTAAGGCTAATTGTTTCATCGTCAGCTTCGGGATAAAGCAGTATGCCGTCATGCTGTTGGTCTAATATTTCCATTGCAAAATATTCTTCTGCTTCAATCCTGCGTTGCCAATCCAACACCGCAGGTTGCAACTTATCGATAAAGTGGGGGTCTCTTTTGTAGATAAAAATGCGGAAATCGGTTGATTGATACAGCACGCAAAGCACCCCCCACTCAACATCAGCACATTCCATTTGAGTTTGTAATTGCAAGACACCACGCCAGTTTGCAGGCACATCTTCGGGATAGTCTCTAGTGCATTTACATTCAATGACCCCAGGCCCATCTATCTTAATTTTTGTCGCATGGGGCAAATAAATCCCTTTATCGGGGTTGTGTTTGATAGTTATTTGATCTGCGACTGCTCTGCCATCCAGTGAGCATGCCAACGGCAAGTCTGGGTGTGGCACAACTGTTTCAATATCAGTTTGCACATCAACTAAACCTAAGCGTAGTCCTGCTTCTTTAATTAGAGGAGTCTCTAAAACATCGCCTGTTCTTTGAATGTTGGTTTGTTCAAATTCATTAACAATACCGTGCTTTGCCTCTATACAGACTTTTAGTTTTTCATTCCTTGAACCATATTTGTAGTCATTGAAAATATAGGGCATAAGATAACCGCTAGCTTGATCGTTTCTGGATTTTTTACCTGTCATTGGGTTGTCCCTCTTTTTGTGAAAAATCTTTTATAAAAAACCCGATGCTTTTTTGTGCATAAAGAGTATGCTTAAATTTATCTATGCCTTGTAGATGGCACTCAAAAGATGCAACCTTATGATAGTCACCTAAATATTGTTTATCTTTATCAGTAATTATTTTTATAGTATTACCACAAAAATTTATAAGCTTCGGGTCTATAATTTCAAATTTCTTATCTGTCATAGTGTTCTGCGTGTTTATTAAGGTATTTCAAAAGTAAAGATATACTTTTTCTTGGGTATGTATCAAAATTTAAGTTCTCAAAATTTTTTTCAGCGTCGTATTCATCTGCTTCTTTACACAATCTTTGCACTTCGGTAAATCTAGCCAGAACTTTAACAAATCTTTCGTCGTGCATTTGGGCTCCTTTAAGGAAATCTCTTAAAACTTTAGGTACAACCCCAAGCACTTCAGCCGTGCGAACATAACTTTTGAAATACCTTTCCTTAAGAAAAAGTATATCTTTTCTGAGTTTCATTTCTTTAATAACCTTATCACTTGGTTTCAATTTTGTGCTTTTTTGTATTTCTTTTTTCATTTTAATCTCCTTCTTTTTTTGTAAAATCTTTCTATTGTCCATTATTTACCCCTTTTCAAATCTACTGTGAGCAATTTTTTTGGTTTGCATATAGGTGCTTTTGCCCTTTTGCCATTCTGCCAACAATCTATTTTTTGCAGCTTCATGTTGATAGTAAGAACCAATCGTGATATAGCTGTCACGATCTGCGTTCTTCTTTGGTGCTTGTTTTACAATATATATAAAGTTTTGGTTTTTCATTTCTCCTCCTTTTTATTTTTCCAAATAATGAATTGCCCAAGCAAAGAGCAATCACTTTCCTCAACAGTAAAATCGTTTGTAGGTTTCAGATATTCAATTGGCACATCCCAATCCTCCCAAACATTTAAGTAATCTCTTAGTTTTAGTGTGCCTTTCTTTGATGTGTTAAAGGCACTTACATCACAATATTTTCTTTTTACCTTTTTAATTACAACTGGGACTTTTTTATGATTATTAGTCCAATCAAAGAAGTAAGCAGTATCACCTTTTTTTAATTTAGTTTTCATTATTAGACCCCTGTAAAAATTATAAATAAACAAAAAGCAATCACAAACGGCATAAAGCCTAGGAGTAAACTCATTGCGTAATCGTTTATGATTGCTAATCGGTTCTTTTTTGGTTTTGTTTTTATGTGTACCCAATCTTTCATATTATTCTCCGTTTGGTTAATATATAGGTATCTTAAAACATATATAAATATATTTCAATACTTTTATATAAAAATATTTAATTATTTTAAAACGGGGTTCAGTATGGGTTTGCTGTGTAATTTATTGAGAGCAGACTCTAAAGAATCAAGCTCCATGTTGTCGACAATAATGTCTTTGGTAAAAGTAAAGTAGTTTTGCTGTGAAGTATTGGCAAGAAACAAGATGCGTTTGTCGGGCATAAACACAAACGCCAACAAGTCACAATGATAGTTTTTATAGATTTCTGATTTAGTGCGTGCAGCTTCTTGCACAAATACATATTTGCCTTCTGGGGTGCGGTTGCGTGCCTTGACCTGTACTCTGTAGACTTGATTATTAAGTTCAAAGAACAAATCTGCGGGGTGATGGTTTTGCGTTGGAAAACAAAAATCTACATACTCTAATAAAAAAGTCTGCGTTAAAGCTTCGGCAAGATCGCCTATTCTTCGGTTGTTTTGATGATCGTTAGATGACTTTGACATCGGGCAAGTTCCTCTGAATTGAACAAGGCTCGTCTACCAACTTGCGTGGCATACTTGGAGTTTAAGAGTTCTAAACTTGCCTTCTGCCACTCTCCAAGCTCCATCAAGGCACGAGTTTTACGAAAACTCAACCAGTTATTGATACCCATATTAAATACTAAATCGACACAAACATATTGCACAGCTTCGGGAAAGTCACGCCAGACGGGCCACTGTTTATCAAGTTTCTCTATAGTTTCCGCAATATCACTTTCCAATAAATATTCAATCTCATGCTCTTTTAGCGGGTTTGTTTCAATACATCTGCCGACGCCGATAGTAGCAAGACCCTCACTATCAAAGTACATAGTTGCAGACTTGCCTTCAAAATCTTCTAAGCGTTTTTTGATGATGTTCTTATCCATGATCTTTCATTGCCTTAATTACGGGCTGAGCAATCTTTTCTCCACTTCTGCCGATAACATAACCACCCAAACCAATTTGCAATAACACCCAAGCTTGGTCTGACAAACGAAATGCCAACCAACCAAACGCATCAAGGCACACTAAAACTAAAAAAGTCAGCATGGTTATTGGTCGCCATGATCGTTGCAGCCATGAATTACCCTGTGCTTCTGCGGTGATGATTTGTGATTGTTTATTGAGTAAATTCTTTTCGTATTCTAAAACCTCAACTTGCAACTGTGCCTGTAACACAAATAATTCATTTTTGAGTTTTGCCCTTTCTTCTTCTGAGGTGTGTACTTGGTCGATGATCTGACCAACGGGCTTGATGATTTCAACGATTTTTGCGAGCAGATTCATACAAACAAATTACTTATTAAAATTCCGAGCATAGATAAAACCACCATTGTTAGACCGCCTTTAATCCAATTATTGATGTTGCTAATATCTTCATCTAGTTTTTCAAAATGGTTAAATGCTGTTTTCCATCTTTCTTCACACTGCGTTTCATGTAACTCTAAATTATGATTGACCAATTCTGCGGTGACTCTAGTTGGTTTTTTTGCTGCTTTTTTTCTCATCTTTGTTATCAAGTTCTGCCTGCAACTCAGCAATCTTGGCAATCTGCAAGCGTAATTGGTGCTGCAAATTGACTAACTCTTGTTGTGCTAAGTTGTATAAAGTTTCAAAATCATTTTCCATAGTTATTATCTCCAAAATTAATAAATAGTCTTTTTATTAAAATAAAGCATAGCATACATTATTGATAAATCATCTATCATTAACCACCCTCCAAAGCTGCTACTTTGGTTTCTAGTGCTGCGATCTTTGCTTGTTGCTCTTGCATGCCCTTAATAAGCATTGGCACAAACACAGAATATTTAACAGATTTTATGCCTTCATCATCTTCTTTGACCAAAGACGGAAAGACCTCCTCTAATTCTTGTGCTACGACTCCAATATGTTTATCTTCTTGCTCTTGCAGGTTGTAATTTACTATTCTAACTTTTTGCAGATCATCTAGCTTAGGAGTCGCATCAACGATATTTTCTTTCAAGCGTTCATCAGAAATAGCACCATAAGAGTTATTGGTGTTTTGTAAGTCACCATCTCCCATAATATTACACTGCCCTGCGTTACCAAAAATTTGCACCACAGAAGTAGGCCCAGATACATCTCTGGCATGGATAACTCTGCCACCTTGAAAAAAGGCATGCCCTTCAGACCCAGAACCTAAAATCGTTGAACTTGTGCCTACTAAAAAATTTCTTGAGGTGTCATACCTAGCTGCTTCAGTGCTGTTAATATCAATGATGAAAGGGTGATTACTAAATGTTCCTGTATGAGCATCACTATTCTGTGCGTACATCATAGCTTCGCAATTATTGGTTGTGTCCTTTATCCTAAAAGTTGGAGAAGATGCACTGTTTAAAGTGAGCATACCATTCGGACTTGTGGTTCCTATACCAACATTTCCTGAAGCATCAATCCTAGCACTTTCTAAAACTGAAGTTCCGTTAAATCTTCTAAAAATAATTTCTCCATGTGAAGTATTGTTTCTGCTAGTAAGAAACATATCGCCCGAATCACTTGTAATATCTGCTATTTGATTTGTGCCATCGCTATCTTCAATTCTAATTTGGGCTGCTGAGCCTTTAAGATGTAATATTTTACTAGGACTTGTAGTTCCCACCCCTACTTGCCCAGAACTATCAATACGCATCCGCTCAGTTACAGTAGCTGCTCCGTCTGCTGTAGTGTGGAATGTTAGTCTGCCAGGAGCGTCATTTTCTCCAGGTGTACCATCTATTTTAGCCATTATTCTAGCTACTTGTGTTTGGTAATTAGTACCATCGTCCATTTTAAAATCAATAGTGCCTATAGTGTCATTACTTTGTACTATAGTATTAGAGCCAGGAGTTCCGTTTCTTGACTTGATAAAAAATAATGTTGAAGAAGCGCTATCATCCGAAAATCTATTTAAAGAAAGAGAACTGCTAGAAGCAGAAGTCCCTATAACTTGAGAAAAAGGGTTTTGCCCAGCAGCAGCAGTAATAGTTGTAGTGCCACCAATTAATAATCTACCAGAAGCATCGAACTGAGCTCTTTGACTGCCTCCTGTATGAAATTGTATTGTTTCAGTGCCAAACTCTGCATTTGCATCAGCAGTTAATATAAGTGAACCACTAAGACCAGCTATGGTTGCATCGTAATTATTATCCGTATCTGTGAAAGTTAAAGTCGGTGTAGCATCTGAGATTGTAATATCACCACTAGAGATTGTTCCTAAGTTTGATAAATTTGTATCTAAATTGATTGTGACATCGCCAGAAGTACCTCCACCATTAAGATTTGTACCTGCAACTACTGAGGTTATATCACCTGTAGCAACTGCAGCACCGTCAAAGAACAAGCTGCCACTTTGCACATATAAACTATTTGCAGCTTTGAGTGCATCTGGGGCAGAACTTAAATCCGTTAAAGTTATTAGACCCTCTTTTCTAATAATCGTGTCTTTTTGTGAGTTCCCCGCACTTGATGGATAAAAAGTAAAATCATCGGTGTCTGCAATCAAAGCATCAAAAGATGATAATAAAGTTGCATCGCTTGGTGTTTTGAATTTGAGTTGGGTTTCGGTGACGCTTAAAGTATTAGCATCAAAGAACCCAATCGACATATTTCTGCTTGAACCAGACCCCGTAAAATCCAAAATGTTATCTAGGGTGACACCATTGAGAATAATAGTGCTTGCAGCTAGTGTTCCTGTAACTGAAGCACCTGTAACATTTAATGAGGAAGCAGTAATTGCACCTGTAATCGTTGCATTGGTTGCGGTCAATGCCCCTGCTTGGGTAACACGAAATGGTGCTGAGGCTGGGGTTGCATGACCTGCATAAATTCTAAAAGAGGAATCAGCACCGTCAAGCACGCCAACATTGTTGCCCGTGCCTGCGGTTATGGTTGTTGCTGAACTTATTTTGTCACCAGTAATTGTGCCTGCTACTATTTTTGCTGCGGTGACTGAATTAGCTTGTAAATCTTCGTTCCTTACTGGTTGATCTGCTACCGAAAAGGTTAAAGAACTGGCAGCAGATTCATCACCTAAAGAGTTAATAGATGAAACATTTGCAACATAGTTTGAACCAACGGGCAGATAATTTAGATCGACAAAAGTTTGATCGACAATCCTATTGACTAATTTGTTGCTGCTGCTGTCTGCTATTTGCACACGATATTGATGATCTGGAAAAGTTGTCGGTGCGTCCCAAGCAATAAAAGGCCTGTCTATAGAACTTGCATCGGTGTCTGTATATGCTAAACCCGCAGGCGGTAGCACACTGAACGGCGGGGGCAAAAATTCTTTAGGCGGCACTGGTTCTTGATCTGGCGGCACTTGCCAAGTATAAAAGTCAACATACTCAATAGCTGAAACCGCAACAAGGCCCGAACTTTCCAAAGTCAATGCCTCAACGACAAACAAACTTGAAGAAAGATTTAACGGTGAATAAGTAACATCAATAATATCACCAACATTCAGTTTAAATATTTCTGGGGTACCTAAAAAAGAAACTCTTTTTTGAAACCGAGATCGCTGCATAATTGCACGACCCAAGTTGTGAGCTATGTAAGGAGAGGAGACAAAAGGAAACTCAACTTTAAGTTCCAGTTCTTCGCCCCCATCATCATCTTTGTAAGTTGAGGTGCTATTGTTATGAAAGACAGTGACAGTATCTAATTCGTAGAGTTTGAGTCCATTAAAAAACTCTACTACGACTTTGTTTGCCTTTTTGTCTTTATCTCCAAAACTAATGCTAAAACCGTTCTCACCAATGACATGATCTTCGGTGACAGAAAAAACAGAACTGCCCGCATCTTCAATTTTCAGTTCATACTTACCATTGACATAATTTAAAAAACCCCGAATATTTTGTAGCAGTTCAATCGTATTATCAAAAACCGAATTATTAGTATCTACCACTCCATTACAATGAAATCTCCTGCTTGTTGTTATAGCTGTGCCTGTGTTTGAACCAATGTCAGAACCTAAAGTCCCATCAAAATAAATTCTATTGATTTGCGAGGAGTCAAAAAAACTAAATCGCTCAGAAGCAATAACCCTTTTATTATTGACTACTGTTGACCCCCCAGAATCGGTAACTGTTAAAAACTCGCCTATTTTGTTTTTTTGCCATTCTGATTCGGTGCTGCTAACAACAAAATTATCTCCACTACTACCCGAAAAAGTAAATGCTGCTGCACTGCCATTATAGTCTGGTTGATTGACCACCGTATCGCAAGCATCAGCAGCAGTGCCAAAAGTGTCAAAGTTAACCTCAGTTGAACCCAAACCCTTACCGTATTCATCATTAGTAATATAGTCTAAAACACACAATGCCGCATTGTCAGACCATGTATAAGTGCTAGTGTTGCCGAAAGTTTGTCCTGCTGCGGTTCTAGGGTCAAACACCTTGCGACCTTTGACCACCACAGTTAGTTGCGGCACGCCTCGAAAAATGCCTTTAGTGTCATACTCAAAGCTTGTACTAATGTAAGCAATGCCGTTAAGTTTGTGTGCAGAAGTCCATTTGCTGCTGATTGATGCTGTCAACATTGGGTCTGCTGTTTGCGAAGCAGCTCCGTGATGCAAATTAAACACTGCTCTATATCTTTTAGTGGGGTCAGTGCCGCTGCTGCCTGCACTGGCAGAACCGTTGTTCGTTCCTATCTGCGATGCTGTATTCAAAGACCCCGCACCAGAACTAATTTTGTCTGAACCTAAATACCAACCGTCACGAAATCTTTTTGTATCGGTTATTGAATTGCCATCAAGCTCGATGGTGTTACCAACAATTTCTTCAACCTCACCCACTGCCAAAGCATAGACAACAAACAAGTCTTTGCTGCGGTTATCAGCAGTGTCCATATAAACGATTTGAGCTCCGACCCGCCGTTGCCCATAAATGACTGGTATTTTGCCCCCTGCTGCTGTTTTGTTGGCAAGAATACCTTGACCCTTGTTTTGCATATCCCTTGCAATACGGAACGATTTAACACCACTGACAACTGATACTGCTGCTGCAACACCTCTAATAATTCTAAACGCTTTTGATGCTGCTGCTCGTTCTGCGATCTTTGCAAAGACTGCTTTGATAGCACTAAAAAATTCTGGCATTATCCAACACCCCAACGAATATCATCTTTGTTTTGGGTGGCAAATTCTAAACCTTTATCGCCGCTTGAAAATTTTTGCTGTGATTCATCTGAGAAATGTCTGCCTTTTGTCAGTTGCCAGTTTGACCAATGTGATGCTACAACTAAATTTATGGTTGAATCTTTATTGGTTTCGGTTATAGCTGCACTGCGAATATTGCCAGTAAAATAATTAATTGCCCCTATTATTGATTCATCGGTATCTAAAAAAGCAAGATTGACATTGACTTGTCGATGATAGTAATTACCTGCTGCAATTTCATCAATAACAGTATCGGTCACATTTGCTAAAGATATTTGGATTTCATCGACTTTAAGTTGCCCTGTTTCTTCGGTGTTATCTATTTCTAAAAAAGACCCGCCCGCAGCATAAGTGTCAGAATCAAAAGTCAAATCACGCACAAAGTCTGTTGCTCTGATAACATTTGCTGTATTAATTTCTACTAAAGTTGCAATGTTGTTTTGAGCGGAAGCAACTTCATTTTGTAAAGCTGTCGATAGGGTTCTAGGCATTAGGTAATGACCTCTCTTACAGCAAAAGAAATATTATATAAATTAGAACTGTCTGTGGTAAAAACAATTTCATCGCTTTCTAAAAATACTGTAAAAGAAGGTTTATTGACTGTAACTGCTTCATCGTTGGCAATAGCAGTAGTTAAGTTTGGAGAAATAGTTGCTGTCAGTTCTCCAGAACTGTTTGAGTTTACATCTGCTGAAACCATATAGACTTTGGTATGATTTGCAAATTTTATTAAATCTCCTGCTTTCAAAGCACCAGTTGTTGATGCAGCAAAACCGTCCATTGCAATAGTGTTGTCACCTACTGATTGAGCTCCATTAACCAGTATGTCAGTTTCATCTTTTGAAGCACCAAGATTGTCAGTTGGATAAGTAATCGTAAAGTTTTCAGATTGCCCTTTTTGACTTTGTAAAAAAGCAAAAATGCTTTGTGCTTGTGTTTGTGTCATAGTTGGCATACTTACTTCAAAACTAAAAAATTGTGAACCAATAGTTCGACTTTGTTTTTTTCCAGACAAAGTTATATTAGTTAGATTTGGTCTATTATCTTTAAAAGATAAAGCACGAAAAACTGGCGATGTAGGAAAAGCCCCAGACATTATGCGACCCCCATTCTGCCACGATTGTTCATAGCATTATTGATAATACTGGTGATTAAACCTTTGCGAGTTGCTAATAATTCATCAAAACCAGTAGCATCAATAGTTGAAATATTAAAATTGACTGTGGCCCCCATGCCTTGACCTTTGGTGTGATCTATTACACTTTCTCTGGGGTGTAAGATTGCAGGAAAACCCCCTCTGCCGTCTACACCACCTGCTCGAACACCCATTCCAGTAAAACCACCGCCTGCAAAAAACGGCATATTGGGATTGAAATTTGAAGGAAAACCAGAAGGATTTGATTGATTTGGGCTCGATGTAGGGTTGTTGTTGAGGAAAGAAAAACCCCCTAAAAATTTTTCAAAAGGGTCGATGATACTTCTAATCAAAAATTGTTGGATTGCAATTCTAAGTAATTGTTCAACAACAAAATCAGCAAAGTCCTTAAAAGCAAGTTTGCCATTTCTAAGACCATCAATAATCGCATCTTCAAACCTTTTCAAAGAACTTACCGCAACATTTTCTAAAGCAAGATCAAACTCTTTTAGTTGGTCAATATAGGCATTTATCGGTGTAGTTCTATTTAATTCATTATTAAAATCATTGAGTCCTTGTGTTGAATTTTTGAAACCTGCTTCTAAGTCTGAAAGTTCAGGCTTAAGTGCTAAAACTTTTTCTGCTGCTTTTTTTGCATTTTCTGTAAATTTTTCTGCTTGTTTGTTTTCTGCCTCTAATGATTTTTCTAGCTCTTTAACCGCATCTGTAAGACCTTTTTTGGCTCGCATAAAAATAGTGCTTGCGCTGGTTAGTGCTATTATTAAAGTAGATGCACGAAGTAATTTTAAAACAAAAATATCAAAACTTGTTGCTACATTGTTGATTGCTTTTTGAACAAAAGTTCTAAACTCACCAAAAGAAACAATCATCGATGCTATACCTTCAAGAACATTATTAACAATAGCTACTCCAAGAGCATCAAAACCACCTGCACTTTCTTTAATGCCTATAAATACTTCTGCGAGTTTGGTTTGTAAGTTTTCTAAAACTGGCAATAAAGCAACTGAAATATTATTTTTTATTGCATTAAATTGTAATTGTAAAACTCCGATTGCATCATTAAATTTTTCCGTACGCCTTATTACTTTTTCATCTAATACAATTCCAAGTGCTTCTGCTCTTGCAATAAAATTGTCAAGACCCCTTGAGCCTAAATCTTCTAAAGCACCTGTTAATAATATGCCCTGTCTGCCAAACAAGTTTGCTAAAGCAGTTGCCTTTTGTGTTTGACTACCCAAATTGCTTATGCCAACTGCAACTTCTTCTAACAACTGATCGGTAGATTTAAAAGTGCCTTCGTTAGTTTGTAACTCAACACCTAACGATCTAAAAATATCTAATTGTGTTTTTAACCCTCTTTGTGCATCACCAACCGATCTGGCAAATTTTTCAAGTGCTTTGTTTGCCCCTTCGATATTTGTACCCGACTCTCTTGCTGCTAGTTGAAATGCTTGGATTGCTGCTGTTGTAATACCAGTTCTGGTTGATGTTTTTCCTAAAGCATCGATGAACTGAAATGATTGATTGATAAGCACACCAATAGCTGCTGCTGCCCCTGCTGCTGCAAGACCTACACCTGCAACTGCTTTGCCTGCACCCGCAGCAGTGCTACCAACCGATTTTAAATTTTTTGTAACTGAGTCAAAAGCAGCTTTAGTCTTGTTGACTGCGGTTAGTTCAAATTTAATATTTTTCTTTGCCATTACTTTCTTTGTTCCTCTTTCAACTCAAAATAAGCCACCCAGCCTTGAAACTCTTTGACACTAATTTTATCAATTTCAGATAATGTTTTGCCTAGTTTTTCTGCTAGGGCATACTGAAAAAATAAAGTAGTGTCTTTCTTTACTTTTTTTTAGTTTCTTCGATGGGTTCCTGTCCCATTATCTCTTGTGCAACTCGCATTAAAACTTCTCTATCAACATTGTTCATAAGATCATTTTTATCACCAATATTAAAAAGTTTGTTGCCGTCTGCATCAAGAGCTTTGTAAATCAAAACATAAGCCATCATCGTTAGATCATCTTCTTTTGATAATTTATACAATTTAGAAGTTTCACCAAGCGTCAATGGCTTACTATAAATTACAAGCGGTTCATCATCATTACCCCATTCGGGGACAACTATTTTAATAATATCTTGACTATTAAAATGGTTTTTTGCGTTTTCAATTACCGACATTTTTAATAAGTGCCAGTCGTCAAGCCGCCAGTACCTTGAATGGTTATGGTGCTTTCGACCAAACCATCGAATGAGCTGTTAACAGATTTTCCAGTAACAATAGCTGTGCCAGTTAATTTTACATCGCCGCTATCTGTGCCTTCTGGTGCAAAATTAACAGTCACAGAACTGCCAACTGAT
>ERZ869936.1422-NODE-1422-length-17203-cov-5.171973_pt1 | contig 17203 bp, 14 predicted proteins | sample MGYA00520876_ERZ869936 | MGnify/ENA primary metagenome ERZ869936 (study PRJEB32218, sample SAMN09650985) | biofilter metagenome | isolation source: enrty point of leading RO module | place: Saudi Arabia: Thuwal, RO plant located on Red Sea | collected 2016-02-17 ...
CTGGTTGTCGGCGGCGGTGGGCGCGAACACGCGCTTGCCTGGAGGCTGGCGCAATCTCCGAGGGTTGCGCGCGTGTATGTTGCGCCGGGCAACGCCGGAACGGCACGCGAAGACGGCGTGTTCAATGTCGCAATCACGGCGATACCGGAGTTGGTGGCTTTCGCGCAGAAGGAGGCTGTCGCGCTGACGGTGATCGGGCCCGAGGCGCCGCTCGCGGAAGGCATCGTCGATGCATTTCGGGCCGCCGGACTGCGCGTGTTCGGCCCCACCCAGGCAGCCGCCCGGCTGGAAAGCTCGAAGGATTTCGCGAAGGCCTTCATGGCCCGCCATCGCATTCCCACGGCAGAGTACGCCACCTTCACCGATGCCGCCGCCGCCCACGAGTATCTTCGCCGGCGCGGGGCACCCATCGTGGTGAAGGCCGACGGTCTCGCCGCCGGCAAGGGCGTCGTGGTCGCAACGACCGAGGACGAAGCCCATGCCGCGGTCGACATGATGCTGGTGGACAACCGCATGGGCAGCGCAGGCGCGCGGGTGGTGATCGAGGATTTTCTGGAGGGCGAGGAAGCGAGCTTCATCGTGCTGGTCGACGGCAAGCATGTGCTGCCGCTCGCCTCCAGCCAGGATCACAAGCGCCTGCTCGACGGCGACCGCGGGCCGAACACCGGCGGCATGGGCGCTTACTCGCCGGCGCCGGTGCTGACGCCTTCGGTGCACGCGCGGGCGATGCGGGAAGTCATTCAACCGGTAGTCGCCGGCATGGAGCGGGAAGGCACGCCGTTTACCGGCTTCCTGTACGCGGGCCTGATGATCGGTACCGACGGCAAACCCCGCGTGCTGGAGTTCAACTGCCGCATGGGTGATCCGGAAACGCAGCCGATCATGATGCGGCTGAAGAGCGACCTGCACACCCTGCTCGATCATGCGGTGAACGGCACCCTCGATCGCGTCGAGGCGCAATGGGATCGCCGCGTCGCCCTCGGCGTGGTGATGGCCGCCCATGGCTACCCCGAGCAGCCACGCAAAGGCGACGAGATCACCGGCTTGCCGCGCGACGCCGAGGACTTTCATGTCTTTCATGCTGGCACGGGTACCCAGGACGGACGCGTTGTCACCGGTGGTGGGCGGGTGCTGTGCGTGACCGCGCTCGGCGATACCGTGCGCACCGCCCAGCGGCGCGCCTATGAGATTGCCGATCAGATCCGCTTCGCCGGCAGCCAGATGCGTCGAGACATCGGCTTTCGCGCGATCGGCGCCAAGAAGAGCACCCTGTAGCGGGCGATGGACGCCGACCGGGTCAGCCGTTATTTCACCAGATTGCAGGACTCCATCGTCGCAGCGCTGGAAGCGCTCGACGGTGGCCGCTTCCGCCGCGATGCCTGGGAACGGCCCGAGGGGGGCGGCGGCGTCAGCCGCCTGATCGAGGACGGTGCGCTGCTGGAGCGCGGGGGCGTCAACTTTTCGCATGTGCGCGGCGACCGCCTGCCGCCTTCGGCAAGCGCTTCGCGGCCGGAGCTTGCCGGCCGGGGCTTCGAGGCAATGGGCGTGTCGCTGGTGCTGCACCCGCGCAACCCCTACGTGCCCACGGTGCACATGAACGTGCGATTTTTCGTCGCGGCGCGGGCCGACGCTGCACCGGTATGGTGGTTCGGCGGCGGCATGGACCTCACGCCTTACTACGGTTTCGAGCAAGATGCCCGGCATTTCCATGCCACCTGCCGCGGGGCGCTGGCCGAGTTCCCGGGCGACCTGCATCCGAAGTTCAAGGCGTGGTGCGACCGCTACTTCTTTCTCAAGCACCGCGGCGAGCCGCGCGGTATCGGCGGGGTGTTCTTCGACGATCTGTCGGAACCGGACTTCGACACCTGCTTCGCCATTACCCGCAGCGTTGGCGATCGTTTTCTCGAGGCATACCGGCCGATCGTGGAACGCCGGCGCGACCTGCCGTATGGCGATCGCGAGCGCGATTTCCAGGCCTACCGCCGCGGCCGCTACGTGGAGTTCAATCTGGTCTACGATCGCGGCACGCTATTCGGCCTGCAGTCGGGCGGGCGTACCGAATCGATCCTGATGTCGCTGCCGCCGCTGGTCAAGTGGCGCTACGACTGGAGGCCCGCAGCCGGCACGCCGGAAGCGCGCCTCTACGACCAGTTCCTGACCGGCCGCGATTGGGTCTAGCTAGCGCGCGATCGGTCGGCATCGGCAAATCAACCGTAATCCTCGGGACACCATCATGACTACCAGTTCGGGGCGGGTCATCGTATCGGTCATCGGGCGCGATCGTGTCGGCATCATCGCCGCAGTTTCCGCGGTGCTCGCCGAGGCCAACGCCAACATCCTCGACATCTCCCAGTCGGTCATGGAGGAGTTCTTCGTCATGATCATGATGGCCGACATCAGCGGCGCGAGCGTGTCGTTCGCGGAGATCAAGCAGCGCCTGCAGGCAAGGGGCGAATCGCTTGGCGTGAAGATCGATGCGCAGCACGAAGACGTGTTCAACTACATGCATCGCATCTGAGATGACGGGGCAGCCACAATGACCGTCTCGCGCTTTTCGCCGCAGGAGATTCTGGAAACCATCCGCATGGTGCAGATGGAGAATCTCGACATTCGCACCATCACCATGGGCATCAGCCTGCGCGATTGCGGCGATCGCGACATCCGCCGCAGCGCGTCCCACGCCTACGACAAGATCTGCCGCCTCGCCGGCAGTCTGGTGCGCACCGGCGAGGAACTCGCCGCCGAATACGGCGTCCCGGTCATCAACAAGCGCATCTCGGTGACGCCCGCATCGCTGGTCGTGGAGTGCGCAGACCAGGACGACTATCCGCTGTTCGCCGAGGCACTGGACCGGGCGGCGCACGAAGTCGGCGTCAATTTTCTGGGTGGCTATTCCGCCCTGGTGCAGAAGGGCATGACGCGCGGCGACCGCATGTTGATCGAGTCGATACCGGCGGTGCTCGCCGGCACCCAGCGGGTATGCGCTTCGGTCAACGTCGGCAGCACCAAGGCCGGCATCAATATGGACGCGGTGGCGCAGATGGGCCACGTCATCGCCGACACCGCGCGGCGCACCGCCGACCGCGACGGCATCGGCTGCGCCAAGCTGGTGGTGTTCTGCAACGCTGTCGACGACAACCCGTTCATGGCCGGCGCCTTTCACGGCATCGGCGAGCCCGACTGCGTGATCAATGTCGGCGTATCCGGCCCCGGCGCGGTGCTATCTGCAGTGCAAAAGGCCGGCAAGGCCGACTTCGGTGCGCTCGCCTCGGCGATCAAGCGCGCGGCGTTCAAGATTACCCGCATGGGCGAGCTGTTCGGTCGCGCCGCCTCGCGGCGGCTCAACGTGCCCTTCGGCATCGTCGATCTGTCGCTCGCGCCGACACCGGCGCAGGGCGATTCGGTGGCCCGAATTCTCGAGGCGATGGGATTGGAGCAGGTCGGCACTCACGGGTCGACCGCGGCGCTCGCCCTGCTGAACGACGCGGTCAAGAAGGGCGGCGCAATGGCCTCCAGCTATGTCGGCGGTCTTTCCGGCGCCTTCATTCCAGTGTCTGAAGACATCGGCATGATCGAAGCCGCCGCCAGCGGCGCACTTGGCTTCGACAAGCTCGAGGCGATGACCTGCGTGTGCTCGGTGGGGCTCGACATGATCGCCGTGCCGGGCGACACGCCGGCGGAAACGCTGGCCGCCATCATCGCCGACGAAGCAGCCATCGGCATGATCAACCGCAAGACCACCGCGGTGCGCATCATTCCGGCGCCGGGCAAGGCGGTAGGCGACACCGTGCACTTCGGCGGCCTGCTCGGCCATGCGCCGGTGATGGCATTGCATGCGCAATCGAGCCGCGCGTTCGTCGAGCGCGGCGGGCGCATTCCCGCCCCCATCCAGGCGCTCAACAACTAGTAACGCGCTTATTCGCCCAGGTAGGCCTGGCGCACCTGCGGGTTGTCGAGCAGCGCGCGGGCGTCGTCGGTCAGCGTGATCTCGCCGCTTTCCATCACGTACCCCCGGTTGGCCGCCTCCAGCGCGAGCTTGGCATTCTGCTCGACCAGCAGCACCGTCACGCCCTCGGCGGATACCTGACGCACCACCTCGAAGATCTTTTCGACCATCATCGGCGCGAGGCCCATCGACGGCTCATCGAGCAGCAGCAGCTTGGGCTGGCTCATCAGCGCGCGGCCGATCGCCAGCATCTGCTGCTCGCCGCCGGAGAGGGTGCCGGCGGTCTGGCGGCGACGCTCCGCGAGCCGCGGAAACAACTTGTACACGTGGTCCATGTCGTCGCGGATGGCGCGCGCGTCGCGCCGGATATAGGCGCCCATTTCCAGGTTTTCGGCCACCGTCAGGCGCCCGAACACGCCGCGGCCTTCCGGTACCATCGCCAGGCCGCGCGCCACCAGCTCATGGGAGGGCTGGTTCGATACGTCCTCGCCGCGATAGAGCACGCGGCCGCCGTGATGAAGCATCCCGCATATGGCTTTCAGGGTGCTGGTCTTGCCGGCGCCGTTCGCCCCGATCAGCGCCACCATCTCGCCGGCCCCGACGCGAAGGTCGACGCCCTTGACTGCGTTGATGCCGCCGTAGGCAACCTTGAGCGATTTCAGCTCGAGCAGGTTCACGGCAGTGCTCCTCCTAGGTAGGCCTGTATCACCGCCGGATTTTTCTGCACCTCCTGCGGCGGACCCTCGGCGATGCGCTTGCCGTAGTCCAGCACCGCCACCCGGTCGCACAGGCCCATGACAAGCTTCACATCGTGCTCGATCAGCAAAATGGTCACCCCATCGTCCCGAATGCGGGTGAGCAGCTTGCGCAGATTCGCCGTCTCGGTGGCGTTCATCCCGGCGGCCGGCTCGTCGAGCGCGAGCAGCTGCGGCTCGGTCGCCAGCGCCCGGGCGATTTCCAGCCGGCGCTGATCGCCATAGGACAGGTTCTTCGACAGCGAATTGGCGTGCCGCGCGATGCCGACATAATCCAGCAGTTCGCGCGCCCGCTTGTGGATCGCGTCTTCCTCTTCACACGTGCGCGGGCCGCGGAACACCGCACCGATCACGCCTGCCCGGGTTCGAACGTGGCGGCCGACCATCACGTTCTCCAGCGCGGTCATGTTGCCGAACAAGCGGATATTCTGGAATGTGCGGGCGAGGCCGGCCTCGACGATGCGGAAAGGCTTGAGCCCGATCAGATTGCGCCCGGCGAAAGCGAGCGCACCCCGGTCCGGCCGGTAGATGCCGGTCAGCACGTTAAACAGCGTTGTCTTGCCGGCGCCATTCGGACCGATCAGGCCGTAGATCTCGCCGCGATGGATGCTGAGCGACACGTCCGACAATGCCGTCAGGCCGCCGAAGCGCTTTTCGACATGGCGTACCTCCAGCAGCTTGTCGACCGCGACCGTGGTCACGAATCGGCCTTCGCGTCGGCAAACTCCCGCCTGCGGATTGGCGAAGGCCACAGGCCGGATGGCCGCAACAGCATGACCAGGATCAGCGCCAGCCCGAACAGCATCATGCGCAGGCTTTCCGGATCGAGAATCACCTTGCCGAAGAGCTGCTGCTGCACCGGCGAAGCGCCGTGGCGCAGCACCTCCGGCAGCACTGCCAGCAGGAAGGTGCCCAGCACCACCCCCGCGACATGCCCCATGCCGCCCAGCACCACCATGCACAGCACCATGATCGATTCGAGCAGGATGAAGCTTTCCGGACTGACGAATCCCTGGAAGCTCGAGAACAGTCCGCCCGCGATGCCGCCAAAGCTGGCACCCATGGCAAAGGCGAGCAGCTTCACGTTGCGGGTGTTGATGCCCATCGCCTGGGCGGCGGTCTCGTCCTCGCGGATGGCGATCCAGGCGCGCCCCAGCCGCGAGTCCTCGAGCCGCACGCACACGAAGATGGTCGCCATCACCAGCAGCAGCAGCAAGTAGTAGTAGATGTGCGTGCCCGAGAACTCGATGCCCAGTATTTCGTGCGTCTTGGTGAGCGATACCCCGCCGATCATGACCGGATCGATCAGGTTGATCCCGATCGGTCCGTTGGTGATGTTGACCGGATGGTCAAGATTGTTGAGAAATATGCGCACGATTTCGCCGAAGCCGAGCGTGACAATGGCGAGGTAGTCGCCGCGCAGGCGCAGCGTCGGCGCGCCGAGCAGCACACCGAAAAAGCCGGCCGCGACGAAACCGATCGGCAGGATCAGCCAGAACGGCAGGTGCAGCCCGAATTGCGGCGAGGCAAGCAGCGCCCAGGTGTAGGCGCCGACCGCATAGAAGGCGATATAACCGAGGTCGAGCAGGCCGGCGAAGCCCACCACGATGTTCAGCCCCAACGCGAGCATCGCGTAGATCAACGCAAAGTCGATGACGCGCACCCAGGTGCGCCCGAGCGTGTTGTCGACCAGGAAGGGCAGCACCGCCAGCGCGACCGCGATCATCGCGTAGCCGACCCACAGCGCGCGGCGGTCGCGCTTCCAGTGCTTGAACCGGGCGGCGAATGGCGCGATCACGCGCGCTCCGCCACGCGTTCGCCCATGATGCCGGTGGGCCGGAACACCAGCACCAGCACCAGCACCAGGAAGGCGAACACGTCCTGGTAGTGGCTGCCGAAGAAGCCGCCGCTCACGTCGCTGATATAACCGGCGCCGATGCTCTCGATCAGCCCCAACAGCAAGCCGCCAAGCATCGCGCCGGCCAGATTACCGATGCCGCCAAGCACCGCAGCGGTGAACGCCTTCAGGCCCAGCATGAACCCCATCGAATAGTGCGCGATGCTGTAGTTGGCCGCCACCAGCACCCCGGCCACGGCCGCCAGGGCCGCGCCGATCACGAACGTGGCCGAAATGATGCGGTTGATGTTCACGCCCATCAGGCCGGCGACGGTCGGGTTCTCCGCCGTCGCGCGCATGGCACGCCCGAGACGGGTGTACTGCACCAGCAGCAGCAGCCCGGCCATGATCGCTGCCGACACCACGATGATCACGATCTGCACGTCGGTGATGCTGGCGCCGCCGATGCTGTGCGGAGTCACCGGGATCACCGAAGGAAAGGTGCGGTACTGGCGGCCCCAGATCATCATCGCCAGATTCTGCAGCAGGATCGACATGCCGATTGCGGTGATCAGCGGCGCAAGGCGCGGCGCCCGCCGCAGCGGGCGGTAGGCCACACGCTCGATCGAAAAGGCGAGCGCCATGCACACCGCGATGGCGGTGGCGGTCGCCAGGGCCAGGACCAGCGAAGGCGGCAAACCGACGGCGGCCCCCAGCAGCGCATTCATCACCGTCAGCGCCACCATCGCCCCGATCATTACGACTTCGCCATGGGCGAAATTGATCAGGCCGAGAATGCCGTAGACCATCGTGTAACCGAGCGCGACCAGCGCGTACACGCTGCCCAGCACAAGGCCGTTCAGGACCTGCTGCAGAAAGATGTCCACGTCGGTTGTGCCCCGCTGTCAAAAAAACGGCGCCTGCAGGCGCCGTCAGGTTACGCCGAAGAAGCGGACTGCCGGCTCACTCAGCCGCCGCCCTTCGTTTCAAGGTACTTCCACTTTCCGTTTTCGACCTTGTACAGGCTGATGCTGCCGCCCTTGATGTCGCCTTTTTCGTCGAACGCGATATTGCCGGTCACGCCCTGGTACTGAATCGCCGCCAGCTGCGGCAGATAGACTTTCGGGTCGACCGATCCCGCCGCCTTCATCGCCGCGATCATCGTGTTCATCGAATCGTAGGCGTACGGCGCGTAAAGCTGAATCGGCTGCTTGAAGGTCTTCGTGTACCTGTCGGTAAACGCCTGCCCGCCGGGCATCTGGTCCAGCGGCACGCCCGGGGAGGATGCATAGGCGCCCTCGCCTTCTGGGCCGGCCAGCGTCAGAAACTGCGCGGTCTGTCCGCCATCGCCAGTCAGGAAAGTGGCTTTCAGCCCGAGGTTCTTGATCTGCTTCATCATCGGACCGGACTGCGAATCCATGCCGCCGTAGAACACCAGGTTCGGGTTCATGCCCTTGATGCGGGTCAGGATGGCGGTGAAATCGGTCTTGGTCACGTCGGTGAATTCGCGCGTCACGATCTTGGCGCCGGCCGCCTTGGCGGCCGCCTCGAACTCGTCGGCCAGGCCCTTGCCGTAGGAAGAGCGGTCGTCGATGACGGCGATGGTCTTGGCGCCGAGATTCTTGACCGCGTAGTCGCCCAGCACCTTGCCCTGCTGCGCGTCGTTCGCCATCACGCGGAACGCGGTCTTGAAACCCTGATTGGTGTAGTTCACGTTGGTGGCCGACGGCGAGATCTGCGGCAGCCCGGCATCGTGATAGATCTTGGAGGCAGGAATGGTGGTGCCGGAGTTCAGGTGGCCGATGACGCCAGCCACCTTGGCGTCAACGATGATCTGCGCGACCACGGTGCTTTTCGACTCCTTGCCCTCGTCGTCTTCGGAGATCATCTCGAACTTGATCTTCTCGCCGCCGATCACGGTGCCGCCAGCATTGGCCTCGTCGATCGCCAGCCGCACGCCGTTCTCGTTGTCCTTGCCCAGGTGCGCGATCGGCCCGGTCAGCGGCCCGGCGTGACCGATCTTCACGACCCGCTCCAGCGACGACGCGGTGTCGCCGCCGGTGGCCGCCTGATCTTCCTGCTGTCCGCACGCAGCGAGCAGTACCGCCATCAACATTGCGGCAGCCGTGGCGCCCAGCCGCCATACAGAATCCCTATAGCCGCGATCCATACCGTCGTCTCCTCTCAATGAGTGGCGCGCGAAAACTCGCCGGATTATCGGCCAGCGCTTCTCCCATTGTCAATTTTGAGTCGTTAATTCATTGGGTTGCATCCGGCCCCGGAGAAATGAAAAAGCCGGCACGAGGCCGGCTCTTTGCATGCGGCGAAGGCCGCTGCGCTTACATCGACAGGATCCACTCGACCAGCGTTTTTGCTTCGGCCTCGCTCACCGGGTTCGGCGGCATGGGGATCGGGCCCCACACGCCGCTGCTGCCCTTGATCACCTTCTGGGCAAGCGCATTGAGCTGACCATCGTCGTATTTCTTACCGATATCCTGGAACGATGGACCCACCAGCTTCTTGTCCACCGCGTGACAGGAGAAACAGTTCTTGGCCTGCGCCAGAGCCTTGGCCTTGGCTTCATCGACTGCGGCATGAGCCGAGGTGGCCAGGCCAAACGCCATGGCCGTCACGATCATCACGATGCTCTTGTTCATTGCTCCCTCGCCTTTCTCACAAATGGGGTCCTTCCCAAAAACATTGTAGCGGAAAAATCCGGCGTTTCCGCCCGCTGCGTTCAATCGCAGCCGACGCCCAGCAGGCTACGCAAATCCTCCAGGCTTCCGATCGCGGGCAGGCAAGTAACGCCCTCGCAGACGTAGGCGTTGACGCCGCAATCCGGCAGCGGCTTGTCGAGCACGGTCGGCAAGCCCTTGCTATCACTCTCTACTGCCACCGTCACCGTGGCCGGCAAATAACAGTGATTGATGTCAGTCCGCCATGCCTGCAGCAATGTCGCTTCGCCGCGCAGGATCACCACGCGGGTGGGCTCAAGCCATTCCGCAAGGGCAAGGCAGAGGGTCGGGAATCCCGATGGTCGCGCCGCCATCTGCGGCGAAAACAGGCGCAGGGTGCGTTCGGCCGCCTCCAGGTAGCGCGGCTCGCCGAGCAGATGCCCGGCGCGCACCAGCGCGAGCGCCGCGGCGCCGTTGCCTGAGGGCGTGGCATTGTCGAACCCGGGTTTCGGCCGAACGATGAGCGCCTCATGATCGTGGCTCACGAAAAAGAAACCGCCTCTGCGCCGATCCTCGAAGCGTTCGAGCAGTGCGTCCAGCGTCTGTGAAAGGCGCTGAAGGCCGTCTGTCGAAAACCGCGCCTGCAGCAGCTCCAGCTGCGCGAGCGCGCAAAACGCGTAGTCATCCAGATAGGCATTCAGATGCGCACGGCCCTGCCGGTAAGTCGCCAGCATGCGCCCGCCGTCGAACATGCGCTCGAAGATGAAGTCGTTTGCCCGCCGCGCCGAGTCCAGCCAGTCGTCTCGGCCGAATACCCGCGCCGCCCGCGCCATGCCCGCAATCATCAACGCGTTCCAGCTGGCCAGCACCTTGTCGTCGCAACCCGGCCGCACCCGCTGCCCGCGGGCGCGCAGCAGCTTCCCGCGCGCCTGCTCGAGCAGCGCCTGCGCCGCCGCGAGTTGCAGCCCCAGCGCATCCGCCACCTCCACCAGCGGCCTGCGCACATACAGATGCCAGTGCGCGTTCTCGAAATTGGGCGGCTCATCCAGCCCGAAATGCGAAGCCGCGACCGCATATTCGCCGTCGTCCAGCAGCTCGCGCACCTCGGTCCGGCTCCAGACGTAGAACCTGCCCTCTTCATGCTCCGAATCGGCGTCGATCGACGAGTAGTACCCGCCCTCGGAAGACTGCATCTCGCGCATTACCCACTGTGCCGTCGACTCCGCCACGCGCGCGAACAAGGCACTGCGGGTGATCGTCCAGGCATCGGCATACAGCGCCAGCAGGGGCCCGTTGTCGTAGAGCATCTTCTCGAAATGCGGAATCATCCAGCGCCGGTCGACGCTGTAGCGGGCGAATCCGCCGGCCAGCTGGTCGAAGATACCCCCCAGCGCCATCTTTTCCAGCGTGAATGCCGCATGCGCCGCAAGCCGCGGCGAACGCGCACCGAAGCGCAGGCAGAACGCGAGTTCCGCCGGGTGCGGAAATTTCGGCGCCGCGCCAAAACCGCCTTCCTCGCGATCGATGCTGCCGGCAAGTTCGTCTATCGCCGCGGCGACGATGGCGTCGGCGGGACCGGCGCCCACCTCGGGCGCGTCGGCTTGCATGCCGGACAGGATCTCGAGCAGCGACGCATTCTGTGCCTCGATCTCGCCGGGCTGCTCGCGCCAGGCCTGGGCCACGCGCTCCAGCACCTCGGCAAATCCGGGCAGGCCGAAGCGTGGCGACTTCGGGAAGTATGTGCCGCCGTAGAAAGGTTTCTGCTCAGGCGTCAGGAACATGGTCAACGGCCAGCCGCCGTTGCGCCGCGTGAGCAGGGCGTGGGCCGTCTGGTAGATCTGGTCGATATCCGGCCGCTCTTCGCGATCGACCTTGATGTTGATGAACAGCCGGTTCATAACCTCGGCGATTGCGGCATCTTCGAAGGATTCGTGGGCCATCACATGGCACCAGTGGCAGGCGGAGTAGCCCACCGACAGCAGCACCGGCTTGCTCTGCGTGCGGGCGGCGTGAAACGCCTCCTCGCCCCACGGATACCAGTCGACCGGATTGTGGGCGTGCTGCTGCAGGTAGGGGCTGGTTTCCGCGGCCAGTCGGTTACTCATTGGATCGGCGCCCGGAGCGTTCTCGCCGTTGGACGCGGCGACCCGGCCGGGGTTTCAGCCCTCGCTGTCGCCGGGACGCTGCAAAGTGAAAGAGCCGGCGCCGCGGCGAGCCGCATCGAGTCGCTCGCCGCGCTCGACCGCCGCGCGGATCGCGTTCTCGGCGCGCTCGATCGACTGTGCCAGGGCCAGCACGTCGGCTTCCCTGGCCTGCGGCACCACCACCACCCCGTCGGCATCGCACACCAGCAGGTCGCCTGCCTCGACCCGCACCTCGCCGAGCGAGACCGGCAGATTGAAGGCTTCCGCCTGCACCCGGTCCTTACCGGTGCGCATGTACGCGCCCCGGGTGAACAGCGGGTAGCCCAGTTCCAGGCTGCGCGCCACATCGCGGCACACTCCGTGGATCACGGTGGCGGCGATCCCGCGCCGGGATGCCATAGTGGTGAGAATATCGCCCCACACGGTCGCGTCGAGACGACCGCCGTTGTCCAGCACCACCACCGCGCCCGGCGGCACGTCGTCGATGTAATCGCCGACCGTGCCCTTTTTCGTGCTTGCCGGCGCATAGCGCACGGTAAACGCGCGCCCGACCGCGCGAAACGAGCGATCGAGCGGGGCAAGACCAAAGGCCTGGCCAGCGAGCCCGAGGCGGTCGAGCGCGTCGCTCACGGTGGCGGTGGACAGCGCCTTCCAGGGCGTCAGATCCTGCATGCCGTTCACAGACCGAGCGCCTCCCAGATTTCGTCGACGCGCGTTCTGACGGCGTCGTCCATGCCGATCGGCGTGCCCCACTGGCGCGTGGTTTCGCCCGGCCATTTGTTGGTCGCGTCGATCGCCAGCTTCGATCCCAGGCCGGACACCGGGCTGGCGAAATCAAGGTAGTCGATCGGCGTGTTCTCCACGATCAGGGTGTCGCGCGCCGGATCGACGCGGGTGGATATCGCCCAGATTACTTCCTTCCAGTCGCGCGCGTCGATGTCGTCGTCGACCACGATGATGAACTTGGTGTACATGAATTGGCGCAGGAACGACCACACGCCGAACATCACCCGCTTCGGATGCCCAGGGTACTGCTTGCGCATGCTGACCACCGCCACCCGGTAGGAGCAGCCCTCCGGCGGCAGGTAGAAATCCACGATCTCCGGGAACTGGCGCTGCAGCAACGGCACGAACACTTCGTTCAGCGCCACGCCGAGCACCGCCGGCTCGTCCGGCGGCTTGCCGGTGTAGGTGCTGTGATCGATCGGGTCGCGGCGCATGGTCATGCGCTCGACGGTGAGCACCGGAAACGATTCCTGCTCGTTGTAGTAGCCGGTGTGATCGCCGAACGGTCCCTCCGGCGCCGTCTCTCCCGGCATCAGGTGGCCTTCCAGCACGATCTCCGCCGACGCCGGCACCTGGAGGTCGCTGCCGATGCATTTCGTGAGTTCGGTGCGCGCGCCGCGCAGCAGGCCGGCGAACTGGTACTCGGACAGGTTGTCCGGCACCGGCGTCACCGCGCCGAGGATCGTGGCCGGGTCTGCGCCCAGGGCCACGGCGACCGGGAACGGCTGGCCGGGATGCTTCTGGCAGTGATCGCGAAAATCGAGCGCGCCGCCGCGGTGCGCCAGCCAGCGCATGATGACCTTGTTGGGCGCGATCACCTGCTGGCGATAGATCCCGAGGTTCTGCCTCACCTTGAGCGGGCCGCGCGTCACCGTCAGCCCCCAGGTAATCAACGGGCCGGCATCGCCCGGCCAGCAGGTCTGCACCGGAAGCCGCCCGAGGTCTACGTCCGAGCCCTCCCGCACGATCGACTGGCAGGGCGCGCCGCTTACCGTCCTGGGACGCATGTCCCACAGCGCCGACTTGAGCATCGCCACCTTGTCGAGCGCGTCGCGCATGCCCTGCGGCGGTTCGGGTTCCTTCAGCGCCGCGAGCAGGCGGCCGACATCGCGCAGTTCGCCGATCGAGTCCGCGCCCATGCCCATCGCCACCCGCTGCGGCGTGCCGAAGAGGTTGGCCAGCACTGGCACCTCGAAGCCGCTGGGTCGCTCGAACAGGATGGCCGGCCCGCCGGCGCGCAGCACGCGGTCGCAGATCTCGGTCATTTCCAGCTTCGGCGAAACCGGCACCGTCACGCGCTTTGCCAGCCCGCGCGCTTCAAGCTGCGACACAAAGTCGCGAAGGTCGCGGTACTTCATATCAGATCACCGGCGTGAGCCCGCCGTCCATCGGCACGATCACGCCGGTCAGGTATGCCGCCTTGTCGGAGGCGAGGAACGCCGCCAGCGCGGCGACGTCGTCCGGCTCGGCCAGCCGGCCCAGCGGTACGCGGGCGCGCAATTCCTCCAGTACCTGCGCTTCCGGCACGCCTCTCGACCGCGCCTCCAGCGCGAGCAGCTCCTTCACGCGGTCCGTCATCGTCTGCCCGGGGTTGATGGCGTTGATGCGCACGCCGAACCGGCCATAGACGCTCGCCAGACCGGTGCTCGCCAGCATCAGCGCGGCGTTGGCGGCGCCGCCCGGAAGATGCGTCGGCGTCGCCACCTTGCCGCCGGTGCCGATCACATTGACCACCGCGCCGTGCCGGCGCTCGCGCATGCGCGGCAGCACCGCTTCCATCGCGTGGACGTAGGTGAAGTACTTGGCATCCATGGCCGCATGCCAGGCGTCGACATCGAGCGCCTCCGGCAGGTAACGGCGGGCGGCGCCGGCGCAGTTCACCAGCACATCGATCGGGGCGAGTTGCTTTTCCACCCGGTTGGCGAGCGAGGCCGCGTCCTCCGGGCGCGAGAGGTCGGCGACGAAGCTCACCGCGCGACCGTTCGACGCGAGCTCTGCCGCCGCCCGGTCGAGATGGCCGCGATTGCGCGAGGCGATGGCGACGCGCGCCCCTTCCTCAAGAAATGCGCGCGCGCAGGCGAGACCGATGCCGCGGCTGCCGCCGGTCACCAGCACGACGCGGTCCCGGAGTCCAAGTTCCATTGTTGTTGTCGATCGTTCCGGACGGGGCGCTCACTATAGGAGCGGGTCATCCCGCTTACAACCCCGCCGCGGAGAAGCGCCCGAACAGGGACTCGGCCAGCACGCCCGCGAACACCACGCCGCCCACCAGATTGTTGTGACGAAACGCCCGGAAGCAGCCGTCGCGGCTGCGATCACGGATCATGAAGTACTGCGAGGCCGCGAGGACAGCGGCCAGGCCGAGCGCGCCGAAATAGGGTAGCCCCAACTGATACATGCGGCCCACGACCGCGAGCACCGCGAAGAAAAGCAGGTGAAAAAGCATCACCAGTGCAACGTCCCAGCGACCGAACAGCAGCGCGGAGGTCTTGATGCCGATCTTGCGGTCGTCGTCGCGGTCGACCATCGCATACTCGGTATCGTAGGCCATCGCCCAGAACACGTTGCCGAGCAGCAGCAGCCAGGCCACCGGCGGCAGGTTCCCGGTGTGCGCCGCGTACGCCATCGGAATGCCGAAACCGAAAGCAATGCCCAGGTAGGCCTGGGGCAGCGCCAGAAAACGCTTGGTGAACGGATAGGTCGCGGCCAGAAATGCAGCCACCATCGACAACAGGATGGTAAGCCGGTTCAACTGCAGCACCAGCACGAATGCCACCCCCGCCAGCACCGCCGCCACCCAGAGCGCCTCCTTCGGGCTGATGACGCCAGTCGCCAGCGGCCGCTCGCGGGTGCGCGCTACATGGGGGTCGAAGCCGCGGTCGGCGTAATCGTTGATCGCGCAGCCGGCCGAACGCATGAGAAAGGTGCCGAGCACAAAGATCCACACCACGCGCGGGTCCGGGTGCCCGAACGACGACAGCCACAGTCCCCACAGGGTCGGCCAGAGCAGCAGCAGCGCACCGATCGGCTTGTCCAGCCGGATCAGCTTTTCATAGGCATCGAGCCGTGCCATCAGCGCGCGCGTATTCATGAGCGAAGGTATTTCTGGCGGCCGCCCAGCCAGCGATCGAGATGGCGCTCGACCAGCGCCGGGTGATCGCTGATCAGCTGCGGCGCGATCCGGCGCGCCGCCTCAAGTAGGTCCATGTCGCGCTCCAGGTCGGCAAAACGCAGCATCGGCACCCCCGACTGACGCACCCCGAGAAACTCTCCCGGCCCGCGCAGCCGCAGATCATGGCGTGCCACCTCGAAGCCGTCGCTGTTCTCGTAGATGATCTTCAGGCGCTCGCGCGCGGCTTCGGTGAGGGGCCCCTGGTAGAGCAGGATGCAGGCGCTGGCTTCGGCGCCGCGTCCCACGCGCCCGCGCAGCTGGTGCAGTTGCGACAGGCCCATGCGCTCGGCGTGCTCGATCACCATCAGCGAGGCGTTCGGCACGTCCACGCCGACCTCGATCACCGTGGTGGCGACGAGCAGCTGGATTTCGTTGGCCTGAAACGCCGCCATCGTCGCCGCTTTCTCCGCGTTCGACAGGCGTCCGTGCACCAGGCCCACCCGCAGTTCGGGGAATTCGTGCTTCAATCGCTCAAAGGTATCGAGCGCGGTCTGCAGCTGCAGCGATTCCGACTCTTCGATGAGCGGGCACACCCAGTAGGCCTGGCGTCCCTCCACGCAGGCATCACGCACCCGCGCCAGCACCTCGTCGCGGCGCGATTCTGACACCAGCTTGGTGAGCACCGGCGTGCGCCCCGGCGGCAGTTCGTCGATCACCGACACGTCGAGGTCGGCGTAGTAACTCATCGCCAGCGTACGCGGAATCGGCGTGGCGCTCATCATCAGCTGATGCGGCTGCAGCGACGAATCGCCGCGGCTGCCCTTCAGCCGCAATGCCAGCCGTTGATGAACGCCGAAGCGATGCTGCTCGTCGACGATGGCAAGCCCAAGTTTGCGAAACTCGATCTGTTCCTGGAACAGCGCGTGGGTGCCGACGGCCAGCATGGGGGCGTCGGATTCCAGGACGTTTGCGGCGGCCTCGCGCTGTCGTTTGTTCAGGCTGCCCGCCAGCCACACCACCGGGATGTCGAGCGGCTCGAGCCAGTGCGCAAACTTGCGGTAATGCTGCTCGGCGAGAATTTCGGTCGGCGCCATCACCGCCGCCTGATAGCCGGACTCGATTGCCTGCAGCACCGCCAGCGCGGCAACGATGGTCTTGCCGCTGCCCACATCGCCCTGCAGCAGGCGCTGCATCGGATGCGGCCTGGCAAGATCGGCCCGAATGTCGTCGAGCGCCCGGGACTGCGCCCGGGTCAGCCGGAACGGCAACCCCTCGAGCAACCGTTTCGACAGATGCGAATGCTGCAGCAGCGGATGGGCGCGAATGCGGCGGCGGCGTTCATGATGCAGCCGCATCGACAGCTGCTGCGCCAGCAACTCGTCGAACTTCACCCGCCGCCAGGCCGGATGTGCGTGCGAGGCCAGCGCCACCGCATCGGCGTCGGGCGGCGGATTGTGCAGATAGCGCACAGCATCCATGAACGGCTCCAGACGCAGTTTGCGGCGCACCGGATCCGGCAGCGTATCCGACAGGTCCGCGGCGAGCAGCGCCCGGCCGGCCAGCTTGCGCAGCGTGTCCTGCGACAGGCCCGCGGTGGTCGGATAAATGGGCGTGAGCGCGGTGGGCAGCGGCGTCTCGCCGCGCACCACGCGGACCCGCGGGTGCACCATCTCCGCGCCGAAGAAGCCCTGGCGAATTTCGCCGATCACCCGCACGCGCACCCCTTCGGCCAGCATCTTCTGCTGGCTGGGATAGAAGTTGAAGAAGCGCATGTACAGGCTGCCGCTCGCATCGTCGATTCGCGACACCAGCTGGCGCCGCGGCCGGTAGTGAACTTCGGTTTCCGCAACCACGCCTTCGACCTGTACCGTCTGTCCGGAGGGCGCTTCCATGATGGCCACCAGTTGGGTCTCGTCCTCGTAGCGCAGCGGCAGGTGCATCACCATGT
>ERZ869936.1423-NODE-1423-length-17199-cov-17.536456_pt1 | contig 17199 bp, 15 predicted proteins | sample MGYA00520876_ERZ869936 | MGnify/ENA primary metagenome ERZ869936 (study PRJEB32218, sample SAMN09650985) | biofilter metagenome | isolation source: enrty point of leading RO module | place: Saudi Arabia: Thuwal, RO plant located on Red Sea | collected 2016-02-17...
TTCGGGTGGACGCGGTGGATGAGAGCCGTCAAAATGCCGCATTCGAGGCTCCGGCGCCTGATCGGGCCTGAAGTTGGACGTTCCATTGAGGGGACGTCGCCCGCTTGAGGGCGCTCCCGTTCTCTGAATCAGCGACTCTGCATCCCGCCGGAAACGAGACAGTGCGAGTTCTCGCGTTGGTGTTCGCAGCACTCATACGATCTGACCCAACCTCTCCATGAGCCGGCAGGCCCTTCTTCAGCGCTGGCGGTGCGAAACGCCGCTGATTGCGCCTTCGATGCTGAAATGCGACTTCGGCAACATGCACCGCGAGGTGGAGTTGCTGGAGCGGGCGGGGAGCCGTCTGCTGCATCTGGACGTGATGGACGGCCATTTCGTCCCGAACTTCACTTACGGGCCGCCGGTGATCGCGAGTTGGCGGGGTCTGACTGATGTGCCGTTCGATGCGCACCTGATGGTGTTGCATCCTGGTGAGCTGCTGGACGAGTTTGTCGAGGCGGGATGCCAGGCGATCACGTTTCACATCGAGGCGGAGCCTGATGCGGGGCCCTTGCTGGAGCGGATTCGGGCGGCCGGCTGCTCGGCGGGACTGGCCGTCAATCCGGACACGCCGCTGTCTGCGGTGGAAGAGGCGCTGCCGGCCTGCGACCAGCTTCTGGTGATGAGCGTCGAGCCCGGGTTCGGCGGGCAGTCGTTCCGGCGCGAGTCGCTGGAGAAGGTGGTCCGCGCCAGGGAACTGGGGGGGCCTGACCTGTTGATCGGTATCGACGGAGGGATCAGTCGTGAAACGATTGCGGACGCGTCGTCCGCCGGCGCGGACCTGTTCGTGGTGGGGAGTGCGATCTTCGAGACGGGTGATTACGGGCGGGCGATGGACGAGCTGCGCGGACTCGCGGCCGATGCCCGCTGATTCAGCGAGACTTGTGCCCTGACAGGGGTGTTTGGGGGTTGGCTGGACTGCGAATCCGCACACAACCCTGCGAAATTCGTGCTCCCGTGAGAACACCTCAACCCCTAAAATCTGAATTGACGGACCAATCGTCAGAGAATTTCGAGAGCAGCAGAGCTATGGCGACAGCCGCCGTGATCCGGCCGGGCGAAACAGACTTCGACACGCAGTCCCGCATTCAGGGGTCGCTCGATCTTCCCCTGAACGAGGCGGGTTCGCGGCAGGTTCAGGAAATCATCGAGCAGTTGGGGAACACGCCTCTGGAGGTGATCTACACGTCTGCCACGGAACCGGCGCGCAGCACGGCCAAGCAGATTGCAGACCACTTCGGTTTGCCGCTGCGGACGCTGGACGACCTGGAAAACCTGGATCACGGGTTGTGGCAGGGGATGCTCGTGAAGGATATTCGGCGCAAGCATCCGCGGGTGTTCAAGCAGTGGCGGGAGTCGCCGGAAGCGGTCTGCCCACCGAAAGGCGAGACATGCCCGGAAGCACACGCCCGCGTGCAACGCGCGTTGCGAAAGCCGCTGCGAAAGCAGAAACCGTTTGCGGTGGTTGCTCCCGAACCGCTGGCGACGCTGGTTGCGTCGGTGTTGCGCGGCGAAGCGCCGCGTCTTCCGGGTCCGATCTGCGGCTGCCGCGGTGATCTTCGGATCGAAGTGATTTCCCAGTTTGATTCGAAGCAGGCGGGCGCGGGGAGGTCGTCGGGGGACGACCGCATACCGGTTGATGCCGCCGAACATTAGAATACGAAACCATATCGCGGTGAGTGATTCCTCCCGACGACGTGTCTTGTGGTTCGTTGGCAGGCGGGGTCTGGCCGTGTTGTGAGCGCCCGACACCGGGAAGGAAGTTTCTGTGAGCACGAGTCCCGCGACGGAATCTGACACCAACATAAAGGCCGCTGGTGGCATGCGGAAGAAGCGCGGCGTCCCGGAAGGACTCTGGTTGCGATGCGACGCGTGCGGCGCAACGCTGTTTCGCAAAAAGCTGGAGGAGGCGGAGCGGGTCTGCCCGGAGTGCGACCATCACTTTTACGTTCCGGCCCGGACGCGGATCGCGCAGATCCTCGACGCGGACAGTTTCGAGGAATGGTTCACCGACCTGTCGTCGAAAGATCCGCTGGGATTCGTGGACAAGAAACCTTATCCGCAGCGTCTGGAGGCGGAACGCAAGAAGACCGGGCTGGATGAAGCGTGCCTTGTCGGGCGGGGCTACATGCGAGGGCGGCCGCTGGTGTTCGGCCTGACGGATTCGGCGTTCATCATGGGCAGCATGGGATCGGTCGTGGGAGAGAAACTGACGCGCGCCGTCGAGGCGGCGACGGAGCGGCGTCTGCCGCTGGTGGTCGTCAGCGGCAGCGGCGGGGGCGCGCGGATGCACGAGGGGATTTACTCGCTGATGCAGATGGGGAAAGTGTCTGCCGCGCTGGGCCGCTTCCACGAGGCGGGCGGTTTGTTCATTTCGATTCTGACGAATCCGACGATGGGCGGCGTGGCGGCGAGTTTCGCTTCACTGGGCGACGTGGTGATCGCCGAACCGCGGGCGCTGGTCGGCTTCGCGGGACCGCGCGTGGTGCAGGCGACGGTGAAGAAACCGCTGCCGGAGGGCTTCCAGACCAGCGAGTTCCTGCTGGAGCACGGCTTCATCGATCTCATCCTGCACCGCCATGCATTGCGGACGGAGATCGCCCGGATCATCGACTACTGCGGCGGATGAATGAAATTCCTCGACAAGCTGCTCAAGCGCGATGAGAAGGTGGAGAAGGTCGACATCCGTCGACGGTTCGAGTTGTTGGCGCGGGTCGGTCAGGGAAGCATGTCGCGGGTGTGGCGGGCGCGGGACACGATGTCCGGCCAGATTGTGGCGCTGAAGGTGCTGGACAAGGCGAAGACGGCGCGGCTGGAACGGCGGTTCGTCGGCTTGGACAAGCCGACCGAAGGCGAGATCGCCGTTGCGCTGAAGCACCCCAACGTGGTGAGGACGATCGAGCACGGAATCACCACGGACGACGAACAGTACCTGGTGATGGAATTCATCGAAGGGGTGGGGTTGAGTTTTCTGATCGATGCGCAGAACGAGCGGATGGCGGAAAACCGCATCTTCTACATGGTTCAGCTCGCGGACGCGATCGACTATCTGCACCGCCGCAAATGGATTCATCGCGACATTTGTCCGCGGAACGTGATGGTGACCGAGGAGGAACACATCAAGCTGATCGACTTCGGCCTGGTCGTTCCCAACTCGGAGCCGTTTCGCGCTCCGGGCAACCGGACGGGCACTCCAATTTACATGGCGCCGGAACTCATCAAGCGGCAAAGGACCGACGAGAGGATCGACATTTTCTCGTTCGCGGTCTCGTGTTACGAGATGTACACGCAGAAGATGCCCTGGCCGGCGGGCGACACGCTGGAGAGCGTGATGCAGCACATCAACCAGCCGCCGCGCGACATCCGGAAGCTCGTCCCCGGCATCGACGACTCGATTGCAGACGTCATCATGCGCGGGCTCGCCCCGAACCCCGACGACCGTTGGCGGACCGCACGGGAAATGGGCGAGGCGCTGTGGACCGCCGGGGAGCAGTTGGGAATGATCCCGGCCGAGGAAGAGTGAAACCGACCTCGGCCGCGGCACTGCCGCGCTGTGCTCCGGTGATTTTCGTCGCCGGCTGCGGAAGCCCGATCAGGTCACGTCGGAGATCCCATTGATGAAGCGAAGATTGGGTCCGCTCTGCGGACCTACGAGCCGCATTCGAACGGTGGTCCGCCCGGCGGACCCTCCTGCCTTTGATTGAACGAAATTCGCTCCAGGTTGATGAAACACCTCAATGATCTGAATCCGGCGCAGCGCGAGGCGGTGCTCACGCTGTCCGGTCCTCTGCTGGTGCTGGCCGGGGCGGGCACGGGAAAGACGCGGGTGATCACGCAGCGGATGGCGGAACTGATCCGTCGCGGGACGCCGCCGGAGAGGATTCTGTCGGTGACGTTCACGAACAAGGCGTCCAGGGAGATGCTGGAGCGGACGCGTGAGCTGCTGGGGGGCCGGCTGCGGAGCCGTCCGTGGATCTCGACGTTCCACGCGCTGTGCGTGAACATCCTGCGGAGCGATATCGAGCGGTTGGGGTATCCATCGCGGTTCACGATTCTTGACCGGGGGGACCAGGAGTCGATCGCGCGGACGGTGTTGCGTGACATTCGGGTGACCGAAAAGTCGTTGCGGCCGGGAGATCTGCTGTCGATGATCAGCCGCTGGAAGTCTGCGGGAGCGGCCGCGTCGGCGGCCGCCGACGCGGCGGTGGATGACGCCGAGTTTCTGGGTGCGATGGGGTATCGCCGCTACCAGGAGAAGATTCGCGCTGCGGGGATGGTCGACTTCGACGATCTGCTGGGACTGACGGAGCGGCTCTTTAACGAACATCCGGCCGCGCTGGCGAAACACCAGCAACGATTCGATCAGGTGCAGATCGACGAGTACCAGGACACAAACGGCGTGCAGTTCCGGCTGGTGAGCGCACTGGTCGCGGAGCACCGAAACCTGTGCGTTGTGGGCGACGACGACCAGGCGATCTACGGCTGGCGGGGAGCCGAAGTCTCGCATATTCTGCGATTCGCCGAGCACTTCCCGGACGCCAAGGTTGTGCGACTGGAGGAGAACTACCGTTGCACGGACCGCATTCTGGAGGTGGCGAACCGGCTCGTCCGCCACAATCGATCGCGGCACGTCAAGGAGTTGCGAACCAGCCGGCGGTCCGCGGCCGGAGTCCGGTTTCTGGAGTATCCGGATGAGCAGGCTGAGGCGGAAAGTGTTGTGCGGGAGATCCGTTTTCTGAATAAGCAGAAGCAGGTGCCGCTGCGCGATCTGGCGGTGCTGTTCCGGACGAATGAGCAGCCGCGGTTGTTCGAGGCGGAACTGCGACGGGCCGGGTTGCCGTACGTGCTGATGGGGAGCCAGTCGTTTTTCGACCGGCGGGAGATTCGGGATCTGCTGGCGTATCTGAAGGTGCTGGCGCGGCCAGAGGACGAGGCGTCGCTGCTGCGGATCATCAACACCCCGGCGCGAGGCATCAGCAATGCAACGGTGGAAAAGGTTCTGACGCGCGCGGTCGGTCAGGGGGCGAGCTTCTGGCAGACGGCGATCGAGGCGGTCGACGGCGGACTGATCCCGGTGAAGGCGGGTGAGGCGATCGAGCGGTTCCGGACGCTGCTCGACGGATTTCGCGCGCGGTTCTCATCCGAACCGGCGCGGATGGACGTTCACCTGCAGTCACTGATCGAGACGATCGGTTATGAAGCCGAGATCGAACGGCAGTACAAGGATCCCCAACAGCAGATGGTCCGTGCGGCGACGATCGACGAACTGGTGCAGGCGGTGGGGGATTACGTCCAGCGAGCGGCGCAACCGACGCTGGAGGATTTTCTGGCGGACGTGGCCCTCGACGGCCGCGACGATGAGCCGGACAAGGACAAACAGGCGGCTGAGGACGCGGTGAAGCTGATGACGGTCCACAGTGCCAAGGGGCTCGAATTCCCGAGAGTCTACATGGTCGGGATGGAGGAAGGACTGCTGCCGCACAAACGGAGCGTGGACGCGACGGACGCGGAAATCGAAGAAGAGCGAAGACTGGCGTATGTGGGTGTGACGCGGGCGCGAGACCATCTGACGCTCACCCGGGCGGCGGCGCGCCGGAAATGGGGAAAGCGGCGGGTGTCGCAGCCTTCGCGGTTCTTGTTTGAGATGCAAGACGAGGAAGAGCATGCACTCGCGGAGACGGCGTCCGCCACGTGACAGGAACGGCACTGTGCGCCGGGGGGCGTCGTTGTGGTGGATCAGTCGGCGGCGGGGCGAGACGGCTCCGGGACGTTGGCGAACTCGTCGAGGAGCGTTCGCAATTCCGAATGTTGACGGATGCCTGCGATCAGCGGATGCAGGCCGATTCCGCGGCGGCGAATCGCGGCAAGGATGCGGGGGCGGAGTTCCCGGAGGAAGACGCGACGCTGGCGGCGGCGAATCCAGAGGAAACAGGCCCAGAGAGCGACGAGCCCGACGCCGGGAACGAGAAACCAACTCGTCCAACTGAGTTTGCCGAGCGTGTAGATTGCGGTGAGAATCCAGAACGCCGCGACGCCGGTCCCCCAGAGCGGCAGGGCGGCGAGGGAATTCAACCGTTCGTTGGCTTGCACGAGGAGACCGTAGAGTTCGTCGTCTTCGATTCCGTCGCGGAGGCTGTCGCCGCGCCAGGGGTGACAGACCAGTTCGCCGTCGCGGCGGGCGACAAGAATTGATTCCCCCTCCTCCGGGAGATAGTCAGCGAGGTATTCAAGTTCTTCGAATGGAGTGAACATTCCGCCGCCTCTCCGCAATCATCCCGTGCTGCGTCCGCGACCGGCCTGCCTGCGTGCCCTGTCAGGGCAGTTTCCTGGGGATTGGCTGGACTACAGATTCGCACGAAACCCTGCGGGATTCGTGCTCCCGTGAGAACCCCTCAACCCCAAGACTCTGAATGACGGACCACTGAGGAACCCGGCACCGTCTCAACTCTACTCAAAGCGCCGGATGACTTCCATAATCTTTTCGAAATCGTTGGCGACGACGAGCGGCGGGTTCGCAAACGCGGGTTTTTCCGGGTTTTTCGAGGCTTCCGCCTGCGGTGCATGGTAGCCGACGGTGGCGTTGGGATCCTTCAGTTGATGCCCGGTGAGAATACAGACGACGCGGTCGCCGGGGGCAATGACGCCTTGTGCACGCAGCAGTTTCGCGCCGGCGACGCTGGCGCCGCTGGCAGGTTCGCAGCCGAACCCTCCTGCACCGATTTGCGCCTTGGCGTCGAGGATCTCCGCATCGGTCACTTCACGGACGAGGCCGTCGCAGACTTCGAGCGCACGGAGGCACTTTTTGAGATTGACCGGGCGGTTGATCTCGATGGCGCTCGCGAGTGTTTGTGCGCGCCGCTCGTCTGCGGTCATTTTCTCGTAGAAGCGATCGATGAGGGACTGGTCGGGCCGGCCGGCGTTCCAACGGAGTCCGTGTTCTTCATAGAGTTCGTAGAGCGTGTTGGCGCCGTGAGCGTTGATCACCGCGAGTCGCGGAATGCGGTCGATCAGTCCGAGTTGCCGGAGTTCCAGAAAGGCTTTGCCGAAGGCGCTGGAGTTTCCGAGGTTTCCCCCGGGGACGACGATCCAGTCGGGAACGTCCCAGTGGAGTCCCTCCAGGACGCGATACATGATCGCCTTCTGGCCTTCGAGACGGAACGGGTTGACGCTGTTGCAGAGGTAGATGCCGGCTTCTGCGCAGACGCGGCGGACCTGGGCCAGCGCGTCGTCGAAGTCGCCTTCGATCTGAATCGTGCGGGCGCCGTAGTCGAGCGACTGCGAGAGTTTTCCGTAGGCGATTTTGCCGCTGCCGATGAAGACGAGCACTCGAAAGAGCCGGGTGGCGCCTGCGTAGATCGCGAGTGACGCGCTGGTGTTTCCGGTCGAGGCGCAGGCGGCGATTTTCGCTCCGGTCATGCGGGCGTGGGTCGACGCTGCGGTCATCCCGTTGTCTTTGAAGCTGCCGGACGGATTGAGGCCTTCGTACTGCAGAAACAGGTTGCCGGGGTTCATACCGACATACCGCCCGACCGGGTCGGAGGTCTGAAGAATGGTCTGGCCTTCCCCGATGGTGACGATCTGCTCGGGCGGTGCGAAGGGGAGCAGTTCGCGAAACCGCCAGACGCCGCTGAAGTCGAGCGGGTTGGATCGGTTTCCCCACCGCCTCTCGAACTCTTTCAGCGAGGCGGGAACCTCAACGCGATCCCAGTCGTAGCAGACGTCGAGGAGATCGTTGGTCTGCGGGCAGACCGTGAGCACCTCACCGACGCCGAACGTTTCGGATGCGTCGGGTGAGATACCGGCCTGGTAGGCGAGATCTGCGGATGCGGCAGCGATGGAAAAGCCTCCCGTGGGCAACGTCTTCGAGAGGCATTTTCGCGAAGCCGCGAAGCGGCCGCAATAACAGAGTCGGACGGGCGTCAGGGAGTCCGTCAGGCGAACCGCCGGGCGGTGGGATCAGCCGTTGCTCTCTCGGCGGATTTGCTCCACCTGGCGTTGATACCTTGTCGCGCGGCGGTTGTAGGCGCGCTGCTTGGCGTCGCTGTTCGCGATCCGCGCGAGGTGGGCGTACTTGTCGGCCAAAGCCTGCTTCACCTGGATCAGATTCTCTGCGCCGCTCATCCCGTTGGTCCCGTCGTGATTCTATAAGGATTCCGGTCCGCGGCCGGCGTGATGCACGGAGCCGCTGATTGTTTTCGAGCCCTGCATGTTAGCGAGAGACGAGCGGGATTGCACGCTCTGTCCGCCGGTTTTAGAATGGCAAAAATCAGTTTTTTGCGAATCAAAAACCGGTCGGCGCCGACGCTGCAGCGGCCGGCTCGCTGACCCAAACTCCGAGCCGTGCCAATTTGAACCTTTCGACACTGCATCGATTCACCGTCTGCCAACTCAGACCCTGGCGCATTGCGAAGCCGCGATTGATGAACTCTGCAACCTGCCGCTTATTGCTGTTGCTGCAGATTGCAGCCTGTTGCGGCGGCTGCAGTGGCGGCAAGACGTCGCAGAATGCATCGCCGGATGGGAGCGGGGAAGAGCGTTACACGATCGTGACGACGACGGCGATGATCGCCGACATTGCTGCGGAGGTGGCGGGCGATCACGCCGACGTTGTGAGCCTGATGGGGACGGGGGTTGATCCACACCTGTACCGGCCGACGACATCCGATACGACGAAGCTGATCGGGGCCGACGTCATCTTTTATACGGGCCTGCTGCTGGAGGGGGGAATGGAGGAGGCGCTGGAGCGGGCCGGCGAGAACGGCAAGCCGGTCTACGCGGTGTCGGACGGGATCGAGGAAACCGATCTGATTGTCTCTGAGGCATTCGACGGCCACCCCGATCCGCATGTCTGGGGCGACGTGAGTTTGTGGAGCGATTGTGTGGAGTTCATCGCCGAGAAGCTGAGCGAGTACGATCCCGCGCATGCCGAGGAGTATCGAGCGAACGCCGAACGATACCGCGGCGAGTTGGCGGAACTGGACGCATACGTGCGTGAGGTCATCGGCGGAATTCCCGAGCAGAAGCGTTACCTCGTCACGGCGCATGATGCATTCAGCTACTTTTCCCGCGCGTACGGGATCCCCGTGCGCTCGGTGCTGGGAATCACGACGGAATCGGAAGCGGGCGTGGACGACGTCAATCGCCTGGTCGACTTCCTGGTCGAGAATCAAGTTCCCGCCGTGTTTGTCGAATCGAGCGTGAACAAGCGGAACCTGGAGGCGGTGATCGCCGGTGCGGAAGATCGCGAATGGACGGTGAAGCGGGGCGGCACATTGTACTCCGATGCGATGGGCGCGCCGGGAACCTACGAGGGAACGTACATCGGGATGATCGACCACAACGCCACGATGATCGCCCGGGCGCTGGGGGGCGATGTTCCGGAAACAGGCTTCCGCGGCAAACTGCGTCTTGCGTCCGGGAAGGTGGAGTGATGGCGCGGCCGGCGCGTCCTGAAGCCGATTGGCTGCCCAGTCATGAGTTCACTGCAAACAGGTCATCCGGCTGAAGCGGTCGCGGTTCCCGCGACGCGGGTGGGCGATCATCCTCCGGCCTCTCCCCTGTCGATTCACGACGTCACAGTGGCGTATCACCGGCGCCCGGTGATCTGGGACATCGACTACGTGGCGCCGGCCGGCCGGCTGATTGCGGTGGTGGGCCCCAACGGCGCCGGGAAGAGCACGTTGATCAAGGCGGCGCTCGACCTCGTGCCGAAGGTTTCGGGAGACGTCCGTGTCTTCGGGGAACCTTACCGCCGGCAGAGAAACCGGGTGGCCTACGTGCCGCAGCGGACGAGCGTCGACTGGGATTTCCCGGTCAGCGCGCTCGACGTGGTTGCGATGGGGCTGTATCGCAAGATCGGCTGGTGCCGGCCGGTGACGCGCAAATGGCGGGATCGGGCGCGGTCGGCGCTCGATCGCGTCGGGATGGCGGACTATGCGTCGCGGCAGATCAGCGAGCTTTCGGGGGGGCAACAGCAGCGGGTGTTTCTGGCCCGGGCGCTGGCTCAGGAGGCCGATCTGTACCTGATGGACGAACCGCTGGCGGGTGTGGATGCGGCGACCGAGCAGGCGATTATCAAGCTGTTGAAGGAACTTCGCTCGACGGGCCGGACGGCGCTGGTGGTCCATCACGACCTGCAGACGGTGACCGAGTACTTTGACGAAGTTCTGCTGCTCAACATGCGGCTGGTGGCGGCGGGGCCCGTCGACGAGGTGTTTGTTCCGGAGAATCTGCGGGCGACCTACGGAGGCAAACTGTCGCTGCTCGACCAGGTCGGACGCCGGATGGGGCAGTAACGTCTTCGCGGCGATCCGGGGTCGCCGGTCGATTCATTCAATCAGATGTGAACCGTACGACGTGTCAGGCCGAACCGATCGACCGAACCCGAACGGCCCCCTGCACCGCCCGTCGCACTTCACGCGGGCGATCGGACTGCTCTTCGCGCTGGGCAGCCTGGTGGATGCGAACTCCGTACACGCGGGAGCAGCACCGTTGCCCGGTTCCGGTGCACACGGCGGAGTTGCTGCGGCTGTGGTGACGGTCGCAAACGGAGTGGGTGAACGGCTCGTGAGGATCGTGACTCTGCAGGACTACAATACGCGGGTTGTTCTGCTGGGGACTGTGCTGCTCGGAGTGACGGCGGCGATTGTGGGCGTCTTCATGCTGCTGAGGCGGCGGGCGCTGGTGGGGGACGTCATCGGCCACTCCGCGTTGCCGGGCATCGCGGGCGCGTTTCTCGTGATGGAAATCGCGGCTCCGGGGGGAGGCCGGTCTCTCCCGGCGCTGCTGGCCGGCGCATTCCTTGCGGGGTTGTCCGGAGCGGTCTGTGTGACGCTGATCGACCGATATTCCCGCATCAAATCGGATGCCGCGCTGGCGATCGTGTTGAGCGGGTTTTTCGGGGCGGGGGCCGTGCTGCTCAGCGCCGTCCAGAAGGTTCCCACGGGCGCTGCGGCCGGTCTAAGCACGTTCTTGAATGGGAAGACGGCGTCGCTGACGGGGTCGGACGTCGCGATCTTCGCCGGGGCGGGCGTGATCGTGCTGGCGCTGACCGTTCTGCTGTTCAAGGAACTGACGCTGCTCTGTTTTGACGAGGCTTTCGCCGCCGCCGAGGGGTGGCCTGTGGTGCTGATCGACGCAGTGCTGATCGCGTTGGTTGTCGCGGTGACGATCATCGGCATGCAGAGCGTCGGGTTGATTCTGGTGGTGGCGACGCTGATTACGCCTGCGGCCGCGGCGCGGTTCTGGACTGACGACATCCGCAAGCTCACGCTGATCGCCGCGGTGATCGGCGGCTTGTCCGCAGTCATCGGCGTCACGGTGAGCGCGGTGACGCCGCGCGTGGCGGCGGGCGCGGTGATTGTGCTGTCGGCCGGTCTGATTTTCGCCGTGAGTCTGATCTTCGGCCGACAGCGAGGCGTTGTGTGGCGCTGGCTCAAGCAACTCAAGCTGGAGCGGAGTATTCCGCGGCTGGACCTGCTGCGGGGAATCTATGAGCAACTGGAGGTGCAGCGCGACTCCGGCAGCACGGGTGACGCATCGTTCGCGTCGACGGGGATCGACCCGACGGCGTTGGCCGCACGGCTGGGTTGGACGAGTCAGCGTCTTGACGGGCTGCTGAAGTGGGCCGCAGGCGACGGACTACTGTCTCGCGACGACGACGGCAACGTTCGATTGACAGAGCGCGGGCTCAACAAAGCGCGGCAGATCGTGCGGAACCATCGCCTGTGGGAAATGTACCTTATTCAGCATGCGGACATTGCAGCGAGTCACGTCGACCATACGGCCGATCTGATCGAGCATGTCCTTGACGAAAAGATTATCCGGGAGTTGGAGCGGCAGATGCGCGATCGGGCGGACCCCTTATCGGTCCCGGACAGCCCGCACCGTATTCCGGCGGAGTTGTTGTGAGCCGCTCCCGGTCAGAGCGAAACGATGTTTGATGCAGTGACATCGCTGATCAATCAGAATCCGGCCGACGTGAGAATCGCGGGGACGGCGGCGGTCGCTGCGATGTCGTGCGCGCTGCCCGGCGTGTGGCTGGTGCTCCGGCGGCACAGCATGATGGGCGATGCACTGAGTCATACCGCGTTGCCGGGCGTCGTGCTGGCGTTTCTGGCTGTGCATGGGATGGAGTCCGCCGGCTGGGTCGATCCGGTGTCCGGATCGGCGGCGCTGCACCTGGTGCTGTTTCTCGGGGCGGTTCTGCTCGGTGTTTTGACTTCGCTGATCACCGAATGGGTCCAGAAGCTGGGGCGGGTCGAAAGTGGTGCGGCGCTGGGGGTCGTGTTCACGTGGTTTTTCGCGCTCGGCCTGTTGCTGCTGGTGCTGTTTGCCGACGACGTGCATATCGATCCGGATTGCGTCCTGTTCGGACTGCTCGAGAACGTCGCGTGGGAATCAGGGATTCCGGGCGCGGCTCGGGTCAACGGAGCGGCCCTCCTGATCAATCTTGTGCTGATGCTGTTGTTCTACAAGGAACTGAAGGTCGCGGCGTTCGACCCGTCTCTCGCCACTTCGCTCGGAATCAACGCGCGGGTGATGCACTACGCCTTGATGGCGGCGACCGCCGTGACTGTGGTGGCCGCGTTTGAAACGGTGGGAGTGATTCTGGTCATCGGTCTGCTGATTGCGCCGGCTGCGGCGGCATCGCTGCTCACGCGCCGGCTGGCGCCGATGATCGCCCTCAGTCTTGTGATCGCTGCCGCGGCGGGAATCCTGGGACATCTCGCAGCCCGCACGCTTCCGGCGTTGATCTTTCCACGCATCGGGTTTCCCGAGGTCGAGGACGTCCAGACGTCGGGGATGGTGGCTGTGGTGGCGGCGTTGTTGTTCGTGGCGGCCTGGATTTTCGCGCCGCGTCATGGTCTGCTCGGGACGGCGGTCGCCCAGGTGCGGATCAATCTGGAGATCGCGGCCGACGACCTGCTGGGACTGTTGTACCGGCTGGAAGAACGGCATCAGACGGAAACGACCGCGCTTGCGCCGGCGCTCGTGGGGCAGAAGCGCGGACTCGGGAAATGGCTCACCTACATGGTGGTGGGCCATCTGCGCAGGAAGCAGTTCGTCGCCGCCAACGGCGACGGCCTGCGGCTGACGAGCAAGGGACAACGCCGGGCGCGGAAGCTCGTACGATTTCACCGGCTGTGGGAGAGCTATCTGGAAAAGCACTTTGCTCTCCCTGCCGACCATCTCCACGCGCCGGCGCATCGCGTCGAGCATTACATCGATGAGGAACTGGGTGAGGAACTCGCGAGCGAACTGGAGTCGCCTGCGGAAGACCCGCACGGGCGCGCGATTCCGCCCTCGCCGCAGGAGGGGGAGTCAGAATAGCTCTGATTGTGTCATTTTTTCCGGGATGTTGCCCAAAGCGCCGCGCTCCTGGAACGGATTGCACGCCGACGCCAAGTCGACGGTGACGCACGCTGGCAGCATGCGCTACGAATATCCGATTTAGAGCGGACAATCATCCAGTTCCGCGTTGTGCGACGCGACGTCGGGCTGGAGCGTGCATGTTCCTCCGAGCAGGGCCGGCGTGCCGGTGAAGATCGTGTGGATGTCGCGGGTTTGGACGACGGCGAGCGACAGCAGTTTTCCGGGCGAACTCCGGACGTCTGGCGACGCGGCGATTTTTCCTGCCAGCCCGCAGGAAAGGGGCCCTGGACCGGATTCCCGGCGGGACGCAGAGGCGGCGCGTCTCGGCTCCGCAGCACGGGCGAGTGCAGGTTCGATCCGGTCGCGATCGTCGCTGCTCCAGGCGGCGGCGAAGATCACCGTGGCGAGGATCAAGACTGCGATTCTGCCGATGCCGTGAGTCTGCTCGGCCGTCACAAGCTGTTTGCCGATCACCGGTTTCATTCCCTGAGTAAGTCGCCAGTTTCGGAATTGACGCACGGGCTGTGAGTAACTTCTGGTTTCAACTCGAAGTGGAGCGCTCCCCTGCGGGTCGCGGCTAAACGGGATGCTTGAAACGATGTGACGTTTCCGAAACGAACGAGTAAAGTACGTCCCGTTGTCTCGTGGTGCAGAAGCCGCGGCACAGCGGCCCGGTGTACCTCTATCGGCGCTCGGCGCAGGTGAGAGACCTGGAATGTGGGGCGATCGGCCGGCTCTGGAGAATTGCCGGCAACTTTGCGGGTCGAATCAATGATGGCGCGCGAGACGGAATCGACCGCGAAATCACGGCCGGTGGAGGCGCTCTGCCGTCAAGTCGAAGCATTCCGCCAGGGAGGCGGGCGGATCGCGGAGGACTTCGATGGCGAGCGTGCGCGCAGTCTCGCGGCAGGTCTCGTCGAGATACTCAACGGGACTCTTGCCGTCGATGCGGGCCAGAACACAGGCGGCCCAGTGAACGACGCTGCGAGCTTCCCAATCATCGACGACCGCCACTGATTCGGCGAATCGGGACCGGTATTCTTGCCAGAACCGGCGGGCGAGTTCGAGGAACACCCCGCCGGCCGACTGCCGCCGGATCGCCTTTAAGGTGAGATGCGTGAGGAAGAAGCCGTGGTCGAAACCGGGGTCGCCGAAGTGGCCGGTTTCGAAGTCGACCAACGTCACGCGATCGCCGGTGAGGAGGATGTTCTTGGGGCTGAAGTCGCCCAGCACCAGGCAGTGCCGCTGCCGCTGCATTTCGTCTAGCAGCCAATCGATGCGGTCGCGGACGGGGGCGTGGACTTCGGCGATTTTCCGGTAGTAGGGATCGATCCGGAGTTCGTCGAACACCACGAGGTCCGGCAGTGCGTCGCGCACCGCGGAATCGTTCCAGGTCTCTCGGTGAACCGTCGCCAGGATGCGGCCGAGACGCGCGCCGAGTTCAAGATCGACGTGGTCGGCCAGCAGCGCCGTCTTCCAGACGATGTGACGTTCGTCGATCGCTTCCATGGCGAAGAGAAAGTTCTCCCGGTCCTCGAAGAGGATTCCGGGGACCAGACCCGGTTCGAGAATCCGGTTCAAAGTCCGCATGACGGCGACTTCGCGCCAGATGCGATCGAGACGGCTGCGCCACTCCAGTTGAGTTCGCAATTGCTCTCGCGACTGCTTGACGACAAACGGAGGCCTGCTCTGAGGAGTGACGCGGAGCACGACGTTCGAGACGCCGCCCGCCAGTTCTTCGACGCGAACCGGTTCGTCGCGAGCGACCCGTCCGGTCGCAATCAGATACCCGGCGGCGTTCGTCGAGTCGAGTTCGTACACGGTTCGCGAGGTTCCGGGACTGGGAACGTGATTCGCCGGCGAAGCCAATCGGCTTGCCGCGAAGGACGGGGCCGCTCACACTATCAGAATCCCAGTGCCAGTGGCACTTCATCGCGGCGGCGTCTGGTCGCGTTTTCGCCTTTGTATGCGGCATTTTGCGACGTCAGAACCGCTCCAGTGAAACGCAATGCGCTCTCAACAACGGACATCGCATGGTCTCTAAAGTCCTGGCGCTGCTGGTGCGAGCACTGCGGGTTGACTCACGTCGCCTTCCGTCGCACGTCCTGCGCCTGGGACTGCTGGGGATCGTGGTGATCGTGCTGTTCTATTCGCAACTCATCGGGTTCATGATCGGCGCTCCCGGACTCAGGTTCTTTATGGGACTGTCCTGGATCAATTTCGTATTCGCATCGCTTGCGGGCTGCCTGCTGTTTGCCACGTCGATCACGGAAGAGAAAGAATTGCAGACGCTCGGCCTGCTGCGAATGGCCGACGTCGGTCCGCTGGCGCTGCTGCTGGGCAAGACGGTTCCGAGACTGCTGGCGGTGTTGCTGATTCTTTCGGTCCAGTTTCCCTTCACGCTGCTCGCCATCACGTTGGGGGGCGTTTCGTGGCCGCAGGTTCAAGCGGCGTTCTGCACGCTGTTCGCCCACATCGTGCTGGTCGGAACGATCGGCGTGCTCTGTTCGGTGGTTTTTCGCCGTTCGGCAGCGGCTGTGGCAGTCTCGTTTCTGCTGATCTGCGGAATGATCTTCGTGCCGTCGATCCTGCTCGGTTTTCTGTCGCTGGGGAGTCCGGGGCCGGGCTCTGGCGGCTGGACGGTGATGATCCACGAGTGGCTGAACATCTTTGCCACTCAACTGGATGAAGCGAGCGGGGCGAGGCGACTGGGGGAGACGCTGTCGAGCACGTTTCAAGGTCCGGTCGTCGGGAAGCAGGTGCTGGTCAATCTGGGAGCGGGGCTGGCGATCTTCGGGTGCGCGTGGCTGTTGTTTGATCCGTGCAACCGCACGCTTGACGCGAGTCCGGGGCGTGCGTCGCTTTGGAATCGGCTGAGCAGGAAGCGGCCGCCGCGCCGGGCCTGGCAGTTGGCCATCCTGGGCAAGGACTTTCAGCAGTTCGCACACGGCCGCAGAGGACTGATCGGGAGATTGGTTGCGTACGGCGTCGTGATTCCGTCAGTTCTGGTTCTGTTCAACATCCACCGTCTGCATCGCGTCGACGCGGAAGACTTCGGCAACCTGGCGATGGGGCTCGTGGTGTTCCTCTTTCTTCCGCTGGAGTTGCTGCTGCTGGCAGCGCGGATCTTTCGAGAGGAGACGAGGGACCGGACCTGGCCGACGCTGATGGCGTTGCCGTTGTCGCTGCCGGAGATCGCCTATCCGAAACTGTTCGGCAGCCTGCTTGCGATCGTCCCGTTGCTGTTTTACCTGCTGTTGGGCGCATGCCTCGCCCCGCTCACGATCGCAGACATGATCGACAACTTCATCGAATACCCGTACGGGTTGATGTGGATCGCGATCGTATTGCTCGGCGTGCTCATTGTGCTGCACTTCGCCACGCTGTATTCAATGATGACCAACACCTGGCTGGGGATTCTGCTGGCGCTCGGGACCGGTTTTCTGCTGCTGATTTTGACCTATATGGCGGTGGCGGCGCCGGTTTTCTTGTGGATGATGAGCCAACGGGGAATGACGACCGGATTCGATGAAGAAGTTTATCTCACGATTGCGGCGGTCATTGTGGGAGCGATCTACTGCGCCATCGCTGCGGCAATGCACTACGCCATTGCAAGCCGCTTGCGCGCGGATGCACAGCGTGATTGATCGGAGCGGCCGGGAGCGAGAAGTCGTCCCGTGCTACTCACGCATGAAACCTTGTCTTCCTGCGCAAATTGTTGCGATTGTCCATATCGCACGCTGCCAGCGTGCGTCAGCGGTCTGTGCGATCAGCGGCACGCACGCA